>Ga0302325_10008220_pt1 | contig 22972 bp, 23 predicted proteins | sample Palsa_T0_2_FD_201948 | JGI IMG/M metagenome (GOLD analysis project Ga0302325, IMG submission 201948) | Peat permafrost microbial communities from Stordalen Mire near Abisko, Sweden - Palsa_T0_2 | ecosystem: Environmental > Terrestrial > Soil > Palsa > Peat permafrost | place: Sweden: Abisko... | reverse complement strand
GACTGGCGAATGCTCCTGCCCAGAAGGCGTCGAACACGCCGAGCCCGCGGCGGGCGCGCAAATAAAACAGCAGCGTCGCCGCCCAAAACGGGATCATCACCGTGTTGGCGTTGAGAACCTCCGCCTTGACGTCGTAGAGCGGAACAAGCAGGAGGGCGATGAGCCCCAAAAGTGCCCGATTTTTGTCGAGATGATCACGCAGCAGCCGCCACGTGACGGCGAGCGCTACCGCGAGCGTGGTCACACTCAGGAGATCCACCGCCCACTGCTGGCGCGGGAACACGGCAAACCACAAAGCAAACAGCCAGCCGGTCATCGGCGGATGCTTGTAGCCGAGCGCGAAATGCCAGGCCCAGAGCAATGCTTCGTCGGCGTCGAAATGGACATCGACCGATGCCGTCGATGCCGTCCAGAAGAGCATCCAAATGACGACGTAAGCGGAGAGAACCGAGAGCACGATCGCGCCCTCGGCGGTCCCGGCGATGAGACGCTCTCCATCCTGGACGAGGTGGTGCGTGAAGTCGGCCGCTCCTGGACGCATTCGGCCGGTGGCGTCGCGCCGCGCCATGGTCATTATTTCTCTTGGGACTCCGCCGTAGCCGGCGAATTTGGAAAAGGACCGCACTGACCCTTTTCCAAGGCTTGAGAAAGCTAGTAGCGTGAGCACACGGATAGAGCAATAAGTGCGGCGAACGAGAGGGTGCGTGGCATTGTCCTCGTCGGCTATAGACAACATTCCACCGGCGAGTTTGCCGGCGTCGCCTGCGCGCGCGAATAGGGCCGTAACCGTGCACCCCGCGCCCGAGCTCAGCATTGTCGTGCCGACTTTCAACGAGCGGGCCAATATTCCGCTCCTGGTCGAGCGGCTCTCGGGCCTGCTCGTGTCCTGCGACTGGGAAGTCGTGTTCGTCGACGACAATTCCCCCGACGGCACCGCCGCTGCCGCGCGCGCCATCGGCGAGACCGACAGCCGCGTGCGCTGCATTCGCCGCATCGGCCGCCGCGGCCTCTCGGGGGCATGCCTGGAGGGCATGCTCGCAAGCCAGGCCCGCTACGTCGCGGTGATGGATGCCGACTTGCAGCACGACGAGGAATTGCTCGTCCCCATGATCGAGGCTTTGCGCACCGGGCGCGCCGATCTTGTCGTGGCAAGCCGCTATCTCTATGGCGGCTCCGCCGCGGGCCTGTCCAAGCAGCGCTCCCGCGTGAGCCGCTGGTCGAATGCGATCGTGCGTCGTCTGCTCGGGATTGATCTCACCGATCCGATGAGTGGCCATTTCATGATCCGGCGCGACGCGTTTGAAGCGATTGCGCCCGCACTGTCCTCGCAGGGCTTCAAAATCCTGCTCGATATCATGGCGACAGCGCACGGCAGCCTACGCACCGTCGAGCTCCCGTCCGCTTTTCGCGAGCGTCAACACGGCGAGAGCAAGCTCGATTCGAAGATCGCGCTCGATTTCGCCGCTCTGGTGACGGCCAAGCTCACCAATGACGCCATCTCACCGCGTTTCTTATTGTTCTGCCTGGTCGGATTGACCGGCATCGGCATCCATCTGAGCATCTTGAGCGCGCTCTTGGCGGCCGCTTTGTCCTTCGGCGCGGCGCAAGCGCTCGCCACCGTTGGCGCGATCGCCTGGAATTTCGTTCTCAACAATCTTTTCACTTACCGCGACCAGCGGCTCACCGGCTGGCATTTCGTTACCGGCCTGATCCGCTTTCAGGTCATCTGCGCCATCGGCGCGATATCCAACGTCGGAATCGCCACCTGGATTTACGACTACGACAGCGTGTGGTGGATCGCCGGCCTTGGCGGGGCGCTGATCGGCACCGTCTGGAATTTCGTGGTCAGCGCCGCCTTCGTCTGGCGCCAGCGGTAAACTTCCTCAGGTCACGATGTCCCGTGCCGCTTGCCGCTCGGGAGGGCGGATGTTATCTGCGCCGGATGACTGCTGTTCCCATCGAAAATATCCGCAATTTCGCGATTATCGCCCACATCGACCACGGCAAATCGACGCTCGCCGACCGGCTGATCCAGCTTACCGGCGGGCTGGAAGCGCGCGAAATGGTCGAGCAGGTGCTGGATTCGATGGATATCGAGCGCGAACGCGGCATTACCATCAAGGCGCAGACGGTGCGGCTCAAATACCGCGCCCGCGACGGCAAGGACTACATCCTCAACCTGATCGACACGCCCGGCCACGTCGATTTCGCCTATGAGGTCAACCGCTCGCTGGCCGCCTGCGAGGGCTCTCTCCTGGTCGTCGACGCCAGCCAGGGCGTAGAGGCGCAGACTCTCGCCAATGTCTACCAGGCATTGGACAACAACCACGAGATCGTGCCGGTGCTCAACAAGGTCGATCTGCCGGCCGCCGAACCCGACAAGGTCAAGCAACAGATCGAAGACGTGATCGGGCTCGACGCCTCTGACGCCATTCTGATCTCCGCTAAAACCGGATTGAACGTGCCGGACGTGCTGGAAGCGATCGTGCAGCGGCTGCCGCCGCCGAAAGGTGACGCCACGGCGCCGCTCAAGGCGCTCCTGGTCGACAGCTGGTACGACGCCTATCTCGGCGTGGTTGTGCTCTTCCGCGTCGTCGACGGCGTGCTGAAAAAGGGCCAGCGCATCCGCATGATGGGAACCGACGTCAACTACGAGGTCGATCGCGTCGGCGTTTTCACGCCGAAACGCGTCGAGGTTGGCGAAATCGGCCCCGGCGAAATCGGCTTCCTGACCGCCTCGATCAAGGAAGTGGCCGACACCCGGGTCGGCGACACGATCACCGACGACAAAAGACCGGTCGCTGAGCCCCTGCCCGGCTTTCGCCCGGCGATCCCAGTGGTGTTCTGCGGATTGTTTCCCGTCGATGCCGCCGACTTCGAGAATTTGCGTGCCGCGATGGGCAAGCTTCGGCTCAACGACGCGAGCTTCACTTTTGAGATGGAAACGTCCGCCGCGCTCGGCTTCGGCTTCCGCTGTGGCTTCCTCGGTCTGTTGCATCTCGAGATCATTCAGGAGCGGCTTGAGCGCGAGTTCAACCTTAACCTGATCGCGACCGCGCCATCGGTAATCTACAAGTTTAAGCTCCGAAACGGCGAACAATTGGAAATCCACAATCCGGTCGATATGCCGGACCCGAACTACATCGAAGAAATGCAGGAGCCATGGATCGAAGCGACGATCCTGACACCTGACGAATATCTCGGCTCCGTGCTCAAGCTCTGCCAAGACCGCCGCGGCGAACAGAAAGAGCTCACCTATGTGGGCTACCGCGCCTTGGTGAAATACAACCTGCCGCTCAATGAAGTGGTTTTCGATTTTTACGATCGGCTCAAATCAGTCTCACGCGGCTACGCCTCGTTCGATTATCACCTCACCGACTACAAGCCGGCGGACCTCGTCAAGCTGCAGATGCTGGTCAATGCCGAACCGGTCGACGCGCTCGCCATGCTGGTCCACAGGACGCGCGCCGAGCAGCGCGGCCGCGCCATGGCCGAGAAGCTCAAAGAGCTTATCCCGCCGCACATGTTCCAGGTGCCGATCCAGGCCGCGATCGGCGGCAAGGTGGTCGCGCGCGAGACCGTGCGCGCATTCCGCAAGGACGTGACGGCGAAATGTTACGGCGGCGACGTGACCCGCAAGCGCAAACTTCTGGAAAAGCAGAAGGAAGGCAAAAAACGCATGCGCCAGTTCGGCAAGGTCGATATCCCGCAGGAAGCCTTTATCGCTGCGCTGAAGGTGGATGTGTGAGGCCTGGCCGCCGACTTGTTTGCATTGGGGCAATCGACTTTGAAGCGAGTAACCGCCCGGACACGGCATTGCTGCTCGTGCTTGGCCTCGCACGTTAGAGGATCGGGCAGTATCTGAGGCACTACCGAAGATAGCGCTACTGCACCACGACGGTGGTGTTGCGCATCCCTTCTCTCTGCACCAGGCCGAACAGGGTAGCCGCGTCGGTCGGATGCAGGCGGATGCAGCCGTGCGAGGCCGGTCCGCCGAGCCGCGCAATATCATAGCTGCCGTGAATGGCGATGCCGCCGTAAATGAAAATCGCGTGCGGCATCGGCGAATTATAATAGATGCGCGACAACCAGCGCGCCGCCATCATCCGTGGATGGAAGACGCCCGCCGGCGTCCCATAGCCCGGCCGGCCGGTCGAAACCCGCCATGTGTAACGATGGACGCCATCGACGATCACGGCCATGGTCTGGCTGCCGCGGTGGACTTCGACCAAGACGCTGGCTTCAGCCCGCGAGGCCCAAGGCAAGAAGGAAAATGTCAACGCGGCCAGCAGAGACGCGAGAATGAAACGACGCATGGCGAGCACCAGCCTCAAGGCACCCTGAACACTATTGTGGCGTGGAGGGGGGTGTAAAGCGGACGGTGGTTTGAGAGTTAATCCCGAGATAGCGCGCTGCCCGTCCGACGTGAGATCGGCGACCTCGGAGACTATTTATAAAATTGCCTTCGTTTGATCTGTTCAGCATCGGTCATTCCAACATTCCGGCAGAGCGCTTCGTGGCCTTGCTGCGGGATGCCGGGGTCGCTTCCGTTGCCGATGTTCGCTCGACGCCTTATTCGCGGCGGTTCCCGTGGTTTTCGCAAAAGCCGCTGGCGGCGCGGTTGGCGGATACCGGTATTGCCTATACGGGGATGGGCGACACGCCCGGCCGCCCCCCGCGCGATGAGAGCCTTTACCGGGACGGCGTCGCCGACTACGAGGCCATGGCGATGCAGCCGGAATTTCTCGCCGGCGTCGATTACTTGCTCGATGCCGCGGCGCGGTCGTGGGTCTGCCTGATGTGCGCGGAACGGTGGCGCGGCACATCGCCGGACGAGGCCTTGCGGTCGGGCATATCATGCACGACGGCACAATCGAGCCGCAGGCAATAACCGAGCAGCGGCTCCTCGCCCTCGACGGCGGAGCCTGCGACCTGTTTGCGGCTGGACAGGAGGAACGACTCGCGGCAGCGTATCGCCGCCGGGCGCATGCCGTCGCGTTTCGAATGAAAATTCCCGCGCGGCGTGGCGCGGCGGAGAACCAATGATGCGCGTCTCGTCTCGCTTGCTCCTGATGCTGCTCCTCGCCGGTTCCGCTCCGGCGCTGGCTCAGGATCCCGGCACCGTCGAAGACAAGACACTGCCGCCGCTTGCCAAACCGGTTTCGCCCTCGACGCCGGCACGGGAACTTTTTGGACGCAAGACCACGCCGGATCCGGTGACCGCGCGCTCCATTGGCTTCTACGCTCACGGTTGCCTCGCCGGCGCCGTCGCGCTGCCGATCAACGGCACGACCTGGCAGGTGATGCGGCTGTCGCGTAACCGCAATTGGGGGCACCCGAAACTCGTTGAATTTCTCGAACGCCTGGCCGAAAAGGCCAAGAAGGTGGGCTGGAGCGGGCTGTTGGTCGGCGACATGTCGCAACCGCGCGGCGGGCCTATGCTGACCGGCCACGCCAGCCACCAGATCGGCCTCGATGCCGACATCTGGTTGACGCCGATGCCCGACCGCAAGCTTTCACGTGAGGAACGTGAGTTGATGTCCGCTACGATGGTGGTGCGGGACGATCGGCTCGATGTCGATCCGAATTTGTGGACTCACGCGCATACCGAGGTGATCCGTACCGCGGCGGAAGATCCGGCCGTGGAGCGTATTTTTGTCAACGCGGCAATCAAGAAGGCGCTGTGCCGCGACGCCGGATCGGATCGCGCCTGGCTCGCCAAGGTTCGGCCGTGGTGGGGCCACGACTATCATTTCCACGTGCGCATCTATTGTCCGCCGGATAGTCCGCAATGCGAGCCGCAACCGCCGCCGGAATCGGGCGAGGGTTGTGGCCACGATCTGGATTACTGGTTCACCAGCGGCGTCTTGCATCCGGCGCCGCCGACCGAGCCGTCGAAGCCGAGGCCGGGAATGACGATGGCGGCCCTGCCCGCGGCATGCCGTCAAGTGCTGATGGCGCCGTGACGCCCATCAAAAGGCCTTCAGACCGAACGCCGCGTGTTGCACAGCGGCTGTCGCGAGAGTGAGCGCACACGCGCAGGCGACAACGATCGCTGCATAAGCCGGAACGCTCGGCACCGGCGATTTCATCAGCCGCGGCAACCCCCTCCACAAAAGGTAAGCGCCGTAAAAGCCGACGAGTCCGAGGAAGCGCAATCCCGGCGCCACCAGAAATATGCCGGCCAGCCAGACCGGAGTGAATGAATAGACCGCGAGCTTGAATGCGTTATCAAAATCACGCCGCGCGCCGAACGTCGGGGCCAGGAGGTTGATCAGGAGCCCAAGCACCAGCACCGTCGCGCAAGTCAGCACGTAGCCGAACACCGCGCCAAAGACTCCGTCGAAAATCGGCGCCCGCGCGATTCCCGCGCCCGGCACATCCACGCCGACGACACACGCGCCGATCAGACCGAACACCGCCGGGATGAGCGCGAGCGGCGCCACATAGCCGGTCAACAAATAAGCGGCATCGCCGGGTTCGTTCTCGATCCTGGCCCACGCGGCTGACGGATCGGCAACGACTGCATGTGCCCGCAAAGCGGCGTTCATGGCAGCGACCCCTTGGCGTCGAAGCGGATCATGGCGGCGCCCTTTTCGGCGATCATCATGGTCGGAGCATTGGTGTTGCCGGACGTGATCGCGGGCATGACCGAAGCATCGATGACGCGCAACCGATCGACGCCGGCGACGCGCAGGCGCTCGTCGACCACCATCAGCGGATCGCTGGCGAGACCCATTTTCGCGGTGCCGACCGGATGAAAGATGGTGGTACCGATGTCGCCTGCAGCTTTCGCCAGGGCCTGTTCATCGTCGTCGCGCACGCCGGGCCCCGGCAAATATTCGGCCGGATGGAATTGCGCCAGCGCCGGTTGCGCGACGATGTGGCGTGTCAGCCGGATGGCCTTGATGGCGATGCGGCGGTCTTCGTCGGTAGAAAGGTAGTTGGGCTTGATGGCCGGCGCGGCGGCGGCGTCGCGGGAACGCAGCCTGACAAATCCGCGACTCCTCGGCCGCAAATTAGCAACGCTCGCGGTGAAAGCGGGGAATTTGTGCAGCGGTTCGCCGAAGCGATCGAGCGACAGCGGCTGGATGTGATACTGGAGGTTGGCGCGCTCCTGATCCGCATCGGAACGGGTGAACAGGCCGAGTTGCGACGGCGCCATGGTCAGCGGCCCGCGCCGGAACAATACGTATTCGGCGAGCATGCGGGCGAGACCCAAAGGGGCGTGGTAGCGCTCGTTGAGCGTCGCGATGCCGTCGACTTTATAGATCAGGCGGAGCTGCAAGTGATCCTGAAGGTTGCCGCCGACGCCCGGCCGGTCGGCCACAACCGGGATGCCGTGCTTGCTCAAATGCTCCGCCGGCCCGACTCCGGACAGCAGCATGATTTGCGGCGAGCCGATCGCGCCGGCGGCGAGGATGACTTCCCCGCGGCAGCGCGCCGTGCGAGGTTCGCCGGCTTGACGCCAGCGCACGCCGGTGGCGCGATGGCCGTCGAACACAACGCCCTCCACCAGACAGTCCGTTTCGAGCCGGAGATTGGCGCGATTCAGCGCCGGCTTGAGGAAGGCGGTCGCGGCGGACCAGCGCCGGCCACGCTTCTGGTTGACGTGAAAGGCGCAGCAACCCTCGTTATCGCCGGTATTGAAGTCCCCGACCGGCTTGATGTCGGCTTGCCCGGCAGCAGTTCGAAACGCGTCGAGCAGATCCCAATGCACGCGCGGCGCCTCGATGCGCAATTCTCCGCCGACGCCATGCGCATCGCTCTCGCCCAGGAAATGATTTTCGTGCTGCTTGAAGAACGGCAGCACATCGTCCCAGCCCCAGCCACTCAGCCCGAGCTGGCGCCAATGGTCGTAGTCGGCGGCCTGGCCGCGCATGTAAATCATGGCATTGATCGCGGATGAGCCGCCGATCGCCTTGCCGCGGGGATAGCTGAGGCTGCGACCGTTGAGGCCCTTTTCCGGCTCGGTTTTGAAGCACCAGTCCGAGCGCGGGTTGCCGATCGCGAACAGATAACCGACCGGGATGTGAAACCATATCCAATTGTCTCCGCCGCCGGCTTCCAGCACGAGCACCCGCTTGTCGCTGTCGGCGGAAAGCCGATTGGCGAGAAGGCAGCCGGCGGAACCCGCGCCGGCGATGATGTAGTCGTACTCGCCGACCATCGGCTCAGCTTGGGCCATGCAACGCTCCACGAGATCGTTGAATGATAGCCGGTCCGCGCGGCTTTGCCACGGCATCGGACCGCTGCTAATGTGCGCGACGTACGGCGTGCTGCGCGCACGCCGAACGAGCCCGGAACGACGGTTCCGAAGGCGGGTCGTAGTAAAGTCGCGTTTTGCGTCGTCGCCGGCGCGAACGGCCGAACCTGTCGGAGAACCGTCGTGCTCGAAAGAAGGCATGTCCTCGCGGCACTCGCCGCGGCCGTCGCAATTGCTGTCACACCGCATCCTGCGATCACGCAGGAAAAGTCCATCACCGTTTTTGCGGCTGCCTCTATGAAGAATGCGCTCGACGACGTCGATAACGCTTTCACAAAGCAGAGCGGTATCAAGGTCGTCGCCAGCTATGCGGCAAGCTCGGCGTTGATGAAACAGATCGAGCAAGGCGCTCCAGCCGACGTGTTTCTGTCGGCCGATATCGACTGGATGGATTACGGCGCGAAGCGCAATCTCGTGCAGAACGACTCGCGCACCAATCTGCTCGGCAACCGGCTGGTGCTGATCGCGCCCAAAGATTCCAAGATCGGCGATGTAAATATCGTGCCTGGCTTCGATCTCGCCGGGCTTGCCGGCAACGGGCGCATCGCCACCGGCGACGTGCGCGCGGTTCCCGCCGGCCTTTACGCCAAGGCAGCCCTGGAGAAGCTCGGCGTGTGGGCAACCGTGGAACCAAAAATGGCGATGGCCGAGAACGTGCGCGCCGCGCTCGTTCTTGTTGCGCGCGGCGAGGCGCCACTCGGCATCGTTTACGAAACCGATGTCAAGATCGACCCCGGCGTGAAGATCGTCGGCATCTTTCCCGAAGATTCACATCCGCCGATCATCTATCCGGTAGCGTTGACGAAAGATGCCAAGCCGGACGCGGCGCAATATCTCGCGTTCCTGCACACGCAAACGGCCAGGACGGCATTCGAGCGCTACGGCTTCAGCGTGCTGGCAAAGCCGTAATTTTGGGAAGACGCGGTCGTGCTCAACCTCTCGCCTGAAGAGTGGACCGCAATCGAGTTGTCGCTGCGCATCTCGATCGTTGCCACCGCATTCGCGTTGCCGTTCGGCATTGCGATCGGATGGCTGCTGGCGCGAAAGGATTTCTGGGGCAAAACCTTGCTCGACGGCATCGTTTACCTGCCGCTGGTGCTGCCACCCGTCGTGACCGGTTACCTGCTGCTCATTTCGTTCGGACGAAGGGGCCTGATCGGCGCCTTCCTGGCCGAGTATTTCGGCATCGTTTTTTCGTTCCGCTGGACCGGCGCCGCGCTCTCCTGCGGCATCATGGGCTTCCCGTTGATGGTGCGCCCGATCCGGCTTGCGCTCGAGGCGATCGACCGCCGGCTCGAAGATGCAGCCTCAACGCTCGGCGCGGGACGTTTCTGGGTATTCCTCACCATCACCCTGCCACTTGCCTTGCCGGGCGTAATCGCCGGCGCGGTCATGTGCTTCGCCCGTGCTCTCGGCGAATTTGGCGCCACCATTACTTTCGTCTCCAACATTCCCGGTGAGACGCAGACGATTTCCGCCGCGATCTACACCCTGTTGCAGGTTCCCGACGGCGAAGCGGCGGCCGGACGTCTGGTGCTGGTCGCGATCGCGCTGGCGCTCGCCGCGCTCATTGCCTCGGAATGGTTTGCGCGCCGCGCCGGCATGCGCTTCCAGGGGGAATAACCGTGCTAGCCGTCGACGTCGAGAAGAGCCTCGGCGCATTCAAGGTCGCCGCGTGCTTCAAAGCAGCGGGAGGCGTTACCGCCCTGTTTGGCCCGTCGGGCGCCGGCAAGACAACCGTCATCAACATGATCGTCGGCTTGATCGTACCGGATCGCGGCTCAATTGCGCTCGACGACACGGTGCTGTTCGATGCGGCCTCCGGGGTCAACATACCGCCCAATCGGCGCCGCATCGGTTACGTGTTCCAGGATGGGCGGCTGTTTCCGCATCTCAGCGTACGCCAAAATCTCGACTATGGGCGCCGGATGAGCGGCCACCCGCGCGATCCGGAAAATTTCGCGCGCATCGTCGAGCTACTCGATATCGGCGAACTGCTCGAGCGGCGGCCGCGCAGGCTGTCGGGCGGCGAGCGCCAGCGTATCGCCATTGGCCGCGCGCTGCTGATGCGACCGCGCCTGCTGTTGCTCGACGAACCGCTGGCCTCGCTCGATGCCGGACACAAACGCGAAATTCTTCCCTACCTCGTCCGGTTGCGCGACGAGTCGCGCGTGCCGATGGTCTATGTCAGTCATACCTCGGCGGAAGTGCGCAGGATCGCGACGAATGTCGTGCGGCTCGACGCCGGCCGCGTGACGGCTTCGGGCGGCCTTGAATTGCTCGAGGAACCCGACACCGATTCGATCGGCTGAAGGAACTTTTCTCCTTCTGTGCAACGACGATGGCAGGGACTATCATCGGGGCGTTCACCGCGCGAACTGTCGCGCCGGACCGGATGCAATACGATGGCGCGCTGGCCCTGTCTTCTCAATCGATGCTCTACCGTCCTGGCGCTGGCGCTCCTCGTTCTCGCCGCACAGTCGCCGACGCGACCCGCCGCGGGGCAAAGCGCAAATGAGGCCGTCCGCCTCGTCATCGACTACGGCGATGGAGCAACCAAGACCATCAGCAATCTGGTATGGGCGAAAGGCAACACCGTCCTCGACGCGATGAAGGGCGCTACATCCCGGCCGCATGGGGTTTCGTTCAGCTTCACCGGTTCCGGCGATTCGGCCATCCTCACCAAGATCGACGATGTGCAGAACCAGGGCGGCGGTGCTGACAAGAAGAACTGGCAATATTGGGTCAACGGTGTCAACGGTGTCAAAAGCTTCGCCGTATTCGAGCTGCAAGCGCAGGATGTCGTTGTCTGGCGGTTTTCTGCGGAACAAGCAAAATAAGGTCGATGTTACTCATGTCACTCAGCCGAATCCGAGACGCCCGTTTGCTCCGAAATGACTTGCTCATGATTGGCTTCCTTGTCGGGCTCGACGTGGCCGCGCGCCTTCTACTGGACGCGCCGGATGTTACGCCGGTCGCCGCCACCGCGCTGTTCGCGGCGAACATTCTACGGGTCCACGCCTTGGCCGTATTGGTGCCGATCGCGGCGATGGCGATCGCCGATGCAATGCTTGGCTTCTATGACTTCAGGGTGACGATGGCCGTTTATGCTTCGCTCGCTTTGCCCGCTATTGCCGCTTGTTTGTCGAGCCGCTTGCGCCGCCCGCTTATGATGGCGCCGGTGCTGATGTCGTCATCGCTGCTATTTTTCCTGGTCACGAATTTTGCGGTGTGGGCTTTCACCCCGATGTATGCCGCCAGCGCGGCCGGCCTGATCAAGTGCTACGTCGCCGCACTTCCGTTCCTCCGCAATATGATGACCGGCGATCTGTGCTGGGGTTTGACGCTGTTTGGCACCTATTGGCTGGTACGGAATATCGTTTCCGCGAACGCCGAAAAACAAACTGCCGATACGGTCGGGGCATAGACGCTATTTCGATCGCCCCGGCCGTCCTTCGCCATCCCCCTTAGCTGCCGTACCTGCATGGACCAAGCTCCAGCGGAGCCCGTGAAATCCTCGGCAGCGCTGGGCATGCTGTGCGGCGCCGGCGCTGCCTTGTGCTGGGCGCTCGGCTTTGTCGCCGCGCGGCATGGCGTCAACATCGGCCTGTCGCCGCTCGTCATGGCCCTGCATCGTTACGTGTGGCCAGCATTGGCGCTGCTCCCGTTCCTTTTTGCCGGCGGCATCGGCGATCTCGACGGGATCGGATGGCGCCGCGGATTTGCGCTGGCGCTGTTTGGCGGTCTGCCGCTCGCGCTGCTGAGCTATATCGGTTATTTGTTTGTTCCGCTCGGCCACGGTGGCGTTATCCAGCCGTCTTGCGCCGCACTCGGCGGCATGGTGCTGGCACGGCTGGTGCTGAAGGAACCGTTGCCGGCCCGCCGGATTGCGGGCGCGTTGGCGATCGTTCTCGGCCTCTGCATCATCGGCACCGAAGCGCTACGGACCATGGGCGCGCACGGCGTCGGCGGCGACCTCCTGTTCGTCATCGCCGGAGCCTTCTTTGCGATCTTCGGCATGCTGGTGCGGTTATGGCGCGTCCCCGCCCTGAAGGCGGCGACAATCACCAGCGTCTTGTCGCTGGTTGGCCTGCCGATCATGCTGTTCAAATTCGATAATCTGCTGGCCGCGGGATTTTATGAAAACTTGCTGCAAGCGGTAGTCCAGGGCGGCCTCACGGGAGCTGGCGGGACGTATTTGTTTACCCGCGCGGTCGTACTGCTCGGGGCCTCGCGTGCGGTGCTGTTTCCTTCGCTGGTTCCACCGTTCACGCTGTTGGTCGGATTTCTGGCGCTCGGCGAGATACCGAGCGTTTCGCAGCTTGTCGGACTCTTGGTCGTCGTCGTGGGTTTCCGGCTGACGCAGAAGAGCTGAAATCACGCCGCCTTGCGGCTTGCCAGAAATTCGCCGACGCGATCCAGCGCCCGCAAGATATTTTCCGTCGAATTGGCGTAGGAGACCCGCATATAACCTTCGCCGAGCACGCCGAAATCCGGCCCGCCGATCAGCGCGACGCCGGCGTCTTCAAGCAGCGCCGTGGCGAGCGGCTTCGCCTTCCAGCCGGTCCGCTTGATGTTGGGAAAGGCATAGAACGCGCCCTTCGGCGTCGCGCACGACACACCTCGAAGCCGATTGAGGCCATCGACCACGACCTTGCGCCGCTTGTCGAAGTTGCCGACCATTTTCGTCACCTCATCCTGCGGACCGGTCAGCGCGGCAAGCCCGGCATATTGCGTTGGGGCGTTGACGCAGGAATGCAGGTTGACCGCGAGCTTTCGCGCCAAGTCGTAGAGCTTGCCCGGCCACACCGCATAGCCGATACGCCAGCCGGTCATGGCATAGGTTTTCGACCAGCCGTTGAGGAGAATGAGGCGATCCCGAATCGAGGGATACTTGAGCAAACACACATGCGTCTCGCCGTCATAGAGCATGTGGTCGTAAATCTCATCCGACATCACGGCGACGTCGGGATATCGGTCCAGTCCGGCAACAAGCTTGTCGACTTCCGTCTTCGGCGTCACCCCGCCGGTTGGATTGGCTGGCGAGTTCAGAATGAGAAGCCGGGTCCGCGGCGTGATCAGGCCGAGCGTCTCCTCGGCGGAAAACGCAAAGTTGTTTTCCTCGCGGATCGGAACCGGAATGGGCCGCGCGCCGGTGAATTCGATCATCGAGCGGAAGATCGGGAAGCCCGGGTCAGGATAGAGAATGTCGGCGCCCGGTTCGCCGAGCATCAGGATCGACATGAACATGGTCGGCTTGCCACCGGGAAAGATCATCACCGCATCTGGCGAGACGCTGACGTTGAACCGCTTGTGCAAATCGGCGGCGACCGCCTCGCGCAGCGGCAGAATGCCGACCGCCGGTGTGTAGCCGTGATGGCCGTCGCGCAGTGCTTTGACAGCCGCCTCGACGATGAAGTCCGGCGTGCGGAAATCAGGCTGGCCGATGCCCAGGTTGATAATGTCGCGGCCTTGCGCGGCAAGCTGAGTCGCACGCGCAAGCACCGCGAATGCATTCTCCTCGCCGAGGTGATCGAAGGCGGTAATGGTCTTGAGCATGGCCGGGCACTTCAGCCGAATTGCAGCGTAAAGGCAAACATTCGGCACCGATATTGCGCTGCAACATGAGCGCGCCGCTCCCTTGTCTGTGCCGCAGCGGAGAGGGTTCGCGCCAGCGCTGAATCGGCCTATCTATGGATTTGCGGGTGAGGACTTGCGGAGACGGTAATGACAAAGGGAAACGGATCGCATAGCCCGCAACAAGCGCGATTGCGCTCGCAGTTGTGGTTCGACAATCCCGATAATCCGGGCATGACCGCGCTCTATCTTGAGCGCTACCTCAATTACGGCCTCACGCGCGAGGAGCTCACGTCTGGCAAGCCGATCATCGGCATCGCGCAAACCGGTTCGGACCTGAGCCCCTGCAATCGCCATCACCTCGATCTCGCCAAGCGCGTGCGTGACGGCATCCGCGACGCCGGCGGGATTGCTTTTGAATTTCCCGTCCATCCTATTCAGGAAACCGGCAAGCGCCCGACCGCGGCGCTTGACCGCAACCTCGCCTATCTTGGTCTGGTCGAAGTGCTTTTCGGTTATCCGCTCGACGGCGTGGTGCTGACGACCGGCTGCGACAAGACCACGCCCGCCTGTCTGATGGCCGCAGCGACCGTCAACACGCCGGCGATCGTGCTTTCAGGCGGGCCGATGCTCGACGGCTACAGCAGGGACGGCAAGCTCGCTGGTTCGGGCACGGTGCTATGGCAGGCGCGCGAAGATATTGCCGTCGGCAAGATCGACTACAAGGAATTCCTCGACATCGTCGCGTCGTCCGCACCGTCGATCGGCCATTGCAACACCATGGGGACCGCCTCAACCATGAACGCGATGGCTGAAGCCTTGGGCATGTCGCTGCCCGGCTGCGCCGCGATCCCTGCGCCCTACCGCGAACGCGGACAGATCGCCTACGAGACCGGCCTGCGCGCCGTCGAGATCGTGCGCGAGGATTTGAAGCCGTCAGATATTCTGACCCGCGCCGCCTTCGAGAACGCAATCGTCGCCTGTTCGGCGATCGGCGGATCAACCAATGTGCCGATCCATCTCGTCGCCATCGCGCGGCACATCGGCGTCGAGCTTTCGATCGATGACTGGGAGAAATTCGGCTATGATGTGCCGCTCCTCGTCAACATGCAGCCGGCTGGCGACTATCTCGGCGAGGATTATTATCGCGCCGGCGGGCTGCCGGCGGTGATGCACGAGTTGCTCGCGGCGGGCCGGCTCCGCGGCGACGCTGGCACCATCAACGGCAAGACGGTGGCCGAAAACGCTGCGCGCGCGCAGGCGACCAACGCCGTCGTCATCCGGCCGTACGACAAGCCTCTGAAATCGCGCGCCGGCTTCAAAGTGCTACGCGGCAATCTGTTTGATTCCGCCATCATGAAGACAAGCGTCATTTCCGACGAATTCCGCCAGCGCTATCTTTTTGATCCGAAGGATCCCGGCGCCTTCGAAGGCCGGGCAGCGGTATTCGACGGCCCGGAAGACTATCATCATCGCATCGACGACCCCGCGCTCGGGGTCGACGAACACACGATCCTCTTCATTCGCGGCGCCGGGCCGATTGGCTATCCGGGCTCGGCCGAAGTCGTGAACATGCAACCGCCCGCGGCGCTCCTGAAACGTGGCGTGACGTCGTTGCCGTGCATCGGTGACGGCCGGCAGTCAGGAACGTCCGGATCTCCGTCCATCCTCAATGCCTCACCGGAAGCAGCGGACGGCGGCGGCCTGGCGCTTCTCAAGACCGGCGACCGCGTCCGCATCGACCTCAACAAAGGTACCGCCGACATGCTGGTCCCGCCAGCGGAACTGGCGGCGCGGGCGGCGGCGCTGAAGCAGAACGGCGGCTACCACTATCCGCCGAGCCAGACGCCGTGGCAGGAAATCCAGCGCGCCATGGTCGACCAGCTCGCGAACGGCATGGTGCTCGAGCCCGCGGTCAAGTATCAGCGCGTCGCGCAGAAATTCGTGCCGCGCGACAGTCACTAACCATTCACGTCGGGGAATTCTTATGAGCGATGCTCGTCCAACAATTGCGGAAAAACGCAAGACCTTCCGCGAGCTTCACGAGGCCGGGTGCTTCGTCATCCCCAATCCGTGGAACATCGGCAGCGCCCGCTATTTGCAAGGCCTTGGTTTCAAGGCGCTGGCGACGACAAGCTCCGGCCACGCGCACGCACAAGGTTTTCCCGACGGCACACAATCGCGCGACCATGTGCTTGCACATTTTCGCGAGCTTGCAGAATCGACCGACGTGCCGCTCAACGCCGATTTCGAAAATGGCTTTGCCGACGATCCTGACGGCGTTGCGGAGAGCGTCACCCGCTGCGTCGCCACGGGATGTGCCGGATTGTCGATCGAGGATTCACCCAAGAGCGCGACACCTCTTTACGACTTCGAGCTTTCGCTGGCGCGCGTCAAAGCCGCGCGTGCGGCGATCGACCGCGCCGGCGGCGACGTGATGTTCACTGCGCGCGCCGAGAATTTCATCCGCGGCGTGCCCGATCTTGACGACGTGATCCGCAGGCTGACGGCCTACAAGAATGCAGGCGCCGACTGCCTCTATGCGCCGGGCATTAAAACCCGCGAGCAAATCGAGGCGGTGGTGAAGGCCGCGGGGCCAAAGCCGGTGAATTTTCTCGCCGGCGCAGCGCTGGGCTTTACGGTGAGTGACCTCGCGGCAATGGGCGTGCGGCGGATCAGCGTCGGCGGTTCGCTGGCGCGAACAGCCATGCACGCATTCATCCGCACCGCAACCGAGATCGCGAACGAGGGCAAGTTCGACGGCTTTGCCGGGCTTATCTCCAACCCGGAAATGAACAAGTTCTTCAGCGAAGATCGAAAGCAGCGCTCCTCGTGACCCCTCGCTCGGAACCTCATCCCCAAACCGGCCAGCCAATCGGCCTGCCGGTTGACACAACGCCTGCGAAACGGCCCGGCCCGGTGACGCTGAAAGGGCGTCATGGCCGCCTCGAAAAGCTCGGTCCCGACCATTTCGCAGACCTGTCGGCGGCGTTCGCCGGCCACGATCAGGTCTGGACCTACATCTCGACCGATGGGCCGTTCGCGACCGCAGCCGAGTTCTCCACCTTTCTGGCGAAACGTGCCGCGGCGGACGATCCCTATGCCTATGCGATCATCGACACGTCCAATCGCGCCGTCGGCTATCTGACGCTGCTGGAAATTCGGCCGCAGATGCGGGTCATCGAAGTCGGCCACGTGCTCTACTCGCCGACGCTGCAGCGGACGCCGCTCGGTACCGAAACCCAATACCTCCTGGCGCGTTACATTTTCGAGACGCTCGGCTACCGGCGCTACGAATGGAAATGCAACGCCCTCAACGCCGCTTCGCGGCGCGCGGCGCTGCGCTATGGTTTTGCCTACGAGGGTACTTTCCGCCAACACCTGATCTCCAAGGGCCGCAACCGCGACAACGCCTGGTTCTCAATGCTCGACAGCGAATGGCCTGTGCACAAGGCCAACTTCGAACGCTGGCTGGCGCCGGAGAATTTCGACAGTAAAAGCCGGCAGAGACTCAGTCTTGCGGCGTTGAACGAACAGAAGGACGTGAAGGAGACATGAGCAACAGATTGGAAGGCAAGGTCGCGCTGGTTACGGCGGCGGGCCAGGGTATCGGTCGCGCGATCGCGGAAAAATTCGCCGCGGAGGGCGCCAAGCTGATCGCGACCGATCTCGATCCGAGCAAGCTGCAAGGGCTGCGCGGCAAGCTGCGCAAGCTCGACGTCCGCAGTCAGGACGACATCGACGCGTTCAGCCGCGATATCGGCGGCGAATTCGGCCCGCTCGACATTCTGGTCAATTGCGCCGGCTACGTGCATCAGGGGACGGTGTTTGATTGTTCCGACAAAGACTGGGATTTTTCGTTCGACCTTAACGTCAAGTCGATGCACCGCACGATCAAGACGTTCCTGCCGGGCATGCTGGAGAAGAAATCAGGATCCATTGTCAACATCGCGTCGGCAGTGTCCTCAATCCGCGGTGTCCCCAACCGCTATGTTTATGGCGCCAGCAAAGCCGCAGTGATCGGCCTGACCAAAGCCGTCGCCGCCGACTTCATCAAGCAGGGCATCCGCTGCAACGCCGTTTGTCCGGGCACGATCGAATCGCCCTCGCTCGGCGAGCGCATCACGGCGGTCTCGCAGGAGAGCGGTCGTACGCCCGACGTCGTGCGGCAGGATTTCGTCGCGCGCCAGCCCATGGGCCGGTTGGGAACGCCCGAGGAAGTTGCCTGGCTCGCACTTTTCCTCGCCAGCGACGAGGCAAGCTATATTACAGGGCAAGCGCATCTCGTGGACGGGGGCATGGCACTGTAGCGGCCATTGCGTTTGACGCCATGCACATCCTCATCACCGGCGCCGCGGGGATGATCGGGCGCAAGCTGACAGCGCGCCTGGTCGCCGACCGCGCGCTCAACGGAAAGCCGATCGCCCGGCTCACCCTCGTCGATGTGAACGCATCGCAACGCCTGGAGAATTTTCCGGCGCGCGTCGATGCCATCGCCGCCGATGTTGGCGACCCGGCCGCTGCCCGTGCGGCAATCGGCGAACGCCCTGACGCAATCTTCCATCTCGCAGCTATCGTTTCCGGCGAAGCCGAGCTCGACTTCGAAAAAGGCATGCGGGTCAACTTCGACGGCTCGCGCGCGCTCCTTGAAGCCATTCGCACCGCAGGTGAGGGTTATCGGCCGCGGTTGATTTTTTCCTCGTCGATCGCGGTGTTCGGCGCACCGTTTCCGGAGGCGATCGCGGACGATTTTGCGCTGACGCCACTGACCTCCTACGGCACGCAAAAGGCGATGGTCGAACTGATGCTCGCCGACTATACCCGCCGCGGCTTCGTCGACGGCGTCGGCATCAGGCTGCCGAATATTGTCGTGCGACCCGGCAAGCCCAACAAGGCTGCCTCGGGCTTTTTCTCCTCGATCATTCGCGAGCCGCTCAACGGCGAGGAGGCTGTGCTGCCGGTCGATGGCAGCGTCCGCAACTGGCACGCAAGCCCTCGCGCCGCAGTCGGCTTTCTCGTTCACGCCGCCGGGCTTGACGGCAAGGAACTCGGCGCCCGCATCAACCTCACCATGCCCGGCGTGTGCTGCACCGTCGCCGAACAGATCGGCGCGTTGCGGCGGATCGCCGGCGACAAAGTCGTAACCCGCATCCGCCACGCGCCGGACCCGCTGATCGCGCGCATCGTCGCGGGCTGGCCGGCCCGGTTCGAGGCACACCGCGCGCTGGCGCTTGGCTTCAAATCCGAGGCTTCGTTCGACGAGATTATTCGCGTCCATATCGAGGACGATCGAGGCGGCAAGATCGCGTCTTGATGCCGACCGAGGGCGCCTTCCGATGCCTTCGCGGATGAATTTGGCTTTTCCGGAAAGTTCATGCTCCGCCAAACGTGCTAAATCCGGCCATGCGCTACGATTCCACCCTTATCCCTGCGACACTCGCCCGCCGCTACAAGCGCTTCCTCGCCGACGTCGTGCTTGATTCTGGGGACCTCACCACTGTCCACGTCGCCAATCCGGGCGCCATGACGGGGCTCGACCGGCCCCTGTCGCGGGTGTGGCTGTCCGATTCCGGAAATCCGCAGCGGAAGTATCCCTATACCTGGGAGCTGATCGAAACGGATCTCGGCGGCGGCCCGGAACTCGTCGGCGTCAATACCGGGCAGCCTCATCAACTCGTGGCCGAGGCGATCGAGGCCCGACTGATCCCGGAACTGCGAGATTACCCGTCGGTCCGGCGCGAAGTGCGATACGGAGAAAACTCGCGGATTGATTTTCTCCTCGACGACCCGGCGCGGAAGCCCTACTATTTGGAAGTCAAAAACGTCCACCTTATGCGCAAACCGGGCCTCGCCGAATTTCCCGACTCCGTGACCGAGCGCGGCGCCAAGCATCTCCGCGAACTGGCTGCCATGCGGAAGATCGGCGCGCGCGCCGTACTCCTGTTCGTTATTCAGATTCCGTCGGCGGATCGCTTTGCCGTCGCCCGCGATATCGATCCGGACTATGCCTTGGCGTTCGATCGGGCGCGGGATCGCGGCGTGGAGATGCTGGCCTGGCGCTGCAACGTCAATCTCGCCGGCATCGAGATCGCGGCTCCTGTTCCCATCGTCGCCGGATAGGGCGTCCGTGGGCTGTGCGGATTGCTTGCGTTGGGCGCGCGCATGCTTACATTCCTGGTCGATTGGCGGCAGGCGGCCGCTTCATCGCGGCTAACGCTCCACCATGACCTATGTTGACGCGGCTATCACGCCGCTGCGCAAGACCGGACAGATCAAGATTTACGGCCCCGCGGCCTTCGAAGGCATGCGCAAGGCCGGGCGGCTGGCGGCCGAATGCCTGGATATGCTGGCGGCGGAGATATATCCCGGCGTCACCACCGAGCACATTGACAGGCTGGTCTACGCTTTCGGCTTCGAGCATGGCGCCGTACCGGCGACGCTCATGTACCGGGGCTATCGAAAGGCAACCTGCACATCGGTCAATCACGTGGTTTGCCACGGGATTCCCGGCGACAAACCGCTCCGCGAGGGCGACATCGTCAATGTCGACGTGACCCTGATCCTCAACGGGTGGCACGGCGATTCCAGCCGCATGTACGCCGTTGGGGAAATTCCCCGCCGCGCCGAGCGGCTGATCGAGGTTACTTACGAGGCCATGATGCGGGGCATCGCCGTGATCAAGCCGGGCGCCACGAGCGGCGACGTCGGCCATGCCATCCAGACCTTTGTCGAAGGGCAGCATATGAGCATAGTGCGCGACTTCTGCGGCCACGGCCTTGGGCGGCTGTTCCACGACGAACCGAACATCGTGCATGTTGGCCGACCCGGCGAGGGTATCCTGCTCAAGCCGGGCATGTTCTTCACCGTCGAACCGATGATCAATCTCGGCCGTCCGCACGTGAAGGTGTTGTCCGATGGCTGGACGGCGGTGACCCGCGACCGCTCGCTGTCCGCGCAATTCGAGCATTCCGTCGGCGTCACCGAGACCGGCGTCGAGATTTTTACGCTCTCCCCGAAGGGGTTCACCAAGCCGCCTATCGGGCCTGAGCTGTGCGGCTACGAAGCTGCTCGTTTTCCGCCTCCAAAGCGGCGATGCGGACCAGCAGCTGCGACACCGAGACTTGGACCTCTTCCGCCGTGAAGCGTGGCGTAACGTGCTGCGGGCAGTTCCAGTCGAAAGTTTCCAGGCGCAACAGGAACGCGCGTTCCGGCTTCCCCCTGTAACCGGGGAGCGCCAGCCGAGCCGCCAGATCGGACTCCGCGGCCAGATCGCGAACTTCCATGTGAGCCAGAATCTTGAGTCGCGCACGATTCGGATAGTCCATCAGGATCAGCGCAACGCGATCATCGGCGGCAACGTTGCCGAGGGTAATATACTGCAGGTTACCGCGAAAATCGGCGAAGCCGAGCGTCTTCTCATCGAGAACTTTCAGGAAGCCGAGCGGGCCTCCGCGGTGCTGCACATAGGGCCAGCCCGATTCCGAGACTGTGGCCAGATAGAAACTGTCTCGCGCTGCGATGAATGCAGCCTCATTTTCGGTGAGGCGGTCGAACGCGCGGTGCCCCTTGAAATGCTCCCACATGTCGCGGCTGCCGTTCGCGGCTTGCGCTTCGCGAACGCTCGGCGTCGAGGCGATATCGAGAAATTTATAAGCCATGCCGCACCCACGAACCTGAACCGGCGTCCGTCTTTCGTTCATTTAAGCTCAGCTAAGGCCGGCGATAATCGGCGCGTTTGACAAGTCATTATTGCTAGTCCAGCAATAATGACCATGGACCGCCTCCACACCATGCGCGTGTTCGCCGCCGTCGCGAGACTGGAAAGCTTCGCGGAGGCGGCTCGCCGGCTGCGGCTTTCGCCCTCCGTCGTCACCCGGTCGATTGCACAACTCGAAGACCAACTCGGCCTGACGCTCATTACCCGAACCACACGATCGCTCCGTCTGACCGAGCGCGGTGAGGTCTATCTGGAAAGCTGCCGGCAGATCCTTGAGGACATCGACGGCGCCGAACGGCGGGTACGTGGCGAAAGCGCCGAGCCGCGCGGCAGCCTGAAAGTCGCGGCACCTATCCTGTTCGGCCGGCTGCACGTGCTGCCGATCGTCAGCCGCGTTTTGAACGAACACAAGGACTTGTCGATCCGGTTGACCCTGTCGGATCGCAACATCCATCTCGTGGACGAAGGCATCGACGTCGCCGTGCGGATCGGCGAACTGGCCGACAGCAGCTTGATAGCGGTCAAACTGGGCGTAGTCAGCCGAACCGTGGTCGCAAGCCCCGGCTATCTGAAACTGCGCGGCGTTCCGAGGTTGCCGGCGGAGCTTGTCGGCCACGACATCGTTGCGTTCGAAGGCATCGGCGCGATCGACGAATGGCGCTTTAGCTCCCACGAAAAGCCGATCCGCATTGACCCGCGTCTGTCGGTGAATAGCGCCGATGCGGCCATCGCCGCCGCCGAAGCCGGTATTGGTATTACACGCACGCTCTCCTACCAGGTGAAGGACGCGGTGCTCGCCGGTCGCCTCGTCCCGATCTTGCAACAATTCGCGCCACCAGAGGCGCCTGTCAGCGCAATCTATCCGGCGCGGCGCATTGCATCCGCCAACGTCGCCGTCCTCGTCAAAGCGGCGCGAGACTATATCAAGGCCAATCCTCTCATCGCGGTCAAAGACTGGCGGCCGCGCGGCTAGGCACTCACCATGCCGCTTCGAGAATCTGCATCACGTCTTCGGGCGAACGGATCGGCTCCGGGTTGGTGCGTATCCACAAATTACTCATTGCCGCCTCGGCGATTTTTGGCAACTGCTCGCGCGTCACGCCGACGGCGCGCAACGTCGTTGGCTGTTTAAGCGCCGCGATCAGCTCGGCAACAGCGGCGGCTGCCGGAACGGTGGGCCGGCCCAGCGCCTCGGCGATGAGCTGCTGCCCTGCCGCCGTGGTCCGCTCGTTGTAACGCATGACATGCGGCAGCATCACGCATGAGGTATGCCCGTGTGGCACGTCGGCGAACGCGCCCAGAGCGTGCCCGATGCCATGGCTCGCGCCGTAATTCACCCGCGCGATCGATGAGCCGGCAAGCCACGAGGCTTGTTGGCAGGCGAGCCTGGCAGCGAGGTCGTCGGGGCGCGG
>Ga0302325_10008218_pt1 | contig 22975 bp, 25 predicted proteins | sample Palsa_T0_2_FD_201948 | JGI IMG/M metagenome (GOLD analysis project Ga0302325, IMG submission 201948) | Peat permafrost microbial communities from Stordalen Mire near Abisko, Sweden - Palsa_T0_2 | ecosystem: Environmental > Terrestrial > Soil > Palsa > Peat permafrost | place: Sweden: Abisko... | reverse complement strand
CCCTGCCGGCACGGTTCCCGATCTCACGGCGATCATCCGGCAGGCCAACGACGCTGTGTCGGAGCTGGGCCGAACCATCAACCCGATCCACGGCATCGGCACGACTCTGACGATCGGCTGCCTGCGCGGCAGCCACCTTCAAATCGGGCATGTCGGCGACTCGCGCTGCTATGCTTGGCGAGCGGGCCAAAGCACTCGGTTGACGGAGGACCACTCCGTCGAGAACGAAGCACGCCTCAAGCGCGCGCGCGGCGAAACGGTCTTCTATCACCCCTCGCAGCGCCAAGCACTCACGCGGTGCATCGGGCAGCCGCCTCCCTTGGAGATCGACCTCATTGAGCGCCCGTTGGAAGCCGGAGACCGTTATGTCTTTTGCACCGACGGCATCACCCGGCTGGTCAGCGACCAGGAACTGGGCGAGGCTCTCGCCGCTTCATGGAATGATCCCGCTCGAAGTGTCCGGGACATTGTCGAAAGGGCCTTGCGACGAGGCGGTCCCGATAATGCGAGCGCTGTCCTGCTGGTGGTCGACGAAACCTGAGCAATCCCTTACGCCAGAAACGGATTGAATCGCAGCTCGTTCTCCACGGTCGTCAGAGGGCCATGGCCTGGGGCAAGAATCGTGTCGGAGGGGACAGCGGCCAGAACTCGGCGCAAGTGCATCCGCAACTGGCGTTCGCAATGATAGGGTCCTCCCGCCGATCCGGCGAAGATGAGGTCGCCTCCCACAAGCAATTGTCGCCCGGACGCCGCCGCCAGGGAGCGGACCACATAGGAATTGTGCGCGGGCGAGTGGCCCGGAGTGCTGAACGTGGTCACCTCCAACGCACCGAGGCGAACGACAGCTCCTTCGTCGATTGGACGCCCACACCGCGCATGGCCGCCCGCAGGAATGTAGGCGGCGACCACTCCGAATTGTTCCACCACTGCGCATAAGCCGCCTGCGTGTTCGGGCTCCACATGGGTGAGAAAGACCGCCTCGATTCCAGCGATCCCGCCGGGCCAATTTGCCATCAACTCGTCGAGTCCCGGCCCCGCGTCGAAGAGAATGCCCCTGCCGGTGCCCCGTTCGGAAACCAGGTAGGCATTCACCGTGCCGATTCCGTGGGCCATCCGGAGCGGGCGGACGCAAAAAGGAAGGGCGCCTATTTCCGGGAGCGGATAATGGCCCGATCCAAGCGCGCAGAGCCCAACCTCGTTCAGGCCGAGCGCAGCGGCCAGCCGCGAGATCTCGGCGGATCCAAGCTCGGAGCGGTAATCAACGGCGTCGCGAATTCGCGCAGCCGGCACTCCGGAGCGGATAGCAAGCTCTTCCGTCCCAATTCCCGCACAGCTCATCGCCTTCTCAAGAACGTCCCCGAGTTCGTCTTCTAGCGGGATTTGGTCGAGAATGGGCATGGGTTACCGGAGGCCCGGTGTTCGCTCCCGAACACCTGGCGGAGTTTTGGGTATCACTCTTTCGCCCAAAACTCAACTCCGAGGCGGAGCTTGTCTTGAGTGAATTCGCGCGTTCACTCCCCATTGAATGGATCCGGATCAACAGGAAATCCTCGATATCTTCACCCGGACGCGCGCCCTCCTGCGCGGGCATTTTGTGCTGCGATCCGGCCTGCACAGCGGACACTATTTTCAGTGCGCCCAGGTATGCCAGCGCCTCGACGCGGTCGAGCGCCTCGGTGAGCTTCTGGTGGCGAAAGTCCGCAGCCGCGGAATCGACTTTGACACCGTCCTCGCGCCGGCAATGGGTGGACTGGTCATCGGCCAGGAATTTGCGCGACAAGCGGGAGCCCGCTATCTTTTTGCCGAGAAAGAAGCCAACGTCTTGGTATTGCGCCGCGGCTTCTCCTTCGCGCCGGGCGAGCGGATCATGATCGTCGAGGATGTCGTCACACGCGGCGGCCGGGTCGTCGAGTGCATCGACCTTGTGCGCGCCGGCGGGGGCGTCGTCGCGGGAATCGCGATGCTGGTCGACCGCAGCGCCGGAACGGCGCGATTCGACGTGCCCGCGGTCTCACTGTTGGAACTGAGCTTCCCCACCTATCCGGCCGACGCGGTGCCCGAAGACTTAGCCAGGCTTCCAATCGAAAAGCCGGGCAGTTAATAATTTATACCTTTAAGGGTGCGGACCGGGAACGACCACATACTGGGCGGACCCCCGGAAATAGATCAGGAAGAGGTTTCGGCCCGAGCGGATCGCGGCCTTGGCGGAAGCCAGATCGTCCACAGGAATCCGGTTGATCTCAACAATCACAGCACCCACCGGAAGCGATTCGGCATATTGCGAGGCCTCGGCCACTTCTGTCACGACCAAGCCGCTGACACGTGCGTCGATGCCCGCTCGGCGGCGCAGGTCCTCCGTCAGGCGGCTCACGTTGACGCCCTCGAGAAGCTCATTCGGCTTATCGTCAAACTTACCCAGGACCACCACCAGCGTGAGCGGCTTGCTCTCCCCCGATTGCTGCTGCCGGGAAATCTGCAGGGTCGCATTGCTGCCGGGAGGCATTTGGGCAATCATGAGGCGCAGCGCGTCCCGATTCTCGACGGGCTTGCTGTTCACTGAAAGGATGACGTCGCCTTGGCGGATGCCCGCTTTTTCAGCCGGCTTGCCCGGTGAAACGTCGGTGACCATCACCCCTTTGACGTCTTTAGAAAGGCCGAACTGTTCGGCGATGTCCGAAGTCACCGCCTGCGTCGTCACCCCGAGGAAGCCGCGAGAAACGCTTCCCGTCTCGATCAGACTGCGCATGATTCCGACCGCGAGATTGGCAGGGACGGCGAAGCCGATGCCGATATTGCCCCGGGAGGGAGAAACGATGGCGCTGTTGATGCCCACCAGGCGGCCCTTCGCGTCGACGAGTGCGCCTCCGGAGTTTCCCATGTTGATCGCCGCATCGGTCTGAATGAAATCCTCATAACCGCCGACATCGTCCAAAATGCCGACCTGCCGCCCGCGCGCGGAGACGATTCCCATGGTGACGGTTTCACCGATCGCGAGCGGATTGCCCACGGCAAAAACGATGTCTCCGACCCGAAGCTTATCGCTGTCGGCAAACGTGACGCAGGGCAGATTGGTCGAATCGATCTTGATGACAGCCACATCGGTCTTGGGGTCGGCCCCCACCACCTTGGCCGTAATCTCGCGGTCGTCGGGAAGGACGACGCGAAGTTCATCGGCGCCTTCGACGACGTGATTGTTCGTTAGGATGTACCCATTGGACGAGACGATCACTCCAGAGCCCAGACCCTCCTCGCGGCTTTCGCGGTCTTGATCCGGAACATCCCCAAAAAACTGGCGCAGGAGCGGATTGGCCGACAGACGCTCGTGGACGATTTTCGACGCCTTGATGGAAACGACGACCTTCTCCACGGGTTCAACCACGTCGGCATAGCTTGCGACGACGCCCGGCCGGCCGGCCGTGACTGTCGTCGGGTCTATCTTGAGGATGGGCATCTTGCCACGCGGTCCGTCGGGAACGGTGGCAGCAGCGGGCGCCGGGGTCGCTGACCGCGCGGGGACGGCGGCCAATAAAGCGGCCGAGAGAAGCGCGGCGAGGCCTAGCAAGGATTTGCTATTCATTAAATAAGAACCGTGGTGAGACCGGAGGGCTCGCGGTGTGTTCCGCTGAGTCAGAACCCTTTGATGCGGAATAGCCCGGTGATACTCTCATTGCTATTGATGCGCTGGATGGCCTGGCCGAGAAGGCCGGCGATACTCAGCACGGTCACCGGCAGGCCTCGGGTGGCGAACGGCACCGAATTGGTCGTGATCAGTTCGTCGATCACGCCGCTGCCAATTCGTTCGTAGGCTATGTCCGTCGGGATGCAGTGGCTGACCGCGACTCGAATGCTGCGGGCTCCGCGCTCGCGCAGAATGCGGGCAGCCGCGGTGAGCGTGCCGGCGGTCTCGGTCATATCATCGACCAAAAGCACATCGCAGCCGTCCACTTCACCGACCACGTTGATCGCATCGACGTTGGTCGCCGTCCGCCGTTTCTTGGCCACCATGCCCAGGCCCGCGCCTAGAACATCCGCGTAAGCGGCGGCCATCTTCATCCCGCCCACATCCGGCGAGCAGACGACAAGACCCTCGCTGCGATTCTTCGCAAGGTATTCGAAGAATACGGGCGAAGCATAGAGATGATCCACCGGAATGTCGAAGAAGCCCTGGATCTGCTGGCTGTGCAGGTCCATCGTGAGCACGCGGTTGGCGCCGGCGGAGACCAGAAGATTGGCCACCAACTTGGCGGTGATCGGCACGCGTGGCTGGTCCTTGCGGTCCTGCCTCGAATATCCGTAGAACGGCAGGACGGCCGTAATGCGCTGAGCAGACGCGCGCCGGGCTGCGTCGATCATGATCAGCAGCTCGACCAAATGGTGATTGGTCGGAGGGCAGGTGGACTGGATGATGAAGACGTCCTGCCCTCGGACGTTCTCGTCAATTTTGACGAAGGTTTCGCCGTCGGGAAAACTGGTCACCGTCGCCTGCCCGAGCGGGACGCCGATCGAGCGGCAAATCTCTTCGGCCAGAGGACGGTTTGAATTGCCGCTAAAAATCTTAAGACGCGTATCGGCCATGAGCCGCCATCTTGGGGGGCGGTGGGAGGGGAAAGCTATCCCAAAATGCGGGTCTGCCTCAGCGCCTCATAGACGGCGACGCCCGCCGCAGTGCTCAGATTGAGCGATCGGAGCGCGGGATCGGCGTGGGGAATGGTGATGCGCGCGTCGTGAAGCTCCGTGTGGAGCCAGTCGGGAGCGCCGCTGCCCTCATTTCCGAACACAAGTCCGTCGCCGTCCTCGAAAGAAGCGTCCCAGAAGCGCCGGTCGGTGCGGGTCGTGAGCAGCCACAGCCGCCGTGGAGCATCAGGGCTGGCTCGAAACGCAGCCCAATCTGCGTGCTGACGCACATCCAACGAAAACCAATAGTCCATGCCAGCTCGCTTGAGGTTACGGTCCGTAATCCTGTAGCCCAAGGGATGGATCAAGTGCAGGCGCGAGCGGGTCAACGCGCACATCCGCCCAATGTTGCCAGTATTTTGCGGTATTTCCGGCTGGAAAAGAACGACGTGCAACATGGGGGCGGCACTGTGGCGGCCCGCTTGCGAGCGAAGCAAGCGTGCTTGAGCGCAGGCCTAAGACGGTACACCGTGCGCGATGCGGACTTCCAGCCCGGCATCGTGACTGCGCCCCACTCACGTTCCGTGATGATTGTCGACGACGAACCCTCGTATGTCGATCTGCTGTCGCACGCGCTGAGGGCGGGTCTCGAATGTCCCGTCCACGGATTCACCCGGCCTCTCGACGCTTTGGCAGCGCTCCACGACGCGCGTCCCGCGGTGATCGTGACGGATTATCACATGCCACAGATGAATGGCCTCGATTTCGCCCGAGCCGTCCTCGCCGTGCTGCCAGAAACGGTCTTCATCCTCATCAGCGGCCACAATCTCGAGCTTGAGGGAGTGGATATTTCCCATCTTCCGTCGCTAAAGAAACATCTCCCCAAACCGTTCAGTTCGCGCGAACTCACGGATGCAGTGATCGGGATCTGGCCAGCCGGCGCGGCACCGCGCGCCCGCGCCCAACTCGACCCTCACTCGACAACGGCGCCCTCGTGATCGGCGGATAGCACCCGTCCGGCGCATCCGACGGAGGCGCGGTCGAAGGCCGCTGTCATCGCCTGGAGGACGGCCTGGGCCGAAGGGCGATCACTCACACAGAGAACGCTCGATCCGCTTCCGCTGAGCCATCCGGTCCACGCCCCCGACTCGATGCCGGCGGCGATCGCGGATTGCCCGCCGGGGATTCGGGCGAGCCGGTACGGCTCGTGAATGCCATCGCCTCCGCAATCCCGCAGCCGCGCGAAGTCCCCGGAGGCAAAAGCGGCGACCAAGTAGGCTGCGCCGTTGATGCTTCTGACGGCGTCGAAGAACTCGATCTGCGCGGGAAGCGCCCCCCGCGACTCCTTTGTCAGCAGCTCGATCTCGGGCGAGACCACGACGAAGGCCACCGAATCGGGCACGCTGAATTGGACGGTTCCCAAGTAGCTTTGGGTGGCCGGATGCGAGCGCGACACGCAGAACCCGCCGAGAATGCCCGCGCTCGCATTGTCCGGATGGCCTTCGATCGCAGTGGCGAGCGCGACCAGGCGGGTCCGGGACAGGCCGGTCGCGTGAAGGGCGTTGAGGCCCGCCAGAATTCCGCCGATAATGGTCACGCTGGACCCCAGGCCCCTCGCGGCCGGAACGTCTCCATCGATCCGATACCGGAAGCCGCCGGCGGCCGCACCCGATTCGCGGGTGAACGCGGCCGCCGCCTCCGCGACCATGGAGTGCGCTCTGGCGTCGGCCGGTCTCTCAGCGATCGGCGCCTCACCCGCGGTGCGCTCCAGATGGACTCGGTTGTAGATCGTCAGCGCGATTCCGAGCGTGTCGAAGCCCGAACCGCAGTTCGACGTGCTGCCAGGAATCCGGACGGTGACGGAATCGCGGGTTCCGCTCATCGACGGCGGGACTTCAGCGCCTGGTCCACCTCGCGCTTGGCGTCCTGCTTGCGCACCTCGGAGCGCTTGTCGAATACCTTTCGCCCCATACCCAAGGTAACCTCGACCTTCACCAGAGCGCCCTTGAAATACATCCGAAGGGGAACCAGCGCCATGCCCGCGTGGGTGGCGAGCTCCTGGGCGATCTTGCGGATGTCGCTGCGATGGAGCAGGAGTTTGCGGATCCTGCGGGCATCGTGGTTATGAACGTTGCCAAAGGCGTATTGCTCGATGTGCGCATTGTGGAGCCAGACCTCCCCTTTCTCCACCCGCCCGAAAGCATCGTTGATCTGAGCCTTGCCGGCCCGGATCGACTTGACCTCGGTGCCCCGCAGCTGGATTCCCGCCTCGAAGCGCTGGCCCACCGAAAAATCGCGCAGCGCCTTTGAGTTACGGGTCTCCGTAAACCGGTCAGCGTCCTTTTTCTGCGCAGACATGGCGGCGCGCTCCCGCGGGGCGGCGATCAGTTGTCGCCGGCCTCGAAGCTGATCTTCTCCTCGATGATCTCGCGCAGGGCGATATCTTCGGGAGAGAGCTTCTCGAGGGACTCGACCAGGGGCCGATTTCCGCGCCTGAGCTGCTTGACGCGGCGGGAAACCACGTTGATCAGGATGTTCGGATCCTGGATCTTAACGAGCGCTTGCTTGATGTAATCGTCTCTCATGGCGGTGATTAGAAAGTCAGGCGGAAGGGCGTGAAGGGTTGATAATGGCGCGGCGCCCGGATGGGTCAAGGCAATAGGGTCCCGAGCGGCCGGCGTTCGAAAAATACTTGTCATAGGGCAGGCCGAAGGGTAAAGCCTCGACCCTCTAACTCCGTACAGCCGTCCCGAATTTCACCATGTCACAGCACAAGAGCCTCCAGGGCATCAGCGGCATCGTCCGCAAGCGCAACGTCTTGAAGCGTTTCGAGCGCGTTGCCATCCTCAAGAAGCGCAGCCAGTGGAAAGAAGGGGACCGCGTCATGGGCCTCCGCAAGACGAAGCCCGACGTCTGAACGAAACGGGCCGTCCTGCGAGCTTTGCACGCGCTCATTCAGCAGTTTCTCGACTGGTACCAGACATCCCTCCAATCCGGCGGCTATCCGCTGGTGGTGCTTCTCATGGCGATGGAGAGTTCCATCGTTCCCCTGCCAAGCGAATTGGTGATCCCACCCGCCGCGTACTTGGCCTACTCCAAGGGTTCGATGAGCGTGGCCGGCGTCGTCCTAGCCGGGACCATCGGATGCTGGATCGGAGCCGCGGCTATGTATTGGGCCTCGCGGCTCGCGGGTCGGCCGCTGGTCATCCAGTATGGGCGATTGGTGGGCATTCCCGAGCGTAAGGTGGTGGACGCGGAACGGTGGTCGGCACGCTTTGGAAGCTACGGCGTATTCGCCTCCCGAATGATTCCGGTCATTCGGCATCTGATCGGAATTCCGGCCGGGATCGTGCGGCTGAATTTTCTCAAATACTCCATCTATACGGTGATCGGTTCCGCACTTTGGTGCTCGGCGCTTGCGTGGGTGGGCGTGATTGCCGGCAATGACAAAGCCCTTTGGGAAGGTGATTCCCGTCGATTGGCCCTCTGGATCACGGGTGCTCTTGTCGCGCTCGGATCGATCTATTACGTTTTCGTCTATCGGCTCACACGCGAGGAGCCGTCGTCGTCCAACTTCCAGCCTCCGCCAAGCGCGCGGTAGAGCTCGACAAGCGAAAGCATTCGGTCGCGCCTGGCCTGGGCCAATTGTACTTCGGCCGGAAAGAGCTGCTGCTGGGCCTGAAGCACCTCGTAATAGTTCGCATTGCCCGCCTTGTACCGCTCCATCGCGATCTGAACGGCATCCTTGTAGGCGCCGACTTCGCGCTCCCGCTGGGTGCGAATCTCGTCCACGGTCGTGCGCATCACAAGCGCATTGGAGGTGTCGACAAAGGCATTGAGGGCCGCCTGCTGATACTGAAGTTTCGCGAGCTCCCAAGCCTCCCTGGCCGCCCGGTATTCCCCCTTGAGCGCGCCGCCGGCAAAGATCGGTCCGGTGACTTGCGCGCCCGCCGCCCACAGCTCGGATTTACGATCGGTGATCGATTGAAGGCGGCTGCTCACAGCACCCAGAAGGCCGCTCAACCCAATCCGCGGAAGAAAGCCGCCAATCGTCACGCCAATATTGGCGTTGGCGGCACGCGCGGCACCCTCCGCCTGCATCACATCAGGGCGGCGTTCCAGCAAGTCCGAGGGGAGTCCGACGGGGATTTCGGGCGGCGTCTCCTGCGACGCAAGGGGAGCGCCGCGCGCAACAACCCCCGGAGTGCGGCCCAGCAAGAGGCAGAGCTCGTTCTCCTTGAAGGCAATTTGCTGATGCAGCGCGGGAATTTGGGCGGCGCTCGAAGCAAGCGCGGCCTCGGCGCTGGAGGTTTCCAGCCTGGAGGCGACGCCCCCTCTCAAGCGTTCGTTGAAAAGCTTGAGGCTCTCGCCGAACGAATCGACGGCGGATTGCGCCACCTGCACTTCGGCGTCGAGTTCGAGAAGCTGGAAATAATCTGTGGCGACGGAGCTCACCAGGCTCAGAAGGACCCCGCGCCGCGCCGCCTCGGCCTCCAAGAGCTGGCTCCGAGCCGCTTCGTCGAGACGACGGATGCGTCCCCAAAGGTCCAGCTCCCACGCCGCGGCCAGATAACCATCGAATCCGCTTGTCGTGGCGCCCCCTCCCCCGGGATTCGGCTGTGTAAAGAGCGTGTTGCGGCCTCTCGATGCGTTTCCGTCGTAACCGACCGAAGGCAGGAATTGGCCGCGCACCTCGGCCTCGAGCGCACGAGATTCTTCAACGCGGGCCGCTGCGATGCGCGGATCGTAGCCGCCCGCCAAAGCCTGGCGGATCAGAGCCTGCAGGATCGGGTCGCGGTAGATCGACCACCAGGGAAGATCGGCGGTCGATTCGGCGGCAGCCCCCGTTTGGTCGCGGAAGGCAGCCGGCGCAGCCGCTTCCGGTCGGCGGTAGTCAGGCCCGACCGCGCAAGCCCCAAGCAAGACGGCCGACGCCAGGCAGGCTATTCGCAGCTTTGCGCTCACGGGGCGTCGTGGGGCTGGTGGGACGGTGCGGACGGTGGCTGCGGGCGGGCGCCCGGATTCGCCGATGCCTCCGCCAAACGGCGCTGGCGGGCCTCACCGCCGGCAAGCTTTTCGACCACGTAGAAAGTCACCGGAATTAGGAAGATCGCGAGCACGCTCGCGGCCAGCATGCCTCCAATCACCGCCGTTCCCATCACGCGGCGCGCGACCGATCCCGAGCCGGAAGCGATCCACAGCGGGACGCATCCCAGGATGAAGGCGAACGACGTCATCAGGATGGGCCTCAAACGGATCTTCGCTCCCTCGAGGGCCGCCTCCGCAAGGGGAACTCCGTGCTCGAAGCGCGTCCGTGCGAATTCAACAATCAGGATGGCATTCTTGGCGGAAAGCCCGATCAGCATGACGAGGCCGATCTGGGCAAATACGTCGTTTTCCATTCCGCGCGCGTAGAGCGCGAGGTAAGCGCCGAAGACGGCGATAGGAACGCCCAGCAGAACGCTGAACGGCAATGACCAGCTCTCGTAAAGAGCCGCGAGGATCAGAAAGACAAAGACCACCGAAAGGCTGAAGATCGCCGCGGGTGGCACGCCCTCCTGCGCCTTCTTCTCCTGATACGACATCCCCAGATAGTCGAAACCCATGCCTGCCGGCATGGTCTTCTTGAAGACATCCTCCAGCGCGTCGGTTGCCTGGTTCGCGCTGTATCCGGGCGCAGCGGAGCCGTTGATCTGAGCCGAGCGGAAGAGGTTGTAGCGCATCGTGAATTCAGGGCCCATTCGGTTCTCGATTTTTACCAGCGCCGAAAGCGGCACCATTGTGCCACTGCGATTGCGGACATAGTACTCACCCAGCCGCTCGGGCCTGTCCCGGTATTCCCCCTCCGCCTCCACGTAGACCTGCCACTGCCGCCCGAACCGGTTGAAATAATTGACGAAAACCCCGCCCATGAAGCATTGGAGCGTCCGATAGACGTCCGTCAGTGCGACGCCCTGCTTGAGCGCCCGGTCGCGGTCCACGTTCACATACATTTGGGGAACGGAAGGCAGGTAGGTGGTTGACAGGCCTGTGAGTTCAGGACGCTTGCGCGCCTCCTCCATCAGTTTGGCGAGATTGTCGGCAAGATAGGAGACATCGCGGCCAATTCGGTCCTCCAGCACAAAAGTGAAACCGCCGGCTGTGCCGACGCCGGGAATGGACGGCGGCGGGAAAGCGAAAGCGTTGCCCTCAGCGATGCCGCGCAGGGCCCCCGCCAAATGCGCCTTGATGGCCGCATACTGCTCCTCGCGCCGGCTCCGCTCGGACCATAGCTTGAAATTGACGAAGAAGAAGGAGCTGTAGGTGTTGTAGGAGGTGCTGAGAAGACTGAAGCCGATGACCGAGGTGCAGGTCTCGACACCGGGTGTGCGGCGGATCGCATCCTCGACCTTGCGCGCCGCCTCGCTCGTGCGCTGAAGAGAGGCCGAATTGGGCAATTGAAGGCCCACGTACAGATAGCCCTGGTCCTCCTCGGGAAGGAATGACCCCGGCAGTTCTCGGCCGAGAAGGAAGGCGATCCCCGCGAATGCCGCCAGCGCCACGAAGCTCAGCGCCGAGCGGCGTATCAGTTGCCTGGATATGCTCACATAGCGCTCGGTCGTCCGCCTGAACACCCGGTTGAACCAGCGGTAGAATCCGCCAAGCGGCCCCCGCGCCTCGCCCTTGGGGCGCAGCAGCAGGGCGCAGAGTGCGGGGCTGAGCGAGAGCGCGTTGAAGGCCGAAATGGCGACCGAGATGGCGATGGTGAGGGCAAATTGCTGGTAGAGCCGGCCGGTGATCCCGGGGATGAAGGCGGTGGGGACGAAAACCGCCGCCAGGACGATGGCGATCGCGATCACAGGGGCCGCCACCTCCTCCATCGCCTTGAGGGTGGCATCGCGGGGCGAGAGGCCCTCCTCGATGTGGTGCTCCACAGCCTCGACGACCACAATCGCGTCGTCGACAACCAGTCCCACCGCCAGGACAAGGCCGAACAGCGAGAGGGTGTTGATCGAAAACCCGAACAGGGGAAAGAGGGCGAAGGTACCGATCAGGGAGACGGGCACCGCCAGAAGGGGAATGAGGGTCGGCCGCCAGCCCTGGAGAAAAATGAAGACGACGACAATGACCAGGAGCAGAGCCTGCCATAGCGTCTGGGAGATTTCGCGCACGCCCTCCGAAACGGCCCGGGTCGTGTCGAGGGCAACCCGGTAGTCCAGGCCCGCCGGGAAACGGGTCTTGAGTTCGTCCATCGCCGCCCGCACTCCCTGAGCCCCATCCAGAGCGTTGGAGCCGGGAAGCTGGTAAACGGCGATGATCGCAGCGGGACCGCCGTTCATGCGCCCCATTACGTTGTAGGCCTGCGCGCCCAGCTCGACCCGCGCGACGTCGCGCAGCCGGACCGCCGAACCGTCGGGATTCTCGCGAATCACGATTGACTCGAATTCCTCGGGCGAGACCAGCCTTCCCTGAGCCCGCACCGCATAGGTGAACTGCTGGCCCGCGGGCGCGGGCTCTCCGCCGATCTGGCCGGCGGGATTGACGGTATTTTGCGCCTGGATGGCGCTGGTGATGTCCGAGACCGTGAGTCCAAGCTTGGCCAATTTATCGGGCTTCACCCAGAAACGCATCGCGTACTGGCCAGCGCCGAAGACCGTGACGCTGGCGATTCCCGGCACCCGGGTTAGCCGGTCGTTCAGGTTAATGTAGGCGTAGTTCGCAAGGGCGGTGCTGTCGAAGCGACCGTCCGGCGAATACAGGCCGATCAGCATCAGAGGGGCGGTGAGCGATTTCTGGACGGTGACGCCGAAATTGTTCACGTCCGTCGGCAACTGCGGCGCCGAGGTGGTGACCCGCATCTGCGACAGGATCAGGTCGGTATTGGGATCGGTCGCTACGTCAAAATTGACGGTCAGGCGCAGCGAACCGTCGTTCCCATTGATCGAATACATGTAGTTCATGTTGTCGACGCCGCTCATCTGCTGCTCGATGGGCGCTGCAACCGATTGCTCGACCGTTTGCGCGTCGGCGCCCACGTACGTGGTCGTGATGCGCGCCTCCGGAGGCACGATCTTGGGAAATTGGGCAACCGGCAGGCTGACCATCGAAACCAGCCCCACGATCACCGTGATGATCGAGATGACGATGGCGACGATCGGCCGATTGATGAAGAATTTCGACACGGGGGCGCGCGAGGGATCAGCGGCCGGCTTCCGCGGCCGCGGGGGCCTTGGCGGCCGCCTCCGAAGGCGGCGCCGCCAAATGCGCGTTCACGATCGCTCCATCCCGGACCTTCTGAAGGCCCTGCACGATGATTCGGTCGCCGGCCTGAAGGCCCGATTCCACGATGACCTCCTGCCCAACCTGCTCGCCGAGCTTGACGGTGCGCAGCTTCACGCGGCCGTCCGGTCCGACCAACGCGGCCTGGTAGGTTCCTTGCAGCTCGTTGAGAGCCTGCATGGGCACCACAAGCGCTCCTTTGACCGTGCGCACCACCGCGCGCACCCGGCCGTATTGTCCGGGCCTGAGAAGATTGGCCGGATTGGGGAAGACCGCGGCGACCTGCAGGGTCCCCGTTCCGGCGTCGATTTGGCGATCGAGCGCGTAAAAGCGCCCCGCTTGCGGGTATTCGGTTCCGTCTGACAGGATCAATTCGAGGCGGACATCGGCGGGGAAGCCCTTCGAGGAGGGATGCTCGCGGGCGAAATCCAAGTAGACCTTCTCGTCGATGGGAAAGTAGACCTTCATGGGATCGACCACCGAAACGGTGGTCAAAGCGCCCGTCGAAGGACCGACCAAATCTCCCACCTGGGTTTGTATCAGGCCGGCGATTCCATGAACGGGTGAGACGATTCTTGTGAAACTGAGATTGAGGCGCGCGGTCTCCAGCGCCGCCTGCGCCGCCTTCACTTGTGCTTCAGCCGCCAGTCGCGCTTGGATGGCATTGTCCAGTTCCTCCTGGCTGATCGCCTGGCTGCGAGCCAGCGGCGTGTACCGCTTCACATCCAGGGCCGCCTTGTCGCGCTGGGCGGCGGCCTGCGCCACCTGGCTTTCGGCCTGTGCGAGCTGAGCTTCGAGAGGCCGGGCATCGATCTCGAAAAGAAGATCCCCGGCGCCGACCTCCGAACCTTCCTTATAGTCCTGTTTAAGCAGATAGCCGCTGACCTGCGCCCGGATTTGGGCATCCACAAATCCCGCCAGCGTGGCGACCCACTCGCGCCGGATCGGGACATCTCGCGGAGTCACCGCCACCACTTCGACATCGACTGGCGGCGGCGGCGCGGCAGGCGGCTTGGAGCATCCACCGACGAACGAAACGGCCAGCAAGACGGCAAGACGACCGAAGGGGCTGCGGCGCACGGTGCGCCCGGGGCTGGTTTCGCGCATGAGTGAAACTGAATATGCGAAAAATGGGGGAACTCAAGGTCCAGAGCCATTTTCAAGAAATGTCGCCCAAGAACCCCAAATCGGGTTGGCGCTGGTCAAACGCATGCTCCTGCGCCACGGTGTTGCGCCCAGCGTGATTGACTTCGAGCGCGCCCTCGCCCTCCTCCTTCTGACAACAGGCATCAGCGTCGCCGCGCGCTGGATACCCTGGCCGCGGCCGATCGTCTATGCGCTCGGAGGCGCGGCTTTCGCCTTCGTGCCGGGATTTCCCAGGGTGGCGCTGGATCCCGGCTTCTTCTTCCTGTGCTTTCTTCCGCCCCTTCTCTTCTCGGACGGATGGCTGATGCCCCTGCGCGAATTTTTCAAAGCCCGCAGATCCATAGGACTGCTCGCGACGGGCCTGGTCGTGTTCACGACGGTCGCTGTCGGCCTGACGGCGCATGCCTTGGTGCCCGGACTCCCGCTAAGCCTGGCTTTCGCTTTGGGAGCCATTGTCTCGCCAACCGACGCCGTCGCGGTCGGCGCGATCACCGAGCGGCTGAAGGTGCCGGGGCGGCTGACCATCGTCCTCGAAGGGGAGAGCCTCATGAACGATGCGACCGGCCTGGTCGCCTTCAAGTTCGCTCTCGCCGCCTTTCTGGCCGGCACTTTTTCCTTGAGAGCCGCAGCCATGGAATTCGTCGTGGTTTCCGCGGGCGGACTCGCGGCGGGCTTCGTCGTTGGCTACGCATTTGGGAAGCTGCGCGATGTCATTATCCGCGCCCACGGCGCGGATCCGCTGATCGAGATCACGCTCTCCCTCCTGACGCCCTACGCCGCGTTCATCGCCGCGGAGGCGGCCGGACTTTCCAGCGTTCTCGCCGTGGTCGTCGCGGGGCTTTACTCGGGGTGGCGGGACCCTGTGCGCATGGATGCTGAGACTCGCCAGACCGCACGGGGAGTGTGGTCGATGCTGCTTTTCTGGCTGAACGGACTGGCCTTCGTGCTCCTTGGGCTTCAGTTTCCCCGTCTGCTGGCGGCCGTCCGGGGAACCTATTCTCTCGAGCGCCTCGTTGGAACCATTTTGGTCATCTCCCTGGTCGCGGTCGTAGCCCGGATCACCTGGTTTTTCCCGGGGGCCTATCTGCCTTTCCTGGTATCGAAGCGGGTCAGGGCGACCGAATCCATGCCCTCATGGCAGGCCGTTCTGGTGGGCGGTTGGGCCGGAATGCGCGGAACCGTCACGCTCGCAGCCGCCCTTTCCCTGCCGCTGGCGTTGCCGGACGGAGGGGCTTTCCCGTTCCGAGATCTGATCATTTTCTTGGCCTTCGGGATTGTGGCGACCACGCTGCTGGTCCAAGGGACGACGCTCGAGTGGCTCATTCGGCGGCTCGGCCTCCGCGAAGACGGAATTCGGCAAACAGAGGAAAAATTGGCGCGCACAGCAGCGGTTGACTCGGGTCTGCGCATGCTGCGCATCGCCGGCGAAGGGAAGCTCAGTCCGGAGGAATCGGCCGCTCTGGGCCATGTCGTCGCGGAATATGAGCAGCGGCTCTCAGCCCTCGGTTCAGAAGGTGAGACACGCACCCATGCCCGCGAGAGGCGCACCGCGGAACATCGGTTCCGCAAGGCCGCTCTCGATGCCGAGCGGCGCACACTCGACGAACTTTGGCGCAACGACGTGATCGCCGACGATGTCTATCGCCCGCTGCAGCAGCTTCTCGACTTCGAGGAGTCCATGCTGAGGTCGGCGGGGAACGCCGCAGCCTGAAGAGAATTATCCGCCGGTCTGAGCGGCGCCGTCGAAGACCGACGCCAATGCGGCGGCTAGCGAGGCCGCTGTGAAGGGCGCAAACGCCGCCTCGTCGAACGGGCGCACGCAAGCGCAGCCTTCTTCGACAAACCAAATTCGCCAGACTTCATCCGCGCGTCTCCGCGCCTCGATGCCTTCGCCACCCGCGCCAAAGAGGCATCGAACGCCGAGATCGATGCGTGCCGCAAAGTCGGCCGCTGGACTGCGCTCGCCAAGGATGAGCAGCGTCGGACGGCGAGCGAGCGCATACGGAAACAGCTTGGAGGCATTGTAGGACGGGTCGTCCGATCCCACCACCACGAGCGCGTGGGCTTTGCTCAAATAATGGAGAGCGTCGAAATAGCCGACACGACCGCGGTGCTCGGAGACCGCCGCGGCAACCCCCTCCTGCTGTGCGATCGGGACCACCCAGTCCCTTCCAAGAGGCGGCGGCGCGTAATTGGTGCCTATGAAATGGAAGCGCAGCCGGGCCGCCCGCTCCGGGTCGCTACCCTGGAAGCGGCGGAAGGCCCGGAAAAGGATCGTGAGGGCCGGAGCCATATCGGAACCGGCGCGCCCCACATAAACATGGTGCTGAAAGCCGTCGTCGAAATTGATGAGAGGCTGGGCTGGGCTGTGGTGCTTCAACACGTCCCAATCCACGCTGGCCGCGCCAAACGGCAGGATCAGAACGCATCCGGCATCAAACCACGGATAGGCGGCCGCAAGCCCACGGGCATAGGCAGGCGACACGGCGATCACCCGTGCCGCCCCGCGCAGGACCGCGGGCTCAGCGCGGCGCGCGCGGAACTGGTTCCAAGCATACTTCAGACGGCCGCCCGGAGGTGCGGCGCCCGTCCGGTCATAGTAGTCGTTTATCCACGGGTCCTGGTAATCGAGGACGTAAGGCAGGCGATGCCGGCTCAGCCACCGTGGTCCCAACTTGAACGAGTCGAAGACTGTGCTGCTGAAAAACGCCGCGTCGAAATGCTCCGACGCCAATAATCGGTCTCCGGCGCGCCTGAGCGCCCGCCCGCAACGCCACCAAAGCCCGCCGAGCCGAAATCCGCCGAAAGCCCGTGGCCGGAGTCCCCGCACGCGGATGACGCGGATATCGGCCGGGAAGGTCGCGGATAGGAGCGGGTCCAACACGGCTCCCTCGACCGAATCCGGTTCCACCGCGAGCACCGTCGGCTCCCAACCCAGCCCCCGCAGATAAGGAAGCGCCAAACGGACGCGGTGATGATCTGCGGCGTTGACCGGCGGGAAATGCGGCGAGACGACAAGCAGCTTGTTCACCTGGAAGCGTCAATGCCTCAAGGTTGGGCGGCTGTCACCTCCCATTGGCAGCCTCTTTCCGGGGCCTCCTATCTACGCTCGATGCCAGCCCACTCGGACAGTTCCAATCTTAGCGACGCGGCGGCGACATTCTCCTCGAGGTGAACCACCGAGGAGGTTCCCGGAATTGGCAGGATCACCGGCGAACGGTGCAGAAGCCATGCGATCGCCAGCTGCGCAACGGAGGCGCCATGGCGCTTGGCGAGCGCGTCCATAGGGCCTCCCGGCCGGGCGAGTTTGCCGGCGGCCACCGGAAACCAGGGGATGAAGGCGATGCCTTCCTTGGTGCAGAAATCGACAACGGATTCGTGCTTTCGGTCGCTGACATTGTACAGATTCTGAACACTTGCGACCTTCACCGTCCGCGCCGCGCGTCGGATGTCGCGCACCGAAACTTCCGAGAGGCCGATATGCCGGATTTTGCCGGCCTTTTGAAGATCCTTAAGAGCCCCCAGGGATTCTTCAACCGGGACCTTGGGATCGAATCGATGGAGCTGATAGAGATCGATGCGATCTGTCCGGAGGCGCCGCAGGCTGAGTTCGACGCACTGGATGAGATACTCGGGGCGGCCCACAGGCAGCCACCGGCCAGGACCTTGCCGGGTAAGGCCGCCCTTGGTCGCGATCACAAGACCCTTCGGATAGGGGTGGAGGGCCTCCGCGATGAGCCGCTCGCTGACCTCCGGCCCGTACGAATCCGCGGTGTCGATAAAGTTAACGCCGAGCTTCACCGCTCTTCGGAGCACCCTCCGCGCCTCGCTGGGATCGCGCGGTTCACCCCAAATTCCGGGCCCTGTGATGCGCATCGCGCCAAATCCGAGCCGCCGGACCTTCAGATCGCCGCCCAGGGCGAAGGTCCCCGCCGCCGCGGCGCCCGCCATGGCCGTCCCGCCGTTCTTAGAGAGGCCTTTTTTTCCGCTCATGCGACACGCAAGTCCGAATCATCGCGAAGGCAATGGGACGCGCCCTTTTCGCGCCCTTTTCGCGCCCGTTTCGCGCCCGTTAGGAGGGCGTCGAGGTCAGCGCCCAGGTGCGGCTTCGGGCAGGCTATCGTTCCACAACTCGATCACCGGGGCGGTCACGGACCCATGCTCGTATCCAAGAATGCCCAAAGCAGCCGGATCGAGGAGGAATCGCTGCGCATCCATTGGAGGGAGTCCGATCCATCGCGCGGCGAGGATGCGCCCGAAGTGGCCATGTGAGAATACAGCGACATTCCCCTCCAGGGTGCGAAGGCGGCTGATGACCCCGTCCGCGCGATCCGAAACCTCCACCGGAGATTCTCCGCCCGGACAACCGTCGCGAAAGAGGTTCCAGCCGGGACGATCCCTATGGATTTCCGCGGTGCAAAGCCCTTCGTAGGCGCCGTAATTCCATTCGACGAGTTCCGGGTCGAGCTCAGCCTCGGAACCCAGTCCGGCAAGCTCGCACGTCCGGCGCGCGCGTCCTAGCGGACTGCAGAAGACTCGGGTAAACGGGATGGCCCCCAGGCGCTCCGCCAGGTTTCGGGCGCGTTGCTCGCCGCGGGCAGTCAGCGGAATGTCGGTGCGCCCTGTGTGCTGGCCGGAAAGGGACCACGCCGTCTCGCCGTGCCTGACGAGGTGGACGCGCAAATTCATGCGCCCGATCACCCGCGTGCCGGCAGGGGGCCGCTGGATCCGACAGCGGCCAGCGCGGCGCGGTACTGCGGCTGGAGTTCCTCTCGCGAAGAGATACTCATCCCAAGATTTCGGATGAGTCCGTCCTTGAGGCCATAAATCCAACTGTGCACCGCCAGGGGCTGCCCCCGTTCCCAGGCGTCGCGCACGATCGTCGTCTGGCACACATGGCCCACCTGCTCGATCACGTTCAATTCGCACAGAAGATTCGTCCTCATCTGGTCGTCCCGCGCGCTGTGCACGCAGGACTGATGCTTCTCCGCGACGTCCTGCACATGGCGCAGCCAATTGTCGGCCAATCCGACCCGCTCGCAGCGCAAAGCCGCGCCAACGCCGGTGCAGCCGTAGTGGCCGCACACGATGATGTGTTTCACTTTCAACACATCGACCGCGAACTGCATCACCGAGAGACAGTTCAAATCGGTATGCACCACCACATTGGCGACATTTCGATGCACGAACAGCTCGCCGGGCAGCAAATTCACGATCTCGTTCGCCGGCACGCGGCTATCGGAGCACCCGATCCACAGGTACTCCGGCGACTGCTGCCGCGAGAGCTTCAGAAAGAACTCGGGATCTCGCGCCCGAATACCTTCGGACCAGGCGCGATTCTGCGCGAAGAGACGGTCGAGAAGACCCATGGGAGCACTGATGCTCCGAGACTCACGGGTGTTGTCGATAGCAAATCAGCTCTTCACCGTCATGTTATTGGTGACCGACTTCACGCCACGGACATCCCGGGCGAGCTTGCTGACAAGGGCTTTCTCGGCGGCAGCGCCCGCTTTTCCACTGACTACGATCACCCCGTCGGTGGTGGTGACTTTGGTATCGAGCGCGCTGGTCGCCTTATGGCTGAGCAGCGCGAATTTCACCTGCGTTGTGATGGAGGCGTCGTCGATCTTTTCCCCGATCGTCTCGCTCATCGCCGGCTCGCTTTTCACGACGATGTCATTCTTGACCGATTTTACCCAGTCGATCTCCTTGGCGCAAATTTCGGTGAGCTCCTTTTGCGCAAGGGTTCCGGCCGTCCCTCCCAGAGTGACGATTCCGTCCTGGACAGCAACGGTGGTCGTGGCGGCGCTGACATTGGCTTTCACGAGCAACTGTCCCCGGATCTTGAACGCGATCCACGCGTCGGAATGCTCGGGATAGGTGGAGACTACCGTGATCTTGTTCTCCACGCTGACAACATCCGGTATGTTATGGACCGTGTCTTCGGCGAGCGCCTTGTCGCCAGTGTCCTGCACTGTGCCGGTCAGAGTAACAACGCCGTCCTGGACGCCCACCTTCACGCGGTCCTGAAGGAAAGAGCGGAAATTGTAAGAGCTCCTGGCCGCCTCTCCGATGGCCTGGTCCGCGGCTGCGGTGGCGAATGCGGCGGCCGGCAGGGCTGCGGATAAAAGAAAGGCAATCCGCGAGATGAATTTTGATTTCATAAAGTGTGTTGGGTCGGCCAGAATATCAGCCGGCCCAATCGACCACCATGGGGTGTTCAAAGGATAGCGACCGCATTGGCCCCGGGGCTATTTAGTGCGCTGAACACCCCATAGCGATTCGCCGTCCGGTCCGCTATGGTTCCGGACACTTATGAAAAAAAAGACTTCCACTGACGCCCAGACTCCTGAGGCCTTCCTGAATGACCTGCATGCGCTTGTGGCCGAAGCGGAAAAGATGATGAGCGGAGCTCCGCAGGCCGAGGAAGCCGAGGCACTCCCCTCGTTGCGCGCGCGCTTCGACGCGGCGCAGGAACGCTTTGCCGATTTCTACGAGAGCGCGAAGGACAACGTCGCCGCCGGTGCCAAATACACCGACAATGTCATCCGGACGAACCCCTACCAGTCGCTCGCCATCGCGCTGGGCGCCGGCCTTCTCGTCGGTGTGCTTCTCGGTCGCCGAAGCAAATAACGCCTATTCCGATGGACACCCCGTCGCCCGCTTCTTCGGGATTCCTCGGTTCGTTCCGAATACTGGGCGCCGGCCTTTTGGCCGGTGTTCAGGACCGTCTCGCGCTCCTCTCTATTGAGCTGCAGGAGGAAAAATTCCGGCTTATCGAAGTCTTCTTCTGGATCAGCGCGGCCATGTTCGCCGGCGTGATGGCGCTCAGTTTTGCCAGTCTCGCACTGGTCTACTTTTTCTGGGAGAGCGCTCGGCTGGCCGTATTGGGCGGCCTCGCACTCTTCTACACCGCGGCGCTTGCCGCGATCCTGATCGCATTCCGCTCCTATCTGGCGCGCCAGCCGCGGCCCTTCGCCTCGACGCTTCAGGAACTTGAAGCCGATCGTGTATGTATTCGAGCCGGGAATTGACCAGGCTGGCCGCGGGAAAAGAAGCGCTCCGGCAGCGGATGGCCGTGCGGCGGATCCAGTTCGCGCAGGCGGCGGTCCGCGCCGCCCAGCCGCTGGTTTGGATCGATCGAGTCTTCGCTCATCGTCAATGGCTCTCACCGCTTGCTAAGATCGCGGCCGTGCCGCTGGGATTCCTTTTGAAACGCTCGATCATTCGGCGCTCGCGCGTCTTGGGCTTTCTGTTGCGGTGGGGGCCGGTTGCGCTCGGCGCAGCGAGCGGTCTTGCAGAAGCGCAGAGCCGGCGGCGGCGCGGGTAGCAGAACACCCCATTCTTACCGGTCCGTGTTTCGGATAATCTCTGGTCACATCCATGATCAACCAAATTTCACCGTCCGCCTCAGCCCCGGCCGTAAGTCAGCCCGATAATCGCGCCGCCCGCTCCGCAGCGTCCCACCAAGAAGCGCTCGTCGACGCGGAACTGGTGCTCCGGTTCAACGGCGGAGACCAAGCGGCGTTTGTGGAGATTGTCACCCGTTACCGCAGCAAGATGTTCCACGTCGCGCTCGGCATGCTTCGAAATCGCGCCGATGCGGAGGAGATCGTGCAGGACACCTTTATTCGGGCGCACCGGGCGCTCGCAAAGTTTCGAGGCGACTCATCGCTCGCCACGTGGCTGAATCGCATCACGATCAATCTTGCGCGCAACCGGTACTGGTATTTTTTTCGCCGCCGGCGCCATACGACCTCATCGATCGATCGCGCTTTCAGCGAAAACAGCAATGCGACCTTTGCGGATCTGCTCGCGGCCGACGCCGCAGGGCCGGCCCGCGAGGCTGTGAGCAACGAATTCTCCAACTTGGTCAGCGCTTGCATGGAACGGCTGGGTGCGCAGCCCCGCGAGATACTCGCGTTGCGTGTTTCCCAGAACCGCACGTACGACGAGATCGCTCTCGCACTTGGAATCAACGTCGGAACGGTGAAGAGCCGCATCGGGCGGGCGCGCAAGGGCCTCCGAGCACTGCTTGCCGAAGCCTGCCCCGAATTTGGGACGGCCGCGGAGCCATCCGATTGGTTCGAATCCTTTCGCCCCGCCGGCGAAGTGAGGATCGTAAGCGCCTAGGCCCCCACTGGCGGCCGGTTCAGGTGATCGTGACCTGAACCCGTGTTTCGACGATTCCCTGCGCAATCGCGTAGCGGGTAAGGCCCGCCGTCTCATGGATGTTGAGCTTGTCCATAAGATGCTGCCGATGCTTTTCAACCGTCTTAATGCTGATGCCCAGGGTTCCGGCGACCTGCTTGTTGGCATGACCTTCCGCCACAAGTTGGAGCACTTCGGTCTCACGCGCCGTAAGACGCGCACCGTTTGACTTGGCCACGCCTTCGCGGTCGAGCGATCGATTTTTTCCCTCGGCCATTCGCTTGGCGACACCAGGGCTAAAGAACGAATTCCCCATCGCCACTTCTCGGATCGCCTTGGTGAATATTTCAGCGGAAGTCTGCTTCTCGAGAAACCCCGCCACGCCGACCTCGGTCATGCGCTCGATATACTCGTCGTCGCCATGCGCCGAGAGAATGAGCACTCGGGCAGCCGGATTGGCTGCGAGCACCTGCCGGGTCGCCGCGAGCCCATTGAGCACAGGCATCGCGATGTCCATGAGGATCACATCGGGCAGCAGATCGGCAGCCAGCTGCACGGCTTCTCGGCCCGTTCGCGCCTGTCCGATTACCTGGAAATGGCCCTCCATTTCAAGCAACGTGCACAACCCTTGCCTAACGACCGCGTGGTCCTCCGCCAGCAGCACCCTGATTTTCTTTATCGGTTTCACGCGCAGCCTCCCGGTGCAAATGGGATTTCCGCGAGAGGCGTGGCAAGAGGGCGTTGTGTGTGCTCCAGAATCTTTTGTGTCATCGTCGGTTTGGCAGCAGCCATTAGATGCCCTTTG
>Ga0302325_10008216_pt1 | contig 22984 bp, 21 predicted proteins | sample Palsa_T0_2_FD_201948 | JGI IMG/M metagenome (GOLD analysis project Ga0302325, IMG submission 201948) | Peat permafrost microbial communities from Stordalen Mire near Abisko, Sweden - Palsa_T0_2 | ecosystem: Environmental > Terrestrial > Soil > Palsa > Peat permafrost | place: Sweden: Abisko... | reverse complement strand
TCTTAGCGTGATCCGCCGGAATTTCGAGGCGTCGTTCAGGCCGGCGAGGAACGGGGAATGCCCGTCCGATGCCAACTCGGTCACCCTCGGCCGCCGAGACTAGGGCACTGTAAGGTATTCCCTCCGATGGCTCGAATGGTGCTGTCCACCAGTGCAGTTCGTTATGGTAGCGAGTGTCGTACATCCGTAGCGAATCTGCGATTTGAGCTGCCTGCTCGAGGCTCGGGCGCAGATCGTCGGCGATGACTTCCAGGTGTAGGGCTTGCCAGTTGGCAGTGCTGGCCATTACGGCTTCGATGGACTGCCATTCGGTTGCTGCACTGAACGGCAGGCGGTCGGTCTGGCGCGCTCGGATGGCGCTGGCAAGCCTTCGATCCCGTTCAGTCGCAAACTCCGCGGGAGTGAATTCAATTGACGCCAGGTGATTGGGACTGTTGGGTTCAGGGAACCGGTCGATGTGCGATTGCCACCCGGATGCGGCCATCGCTACCCGCAGATGGTCGAGCACAGCGCCGCAACTGATCAGCGCTTCTCGTGCGGAGTGGTCGGTGTCCATCACTCGACTTGGATCGAGGAACAACCGCAGTTGCCCACGGTCGAACACCCACTGCCACGGTTGGCTGTTGTGTAGTGACGGCGCGTGGCACGCTGTCCGCACCATATCTTCGATGACTTCAGTTTCCACTGCGGTGATAGGCATCTGTCGACCTCCCGGTCTTCTGCGTGTCTTCGGGTTTCTCCCAGACGCCTGGCGGCGGCAGGGCCTTTGGTCCTCGATCCCGGCGCCATCAGGCACCGCGGTTAAGCTCACCTCCGGCCGGTCAACAGGGAGGCGCCGTGGCACCGCAGCACCTGACGTACGTCCACACCGACACCGACCTCCCGCCGGTTGCGATCATCGACCGTTCGCCCATCGGCACAGCGCAAAAGATCTTCTTCGGCGTGATCGCTCTGCTCGGTGCGGTGGCCTGGGCGGTCATCGCCTTCGTTCGCGGCGAGACGGTCAACGCGGTGTGGTTCGTGGTCGCGGCGATCTGCACCTACGTCATCGGATACCGGTTCTACGCGCGGCTGATCGAGGCCAAGATCGTCCATCCCCGCGACGACCACGCCACTCCCGCGGAGGTCATCGACGACGGCACCGACTACGTGCCGACCGACCGGCGAGTGTTGTTCGGCCATCATTTCGCCGCCATCGCCGGGGCCGGGCCACTGGTCGGTCCGGTGCTGGCCACCCAGATGGGCTATCTGCCGTGCAGCATCTGGATCATCGTCGGCGCGGTGTTCGCCGGCGCCGTGCAGGACTACCTGGTGCTGTGGATTTCGACCCGACGGCGGGGTCGCTCGCTCGGCCAGATGGCCCGCGACGAGCTCGGCGCTCTCGGCGGTGCCGCAACACTCGTCGGAGCGTTCGTCATCATGGTGATCATCATCGCGGTCCTGGCGCTGGTGGTGGTGCGGGGACTGGCCCAGAGCCCCTGGGGTGTGTTCTCCATCGCGATGACCATCCCCATCGCCGTGTTCATGGGTTGCTATCTGCGATTCCTGCGCCCAGGGCGGGTGTCGGAAGTGTCGGTGATCGGCTTCGTGCTCTTGATGCTCGCCGTGGCTTCCGGGAACTTCGTCGGCGAAACAGCCTGGGGTGCAACGTGGTTAAATCTGTCGCCGGTAACGGTGTCATGGTTGATCGTCGGCTACGGCTTCGTCGCGTCGGTGCTGCCGGTCTGGTTGCTGCTGGCGCCGCGCGACTACCTCTCGACGTTCATGAAGGTCGGCGCCATCGCCTTGCTGGCGATCGGTATCTGCATCGCGCACCCGGTCATGCGTGCACCGGCCATCTCGCGCTTCGCCGCCGTCGGCGACGGACCGGTCTTCCCCGGTTCGCTGTTTCCTTTCCTGTTCATCACGATCGCCTGCGGCGCGCTGTCGGGTTTTCACGCGCTGATTTCCTCGGGCACGACGCCGAAGCTGCTGGAGAAGGAAAGCCAGATGCGGCTGATCGGCTACGGCGGCATGCTGACCGAGTCGTTCGTCGCGGTCATGGCATTGATCAGCGCCGCGATCCTGGACCAGCACCTGTACTTCACGCTCAATGCGCCGGTCACCCGCACCGGCGGCACCGCCGCGACCGCCGCCGATTACGTCAATCACCTTGGTCTGTCTGGAGTTCCAGCGACAGCTCGACAACTCGACGCGGCCGCCGCGAGTGTCGGCGAAAAATCGATCGTGTCGCGCACCGGCGGGGCACCAACACTGGCCGTCGGCATGTCCGAAGTGCTGCAACGGGTTTTCGGCGGCACGGGCCTCAAAGCGTTCTGGTACCACTTCGCGATCATGTTCGAAGCGCTGTTCATCCTGACCGCCGTCGACGCCGGCACCCGGGTCGCCCGCTTCATGCTGTCCGACGCGTTGGGCAACATCGGTGGTCCGCTCGCCAAGCTGCGAAACCCGAGTTGGCGGCCGGGCGTCTGGATCTGCAGCCTGGCGGTGGCCGCCGCCTGGGGCAGCATCCTGCTGATGGGCGTCACCGACCCACTGGGCGGCATCAACACACTCTTCCCGCTGTTCGGCATCGCCAACCAGTTGCTGGCCGCGATCGCCCTGACCGTCGTGACCGTCGTCGTCATCAAGAAGGGCTACCTCAAATGGGCCTGGATTCCGGGAGTTCCGCTGCTTTGGGATCTCGCCGTCACGCTGAGTGCGTCATGGCAGAAGATCTTTTCGTCCGACCCCAACGTCGGTTACTGGACGCAACACTTCCAGTACGCCGCCGCCGAGGCGTCCGGTAAGACATCGTTCGGTTCGGCGAAAAACCCTGGACAGCTGGCCGATGTCATCCGGAACACATTCGTCCAGGGCACCCTGTCGATCCTCTTCGCCGCGGTCGTGGTGATTGTGCTGTTCACCGCAATCATTTTGGTATACAAGGTGATTCGTGGTGGTGGCAGACCACTCAGCGAGGACAGGCCGGTGCCGTCAACGATGTTCGCACCGTCGGGCATGGTCGCCACATCGGGGGAACGCGAGATACAACGCCAATGGGACGCGTATCGCTCAGCGACACCGACAGGCGCAACCGTGTCGGCCTTGGAATCCCCTGACAATTTGCCGTCGTAATGTCGCTGCGGTCCTGATCTGTCCAAACCGACTGAGCCACAGCTTTTTAGCGGATCGTTTGGTTTAACAACCAATCACGGCGAGAATGAACGAATGGGGAACAGTCGGAAAATAGCAAAGTTGCGCGGGTGTCAGTAACAACCGATCGCCCAGCCCGGCTGCCCAGGCGTGGTGCACTGCCCGGCCGCGCAGGTCAGGCGGCGAGCCTGCCGCCGCATCGACCGGCACGCGACGATCAGACACGCCGCGAGCGTTGGATCACCGTCACGCGGCGGGCGGCGGTTACGGCCTGGGCGCTGGTCGTGGCCTACCGCAGCGTGACGGACGGGCTGGCGTTCAACCGCCAGCTCCTGCTGCTCTACATCGCCACCGGGCTAATCGCCGCGAGCATCGGTCGCGGTCACAAAGCGTTCGCGGTGGTTCGCGACTGGTTGCCCTTCGCGCTGGTGCTGGTGCTGTACGACTTAAGCCGCGGGGCGGCGACGCTGCTCGGCGCGCCCACCCTCTGGCAGTTTCAGCCCGAGGCTGACCGCTGGTTGTTCTTCGGCACCGTGCCGACAGTATGGCTTCAGGAGCGCATCAAGATGCCGCAGCCGCCGTGGTGGGAAGTGATCTTCAGCGGCGTCTACATGTCCTTCTTCGTGCTGCCGTACGTCATCGCCGGAGTGCTGTGGCTACGCAACCGAAGCGACTGGGCGGCGTTCGCCCGGATGTTTGTCGCGCTGTCGTTCGCCGCGGTCTTCGTCTATGTGGTGCTCCCGGCGGCGCCGCCGTGGGCAGCCGCCCGCTGCACCCGAGCCGATATCGTCAGCGGCCCGTCCGGCCCGCACTGCATGTATCGAGGCGGCGCGGGTCCCGCCGACGGCGGCCTGCTCGGCGCGATGCACAGCAGCCAGGCCGGGGCCAATCAATTCGTCGAACGGATCTCCACCCGCGGCTGGGGAACGCTGCATCTGCAGTCGGCCGGAGTGCTGATCGACTCCGGGCAGGCCAGCGTCAACCAGGTCGCGGCGATTCCCTCGCTACATGCGGCATTGACCGCGATGATCTCGATCTTCCTGTGGCGCAGGGTCAGGCGGGGGTGGCGTCTACTTCTGGTCGCCTACCCGTTGGCGATGGCCTTCGTGCTGGTGTACTCCGCCGAGCACTTCGTGGTCGACATTCTGCTGGGCTGGGCGCTCGCCGCGATCGTGTCGCTGGCATTCGGGGAGCTGGACTCGAGTTGGTCGCGACGACGCGCAACCGGTCGAGAGCTAGCTGCGCTCGAGCCAGCGGGCGATGTTGTCGGCCGTCTCGCCGTAGAAAGTGCGGTAGACCCGCTCGGCGACGTAGCCGATGTGCGGCGTGGCGACAACGGTGTCCAGCGAACGCAGCGGGTGGTTGGCCGGCAACGGCTCGGTGTCGAAGACGTCGAGACCGGCGCCGGCGATGCGCTGCGACCGCAATGCGTCGACGAGCGCCGCCTCGTCGACGATCGGACCGCGAGAGGTGTTGACCAGCAACGCTGTTGGCCTCATGAGCGCGAGCTCGTCTGCGCCGACCAGCCCGCGAGAGCGCTCGCTGAGCACCAGGTGGACGGTCAGAACGTCAGCGCGACTGAACAATTCGTCTTTGGAGACGTAGGTCGCGCCGGCCTTGTCGGCGGCGTCCGGTGTCAGGTTTGCGCTCCACGCGATGACGTCCATGCCGAACGCCTTGCCGACGCGTGCCACGCGCGCGCCGATCCGGCCCAGACCCAGCACACCCAGCACGGAACCGCCCAGTTGCAGGCCGACCGACGTCTGCCAGCCACCGGCGCGCACCGAACGACTCTCGTCGACGATCCGGCGGCCCGCGGCAAGGATCAGCGCCCATGTCAGTTCGACGGTCGACTCCACGTAACCGCCGGTCGTGCCGACGTGAATGCCGTGGTCTTCGGCAGCCGCCATGTCGATCGACGCATTTAACGGCCCGGTCGAGGCGATCATCTTCAGCCGCGGCAACCGTTCGATCACGCCCCGCGGCAGCGGCGTGCGCTCGCGCATCACGCACAGCACATCGAACGGCGCCAATCGCTCGACCAGGTCACCCTGATCGGCGACGTGATCGTTGAACACGGTGATCTCGGCGCGCGCAGCCACCTCTGACCAGTCAGCCATGCTTAGTGCGACGTTCTGGTAATCGTCGAGAATCGCGACCCGCATCGTGCCAATTTCGCACATCAGGTTTGACCGGTTTTCTCCGCGGGTAGTTGTTCCGACGCGAAGCGAGATGTCCAAAGACGAGGGAGTTGGAACATGGGTGCCCACGACAAAGTGAGCAACAAGATCGACGACGTCGCCGGCAAGACCAAGGAAGCATTTGGTAAGGCCACTGGTGACGACAGCACCGAGGCAGAGGGCAAACTCGACCAGGCGAAGTCCAGCGTCAAGGACGCCGTCGAGAACGTGAAGGACGCGTTCAAGAAGTAAATCCATAGACCTGCACATAGGACGGCCACCGGCGGACTTGACCCCGGTGGTCTTCCGCTTTTTCGGACCATTGCGTGGAAAATTCGGCGAACGGGTAACCGAGCACCATGCCATCGGTTGCTCGTAGCTTCACCGTCACTGCTCCCCCGCCGCGGGTCGTCGACTATCTCAAGGATTTCGGCAACGCCGAGAAATGGGATCCGGGCACTCAGACGTGTACTCGACGCGACGACGGCCAGATCGGCGAGGGCGCCAGCTGGCATAACGTGTCCAAGATCTTCGGTGTGACCGCCGAGTTGACCTACACCCTCGAAAAACTAACCGATTCCACGTTGGTCTTCGTCGGCGAGAACAAGTCGTCGACATCCACCGACACCATCACTGTCGATCCGGACGACTCCGGTTCACGACTCACGTACCGCGCCGATCTCGAGATGAAGGGCGCGGCAAAAATCCTGAACCCGGTCATGAAACTGGTCTTCGAAAAGCTGGCCAGCGACACCGAAAAACAGCTGTCGACGGTCTTGAATCAGCTTGGCGCGAAGGAATAGCAATGATCGGAACAGTTGTCGGAGCAATATTTGTCGGCCTGATCGTCGGCGCACTCGCGCGGCTCATTCTCCCGGGCAAACAGACTGTCGGCGTCGTCATGACGATTCTGCTGGGAGCGATCGGGTCATTCGTCGGGTCGTGGGTGACGTACAAGTTGGCCTACCCCGCCGAGAACGGCGGATTCAGGCTGACGGCGTTTCTAGTCGGCATCATCGTCGCCATGGTGTTGATCTCGGTCTACGTCGGCATCACCGGGCGGCGCGGCCGCGCTGCTCGCTAACGGTGCGTGCCCGAGGCGTTGCCTTCGGGCGGTTCGTTCACCGCGAATACGAATGGCGCGAACACGACCTCACGGCCGTCCGGGTCCCGGTAGGTGACCGCTCCGGTCGCCGCCCAATACGGATGAGATTCGACCGGTTCCACGCCCGCTGCCGACAGTCGCGCCGTCGCTTCGTGTAGCGCAGCCCGGTCGGGGAAATACAGGCACAGCTGCTCATGGCCATCGACCGCGATCGGTCCGGAAGCCTCGACGATTTCGAAGGTCAGCGCCGATCCGGGCATGCCGAAGATTGCTCCGGAGCTGCCGTAGCTTTCGGCGAAGGTGGCGCACAGCGGCAAGCCGACCAGATCGCGGTAGAACTGAACGGTTGACTCGAAATGATATGAGCGGCGGGCGAATCGGGTTGCCCCGATCGCAGCGAGTTCATCAGGCCAGCGAGTCGGCGGCTCAATTCGAAGTGTCACGAATTCGACCGTAAAATCTCAACCGCGGTTCAGGTCAACCCTGCAGGAATTCCAGTGCGGCCGGAATGAATGCGGCCGGCGTTTCCAGATGCGGGACATGGCCGCAGTCGGGCACACCCACGAAGCGGGCGTTGGCCATCCTGCCCGCGAATCCTTTGGCCATCTCGGCGATGTTCCCTTTGGCTTTCCGCTGTTCGGACACACTGTATTTGGCTCCCACATAGGTGCGGTCGGACAGGCCGCAGATGAACAACGTTCGAGTAGGTAGACCGGCGACAAAGTCCACCGCGGGCTCGTGAACCAACATGTCGGACGCGGCTGCCGAACTGTGTACCCAGCGCTCGAACTCCGGGCCCCGCGCGACAGCGGTCCGTACCGCGACGAACGGGTCGATCAACCCAGCGTCCTTCCTGACGAAGTACAGCGCCATGTACTGGCGCGTGTCATCGGCGGACATCGAGGGTTCGTCGTCGGCCCAGTCCTGCGGCCGCACCTGTCGCGTCAGCCCGTTCCGGTAATCCTCGAGACCCATCGGGTTTTCGAGTGTCAGCGCACGTGCTCGCTGAGGTAGAGCCCGTGCCATGTGCATGGCGACCAGCCCTCCCACCGCCAGAGCCCCAGTCAGCACGCTGCGTCGGTGCATGTTGTTGCCCTTTCTTTCCCGTTCCGTCGACGCTCGCAGATGGACGTCAGGCCCACCGCATCGCCCTCCCGTCGCGAGTACGTGAGCTCGCGTTAACCTGACGGACTCCGTTTTTGCGCCCAGTGTGCAAACACCGCTGTCAGACTGACGACCTACGCCGTAGCGCAAGTCTGTGCGGCAACGATCTCGAGGGAGTAGGACTCGCTAATGACCGATGTCGACCAGACGCCCGCCGACGGAGTGTCCGCCAACCCCAGGCCGGCTGACCTGAGCGAGCATTCCCGCACCGGAATGGGTGCGCCCGCCCTGCAACGGGCGATCGCCGATCACCTGCGTTACTCGATCGGCCGCCCGGCAGCGGCGCTGCGCCCCGAGCACTACTACCGCGCACTCGCGCTGGCCGTGCGTGATCGCATGCAGGACCGCCGGGTGGCGTCGACTCAGACCTCGCTCGACCTCGGACGCAAAGTCACCTGCTACCTGTCGGCCGAATTCCTGATGGGTCCGCAGCTCGGCAACAACCTGCTGAACCTCCGCATGGAGGGCGCGGCGAAGACCGCGCTGGCCGCGATGGGACAGAACCTCGAGGAGGTCTTGGCCTGCGAAGCGGAACCGGGATTGGGCAACGGCGGCCTGGGCCGGCTCGCCGCCTGCTACCTGGACTCGCTGGCCACCCTCGAGCGTCCGGCCATCGGTTACGGCATCCGGTACGAATTCGGCATCTTCAACCAGCAGATCCAGGACGGCTGGCAGATCGAGAAGACCGACAACTGGCTGGTCAACGGCAACGCTTGGGAGATCGCCAAACCCGACGTCAACTACCTGGTGAAGTGGGGCGGATACTCCGAGCACTACACCGATGAGGCCGGCACCGAGCGTGGCCGGTGGGTCGCCGGACGGTTGCTGAAAGGCGTCGCCTACGACACACCCATTCAGGGCTACGGAGTCAACACCTGCAACGTGCTGACGCTGTGGAGCGCGCGGGCGGTCGAATCGTTCGCGCTGGAGGCCTTCAACACCGGCGACTACTACAAGGCAGTCGAGGACGAAGTGACCTCGGAGACGGTCACCAAGGTGCTCTACCCCAACGACGAGCCGGAGGCGGGCAAGCGGTTGCGTCTGCTGCAGCAGTATTTCTTCGTGTCGTGCTCACTGCAGCACATCCTGCACATCATGGATGACCTCGCCGACGCGGGCGTCAGGGAACTCCCCGAGCGATTCGCCGTGCAGCTCAACGACACCCACCCATCGATCGCGGTCGCCGAGTTGATGCGGCTGCTGGTCGACGAGCGCGACCTGGACTGGGACGACGCGTGGGAGATCACCGTCGCGACGTTCGGCTACACCAACCACACCCTGCTGCCCGAGGCGCTGGAGACCTGGCCACTGGAGATGTTCAGCGAGTCGCTCCCCCGGCATCTCGAGATCATCTACGAGATCAACAGCCGATTCCTGGCCGAGGTCAGCGCGAAGTTCCCCGGTGACGAAGACCGCCTCCGCCGGATGTCGCTGATCGGCGAGGACGGCGGTAAGAAAGTCCGGATGGCGCATTTGGCGACCGTCGGCAGCCACGCCATCAACGGCGTCGCCGCGCTGCACTCTGATCTGCTGAAAGCCAGTGTGCTCAAGGACTTTTACGAGTTGTGGCCGGAACGGTTCAGCAACAAGACCAACGGCGTCACACCGCGCCGCTTCCTTGCGTTGGCCAACCCCGGGTTGCGGGAGCTGCTCGACCGCACGGTGGGTGACGGCTGGCTCACGGATCTGGATCGGCTGCGCCGGCTGGAGCCGCTCGTCGAGGATGCGTCGTTCCGTCAGCAGTGGCGCGACGTCAAGCGCAACAACAAGGCGCGGCTGGCGAAATACATCCACGCTGAGACCGGAGTCGAGCTGAATGCCAACTGGCTGTTCGACATTCAGGTCAAACGTATCCACGAGTACAAGCGTCAGCACCTCAATGTCCTGCACATCATCGCCCTGTACCACCGGCTCAAGCAGAACCCTGGCCTGTCAATTCCGCCGCGCGCCTTCATCTTCGGCGGCAAAGCCGCGCCCGGCTACTTCATGGCCAAGCGGATCATCAAGCTGATCAACTCGGTGGCGGAGACGGTCAACGCCGACCCGGACGTCAACAAGTTCATCAAGGTGGCGTTCGTGCCGAACTTCAGCGTCAAGAACGCCCACCTGATCTACCCGGCCGCTAACTTGTCCGAGCAGATCTCCACCGCGGGTAAAGAGGCGTCGGGCACCGGGAACATGAAGTTCATGATCAACGGCGCGCTGACCATCGGCACGCTCGACGGAGCGAACGTCGAGATGCGCGACGAGGTCGGCGGCGAGAACTTCTTCCTGTTCGGGCTGACCGAAGACAAGGTCGAGGCTCCCAAGACGGAGGGGTACCGGCCGGGCGAATACATCGATGGCAACGACGAGCTTCGCGCGGTGCTGGATTTGATTGCCGGAGGGACGTTCTCGCACGGCGACACCGAGGTGTTCAAGCCACTGGTGGACAACCTACGCTACGACGACCCGTTCCTGGTGTGCGCGGACTACGCAGCCTACGTCGACTGCCAGGACAAGGTGAGCGCCGCATGGCTGGACGGAGAGTCGTGGACGAAGATGTCGATCCTCAACACGGCACGCAGCGGCAAGTTCTCGTCGGACCGTGCCATTGCCGAGTACTGCGAAGACATCTGGCAGGTGTGGCCGCTGACGGTGAACGTCTGAGCGACCGGCGGCGAAGCTATTCGGCGCTAGACGATTTCGCGCGAGACAAAAACGGCGACGTAGCCGATCGGGATACCGGTCTGCTCTGCGATGCATTCGCGTGCGGCCATCTCGACGGCTGCGCGCCGGCTTGCGCGGGCAGAACCACCGATCTCGGGGATCCGGACCATCCAGCCGTCGGTGTCGCGGATGACTTCTATGTCGAAGAGCTGACCGACCGTCGGGCCCGTCACGCGCGGGGTGGCACGTCGGGTACGGGTGGTGCTGAGGGAATGTGGGCGCCGCAGAGTGGGCTGAATAGTCATGGAAGCTTTCCTGAGTCGACGAAGGACCGCGCGCAAGCGTAATGCGCATCAAGGTCAAAAACCTAATCGTGCGGAAACGTCAGCTTTGTGTCTTTCCTTGTTCATCATTCCCTGGTTTGGGCGTCGTCGATGTCCGTACAGTGACAGCGACTCTGCGAAAGTAGAGCGACGGCGACTCCGCGAAAGGGTGAGCGACATTGAGTAACGCCATCGGCATCGATCCTGAGGTAGAAATCCGCAGCTCAGGGCTGATTCCCGTCTTCAACCCGTCCACCGAGGAGCAGATCGCCGAGGTCGCCGACGCCGACCAGGCGGCGGTCGACGCGGCGGTCGCGCGGGCCCGCGAGACCTTCGAGTCGGGCGTATGGCGCAAGCTGCCCGCCGCGCGCCGTGCCGAGGTGCTCTTCCGTGCCGCGGAGATCGTCAAGCAACGCTCCGACGAGCTTGCCGGGCTCGAGTCCCAGGACAACGGCATGAACGCGGTGGCTGCGCAGCAGATCATCAAGGTCGCCAACGAGATGTTGATCTATTACGCCGGTTGGGTCGGCAAGATCCACGGCGAGTCGAGCAATGTCGTGTCGGACGGCCTGCTCGGCCACTACGAGAACTTCCACAACTTCACTCAGCTCGAGCCGGTCGGCGTCGCCGGCCTCATCATCCCGTGGAACGGCCCGTTCTTCGTCGCGATGCTTAAGGCTGCGCCGGCCCTCGCGGCGGGCTGCAGCTGCGTGCTCAAGCCTGCCGAGGAGACGCCGCTGACCGCGCTGAAGCTGGAGGAGATCTTCCGCGAGGCCGGACTGCCCGACGGCGTGTTCAACGTCATCACCGGATACGGCGAGACCGCGGGCGCCGCACTCGCCGCGCATCCGGACGTCGACAAGATCGCATTCACCGGGTCGACGGAGGTCGGACGGCTGATCGTCAAGGCGGCCGCGGGCAACCTCAAGCGCCTGACGCTCGAGTTGGGCGGCAAGTCACCGCTGATCATGTTCGACGACGCCAACCTCGACAAGGCGATCATGAATGCGAGCCTGGGCCTGCTCGCGGGCTCCGGACAGAACTGTTCGTGCACCTCGCGCATCTACGTCCAGCGCGGCATCTACGACCAGGTCGTCGAAGGCATCGCGGGGTTCGCGAAGATGCTGCCGATGGGCGGCAGCGAGGACCCCGACTCGGTGCTCGGGCCGCTGATCAGCGAGAAGCAGCGCCGGCGTGTGGAAGGCATTGTGGCCGAGGGTGTTTCACGCGGCGCGGAGATCATCACCGGCGGCAAGCGGATGGAACGCCACGGCTTCTTCTACGAGGCGACGATCATCACCAATACTCAGCCCGATATGCGGCTCATCCGGGAGGAGATCTTCGGTCCGGTCGGCTGCGTGATTCCGTTCGACGACGAGGACGAGGTGCTCGCCGCCGCGAACGACACGGAGTACGGACTGGCCGGTGCCATCTGGACCGAGAACGTCGGCCGCGCCCACCGCGTAGCGAACGAGCTTCGCGCCGGCCAGGTCTGGGTGAACTGTGCACTCGGGGCCGATCCGTCAATGCCGATCTGCGGTCACAAGCAGTCGGGCTGGGGCGGCGAGCGCGGTAAGAAAGGCATCGAGGCCTACTTCAACACCAAGGCGGTCTACATAAGCCACTGATTCGCGGTGGCTCTGGATAGGCTGTCTCGGTGCGAGGTGCGGTGACCGTCCATATGAATGCGCTGGCGATTGACGTGTGGAACCTGGTCTCGGACGTCAGGAACACCGGGCGATTTTCACCCGAGGTGTTCGACGCCGAATGGCTCGGCGGAGTCGACGAACCCGCAGTCGGAGCGCGCTTCCGCGGTCACGTCAAGCGCAATGAGATCGGTCCCGTGTACTGGGCGACTTGTCGGGTGACGGCGTGTCAGCCCGGCCGGGAGTTCGGCTTCGCCGTACTGGCCGGCGAGCGCGCGATGAACAATTGGCACTACGAGTTCGTCCCACGCGGGGATGGAACGGACGTGACGGAATCGTTCCGGACGATCGAGTCGCCCCTTCTGCGGCCGCTGGAATTCCTGGGCTACCTGCGTAAGCGCCGGAACCTGCGCGACATGCGGACGACCCTCGAGCGGATCAAGAGCGTCGTCGAAGCGTGACATAGCCGCGGTCGCGCCGCACCGACGTAGAGCCTGGCTATGACCCCCGCTGCGGCTAGACTCACTCCCGCGTCGTCGCGATCTGCGATGGCTCGCCGTTCTCGGCTCCCTCGAACAGGGTTATTAGCGACGCGTACAACATGACACCTCGCCGGGCAGACCCGAAGACAGCTCCCCCAGTGGGCGAACTGGTAACCCCGGTCGTCGACGATCTGCCCCAAGGTCTCGCCGACACCGTCGCCGAGCTCATCGGCAGACCACGCGCACGCGGCTGGATCCACCTGTGCTGTGCGGCCATCGCCACTGTGGGTGGATTGGCACTGGTGTCGGCTGCGGGAATCACCTCTTCTCACAAAGCCGTCCTGGCGACCCTGGTCTACACCGTCACCATCGTCGCGATGTTCAGCATCAGCGCCGTCTATCACCGCAAGCACTGGCACAGTCCGGTGGCCTTGAAGTGGATGAAGCGGCTCGATCACTCCGCGATCTTCATCTTCATCGCTGGTAGCTACACCCCTTTCGCGCTGTTGGCCATGCCGCCACGCACCGGCGCCGAGGTGCTGGCCATCGTGTGGACGGGCGCAGCAGCCGGCGTTGCACTGAAAATGTGGTGGCCGTCCTCCCCGCGCTGGGTCGGCGTACCCCTGTACCTCTTACTCGGCTACGTGGCGATCCTGTTCGCCGGCACCCTCCTCGACGGCGGAGGTCCGATCGTCGTCGGCCTGCTCATCGCGGGCGGGATCCTCTACAACATCGGCGTCATCTTCTTCGCCATCCGCTGGCCGAACCCCTGGCCGCGCACCTTCGGCTATCACGAGTTCTTTCATGCCTTCACCGCGGCCGCGGCGGTGAGTCACTACGTCGCCGTGTGGTTCGTGGTCCTGTAGCTTCCGCGACGTCAGCAGTGCCGTCGAGACGGTCCGAGGTCAATCTCGTCCCAGGCCCGCCCAGAAGTCATTGATCGCCGCGGCGCCTCGCCGTGGGTCTTGGGTAAACCACCAGTGCCCCAGTCCCTCGAGTGGTGCGATCTGCGCGCCGGCGCGGACACTCGTGCGGCGCCGCTGCTCGTCGCTGCCGGCCAAGTGGTCCTCGGAGGCCATGATCGACAGGCCGGGTCGCGCGGCAGCGCGTTCGAGACCGCGACCCAGCCGTGCCATCGCCGGTTGGGCGGCGTCGCGGTACAAGCGAAGGATGCACTCACCCATGGCGGCGTTCTGCCCCTCGGCGACGGGTAGCGCAACGTCCTCGTGCATCCCTTTCTTCACCAGTGCCGCAGCGCGTTCGGCGACCGGAGGGCCGATCATCGCCGCGATCGCGTCTTCTCCGGCTCCCGGGGTCGCCCACACCTGGCCCAGCTCGTGCCACTGATAGTCCGGGTCGAAGAGGCCGATGACGTCGCATACCCAACTGCGAACCAAGTCGGGCCGAGTCATCGCGACGTTCACCACATGGCCGCCGCCCCAGTCGTGGCCCATAAGGTGGACCGACTGGTCGAATCCCTCCAACTCGGTGACCAGCCAGCGGCGGTACTCCTCCACCGCGGCCGTGAACCCCGGGGGCACGGGAGCACCGAAACCCGGCGGGGACAGGCGCACGACGGGTCCGCGATCGAGCAGCGGAGCCAATCTTTCCCAGACAGCAGCGGTTTCGGGGTTGCCGTGGACCAGGCACACCGTCACACGGATCTCCTTCGCACGTATGTCGGAATCACCGGGGTTCCGTAATCACACGGTTTACATTGGACATATAGTTTGTAACATCAGCACCGTGGTGTCCAAATGGGAAAACCGTGTTTGACCCCGAAGCCGTGCATGCGAAATACCTCGCCGAGCGGGACAGGCGGCTCGTCCCGGGCCGTGCGGCAATTCGAGACCTGACCCACGATGAGCTCGTCGCCGGGTACCGGGCCGACCCCTTCACACCCGTCGCGGAGCGAACGCCCATCGTCGACGATTCCGACGTGGTGATCGTCGGCGGCGGCATCGCCGGGATCCTCGCCGGCGCTCACCTTTGCAAGGCCGGCATCGAACGCATCCGGATCATCGATGCCGCCGGAGGCATCGGCGGCACGTGGTACTGGAACCGCTACCCCGGCGTGATGTGCGACGTCGAGTCATACCAGTATCTTCCGATGCTCGAAGAACTCGATTACATCCCCACCCGCCGTTACGCCTACGGCGCCGAGATCCGACAACACCTGGAGTCCGTCGCAGAGCGTTTCAACCTGGTCCACGACGCGCTCTTCCACACCTCGGTCACGCAGACGACATGGGATGAGGACACCGGCCGGTGGACGGTTCACACCGACCGCGGCGACAAGCTCTCCTGCCGTTACTACGTGCTGGCGGTGGGGATCCTCAATCTGATGAAGCTGCCCGCTATCCCGGGAATGGACGGTTTCACCGGTCGCGCATTCCATACCGCGCGATGGGACTACGGCTACACCGGCGGTGGCCCTGGCGAAGCGCTCACCAGCCTCGGCGACAAGGCCGTCGCCCTGATCGGAAACGGAGCCAGCGGGCTACAGGCCCTACCGCCGCTCGCCGAATCGGCCAAGCACGTTTACGTCTTCCAGCGCACGCCGTCGGCAATCGGGGTGCGCGACAACCGGCCCACCGACCCAGCGTTCGCTCAAGGGCTGCAGCCGGGCTGGCAGAAGGCGCGGATGGATAACTTCCAGTCGGTCATGCTGGGTCGCAAAGTCGATGCCGACCTCACCGATGACGGCTGGACGCGTCACTACGCCGCGGTACAGAATCCGCCCCGGCGCGATGGCATGACAGTCGAGGAATTCATGAGGGGTGCTGAGGAAATCGACTTCGGGATCATGGAGGAGCACCGAGCACGCATTGATGCGCTGGTCACCGACCCCGGCGTCGCGGCCGCGCTCAAGCCGTACTACCGCTACCTCTGCAAGCGGCCCTGCTTCCACGACGAGTACTTCGACGCGTTCAATCGACCCAACGTCACCCTCGTCGACTGCCCCGCCGGCATCGAAGAGATCACCGAGCGTGGGCCCATGGTCGACGGCCATCAGTACGAAGTCGACTGCATTGTCTACGGCACCGGTTTCGAGGCTGAGGTCACGCCGCTGCAACGCCGTGCCGGCCACGACATCGTGGGCCGCGGCGGCATCTCGTTGGCCGAGAAGTGGTCCGACGGTGCTGCCTCCCTCTTCGGGATGATGAGCCGTGGCTTCCCGAACATGTTCGCGATGCCGGGCCCGGGTCAACAGTCGGTCGTCACCGTCAACTACACCCAACTCGCCGTGCTGGCAGCCGAGTTCATCGCGGGCACGGTGGCGCTGCTCGAGAAGCAGGGTCACCAGGTGTTCGACGTGAGCGCCGATGCCGAGGCCGACTGGATCCAGCAGATCATCGATACTCACGTCGACCCCAGCGCCGTCATGTCGGCGTGCACGCCGTCGCGACTCAACAACGAGGGCGACCCAGCCGGCATCAAGGCGCAGAACACCAACTTCGGTCGAGGATTCGGCGATTTCTTCGCATACCGCAGCCTGCTCGAAAGCTGGCTCGCTTCAGGCGAATTCGACGGCCTGGAGCTGGCGTGAGCGACCGGCAACGCGTGGCCGTCGTCACCGGGGGCGGCGGCGGGATCGGTGCGGCCATCGCCGAATCGCTCGGGCGGACAGGCGCGTTCGTGGTCACCGTTGACCCGCTGGTCTCCGTCGACGGCTCCGAACAACTCCCCCAGCCCGAGGAGACCACCGCTGGTCGCATCGTCGCGGCCGGCGGTGCCGCGCGGGAATCGGGAGTGTCGGTCACTGATGAGCCGGCAGTCCGCCGCCTTTTTCAAGGGCTGGCCGAAGAGTTCGGTGGGCTCGACGTCGTGGTCAACGTCGCAGGCATCAGCCGGCCCACCAGCTTCATGAAGGGCAGCGATGATGACTGGCTCAGCGTGCTGTCGGTGCACCTCAACGGCTACCGCAACGTCCTCGGCGCTGCCCTGCCGTTGATGGCCGCGGCCGGGCGGGGTCACATCCTCGGCGTCACCTCTGGTTCGGGTTGGCGATCGGCCGACGCAGGCGCCTACGGATGCGCCAAGCGCGCTGTGGCCGCACTCACCTGGCAGCTGGGCCGACGAGCTCCCGCGGGGGTGGTGCTGAACGCGATCTCGCCGATCGCCGCCACCCGAATGGTGGCCGCAGCGCTCGGCAACGCGCAGCAAACCAGCCGCGCCGCCACCGGCGGACTGGCACTGGGCTCCATGCCCGCACCCGAACACCTTGGGCCGCTGGGTGTTCATTTGGTGCAGGACACGTTCACTTCCTGCCAGGGTCGGGTTCTTTTCGTCGGCGGGTCCGAGGTCGCGGTGATCGACGAGCCCCGGCTCATCGAAGTGGTACGCAGCGATGACGTTCCGTCGCTGCCCCTTCTGCTCGAAGTCGCGAACTCCGCCGCCCTCGCCCCGGCTGAGGCCCACCAAGTGAGCGGGGGTGGCAGCAACAACCGCTTCGGATCGATCTTCGACGAGGCGCCCGCCGACAACCTCTCGGCCGCGACCGCGGGTTCGGTCGCGGTCATAGCGGACCGGCCCCAGGTCGCGGCGGCCGTGAAGGCCGCTTTGGAGGCTCGGGGGGTGACGTCCCGTTCGATCGACGATCCCGCCGCGTTGGCCGACCTCGACCAGCTGGAGGCTGTGGTGGTCGCCCTATCGGGTGGTTCACCCGCGGGCGATGCGACAGCGGACTGGGAGCGCATCCTGTCCGAACACGACGGCATCGTCGACCAAATCCACGCTGACGCCCAATGGGCAAGAGCCGTAGCCGAAGTCGCGACGAGTAGGGAGCAACCCATCCGCCTGGTGATGATCACCGAGGCCACCACCGCCGGTGGCCGCAGCCGGGCACAGGCCTCAGCACAACTCACCCGTGCCGGCCGAAAAGCCACCGGCGACCTGGTGCCGTCCTTCGCCATCAGCGCGGAGTCCGACGACGTCCCCGCCGAGCTCGCCGCCCACTTGGCATGTAGCCCAGCGGCAGGCGGCCTTGCCGGCGCCGAATTGGTCGCGGGGGCAGGGTGGTTCGGGCTGCGTAGCCACCCACGCCCCATCGGCAGTATCAGCTTCGGGGGGCCCTCGGTACCCCCGTGGTTCGACGACACGCTCCGAGAGTTGGTGCAGCAACGATGACGTCAGCCCCGGTAGCGTCCAGGCCCGCCCGCATCGTCGATGCGCACGTACATCTGTGGGACCCGGCCCGCGCCGACTGGTATCCGTACCTGTCGACCAGCGGAGATGAATTGAACATGGGCGACGTCTCCGGGATGTCCCGCCGTTTCGATGTGTCCACCTATCTGAGCGAGTCCGTCGGCTGGAACGTCGAGAAGCTCGTCAATGTGGCCGCCGCCACCGGAATGCACTCGATCGACGAGACACTCGAGTTGGATCGCCGAGCAGATGCCGACACCCACCCCGATGCCATCATCGGTGGACTGTTGCCCGCGGACTCGGTGGCTGAGGCAGTGGCTGCTCTCGATGCGCAGATGGCGGCGTCACGCTTCCGCGGGGTTCGCCCGATGGGAGCCTTTGACGGGCCCCTTCCGTCGGTCGAAGTGCTTCGCGCCCTGCAAGATCGCAACCTCGTGTTCGAAGTGATGACCCATCCCGATCAGCTGGTCGCAACCGCCAAGGGACTCGAGCCCTTCGGTGATCTGGTCGTGGTCATCGAACACACCGGCTGGCCACGCAACGACTCCGACGAAGAGCGCGCCCTGTGGATGGAGGGCATGAATGCCCTTGCGGGCCTTGGTGACAATGTGCTGTGCAAGCTGTCCGGCCTTGCCATGCCACTGGGTTCGATAGCCGTCGAAATCCTGGCTCCGTGGCTCGAATACACGATCGACGTGTTCGGCGTCGATCGTTGCCTGTTCGCGAGCAACTTTCCGGTCGACGGGATGCACGGCACCTTGGACGAGTTGTACACCGCGTACTCAGCCATAACGTCGGGAGTCGGCGCCGACGCCCGCGACAAGCTCTTCGCCGCTAACGCGGAGCGAATCTACCGTTGCTAGCGACTACGACGCTGGGTCCGCGCGGCTAGGAGCCGAACGCGAAAACGGCCCAACAGCATCGAGACATTCGCGTGGGACGACGACGGGAATCTGCTGATCAAGACCTATCACCCGATGCCCGAAAGTGTGGGCTCCGACGGCGACCCCTACGCGCACCTACTCAACAAAGCAGTAACGACCGCAGGCGCGCTACGAATCGATCCGCACCAGGATGCGGCCGCTTCGCGGTCCGTGGTCGACGTGTTCGTGGGCAGCGGCGATGTCGGTCAGCGGATATACGGCTCCAAGCGGAATGCGCAGCGCCCCTTGGCTCGCGGCCACCGTCAGGTCGGCAGCCGCCTGCGCCTTCGCCCGGGCCGAGAAGTCGTCGCTGCCCAAGAGCCTGATGGTCACGTTCGCGAACAGCAGCGGCCAAAAGGGAATCTCCGGCCGGTCCGCGCGTGTCGCGTACGCGGCGATGACGGCGTCGTTGGCTACGACGGCTGCGTCCAGATCGGCATTGTCGGAGAACGCCACTTCGACGATCCGGTCGACCCCGTCGGGGGCGTGGCCGCGGATCTGATCGACAGTGTCGCTCCGATCAAGGGCGACCGGGTGTGTCACGGATGCAGTGTCGACGCGCTCGAGATCCTTTTCGCGGGTGACGGTTCCGATGACTTCGGCGCCCGCCCAGGTCGCCAGCTGAGCAGCAAGGGAACTCACCGAACCCAGGACGCCGTGCACGAGGACCTTTTTTCCCGTCACAGCGCCGTCACCGAGCACCGCCCGGTGCGCGGTGATTCCCGGTATGCCCAGGCATGCGCCGAGGTCGTCATCGACGTTGTCGGGCAACGCAACAGCGTTGCCGTCCGGAACACAGGTCCATTGCGCAGCGGTACCGAACGGCCGATACGACTGTGCGCCGTACACCCAGACACGCTGGCCGATGCGGCCGGAATCGACACCGGCACCGACCGCGTCGATCACGCCAGCGCCGTCGCTGTGCGGAATCACCCGAGGGAACGTCATCGGGGAACCCGGCCATGCGCCGCGCTTCTTGGTGTCGCCGGGATTCACTCCCGACGTATGAATGCGCACGCGGACTTCCCCGAAACCGGGTTCAGGAGTGGGAAGTTCGCCCACCTCCAGTACCTCTGTGGGCGACCCTTGTCGGTCATACCAACTGGCGATCACGATCCGTCCTCTCGACGACGATCCGATGTCGGAACTTCAGGCGGTAGAGCGGACACCGTCGACGCGGGCGTTGTTGGTGCGCATCTTCTCCAACGTTGCTTGGAACTGTGCTAGCTGACGAGTCGACACCGCGGATCCGAGCCGGGTCTGTAACTCTTCTTCGAATGCGGCGGTGGCCCTGCGAAGCAGACGTCGGCCCGAAGTCGTCAGTTCGATCAACGACGACCGTCGGTCGTCCGGATTGGCCACTCGCCGGCAGTGACCAGCCGCCTCGATCCGGTCGACGAGCTTGCTCGTGCCGCCGACGGTGATCGAGAGTTCCGAAGCAATGTCATACACCCGGCAAGACGCGACCCGATGGACGATCTGCATAGGTTCGAACCACGCCAGCGGAAGATCGAAGTCTGCGCGCAGGCGGGCGTCGACTGCGTTCCACAGCTCGGTCTCGAAGCGGACCAGCTCGTCGAACAACTCTGCCAGGTTCATCGTCGCTGTCTCCAGACTCACGGCGTCCGTCGGCCGTTGCGCCTAACCCTAGCGACAAGATCCGGTTTCGGGAAGTTAGATTCCTTGGAATTAAGTTCCCCGGTATGTTGTCAGCGCGCCTCGCCGACTGCCTTTGCGTAGTCGAGTTCGAAGAGCGGGCGGTGCTCATTGATGAACTGCTCAACGGTCACGAGTGGCTGGACGATGATGCGCCGGGCAGTATCGGTGGTGCCCGCGAGGCGACCTTCCTGCTGGTCGATGGTCACCTCGAAGTGCTTGAGCTTTGCGGTGTCGTCCGGCTGACCGATCAGCTCAAGGAACGTCGTCACCGTGACTTGCTCGAACTGAAGGTCGGTGTCCAACACCCGGCTGACTTCGGCTGCGAGTTCCTCGTGGCTGTACTCCACCGGGCCGGTCAGCGTGTACGTCTGTCCACTGTGTCGCGCGGGCTCCGCGAAGATCTTGGCAGCAGTCAGCGCGATGTCACTGCCGGCGATCGGCGCAAAGCGGCTGTCGGCGTTGAACGGCATCGCGTAACGGCCGTAGCGAATCAGCCCAGAGATGTAGAGCAGCCACTGCATGAAGAACGTGATCCTGAGATTCGTGGTGGGCACACTCGACCAGTCGAAGACCTGCTCGGCGAGCCAGTGATTCTGCGTCGCCTTGCTGCGCGCATCTGGACGCGATTGGATGTGCGACATGTTCACGATCAATTCGAGGTCCTGCTCGCGCGCGGCCTGCGCGAACATGACCGCCGCCTCTACCCGGACAGAACTGCGATTTCGTTCCACGAGGAGTGGCAATGACCGAACTGCTGGAGAAACTGGCGCAGGGCAATGCCGGCTTCTCGACACACCGTTTCGCGTCGGGCCTGCGGATAATTCCGTCGCTGAAGGTCTTCATCATCGGCTGCGTGGACCCGCGCGTCGATCCGGGCCAAGTCCTCGGGCTTGAACTGGGCGAAGCGGCGATGATCCGCAATATCGGCGGGCGCGTCACAGCATCCGTACTCGACGAGCTCGTGCTGCTACGGAAGCTGACGCAGGCAGCCGGCGGTGACTTCGACCAGGGTTGGAACTTCGTGGTCCTGCAGCACACCGATTGCGGAATCCTGCGAATGCAGGGTGAGCACCAGAGGCTGGCCAACTTCTTCGGTGTCGACCAGGGGTCCCTGGACGCCAAAAGCATCGCCGAACCCTACGCCGCCGTCCACGTCGATGTGAACGTACTGCGCGGCGCCGCCGACTTACCCAGCGGAATACTGTGCACTGGAATGGTTTACGACGTCAGGACGGGACTCGTCGAGACTGTGGTCTCACCAGACTGACGAACTCGCACTCTTAACAACCACCATCGACCCCAGAAAAGGTAAAGCTATGACCACACCCGCCAAGCCCAACCCGATCATCTTCATTCACGGGCTCTGGATCCACTCGGATGCTTGGCGGCCGTGGATCGAACTCTTCGAATCCCTTGGGTACCAAGTGAGCGCCCCCGGTTGGCCTGGCGACAGCGATACCGTCGCTGCCACCCGCGAGAACGCGGATGCGCTCAACGACATGGGCATCAAGGAAATGGTGGACCACTACGTCGAAGTCATCGGCACGACGGAGACCAAACCTGTGGCTGTGGGCCACTCATTCGGTGGCCTCATCGCCCAAGAGTTGCTCGCTGAAGGCGTCGTCGCGGCGGCCGTTGCTATCGATCCGGCGCCGATCAAGGGCGTCAAGGCGCTGCCTTACGCCCAACTGAAGTCCGCTTTCCCCGTCCTGAAGAATCCGGCCAATCTGCACAGCACGGTTTCGTTGAGCCCCAAAGAGTTTCACTACGCATTCGGCAACATGCTCACCGAGGAGGAATCCGACGCGCTGCATGACGCATGGACCATCCCCGGCGCCGGCCGTCCACTCTTCCAAGATGCGAGCGCCAACTTCTTTCCGCATTCGCCGGCCAGGGTCGACACGCATCTCGCCGAAAGAGGGCCCCTGCTACTGACTTCGGGAACAGACGACCACGTCGTCCCCCTCAAGGTGACCCAGGAAGTCTTCGGGAAATACCAACACGGATCCGCCGATACCGAGTTGCACGTCTTCGAAGGCAAAGGCCACTCGCTCACCATCGATAGTGGTTGGAAAGACGTGGCTGACGTCGTGCTGGACTGGCTCACCAAGAAGGGCTTCTAACCCGCTATCGACGGTAAACGGCGGCGTCCTCGATGTCGGCCCGGGAACGGTCCGGCAGGGCGAGACCGCAAGCAATCGTGACCACCGCGGCGAAGACGATGTACGCCGAGATCGCGTACGGCGTTCCGGTCTTGTGTAGCAACCACGTTGCGATCAGTGGCGCCGGGCCACCGGCGAACACCGAGGCAAGCTGATAGCCGAGTCCGGCGCCGCCGTAGCGCAGGTGTGTGGGGAAATTCTCGGCGATCAACGCGGCCTGGGGGCCGTACTGCAGCGCGTGGAGGAAGAGTGACACCACGACGGCGGCGAAGATCAGCCCGGCCCCACCGTGGGTCAGCACCGCGAAGTATGGGTACGCGATCAGACCGGTCAGAGACGATCCGACGAGGTAGATCCGCTTGCGGCCGAATCGGTCCGACAGGTGGGAGAACAGCGGGATCGCGACAA
>Ga0302325_10008214_pt1 | contig 22987 bp, 23 predicted proteins | sample Palsa_T0_2_FD_201948 | JGI IMG/M metagenome (GOLD analysis project Ga0302325, IMG submission 201948) | Peat permafrost microbial communities from Stordalen Mire near Abisko, Sweden - Palsa_T0_2 | ecosystem: Environmental > Terrestrial > Soil > Palsa > Peat permafrost | place: Sweden: Abisko... | reverse complement strand
CAACGACGCTGAAATGTTGCCGAGCAGAGAATCAACATCAACCGAGGGTGGGCCAAATAAGATGAGCACAAGTGGGCCAAGTCAGGTTGTCAAAAGCACTACTTGCCAATCAAGTGCAGTAAGTGGTCCTTGCCCCGACACCTCCCAGTCGGCTTGGTCCTCCATTCCGCAATACCGCCTCGCAAATACATCGCCAAATGCTGTCGATATGGCCGAGGCCGGCGGTATGCGCATTTGTCTCCGCACTTTGCAGCCGATCTTCCGCGCCGCATCGTTGGCGACAATGCTCTGCACGCGCAGACTGGGCGAAGTGCCGTCGCTTTTCGCGGAAACTGCAGCAGTCACAAAGGCGGCCGGCTCTTTCCATATGCGGACCGCAGCGAGACATGCTGACTGGAGGCTTGCGCCTGGTGCAACCTCTATGCAGGCTCGTTCAATTGCCAGTAGAGAGAGGTCGCCGGAGGCCGCGTCGAGAAGAGCGGGTCTGAAGAGTGGCTCCCAGAACGCCAATAGCCCTGCTATATGATCCACGGCAGACTCGACCGGGTCCTTCAACTTAAGCTTCTGGAGTGGGGGTGCGGCGGAAGCCCGCAAAGACGGCTTGTTTTCGCGGATACAGCAGAAGGTGCGCCAACTCGTGCCATGCGGTGAAGTATGCACGCGTCTTTCGCGGCCCGCGGGCGTCGACGATGACAAGATAGTCACGCCCTCCCTTGCCGGGCTTCGGGTTGTCGATCAGGAGTCCTTCCGTGTCGCCCTTAATGAATTCCGCCCTGAGGAGATGGCGAAAGCCGCTCATAACTTGGCCATATTTTTCCGCCAAGCGTTCAGTGTCCTGATCTTCACCTATGGACTCGATTTTCACCGACAACTTGTCGGCGACCAGGGAACGTAGGTCACCGATTGTCTCAACGCTCCATTCCGTTAGCATCTTTTGGACGCTGGCGATTGCGTGGTCGCGCAGCTCTCGAAGGCAATCACCGTCGTCCGGAATGTGGAGATTCCTCGCGAGCTGTTTCAGCTTGGCGTGGTGCGTCAAGTCGGTCATTCAAACAACCTCTTGTGTAGCTCCATCCAATCTTGCTTGGCGTAGTTCTTGGGAACTTCCACGCCATTTGGTGTCCGGCGTTCAAGCACTAACTCCCTCACCTGAAGGAGGGTCTTTGCTTCGGCGTAGGACCAGCCCCTTTCTTCGGCGGCGTCAGACAGCTCAGGGGGGAACTTGTCAACCATTCGGGGTCGGCTCTCCGAACGCGTGCCGCGGGCGAGATAATCCGTGGTAGTGTCTAGTTCGTCAGCAATCGACAGAAGCTTGCCCATGCTGATGTTCCGCTTTCCGTTTTCCACTTCACTCAAAAATGTGACGCTGATACCAGCCCGGTCCGCAAGCTGTTTCTGTGTCATACCTCTTTCTTCGCGTCGTTGGGCAATTCGTTTGCCCATGACAATGTTTTCTTCGAGAGGGTCTTGACTTGTCATTGCTTGTTTGATATCGTTAAACTATAGTTTAAGTTTAGATTTTCCCTATCATTCAACTATAGGCCAACAGTACAGCGGTCGGGCGTTTCGGTCAAGTGTCTCGGAGGTACAGTTGAAAGAGCGCATTGAGTTCGATGCGCACAAAGTGGTCAACAAGGCGACGAAAGTTGCGTTAAGGACGAAGTCCGGAGAAAAGGTTCTCCTTACTGAAGAGAAGCCGACCAAGGTGCCTGTTCGACTCTCATTCAGTGCCATGGGGAGCAGCTCTCGATAGGCTGATATGCGCAGGTTAGCTGATTGGAAAGATCGCAGCTCCTGCGTCCACAAAGCACAGCAGGCGCGATAACCGGCTGCTGCAAACCGCGAAGGGAGAAGCGTATATGGCGAATGTTTACGTAGAGGCCAGGCCTAAGGGCCGCCCTGAAGGATCCCGTATCGATGATTACGTGGTCGAAACCCAAGGCGATCAGGTGCTCCGCACCTTTAGCACTCAGAAGGAAGCAATTGATTGGTCAAAAGCAGAAGGCCACACGCCTCACGTTGCTCGCGTGCGGCACCTGAATGACAAGAAGAAGCCTGATCATTGGCGAGCGGTCTGAGGCGCATTAGGGTGGAGACTACATCCTGGATGCTTGAGCGTTTACAGGGATTTATCGTTGGGCATCCAGCGGCCGTACGGTTCGCCGTCGTCACAATCAGGAAACAGCATCAGCATCGATAGGCTAAAACAAGCACCGTTGGCGTAGAGTTCAATCTTCGAGGTGAGGCGCATGGGCGACGAGAAGGAAAAAAAGTTCACAATCTTCGTTAACCAAGACGAGCATCAGATCGACACGGACAAGATCTCCTATGCGCGAGTTGTTGATCTTTACCTGGGGGAAGGTGGCGCACCCTCGAAAGAATACCTCGTAAAGTACTCGCACGGCCCCGTGGAAAATCCGAGCGGCACTCTAGCCCCAGGACAAGAAGTTAAGGTGAAAGATGGCATGCGATTTAGGGTTTCAGGAACTGGCGAGTCGTAACCCTTTTGTTCGAGACCTCGATGAGCTGGGATATCAACTGGATTTGGTCCACGGCTACTTTGTCGTTTATGGCCTGCCATACCTGGATAAAGCTGGATGTCTAAAATATGGCGATTGGATTAGCCCGGTCGATTTGACAGAGGGAGGATTGCTTGACCCGCCTAAAACTCACCAAGCTTGGTTTCGTGGTGATAAGCCGCACGACCAATCTGGTCGCCAGCTGAGCCTCGGCACGACAGAGAATCGGCTCGTAGTCACAACTGACTTCGTTGCTAATTTGTCGTTCTCATTCAAGCTACTCGATAACGGTCAGATGCGTGACTACCATTCCTTCGAAGAGAAGGTACAAACGTATCTTGCCGCCATCACCGGGCCCGCCATGGCTGCATACCCTGAAGCGACGCCTCTGCGGGGTATCGAGGTCAAGGCTGCGGCCCAAAATAGTCCGTTGCGCTTTCCAGATACCTCATCGGCCAACTACAACTTAAACGACATATCCTCACTCTTGCGGACGAAAAAGGTGGCAATCGTCGGTTTGGGGGGGACAGGGTCATACATTCTCGATTTACTGGCGCGGACACATCTAGAGCGGATTGTTTTGTTTGATGATGACAAGGTCCACGTGCACACGATATTTCGAATGCCTGGATTTATTCATCGAGCGATTGGCAAACCAAAGGTTGAAGCGCTGGCACACCAGTATGGAAACTGGCATGCTGGGATAGAACCTATAAATGAGCGCATTACGCAAGACAACATCGAGCGCTTGCTAGAATTCGATTTTGTCTTCGTCTCTGTCGATGATGGTCCAGCCAGACGATTAATCGCGGACTGGCTCAGTCGAAGCAGCGGTTCATGAGCTAGAGAAGAGCGCTGATGTTGTGATTGATACAAGAGCGTGCACTCCTGAGGACGTGCTCGTTAAGGCCGCGACCCAGCTTGGATTGTTCACCCGGGAATACTCGAGATTGGTAGATGTAATCGTGGGCGGCCAATATGGAAGTGAAGGAAAAGGTCATATCGCTTCCTACTTGTCTCGCGAGTATGCGGTCCTAGTTCGAGTGGGAGGACCGAATGCCGGACACAAAGTTTACGTAAATCCCGGGCCTTATGTGCATCATCAGCTGCCATCCGGCACCCTGCGTAACCCTGCCGCGAAGTTAGTCATTGCGCCCGGGGCGGTGATCAATCCAGATTTGCTGATGAAGGAGATCCGAGAGTGTAAAGTTGATGACCAGCGGCTATCGATCGACCCTCAAACAATGATAATCACCGAGAAGGACTGCAAATCGGAGACAGGGTTGCGACAGCGCATCAGCTCAACCGGTCAAGGAGTAGGCAGCGCTACGGCAAGACGGATACTCGATCGCGGCAAACGGATACAACTGGCAAAAGATATTCGCGCTCTCTCCCCGTTTATACGAGATACCTGGGAACTCCTCGAAGAGAACTACAATCGTGGCGGCAGGGTTCTCGTTGAGGGAACGCAAGGCACTGGACTTAGCATTTTTCACGGAGCATACCCCTATGTAACCTCCCGTGACACGACGGTCAGTGGCTGCCTGTCTGAAGCCGGCATTTCTCCTACTCGAGTCGGAAAAACAATCATGGTGTGCAGAACGTACCCCATAAGAGTACAAGATCCTCCTGGCGGCACTTCAGGCCCATTGCGTCAGGAATTGAATTGGGAAAAGATCGCTGAGCGAGCAGAAGTCCCTGTGAAAGAGATAAAGACCAATGAGCGCACTTTTACCACTAATCGCGAGCGCAGGGTCGGAGCCTTCGATTGGGTTCTTTTGAGAAAGAACGCCGCCCTAAATGCTCCCACTGACCTTGCAATTACATTCACGGATTATTTGAACCCGGATAATGCAGATGCTAGAAGATATGAACAACTGTCGCCCGATACGATTCGTTTTATCGAGGAAGTTGAGCGCGTCGGATCGGCGCCAGTATCCTTGATCTCAACCCGGTTCGACTTCCGAAGCATTATCGACCGAAGAACCTGGCGCATTTAGATAACGAAATAATATATTCTCTGGTAGGTTCGGTGGAGGAGAGTCTGTTAGTTGAGGATTACATAACGATACGTCCGCATTTATATCACCTTACCCATCGGACAAATCTGGTCCCTTTACGGCAAATGCGTCGACTCTTCCCGGCTGCGATCTTACTAAGACGAGGGGGAAGGGTTGAGCTAATGCGAACTCCGCGCCGTCGCTCAGAGCCAGTCATCATCGATGGCGCACAAATTATGCTGAGAGATCAAGGGCCGTTGCATAAAGGTAATATGCAGTTGTCGAGAGGCCATACATTCGAACAGTTCATTGAGAGCCTCAACGATAGAGTCTTCTTTTGGCCGGGGGATCAACGTGGGCCAATTTCATATGGGATCCGCCACTTTGAGGCGTATCGAGACGAGCAACCTGCAATTGTTCGAGTACGCATGGAGGATTTGCTGAGGGCGAACCCCAGCATCGTGCCGCTCTTCTGCCGCTACAACTCCGGATCTCCCAGATGTTCCTACGGCAAGAAGAGTCCTCGGGGCCCCCATACATTTCTGTCAGCTCCGGACTTTAGGGAAACTTGCAGTAGGGTGGTCGAAGTAACGTTTCTTGCCTCAGTTGTCTTGCCTCCGGAGACCGAATATGGATTACACCCTGGAGGGCCCTGGCGCCGACTATGAAGGAAGAGAAGCTCAGTTGTCTGGACAGCCGAGGAACGCATGAATCCGTGGCTATGAATTCAGCTTTCGAAGGGAATAGCTCGGATCTCACTTTCCGGTCGAGATTGATCGGAGAGCTCCGCGGCTTGCGGCTGGATACGAGGCGCCTGAATAGCGGATTGGTTAAACGCCTAAAGCCGTTTCGTAAGACAGATGGTTCCTTCAAAACGTTGCCTGATTCGCGTAAGAAAAGGCACCGGAAAGGGACACCAGACATCAGCGTTGCATCAACTTGTACCGTCTTGATGGCCGCCATTACAGGCGGAAAACACGAAAAACGCGACAAGCTTTTTGAAACGAAGAATGCCCCGGAAATCTTCAGGCAAGCAGTTGCCAAGGCGAACTGGGGAAGCTCCGGTCTCGAGGATGGCAATGCGTTTACGACTGCTATAGTCGTTCGAACTGCCGGGCTGATGATCGAGGCAGGCATTCTCCCCACCAAGGAAGTTCATGCGCTCAAGCACGCGCATTTCGAAAAGAATGAAGGGGTGGGCGACAAGACGTTCAAGCAAATTGTGCAATCGAAAGCAAAGAGAGGGGAGAAGTCGTTTGCCGTACCGGATTATCCGCCAAAGTCAACCCACGCATACTGGTTTGTTGAGGGGACCATCGGCGCACGAGTTACTCTTCCGCTGAAGACTTGGGAAAAAATAGCGCGATGGGCTTCAAGTGAGTTTCACCGTCAGCTTATCTATGTGACGGCCGAAAACGACGCACTGATGGATCCACCATCGCTCGCGATGGCGGCCTGTCTCATTAACAGGATCAGGCGTCTGAGCGATGGGGCACGCGAACTGGCGTCTCTGAGTCGAATGCTGCCGTCTCTCGTTGAACTTGAGTTCGGCATCGAGCAAGTATTTGCCAAACAGTCAGAATCTGGGATCTGGCCCAGATACTTTCCCCTATTCCATTTTCCCAAAGGAGGGGGAGCGGCAGACTATTGTTTCAGTTTTGAGTTTCTCGAAGCCATCCTCTCTGAATTTGGCACTTTTGTTTTACGCAGTCCTGCACTCGTGGACCGAATCAAACGCGTGATTCGATGGTGTGATACACACGAACTGGAATTTACTGACGCGAGAGGCAAGAAGTACCGGGGATGGAGTTCTGGTGGCGAGGTGCGGAGCTTGGCGGAAGGAAAATCGGAATCATGGGCTACGGCGAGTGTACACATGTTCCTGACGCAACTTGATCGCAAGATTTCCGACTTGCTCGACGAACTCGTTCTGAAGGGCTTCGGAATTGACAGAAGAGGGGTGCCGGTCCACTACTTTGAAGAGGGTGATCGAAGATGAAATCCTCAGAGATGCAAAGGCGCTGGCTCCTGAACGCTTGATTCGAGAAGGACTTCCAGTTCCTCGGTCTGTATTGTTGTTCGGCCCGCCTGGCACTTCAAAGTCGCGTTTGGCTAAAGCGATGGCGGAATACTTGGGCTGGCCTCTTGTTACTATCACGCCCTCGGAATTTCTCGGAAAAGGTGTAGAGCATGTTCATGCGCAAGTTGACGAAAAATTTCGCGATTTGATGGATTTGCGAAGAGTCGTGGTCTTCTTTGACGAGATGGATGCCTTGGCGCAAACTCGAGAAGGCGACGAACAATCGGATGGCCGCGAAGCCAGCGACCTTGATATCACTCGACAGCTCCTTACGACTAGCATGCTTCCGAAACTTTCAAGCCTCTGGGATCAAAGGCGGGTGATCTTCCTAATGGCAACGAACCACAAGCAGCAGCTTGATCCGGCGATCACCCGACCAAATCGCTTCGATATGCTCCTCTGCGTTCCTCCTCCGCCATGGAAAAGCAAGAGTACTGCTGAAAGTCTCGACGAAATTCTAAAAATCCCTGACGCAAAGAAAGTCGAACAGAAGCTCGGTCAATTGGCGCCGGACAAATCCAGAACCGCGAATCGCCTCAACGCATTCACCGTGGCGGAAATAGGCATATTTCTTCATCATCTTCGCCGAAGAACGAATCAAGAGACTGTTCTAGGGGCTCTCCAGCAGTTTACCGACAAAATGGGGTTTGCGAAAGCTGTCGAGAATTGGGCGGCAACCGCTATCACTCTCCGAAGTCAGGGCCAGACGATCAGGGAATTTGGCGAAGATTTCAATGAGTCCCGGCGGCAATACTATCCGGGAGAGGAATGAACTTATGTGTGTTGCTCTGAGCTCGATCTTCGTCGAGGCCAGAACAGCGGAGGATGGCCGATAGCTTGGCATAATTGATGCTTGGGGATCGCGGAACAATGAGGTAGTCCTCCGCTGGCGTTCCGAGCGCAATATATTCGTCAGCGAGAAAAAAAAGGCCAACTAAGGCCGAGGTTATGGCGTCGACTTCGTCGTGACAAACACGGCCGGTTAAAAAATCTCCGGCGATGCCGATTCTTGCCATTCCTCGTTTTAGCTCTTCCAGGCTCGATCCCTTACGCGGAATTCCGAGAAGGTCTTGAGCGGCGCCAGGATAACTCTCGATCACCTCGAAACCGTGTTTACGGAACTCCTCCGCCAGACGCATTCCGCGCATGGTCAACGACTTCATCGTCGGCAGTAAGCACCAAAAGACTGAGATTCCCATTCGTTTTAAGGCGAGCTCACAACGCCGATATATTGGCCGGCCTCCAGGACTGTCAGGGTCCGTAACTCCCTCAGGCATCGATAGAGGAGAGTCAATAGAAACAATGTCCGGAGCGGCTTCTAATGTCTCGCGAAGCAATTCGTCGTCTGAGCGAATCGCTTTTGTGGTCGCTGAAGGGCCATCCAGCAGCGCCCATCCACTTGCTCTACGTTCACTCCCTGTGAGATCAATACCTACGACGCGAGGCATGCGGGATTCGCGGGCGGCCGCTGACAGCAACCGGGAAACGACATCGCTTCCAGAACTCTTGATGGGGACCTTTCTTGCCGCCCCCACTCTCGCATGCGAGCCAGTCCTCGGCATTTCCGCGACCCCGGAAAATAAAGCCGGAACTGACTGCCGCAAAAACTCCGCGGTTCGCTCTGACATCTTGTCGTAACAGATCTCCATGATCGCTTTGAGATGCACCACATCTTCAGTGTTGTAGTCGATCAAATTCTCCAGAGCAGCAGTGTCACCACGCCGGTACTTCGCCCACAGTACGGTTGCGTCAAACCCCTCGATCTCGGCAACCTCAGACTTTCGCGTGATGCCGAGACTTCTCTCGAGTTCTTTTAGGCCACCGCTGTACCCCAGTCGCCTGCTGATCCAACGCAAGTCAATATGAATGGGCGGCAGGACAAGCTTTGGGAACGTGTTCTTCAAAAATCTAAGATCAAAACCGGATCCATTGAATGTAACCACGACTGAGTACTTTTCTAACGCTCGTTGCACCTCGTCCAAATTGTCGCCCTGCATAAAGACGGTGTACCGCTTCCCGTCGTAGAGGCCGACGACGGTGACTGTATCAAATACTGTGGACAACCCAGTCGATTCAATATCGAGGTAAACGCATTCGTCAGAAAACTCTGGGTAGATGCGCCAAGCCTCCCCTAACGCGGTGAGGCGCTGGAAGAAAATTGCGTCACGATTCTCGATTGCTGCACGCGAGAGGGGAATGTATTCATCGAGCTTCATTTGAAGGCGGGGGCCGGCGAAGCCGAAACGTTTCTCAAAGCGGTCCGCATCGTCCCAACTCTGAATCCCATGCTGCCAAAGGTCTTGCTCTGTCTGTTTCCCGATGCCCGGTATATGAATGAATGTTTGGTGCAGCATACCCACCGCCTGTTGGGGATTGTACTTTTCCCACACAATGTATAGTACGTTATCGGAGAATTTTCAAGCTCCCTCTCTCGCCGGTTTCTACACGCATCACGACTTGCCACTGCAAGGCAACATCGGCAGCACTGGCTCACGGTCGGTTAGGTGCCTGGTTAGTCTCTACACCTCCCCGGCTGGAATGCGCCCGGTTTGGCTCGGAATTGCCAGTATGAGGAGGCTTCATGTGGGCTGATAAAGGCGGGGACGAGGCTCGCAAATATGCACTCCAGCGGGAAATTGAAAAGCTCTCTCAGGACGCCAGGAAAATTTTGATCGCCGCCGCGGTGACAGATGATCCCATTTCGTTTGCTGAATTGGAAACTGTACTGGAATTGTCTGAGGACCGGCTCTTGGCTGGCTTAACCGAGCTTCAAACTTTATTTCTTTTTCCCAAGGCTCCCGCTGTCGAAGGCGAGCAACGTTACCAGATCAATCTCAATACAAAGAAGCTCGTTCGATTGGTCGAGGGGCCCAGCGAGTTCTATGCCAGGATAGACAATCGCAGCAAGGCACTAGCCGGAAAGCTTCCCGCTGTTGGTCACAGCGTTGTTGGCTCACTTATCAAACAAGCACTTCTGCGCTTCAATACGAATCAACTTGAGTCCGAGACAATTCTCCTCGGAGCGATTGAGAAATATCCGAACGCTCCGGATCTGCACGGCGTGTTGGGCTACCTTTACAAACGAATGGGGCGAGTGGCTGATGCGCGAACACAATTTGAAGCAGCCTTCAGGCTGAAGGCCAAAAATCCAGAAATGTATTTGCACTGGCTGCGGTTGGAAACAGCAGAGAAAGAATGGTCTAAGGCCCTCGCGGTCACAGACCGAGCACTCAAGGTGCTTCCGGATGACTACGGAATGATCGAGGGAAGGGTCTATGTGTTGCGACAGGCAGGTTTTGACCTGTATCGAGGAACTCACTACGAAAAGGCAATGAAAATGTGGACGGAAGCAGTTGAAGAGGTTCGGCGGCGTATAAAGCCACCGGATCTTATCCCCGCAGGTGCGCGCCAATTGAACGCTTCCATGTACTACAGCATTGTTGTATGCCTGGACATGCTCAATCAATTAGGAGAGCGAAATTATTGGCTTGAAAGATGGGAGAAGGAACACCCCGATGATCAACAAGTCGCGGTGCAAAAGGAATTTCTCCAGCGCAAAAGGGGAACTCTGCAAGTCACTGGACCACTCAGGGCTGTGACTTTTCCTGAAGCTTGATATGCTTGATCTGCGGTGCTGACATGTCTTAGGAAAGGATGGTTACCGCGTCTCACTTCCCGTATGGCACTGCCCAAGGCGGTTGGCGTATGAATATGAGCCTGACGCTTCAAAACACTAAAACACTCGGCGAACACGACAGAATTGAGAGCCCCAAGGCTGGTAAGAATCAGGAGGAAACTCGAAGGCTGGCAAGGCAATAAAAGCCAGTTGATTGCGTTCGCCGCTTAGTTTCTGCGGTGGATTGCTTCCGACGGACAGTTGAGAACTGACGACCAGATCGTTGACGAAATGGTTTGCAGCGCTCGGGTTCACTCGGCGGGGAACACGCATCGAGGGAGTCATTTAATCCGCAATCCCATCCTGGCACCTTCAGGATCGTGTGCGCTAAGAGGACAGCTACCGCTCGGTCACTCCATCCGGTGGAGGCCCCCGCCGAAGCCGATCCATCTTCGCCCGCGGCTCCCGCTGAAGTCGCGATGGACGTAGTAAAGATCTATCTCTACCGTCATCTGTTACGAAATATAGAATCTCAGCGGCGTGCCATCGAGATCCAGTGCCGAAAAACCGCCCCGCATGTAAGGGGACCAAGGGTCGCCGCTCTTCTCTCAAGGCTCTGGGCCTGCGAAGACCTGGGCCTGCCTTCAGTTGCCCAGAAAGCAATCGCCCAGGACCTCGGAATGGGAGAAGGCGATGTAGGCAAGATGCTGAAGAAACTTCGCGCCAAGGGATCAACAGGAGAACCTTGTGTAGAACTTGTATCCGACGGTTTCGGCCGCGAAAACATATACAAGATCACGAAGTACGGGCGCCAGGAACTTGAAAACTGGATTCTCGCTCACAACACGCATACATCGTTCTTAGATCTGATCAAGAACATTCCGCCGGATTTGAAAAACGTTGCCCGCACGCTTGATGCGCTCAGGAAGGAAGTCCGACAAGAGTTACGCTCTGCCGAGTAGTCAATATCTCAAAAGATAGGGCCAGCCATCACCTTTCCCTCGCCCAGGTCGATTTTCCAGAATGCCAGTGTCTGCCCTCCGGCGTGCGCGAAGACGAAGTCGCGCGAGAGCGACAATGACCTGACGACGGGCTTCTTCAGTTCAGACACGAGAGGGCAATCGATCAAGATATCGACGAGCAGTGAAGAGAACCGCTGCCACTCTTCAATTGACAGTTCATCGAACCTTATTCCGTGTGCCGCCCCGAAGTCTAGCAACTGCCGATGCAGTTGCTGGAACGACAAAAGACCGGTAACACCCTTGAGGACCTCTTCCGAGCCCCGAGAGCCGGACTGAAACCCGCTTACTATGTCGTCCAACACCCTTAGTCCCGCTTTGGCCCAGGGCTCGCGGTCTATCTTGGTGTGCAACGCCCAGTTGGTGTAAAAGGCGAGAACGGGATAGTTCTTTGCCGTCTGCACGTGTTCAAAGAGCTTGCGAATTTCCGCTAGGACGTACACAACGTCTGCTTCTTTCGTGATTTCCGAAGCCAGATGCTGGTTCAGTTTGCCGACGATTTCGTTTTTCATTGCGGATGCTGTCCAAGGAAACGAAATACTGACAGCATAACTCTTTCACCGATGGGTTTAATTCGGAAGCGCCGAGATCCGCTACTCGTTTCCGCCACCTTCCCTGGGCCTGGCCAGCTGCACGACACGCGCATCCGGTTTCTGCTCCTGCTCCATCCGCGCCATATCCCGCATAATCATTTCTTCAATCATCGGCCCCCATTTCTCCAGGGCGAGATTCTGCGGATGTCCCTTGAGTTCCCGCTCATACTCTCTCTTCGCAGCGTCACGCCCGAGGCTGTGCGATAGCGCATCCATCGCTACATCCTCATCGAAACCTGAATCAAACGTGTCAATCATGCACATTTACTAACCCGGCGTCATTCCCACCGCAACAGAAAATCACCAACCTGACTTCCCGAAGAATTCCCTGCAGGCCAAACCAGTCTCCCGCCTGTCCGTAGAGAAGATTCAGAGAGCTGTCAATCGCGGGCGGCTGCCAAATCGGTCCTCCGCTGTAGTTTCCGGTAAGGCCCTCATTGTTTGGCACTGAGTATTGTTGCCAAAGGATTTTACCCGTATCCGCATCCAGGGCAACCACACTTCCACGAAATGTACAGCAAGCGTAGCTCTTGTCCAGAGCTAAAGCTTCTTCCATCGAAGAAACGCCCTGGTAAACAACATTTCCAACGACGACAGGCGAGCCAGTGATAATCGCCGCAGGATGAGAGTCGACCTGTGTAATCCAGAGCAAGCTCCCGGTCTGCTGGTTCACGGCAATTACGTTGGCACCGTTGTGGGGAGCGCCGGTGCTCTGACTGTCCCCGATAATAATGGAGGTGTTGTAGAGGGCAGGACTGACGCGTGTGACCGCGCCGGCATAGCCGTCGTACTCCGAGATTTGATGAGACCAGAGCTGCGCACCGGTTGCCAGATCTATAGCAAAAAGATTGCCATCCCAATCGGGAACGAACACCGCAGTGGTGCCGACGGTCGGCGTCGCCGAAACGTCACCGTTCGTGGTGAATATCCACTTAGGAATTAGCGAGCCGGCATTCGCCGTGCCGAGATACGTTTCCGCCGGCTGGCTTCGAAGATTGGCGGCGCCTTGGCCGACAACCGGCCACTGAACCACTTGCGCAAACGTGAATGCGAGAGTGCTGGAGAAAATCGCGCAACCCGCAAAAAGAAGGGAGAAGTTCCTGAGAGAAAGCATGACCAGACCTCTGTCAGAAGAGTGGATAAGGGGGATGCCGGCGTCAATAGGGCAGATACTCTAAAATAGAAGCGCGATTAGTCTATCCACGCTGACTCGCGCCAACAGTAAAGCATGAGGACGAAGCCGGTGTCAGCGGCGCGGAGCCATCCATCTAACAGCGAATTACCCCTCCAGTGCAGTCAAGAATTCAACAGATCTACTCGGACTGCCCGTTTTTCCCAGTTCGGGAGATTCCCGAAATGCGATCAATACTGACCAGTCTCAACTTCGCCAGTGGCTTAAACTACTTGTGACCGTCCAAAGGAGGCATTTATGGGTGGTCACCCTTTCCCAGAAATACCCTGTAAACTTTGCAGCAAGCCTGTCGATCTAAAGGTCGATCTGTCAGCTGACGAAAACGGCAAGTCCGTCCACGAGGACTGCTACGTCAAGCACCTCACGAGATCCCCTAGCGGTGCTCCTGCCATGATGGTTTCCGATTAATTCAACTGAACGCTGTTAGCAGTCCGAGGACTGGGGCTGACTTCGAGCTTTTCGGTTTGTCAAAAACTCATCGGAACCATCTGCCAAGCCTGCCAGTCAGTTTTCGGACTGTGCAGTTTGGATCAGCCAAGACATTCTTTTCAGAGCTATGCTTCTTTAGAGCGAGAAAATTAACAGGCTATTTGAAAGAGAATCGAAGTATGACACACACCAGCAAACTGATACCTAAACTGCGCAAGTCTCCGCAACCCCCCTTGTCACACGCCGGAGCAACCCCTGACTCGGATCGCGCCAAGAAGCCGTCGCTCGATCGGCCCTCTGCGCCCCACCCGGAACTGACTCCGGGTGATCGCGTCGAGGGCTTGGGCAATTTCGGAAAACCAACTGCCGAATTCGGCACCGTTGAGCGTGCCAACGAAGACGACGCAGTCGTGAAGTGGGATGACGACGGTCGCACAAGAGTGCATCAACCTTGGCTTAAGAAAGCTTAGCGATTAAGGTCCACGTTCGCCACAATGGCCGGGCACTTGTTTACCGAGATTCCGTCGTCGCCCCGGACCATTGGGCCGAACAATCCTGCGGAAGGTAAATGGGGTGTCTAATCGTCCATGCCAATGGTTGAGCGCAAGTTCGTCATCCTGAAATACCGCGAAAAAGTCCCTGCGTTGGCGTCCTGCGCGAAATGCCAGCTCAAATTCTTTACCCCAACAACTTATTATCGTGATTCTGTCGGAGCGACAGAATACTTGCTCGGCAAATTTGATCGTCATCAGTGCGCCGGGGAGAAGGCTGGAAAGACCCCTTACACGCGATGAGTATGACGATTGAATCGTTTCAGTACAAGGACGCAAAATGTCCGCCCAAAATTCTGAAAGGCGTCATCCACCTTAGCTTGTCACTACTCGGAGCGCGATTCCGGACACGATCTGGCATTTACTGGCGAAGGCTTGATCGCAGAGCAGTCTGAAGCTGGTGCAACTTTGTTCTGCATTCCTCAATCCGAACTTTAATTACCCCTTGGATGCTGCTATCACTGGAACTCTGGAATGCAGATTCCAGGTTCTCAATCTCGGCCTTGATCTTGGCGGTTTCCACATGAGAAGACATACCCACATTGTACGCTACCGCACGCTTGAGGGCGCAATCTGATGGGCAACACTTCTTACCCAGCCACGTCGAGCGCCAGAACCTAAATCTGCGAATGTTCGATTTACTCAGCTAACGCCTTCTCAAATGAGATTCGTTTCCGGCGATTCCCGACGATTGTGAGCAATTGTGAGCAGGCACATCCCGAGCAAGCCTCTATTCTTGCTTCATTGGGAATCCCAACTAAAATTTTAGGGGCGGCCCAGGTTTTTGTCGTTTCCCTGGCTTGGACCCTACCGAAGCGGAACGACCGTCAGGCGGGTCACGCTTTCCCAATCCCGGTTGGACGATTCCTCAAGGAGTCGCTAGCCGGAGTCCACGTTAACGTCGAAGCTATAGAGGAGGAATCAAGTGAATCAGAGCACAAAAGACGAAATCAAAGGCAATCTGCATGAGGCAAAGGGTACCGTTAAGGAGAAGGCGGGAAAAGTCGTCAACAACCCCAATTTGACCGCTGAAGGCCAAAAAGAAAAGCTCGCAGGCAAGGTCCAAAAGAAAGTGGGACAAGTTGAAAAGGTGTTCGAGAAGTAGAACGGCCGACACACGGCGCTCATTCTCAGCATCATGCGATTCGTGAGAGGCAGAAGGCAAGGACTTCTGCCTCTCATGCGGTTTAACGTTCGAAAGAAAGGAAGATGACAATGTTGATACTGATTATCATCTTGGTATTGGTTTTAGGAGGCGGTGGAGGGTATTACGGTCGTAGCCGCTGGGGTTACGGCGGGGGGGCCGGCATAGGGCTGGGTACCATACTATTGATCCTCCTCGTAGCGTACATGCTGGGCATCTTCCACTGAGAAGAAGTCCACCTGGCGCGGTTGAATCCAGGTGTTGTGCTGCCGGAAGGGGGCCGCGTCCTGATTCAACCGGGCTCTTGAAGGCATCCAGAGCACCACTCGCTAGCACACTATCCATCAGATCCTTTACGGCCCGACCTGACAGAGTATCCAGAAGACATGCCACTGGCGAAAGGGAAAGTCTCGCGGGAGAAGCGCGACTTGCGGCTCAGCCTTGACATTGGATTGGGTAAGAACGGTTTCATTCCGATTCCAGCCGGACCTCTGATTGTCATAGCCTCGCGTAAGGATCGGCGTCATGGATTGGGCCACGCCTGATTGCACCCAAGCATGCTTCTACGGATCTTGTCGTTGCTGCCAGATCGCTGACTTATCCCTCGCTTTGTCCACACCCTGTTTGACCCTGTCTAGTAAGCCCCTAGAATCCTCTCCGTTGGGGGGGAGGAGAGTAGACGGTTTTTGATGCTACTGAGATCTAGCGTTTAATGAGTTCGACTCGGCGATTCTTAGCGCGGCCCATTTCAGTGTCGTTATCTGCGATTGGCTGGTCGGGGCCAAATCCGCCGGAAGTGAGACGACTAGAACGAATTCCAGAAGCTACCAACGTATGCACAACGGTGGCAGCCCGCTTTTGCGACAACGTTACATTGTAGTCATGTAACCCAACTTTGTCGGTGTGCCCTTCTATCGACAGACTCAGATCTCGATTGTCTTGAAGTAGTTTGAGCACCTGCGCAATGATTGGTTTCGCATCTGGCCTGAGCGTCGATTTATTGAAGTCGAAATTTATATACAGGGCCACGTGTCCCTTCTCATCAAGTTCAGCCTTGAGCGACTCTGCGGTAGGAGGTTCCAGCGTCCCCGCCAAACCAATCACAGCCCACATAGTAGGCGCAAACTCGGAAGGCCTCCCCGATTGAGTCTTGCCCGGCGGCCAAGCTCCGGAGTCTTTCTGAGTCTGCAACAGGTAACGAACTCCCTTGGTAAATGCCGGAGAATCGACGCTCACGCCGGCTTCCTGAAAACAGTAGAGCACCTGTCCAGTGGCCAAAGTTCCGGAAGCGTGCGCATCCGTGGTTTCTCCCCAGCCACCGTCTGGGTTTTGATCGGATTGCAATTGCCGAATGAGCGGAGCTACCAGCTGACGCTGTTGCGGCGTACCAAAACGTGCCAGAGCAATTACCTTGAACACTTTGTCCTGCGTGGTCTTGGGCTTGGCCGACGTGATAAATGAGAGGCTTCGGTCGGCGGCCTGCTGGTATCGGGAGTCTCCGGTCTCGGCAAAGACTTGCATGAATGCTACTAGCGCATTGGCCGTCGCCATCAACGATCCCTGATCGATGGGAGGCTCGTTATGGTCGGGTTCCAGTTCGCCTGAGGGTTTCGATTGTTTGCCTAACCAATCCACATGCTTGAGCAAGGACTCGTCAGTTTTGGCTCCGGCAACCTCGTCGCGATACGCATAGGCCATAGCTGCGAATTGAGTGGGCGTTACCTTTGTGTTGGAGCCTTCGTCCTTTTCGTGCCCATCGTCGTCTTGTTTGGTTCGCATGAACTCTGCCAAGTCCCGCACGCAACTCGGGCTGACGACGTAGTCATTCCTCTGCGCGACGGACAGGCCCATGATGGTTTGTGCCTGAACGTGGCAGCCGAAACAGTTGTTTTGCTTCTGCCAATCCATGGAGGCAGGCTCCAGCCAGTCAATTCCCATCTGGGCGGAGTGACGTACACTGTGCTTCCATTTAGGAATTTCGGGATGTCGCGCCGCCAATGACACATACTCGGGTTGAAGTCCCTCGATGACTTGAATTTCTCCAATAGTGAGCGCTGCCGTTTGTCCTCCGGAAAGAATGTTTAACTTCAAATAGCGGGCTTGGACGGGAGAAAACGTGATCGCTTGCGCTGGGGAGTTTGGGTCCAAGGTAACGGCTGCGACCTTGGAAAATCCGTCGGTCGCACTCTTCATGGAGGTTGAAACCTCCACGTCCTTGGGCGCCGATTGATCTTTCGGCAGAGTAATGACAACGGCCGAAATCAGCGCTGCATCGCGCTTATAAAACGAAAAGACAATCTCCATCGGTAAGGTGACATCCCCGTCGGGCTTCCAAACCGGTTCTGGCAAACCGTCATTGAGAAGTCTTCCGTTGTGCCCCGGTCCATAAGTGCCCGTGATACTTTCGACCTCTCCTCCAAAATCGGAGGCAGCAATATTTGTGCCATCAGGAATCGTTGCAGAGACCTGACCAAGCGCCATCTTGGCAGGTGGGGTGGCTGGCTGACTGGGATGGTTCTCTGCCGGTGCAGGCGGGGGTGCGGGTGCAGGATTGTTAAGCGCGGTTGGACCATGTTCTGCCCGCGTCGACTGATGGCGCCACAGTGCCAAGGCTGCACCCACAGCAGCGACTGCACAGATACCAACCACCGCCGCTGCAATAGGCCATTTCGGCCGGCGCGTGCGAGTTGCTAATCCGGGTGCGGCGCTGGAGGTCGGTGCGCCAGCAGAAAACTCTTGTGTCGAGGCGGGAGGCGACTCCGGCACCGCAGCTGCCTCGGTTTGCGGAGTCAGCGGTGTGCCGCATCGGCCGCAGAAACGGGCACCCTCGTTTAGATTCTTATGACCGCATGACGGACATACCACGATGCGTGCCTCTTTATCTCACGACTGAATTCTGCTAAAAGCTTTTCGACTGTGCGCTCTACCCCCTTGCCGGTTCCCAGGAACTTCGAGCAAAGATTCTTTGGTCTTTCTTTGAAAACCACGACTATACCGGCCAGCGAATAACCGAATATGCAGCAGACCAAACATTTCTAGCCGCCGGTTTACAGACAAGATTCTCCGCTAAACCACGCTTCACCGCAATGGAATAAGCCTACTGAGAGGATGTCGAAGAATTGCATCCATTCGGGATTGTTGGCCCCAAAGTTACTAGCAGGCCACCCTTCACCTGCCTCGTGAAAGGCATACGCTGAAGCCAGGCAAGAGACAAAAATAACAGCGCCCTGTGCCCCACTCCCACGTTTAGCATCATAGAAACACATCGCGTATGATGCAGCCCCCCAAGCGTCTTCAACGGTATATTCGGTCATCGCTTGCCCACGCCCGCCAGGCATTACTCCTATCACTTCACCGGACGTTGGTTCAACGCGCCACCACGCAACCTGCTCTTGACCGTCAAGGACAACGGGCTTTGCAGGTACTACCACGATGTCGCCAGTTGCCAGAGTCGCCCATAATTCCGCCTTTACCGATGCAGGTGCCGATATTGTGGCGAGCGTCCTGAGATCAGTAGGGCCCCTTAGCAGAACTAGCGGGACCCCGGCATCCGCTGCTGCCTCAAGCACTCGCGCCCCACTCAGGGAAATTTCACCGTTGGGACTGCCGCTAGAGGATCTCTTCGCCGGGTCCATCAGCGCCCACTCCAACTCGGTAGCGATAACACCGCCTTGAAGATTCATCGCCGAAGCGTCGTGACGGATTTGACTGGAGGTGCCGGCGTCATTGACCGCGATACGTGGCGCAAAAGCAACAATGTCGTATCCTCGTCTGATGTGCGAGTGATCAGATGTACCGGCGACCCCGCTCTCGTAGGCCAACAGTCCCGGCTTCCAAAAATATCTCCTCCCGGCCGGGGGGGACAATCTAGATACGTCATTTGCGAGCCGCATGGCTCCGTCTGCAAGTAATAGGCTATGGATTGGCACTGGATTCGATGGATCCTTAAGTCGCCCGGCCTGCGACAACCCCAATGCCGTCCTCGCCAGTGCGTCGACCCAAGCGCGATTATCGGAAAGCGATTTGATGGCCAGGTAGCCGGAATAGTCCACCGGCATCGCTCCAATCACTGGCAGCAGTTCCGCCCTCCAGAATAGACGTTGCCGAAGCCGATTCTCGTCCAGTTTGGTAGGAATCTGTTCAGGGCTGTCTGCGCTGCTCGCGGACCACGCGGTAATTTGGGTGGGCGCGATGATGTCGCGATGGTAACTGTAGGTTATTGGGGCCCCGTTATGAGGTCGGGGCGAGATCAGCTTATAGTCAGCCCACTCCCCGACGATTCTGGTTGTGGTCACCGAGCCACTGCTCAAAGCGCTATTCATGTTCCCGGTGAGCCCCCCCAGGCTCCTCCCAATTCCACCAGCGTTTGCCGCCGCCGCGCCTTCTGCGCTTCCGCCCCGAGCATCGGATATCTGACCACTTAGATCGAAATACTTTCCAGAGGTAACCTGACTGCCAACTTGGAGGACGGCCTGGTAGCCTTTGGTGGGTTCCAACGCTTGAGTAAGGCTCATACCTGCGTTCGTCGAGCTGGGCATTGGAACCGGAGCATTGGCGATCAATATGTCCTTACCCGGCTGGTCGGCAACTCGCAGCTCCTGGTCAAGCAATACCAAGTCGTTGGCCGAGCGATCCTTCCCGTCCACGACTTGCGTTACGCGCAATGTCAGGGTGACTTGCAAGCGATGGTAGAGTTGTTCGGGGAGAACATCGGGGGGGAAACTGCCCGTTGCCGATGTGATTGTCTTTCCCGGCTCGGCGTCGGCGAAGGCAGTGTCCAGATCCACCCACTGGCCGCTGGAATCTTCATACCGAACCCAGTAATGCTCACCGGCCTCCTCAAGTAACTGATCTTTAGACGCGAGCACTCCGGCATCGACACCGGATTTGTCGATTAGAGTCGATAGAGAACCGGTCTGGTTCTCGACGCTGTTCAAGAACTCTCTCTTTCGCTTTGCCCCATTCTTCTCCTGATGATCGGCAAACCCCAGCAGCGCCGATTGATCGACTCCTATCGCACCGGCAAGGGCCGGCGCCAGCTCGGCGAAGGATGGTGCGGATGTGGGCACCGATTTCACCGGTTCAAACATTCGGCTTTCAAGAAGTTGAGCCTGTTGGGTGGTGAGCTGCCCGCTGACAATCTGGGTCGTCAATCCCGCCTTCTGGAGCAAGGCCGCAAGGAGGAGACTGCGATCGAGCGAATTGCCTGCCCGGCAAAGTAGCGTCCCGAGAGCCCCACGCAAAACGCCCGTGTAGGGCTCGAATCGAATCTCATCCCGCACGAAGTGAAATATTGTCGCCGGATCCGAACCCAAGCGAGCTGCTAGCGCGTCGATCTCGAACAACGAACGGTCCATCTTGTTGTTAATCAAGTCTAACCCGGCGTAAATGCGATTGAGCGTTTCACTGGCTCGCTCGTAGCCAGCCTCTCCCTGCGGCAGCTTGTCGTGGGCCCCTGAAAGCCAGGGTGGAGTTTCGATCCCTGCCGAGTCATAAGCTGCAGGGGTTCGAACAGAAGCAACACTGATTACCACGCTCATGCCTAGAGCGACTACCTTGAAGGCGAAGTCTGAAATCTTGTCGCGGGTGATTTTCCGCAAACCAGTGACAATTTCCAACAGTAGAGCAACCGGGACCACAAACAGCCCGCCGATGGTCGCGCCCTGCAGCCAAGACGGCAGCCGCGCCCACAAACTGGAGCCGTGAAACAAAGCTGAATAGGAAGAGCCGTCCTGCACCGCCAGCAGGAAGGCCGCAACTCCGTAAGCTGCGAGCAGACCGGCGACGATCTTGCCCGCGAGAGGAACAAAGCGAAGCCGCGCGAGAAAAATTCCCGAGATCGCCACGGACGCCGCACTGACGATTGCCAGGACAATCGAGGTTGACTGTCCGAACAAGTTCATCCCCCGATCGAGACCTCCGGGCATCCAAGCGGTCGCGCTCATCAGCGCGAGCAACACAACGATCGACAGGGCCGATTGGCTTGCCCAATTCCATCGCCGCCACAGCTTGGGCGTGAGCCGCCAAACCGCAGCGCAGAGGGCCAAGTACAGCAACGCAGCGCCTGCAATCCACCAGCGGAGCGGAGAATCGCGCAGGAAAGTTTCAACCGCCGCATCAGCGACGGTCAGATAAAGCAGAACAGCCAATACCGCCCAACCCAGTTGTTGCCGGCGCGCGGCTCCCCTTTTCACGGGCTGAATGTCCCTTGCCCTGGCCACGGGATCGGAACGATCGGTCTCGGGCGTGGAAGGGGAAAGTTTTGAGGCCAGAGGCGGCCCAGGCGCAGGCGAATCCGCGCTGTTATTCAACGGCTTGCCGCAGGCTTCGCAGAATCGTTCATCCTCGATTGGGGTTTCGTGACCGCATGAAGCGCAACGCATAATCTGCCTTCCCAAACTGTCCTGGGCTACCCACTGCCCAACGACAAGATGTCAACTTGCTGCGGGCCAAGAAAACGGGCGGAAGCTGACGATACGCCGAAGTCTAGACTGAACTCCCGAGTAAGCGGTACTGAATACTGAAATGCTAAGGAGGGCTCCGGTTCGCCGCATTTTCTCCAGGAGAGATTCATGGAAATCTCTTTCTCATGGAATCGAACATTGCGTAAAGAGGGGCCCGACTGCACCCAAAAAAGACGGTTTCGGATCAAGGCGCAGCAGACAGAAGACACGACCGTCCCAAACTTTGCGCACGACTATAGGCTCAGGTGGTTGTCCTGTCAATCTGCAAATCGCTTCGTGAAACGAAGATTGAGGAGCATTAGGTACTGGTGCCGGTTCACAAACGGCACCAGTAACGGGCATTATCGTCAGTTGACGAGAGGGAGCAGTGAGCGTATGGTCTTGCGCAAGCGGATGCCCTGTTCGGGTGCTCTCGGAGAACCGACTTATGGCCGACCCGGTCACGCCTTGGGTGGTGACGCCCACGCAACATAATAGTTGGCTGGCACGGAACTGGAAATTGCTGGTCGGACTACTCGTCGGCTTGCCAGTCCTGTTGATAACTGCAGTGGTTGGACTGATCGCGATCCTTGTTCTATCCAGGAGAGGGTCCGATGTGGCCAAAGAGGCCGTGGCGAAAGCGCGGTCCAACGCGGCAGTGACGCAATATCTGGGCACGCCAATCACCGAGGGTTGGCTGGTGAACGGTTCCTCTGGCTCCGACGAGGATCTCCGTGTGCCGATCTCCGGCCCGAGAGGTCGCGGCACAGTTCATGTCATAGCGCAAAATAGCGATGGTAGGTGGACATACAGCCTGATGCAGGCTGAGATCGATGGAAGGGAAGAGAAAATTGATCTGCTGGCGGCCTCGTCCCTGCTGCAGAGCGATGCAACGGGGACTGTAGCGTTCAACTCCGCAGCTAAGTCAGGCAGCCCTTCATCCGCACCTCCGGCCCCAGCAAGGGTGCCAAGGGCCGCTTCGGTACTGACTTTTTCCGTTGGCAAAAGGCCCACTGGTATGGTCTTCGACGGCACCAACATCTGGGTGGCGAACGTACTGGGCAATTCCGTGACGAAGCTGTCGGCGAGCCGCGGCGCGGTAGTCGGAACCTATCCCATAGACACCCCTACCTATATGTCCTTCGATGGGACCAACATTTGGGTGGCAAGCTATCGTAGCAATACTGTGACAAAGCTCTTAGCCGCGAGCGGCGCGGTTGTTGCGTCCTACGAAGTCGGAGCCGGTCCCGCAGGTATTGTGTTCGATGGTAGCAACATTTGGGTAACAATCAGCGATGCTCATAGCGTGGTCAAGTTGTCAGCCAGTAGCGGACAAATCCTGGGTACTTATGACGTCGGAAAGAGACCAGGCGCGGTTGCCTTTGACGGAAGCAATGTTTG
>Ga0302325_10008212_pt1 | contig 22989 bp, 20 predicted proteins | sample Palsa_T0_2_FD_201948 | JGI IMG/M metagenome (GOLD analysis project Ga0302325, IMG submission 201948) | Peat permafrost microbial communities from Stordalen Mire near Abisko, Sweden - Palsa_T0_2 | ecosystem: Environmental > Terrestrial > Soil > Palsa > Peat permafrost | place: Sweden: Abisko... | reverse complement strand
CCGCTGCCCCAGTACAGAGTGATGGCCATGCGTGGATTGTAGCGGATGCACACCGCCTGGCATCGCGCTAGAGTCGGGGCGTGGACTTCACCACCCTGATCGACGTCGAATCGCTGCGCACGCTGATCGGCACGCCGGGGACCCTCGTGCTCGATTGTCGTTTCGATCTCGCCGCGCCGGCCTCCGGGCGGGAGGCCTACCTGCGCGGACACCTCCCCGGCGCGCGCTATCTCGATCTGAACCGGGACCTGTCCGCACCTGTCTCGGCTGCGAGCGGCCGCCATCCGCTGCCCGAACCCGTCGCCCTCGACGCCTTCTTCCGCGGGCTGGGAGTCGTCCCGGACACCCAAGCGGTCGTCTACGACGAGTCGAATGGCTCGTTCGCCGCCCGGGCATGGTGGCTGCTGCGCTGGCTCGGCCATCCCAAGGTCGCGGTGCTCGACGGCGGAATGAGCGCATGGCTCCGCGCCAAGGGTGCATTGGAATCGGGCGAGCTCTCGCGCGGGGCGCCGGCTCCCAGCGCCGGCGGCGCTCGCGGTTCAGGTGCCGTGCAGGTGGATCGCCAAGCCGTGATCGGCACCGATGAGCTGATCGCGGCGCTCGACAACCCCCGGACGCTGCTGATCGATGCGCGCGCGGCGGAGCGCTTCGCGGGGGCGGTCGAGCCGATCGATCCGGTCGCCGGCCACATCCCCGGGGCCGCGAACCATCCCTTCAGCGCCAATCTGCGCGCCGACAGCCGCTTTCTGCCGGCAGAGGAGCTCGAGCGGCGCTGGCGGGATCGCCTCGCGGGCACATCACCCGCCGACGTGATCGTGATGTGCGGCTCGGGCGTAACCGCCTGTCACAACCTGCTCGCGCTCGAACGCGCGGGATTCGTGGGCGCCAGGCTTTACGCCGGCTCCTGGAGCGAGTGGATCCGCGATCCCCGCCGACCGGTCGCGCGCGGCTGAGTGTCCGACACTCGCGCCAGTGATATGCGTCATTTACATGCAGCCTCAATTTGCTATGGTGCGCGGCCATGAATAGACCCGCAAAGCTCCTACCCGCCAACCACGCCTGGAAGATCGAAGAGTCGCTCGACCTCTACCAGGTCGAGGCCTGGGGCAAAGGCTACTTCTCCATCAATGCCGACGGCCACGTGGTCATACGCCCCAGCATGGACGCAGAGCGCGAGATCGATCTGTACGAAGTCGTTCAGGGTCTAAAGGCGCGCGATCTGCACACGCCGGTGGTCATTCGCTTCTCCGACATCCTCGCACACCGTCTGCGGCATCTGGCGGACGCCTTCGGCACCGCCATCGCCGAGAACGAATACCGCAATCGCTATGCCGCCGTGTTCCCGATCAAGGTCAATCAACAGCGCCTGGTCGTCGAGGAGGTCTATCGCTACGGCAAGGAGTTCGGATTCGGCCTCGAAGTGGGCTCGAAGCCCGAGCTGCTCGCGGTCATGTCGCTCACCGAGGATGCGCCGGACCGCCTGGTCGTGTGCAACGGCTTCAAGGACGACAGCTACCTGGAGGCCGTCATCATCGCCGCCAAGCTCGGCCGGACCATCATCCCGGTGGTGGAGAATTTCGAGGAAATTCATGGGATTCTGAAGCACGCCGAGCACTACGGCGTGCGGCCTCGCATCGGTGTGCGCGTCAAGCTCGCGAGCGACGGCGCCGGCCGCTGGCGTGATTCGGCGGGCGAGAAGTCGAAGTTCGGCCTGTTCGTCAGCGAGATCCTCGACCTGCACGCGCTCCTGAAGGAGCGCAACATGCTCGATTGCCTGCAGCTCGTGCACTGCCATCCCGGCAGCCAGCTGCAGGACATCCGCCGCGTCAAGGACGCGATCAACGAGCTCGCCCATGTATACGCGGAGCTCAAGCTCATGGGCGCGGGCCTGCAGTACATCGACATCGGCGGCGGTCTCGGTGTCGACTACGACGGCAGCGGCACGAACTACGAATCGTCGATGAACTACACGCTCAACGAGTACGCGAGCGACGTGGTGTACCGCATCAAGAGCGTCTGCGATGCGCGCAACGTGCCGCATCCGATGATCATCAGCGAGTCGGGGCGCGCGATCGCCGCGCAACATAGTCTGCTCGTGTTCGACGTGTTGGGTGCCTCGAAGCTCGACCAATTCAAAGTCTCCGGTCGCCCGGAGGAGGACTACCGGGGCCCTCAAGAGCTGCCGCAACCGGTGCGGGATTTGTTCGACAGCTACCGGTCGGTGAACGAGCGGCGACTCGTCGAGTGCTACCACGACGCGATGCAGGCTCGCGAGCAGGCGCTGCAGATGTTCAACTGGGGCTACATGAGCCTCGAGTTCCGCGGCCTCGCGGAGCGGCTGTACTGGGCGACGTGCACCAAGATCCGCGATCACTGCCGCAAGCTGAACCGCGTACCCGAGGAGCTCGAAGGCCTCGAGGACCTCTTGAGCGATATCTATTTCTGCAACTTCTCCGTATTCCAATCCCTGCCGGACAGCTGGGCGATCGGGCAATTGTTTCCCATCATGCCCATCCAGCGTCTGGGCGAGCGCCCCAGCCGAAACACCGTCCTGGCGGACATCACCTGCGACTCGGACGGCAAGATCGACCGGTTCGTGCACCCGCGCGTAACCAAACGCACTCTTGAGGTGCATGAGCTCATACCGGGCGAACCCTATTACCTCGCCGCATTCCTGGTCGGGGCCTACCAGGAGACGTTGGGGGATCTGCACAACCTGTTCGGCGACACACACGTCGTGCACATCCGCCTGCGCGACGGCGGAGGTTGGTGGATCGAGGAGGTCGTGAAGGGAGATACCGCCAACAAGGTGCTGGAATATATGGAATATGACACCGACGAGCTCTATCCCCGCATCTCCCGGGACTGCGAACGGGCCATCCAGGAGGGGCGCATGTCCATCACGGAGGCCCAGGCGGTGAAGCGCTTCTACGAGAACGAGTTGAACGGCTATGCGTATCTCGAGGTCGAGAGCGGCCCGCCCCACCCCTGAAATACCTCACCCCCGCGGCCCTTGCCTGAGCCGGCAAACCCTGGGTTTTCCCGTTTGCCAACAGTTTTTCCCTGGCGTAGCATCGGTTCGTAGGTCGTCCCTGGCATCAAAACGGTTCAAGTGCGCGACCGAAGGTACAGGCCACGCCGGTCGTAGAAGGAAGGCGTCGCCTGCTTTTGTGAAACTGCGCGCGAACGGAATCAGACCGTGCTTTGCGCGCACTGTTAGAGAGACTAGTTGAATGACGACGATCTACGTAGGCAACCTGCCGTTCACCGCAACGGAAGACGAAGTGCGTAGCCTCTTCGAGCGCTATGGCAAAGTCGATTCCGTCAAGCTCATCAACGATCGCGAAACCGGCCGCCCCCGCGGCTTTGCGTTTGTCGACATGGCGGCAGGCGAGGCTCAGAACGCGATTCAGCAGACGAACGGCTTCCAGATGGGTGGCCGTCCTCTGCGGGTCAATGAAGCCCAGGAACGGGCGCCGCGCTCCAAGCCGCCGGGTGGCGGGGGCGGCGGCGGCGGCGGACCGCGCCGCTGGTGATCGGGTACGGCTGATCGCCGATCAGCCGGCCGATTTCATCCGCGTCTTTGCTCGGGACTTCGACGCGAGTCTCGGGCTTAAGGCGCGCTCGTTCACCACATCTCCTTGAGCTGCGCGCCCACATCCACGGTGGCCGCGGCACCGGGCGCCGTTGCATCGCTCGGACTCAAGCTGTCGACGGCGCGTGAGCCGCGGAAGCTGGTGCGCTCGAAGCAGTCGAGCACCTTGTCCGTCATGAACCGGCTCTTCGCCCCGTACACGTGGGCGTCGCCGTCCTTCGCTTGCTGCGTCACCGAGTACTTCAGCGGCGCGCACACGTGCAGCTCGTTGCGCGCGCGAGTCATGGCGACGTAGAGCAGCCGCCGCTCCTCCTCGACCAGCTCCGGCTTGCCGTTGGAGAACTCGGACGGAAAGTTGCCGTCCGCGACGTTGAGCACATAGACGTAGTCCCACTCCTGCCCCTTCGCCGAATGGATGGTCGACAGGATCAGGTAATCCTCGTCCTTCGAGGCGACTCCGGATTGATCGCTGGTCACCGCCGGCGGGTCGAGCGTCAGATCGGTGAGGAACCGCTCGCGTGTCGGGTGCTGCGAGGAGAGGTGCTCGAGCTGCTCGAGGTCGCCCGCCCGGCTGAAGGCTGCATCGTAGAGACGCTCGAGCTGCGGCTTGTACCAATCACGTGCGAGGCCCACCTGCCCCGGCCAGGGAGTTGCGGGATCCGCGAGCTTCTCCACGAGCGTGCAGAATCTCTTCCAATCCATTTTCGTGAGCTGCGGGGCGTCGAAGGCGGCGAGACTCTTGACCGCAAACCCCTGCGCCTCGAAATACTCGAGGGCCTGCTTCGCATGGGCGGGGCCGAAGCCGGGCAAGAGCTTGAGCACGCGAAATCCCGCGACGCTGTTGCGCGGATTCTCGACCCAGCGCAGCAACGACATGAGGTCCTTGACGTGCGCGGCTTCGAGGAACTTGAGACCGCCGTATTTCATGAACGGCACGTTGCGCCGGACGAGCTCGACCTCGAGCACGTCGCTGTGATGGGAGCTGCGGAACAGCACCGCGTGCTTGCGCAGCGAGCCGCCGACCTCGCGGGTGGCGAGGATCTTGTTGACGATGTATTCCGCCTGCGAAACCGCATCATCGAGCGACACATACACGGGCTTGACCTGCGCCTGACGCATCCCGAGCAAGGTCTTGCGATGCTGGCGCGCGCCCTCGGCCATGAGCGCATTCGCCGCGTCGAGGATCGGCTGCGTGGAGCGGTAGTTCTGCGACAGAACCACCGTATCCGCCTTGGGCTTGAAGCGCTCGGCGAAGCCGAGAATGTTCTCCACCGCCGCGGCACGGAACGAATAGATCGCCTGCGCATCGTCGCCCACCACGGTGACGCCCGCTCCGTCGGGCTTGAGCGCCTGGATGATCTCGCTCTGCAGCGAGCTCGTATCCTGGTACTCATCGACGAGCACGTGATCGAAATTCGCGGCGAGGCTCTGCGCGAGCGCCGGGTTCTTCATCATGCCGTGCCAGTAGAGCAGCAGATCGTCGAAGTCGAGAACGTTGTTCCTCTGCTTGCGCACCACGTATTCACGATAGATCTTGGTGAGATCCTGCTCCCACTCGCGCACCCAGGGAAACTGCTCCTCGAGGGTCTGCTTGAGCGAGAGGCGCGTGTTCACGCGGTAGCTGTAGATCGCGAGGCACGCATCCTTGCGCGGAAAGCGCTTTTCCTTGCTCGAAAGCCCCAGCTCGTGGCGGATCACATCCATGAGGTCGGCGGCATCGGCGCGGTCGAGCACCGTGAAGTTCGGACTCAACCCGACATGCTTGGCGAACGATCGCAAGATGCGATTGCCCACCGAATGAAAGGTGCCGGACCACGCGAGCCGCGACTGCACGCTGCGATCGCCTATCTTGCCGCGATCCGCCATCACCGCGGTCACGATACTCTGCGTACGCCGGATCATGTCTTGAGCCGCGCGCCGAGTGAACGTGAGCATCAGTATGCGGGCCGGATCGACGCCGTTCAGCACGAGATGCGCCGTGCGATGCGCGAGCGTATTGGTCTTGCCCGTGCCGGCACCCGCGATGATCAAGAGCGGGCCCGACTGCACGCCCTTGTCCTTGACGGGCGCGCCATGTGTGGCCGCGCGCCGCTGCTGCGGATTGAGGGCATCGAATGCCGAGGTTGTCTTTGCCTTCATCATTTCGAAAATATACCGGGGAACTGTATGGATATCCAGATTACAATACACATCGGCCTCGAGCATCGCGCGCTTGGGGCGCCCGGCGCGAGGAGACAGGTCACAGGGGAGAGGATTGCACGGCGGAGATGAGCGCGCCGAAGGCCTCGGGCGCATCGCTTTGAAATATGAAACGGGGCCCCTCGAGGTCGAGAAACCTGGGGGCCTCGCACGCCGCTCGCTCGAGCTCGGCGCTCGGCATGAGGGCGTCGAGATGGCCCGTATGGCGTGTGCGGGCCGTGAAGCGGCGCACGATTTCCGCAGGGTCTGCGCAGCACCAGATCTGCAGGGCGCGCGCGCCGCTGGCGCGCAGCATCGCCTCGAGCCCCGGTCGGTTCACCGCGCGCCAGTTGCCCTCGACGATGCACGATTGACCGAGCGCGAGCTGCCGCTGCGCGAGATGCACCAGGGTCGTAAAGCTCGCCTCGCTCAAGCGGCGGGACCAGGCGCGATCGCCTTGTCCAAGCGAGTCGAACAGCGCCTCCTTGACGTCGTCCTTGCATAACACGGGCACCGACCATTGCAGCCCCAAGCGCCGGGCGAGCGTCGTCTTGCCGCTGGCGGGGCTCCCTAGGATGATGGTGAGTTTCGCCGCGTTACTCATGAGGTATGCCATGTTGAAACCAACGACCGCCGCCAGCAACCACGTGCACCGCGGCCGCGTGATCGAGGTGTCCACCGAGACGCTGCGCTATGCCAACGGGCGCGAATACCAGCTCGACTTCGTGCGCCACCCGGGCGCGGCTGCGGTGGTGGCACTCGACGATGCCGGCCGGGTATGCGTCGTGCGCCAGTACCGGCACGGTGTCGCAGATTTCACGTGGGAGGTTCCGGCCGGCAAGCTCGATCCGGGCGAGGCCCCGGACGTGTGTGCGGTTCGCGAGCTTGCGGAGGAAACCGGCGTTGCCGCGCGGCGCTGGACGCCGCTCGGCTTGTACGTCCCCGCCCCCAGCATCTTCACGGAAGTGATCCACTTGTATCTTGCCCGGGAGCTGGATGTGGGGGCTCCCGCCCCGGACCCCGACGAGGAGCTGGAGGTGCAATGGGTGTCCTTCGGGGATGCCCTCGGCCGCATCCAGCAGGGCGAGTGGAACGACGGCAAGACCGCCATGGCGCTGCTGCGTGCCCAATATCAGCTGCAATTGTGATGCCTTACTGGTTTCTTAACCTATTCATTTGACATGGACTCAGACTCCATTACAAAGGGATGATGAGTTCCGGAGATGTCAAAAAGCGCCCCGACGGCACCCCCGATACCGGGGGCTCCCGCGAGCCGGCGGCGTCCAACTCGGGGCCGGCAACCTTCACGCCCAAGAAGGAGAGCGGCCGGGTGAAATTCGACGAACGCGGCAACGCGATCTGGGAATGGGCGATCAGCACCGGGGTATTCAACCGTGAGGGTTCCACCGAGCGCCTGAAGAAGCTCGAGAATCCGGGACTGTCGCTCGCCGAGGATGCACCCACCCCGTTCGACAAGGTGAAGCCGAACCCGCAGGGTGTGGTCAAGGGCTACAACCCCTACGACAGCGGCAAGCTCGCGCGCAGCGGCCCGCCGCCGAAGAGGCGGGACCTGCGCAAGCTTGGCGCCTGGCTACAGCTCAAAAAGCAGTCCGCGACCAAAAAGCTGGACGACGACAAAGACGACAAATAAGCGCAAGCCTCACACAGCCGCGCCTCAGCCGCGCATCCCGCGGCCCGACGAATCCAATCACGAAATCGCGTAGCGGAGCTTCGCCGCGCTGCCGAGGCGATAGAACTTACGCAGCTCGCGCACCAGCGGCTCCACCTTGGCGGTTCCCCGGCTCACGAAGCGGCGCTCCAGGCGCCGGCAGAAATTGGCCGCGCAACGATGCGCCGTGCGGTAGCGATCAAACTGCTCGGGCTCGAGCCTTGTGTCGAACTCCACCCGGTCGAAGAGCCGCGCGTGCACTTGTGCGGGATAGCTCCCGCCCTGCTGACGGCCGAGCAGAAAAACCGTCGCGGCATACTTGTCCACCTCGGCTTGGCATTCGAGCTCCAACAGCGAGACCGGCGCATCGCACTCGAGCCGCCAGATCGAGTAGAGGAAATGGCTGACACCCTCGAGAGCCGTGCAGTAGTCGGTGAGGTTCCCCTCGGTCAAGGCGCCCAGCGGATCGGCGGCCTCGAGCCGCCCGAGAACGGCCGGGTCAATGTACAAAGCGACGCCCGCGCCATCCGCCGTCTCGGCGAGCAGCAGCTCCTCGTCGGGCTCGCGCCGGTCGTTCACCGGCACGACGCCGGCGAGAGCGCGGCGATCCGTCACGAGAAAATCATAAACGTCGTGCTCGACGCGCAGATCGTAGAGGCGACCCAGCAGCGATTGCAGACCCCGCAGCACCACGGCTAGTGCCGGACGCCGAGTCCGCCCTGCCTCACCGGCCGTACACCGAGGCGATTGAGCAGCCCGTGAGCGCGCTCACTGCCCGTCTTCATCCAAATCTCGTAGAGACGCAGGATGTCCGCATCGGAGTGCACGTACGACATCTCGCTCACCTCGTTGAGCGCGTCGACGAGGCGCTGGAACTTCTGCGCGAGCTCGGCGTAAATCGCCCCGATGGCCCGGCTCGAGGCCGAGCGCTGCATGGAATCGGCGAGCGAACCGTAGGCGTTGCCGCCCATGGCGATGTGATAGTCGATGTCGATGAGCTTGCGCGCGAAGCTGCGCGCGAAGAACCCGGCGATGAACAGGGACACATCGCCCAGGCGCTGCAGCGCGCGCTGGCGCGCGGCGGCGCTCGGCGCATCGAGCGCCTCGGCGAGCATGTGCGCGAGCGGCCTGATGCGCAGGCCCTCCGGAGTCTTCTCGTACAGCGCGTCGGCACGCGAGAACATGGTGAGCAGATTGACGACGTACTGCTCGGATTGCTCCTCGATCTCCAGATTCTGATGCTCCGTGGCCTCGTGAAACGCATCACGAAAAAATTCGCGCAACGAGCTGACCGCCACCAGTGACCTGTCTCGCGTAGTTTGCATATCGTTCCTTTGCCGCTAGCCCGATACCATCCTATCGGTTCCATATACACGGAGTGAAGTGGGAAAACGCGAACTGCGGTCAGAAAACACCGATAAAACCAGTGTTATTCGTATCAGCAGACTACCTCGTAGGCTGCCAACCGCCGCGTGCGCCGTGTCGGTGCTAGAGAATTTCCGCGAGCGTCGAAATGGTGCGCGCGGGCGGCGCGAGCGCCACCGGCCAGCTGCGCGCATCGCGATTTAGCCACGCGGTTTGCATGCCCGCTTGCCGCGCGCCGACCACGTCGGTGATCGGATCATCGCCGACGTGCAGGATCTCGGACGCGGCAACGCCCGTCATGTCGCGCAATGCTTGGAAGATGCGCGCATCCGGCTTGGCGGCTCCAGCGGCGATCGCGCTCACGTGCCCGTCGAACAGCTCGCCGATGCCGCAGCGCTCGAGGTCCGCATTACCGTTGCTCAACGCGAACAGTCGGTAGCGCGCGCGCAGCCGCGCGAGCGTGGGGCGCACGTCGTCGAAGAACGCGACGCGGTTGCGCGCGGCGAGAAAGACTTCGAGCGCCTCCTCGCACGCGGACTCGGCATAGCCGGCGGCGATGAATTGCGAGGCGAGCGCGTGCCGGCGCAGGAAGGTGAGGTCATGGCTTTGCTCGGGGAACTGCGCGGCGATCTGCGCGCGCATGGCGCGCATCGTGCCGAGGCTGTGACCGCGCACCGCCCGCGGATAGCGCTCCTTCAACCAGTCATGCAGAGCCGCCTCGGCCGCGGCGATCACGGGTGCGACGGGCCACAGGGTGTCGTCCAGGTCGAGGCTGATCACTCGTATGGCGCTCATGTGCTGATTCTGCCCTCCCTGCGGCTACAATTGCAGCCATCGGCAGATGGACAAGGGAAGAAGGAGAGGAGAATGCGCCCGCATCGTCTGATTTTGGCCCTGGCGCTCGTGAGCGCTGCGGCCGCCGGCCCGGCGAGTGCCCGCGCTCCGAGTCCGCCCGCCTTGCCGCCGTTCACGGTGCAGGATCTCGTGCGGCTCGCGCGCGTGTCCGACCCCGCCGTGTCGCCGGACGGCAAGCGCGTCGCCTACACCCTGCGAACGAACGATATGGACGCCAACGAAGGGCGCACCGCCATCTGGCTGCTCGATATTCGCAAGCGCAAGGCCGCGGCCGTGCGCCTCACCGATCGCGCGGCCAACTCGACCGCGCCCGAGTGGAGTGCGGACGGCCGTTTCCTCTACTACCTGTCGAATCGCAGCGGCTCGAGCCAGGTGTGGCGCCTCGCCGCTGGGAAGGTGCCGGACGGCGAGCCCACCCAGGTCACGAACCTGCCGCTCGATGTGGGTTCGTTCCGGGTCTCGCCGAAAGCCGATCGCATTTTCGTGACCGTCGAGGTGTATCGGGACTGCCCGACGCTCGCCTGCACCAGGGAGCGGCTCGACACGGCCGCACACTCGAAAGAGCATGGGGTGCTCTACCAGCGCATTTTCGTGCGGCACTGGGATGCGTGGAGCGATGGCCGGCGCTCGCAGCTCTTCGCCCTCACGCTCGATGGCTCGGGGGTGGCCGCGAGCGGCGCGCCCGCGAACCTCAGCGCGGGACTCGACGGCGACGTGCCCGAGAAGCCCTTCGGCAGCCGCGAGGATTACGCGCTGAGTCCGGACGGTCAGGAAGTGGCGTTCTCGATCCGCGCCGTGCCGGTCGGCGAGCCATGGTCGACGAATTTCGACATCTACCTCGTGCCCGCAGCGGGCGGCACGCCGCGCAACTTGACCGCCGACAATCCGGCCTGGGATGGTCAGCCGGCCTTCTCGCCGAGCGGCGCGACGCTGGCGTACGTCGCCATGGATCGGCCCGGATACGAGGCCGATCGCTTTCACCTGGTGCTTCTCGACCTGCCGAGCGGCGCCAGGCGCCCGCTCACCCAAAACTGGGACCGGTCGATCGAAAGCTTCGCCTGGTCGCGCGACGGCAAGACCTTGTTCGCGGCCGCGGATCACCTCGGCCAGCATCCCCTGTGGGCCATCGATGCCGCCAGCGGCAGGGCCTCGGCCATTACCGGCGACGGTCACGTCGAGGCGTTCAGCGTCGGCCCGCAGCGGGTGATCTACGCACAGAGCGACCTCGCGCATCCGGCGGAGCTCTACTCGGTCGCCTTCGACGGCGGCAAGCCCGCGCAGCTCACTCACGTGAACGACGCCGAGCTCGCGGCGCGCGCGTTCGGAGAGTATCGGCAATTCACGTTCGCGGGCGCGAACGGGGACAACGTATTCGCCTACGTCATCAAGCCCCCGAACTTCAAGCGCGACCAGACCTATCCCGTGGCCCTCGTGATTCACGGCGGACCCGAGGGGAGCATGGCGAACGAATGGCACTGGCGCTGGAATGCGCAGACGCTCGCGGGCGGCGGCTATGGGCTGGTGATGGTGGATTTCCACGGATCCACCGGCTATGGCCAAGCGTTCACGGACGCGATCCGCGGCGACTGGGGCGGCAAACCGCTGGAGGACTTGAAGCTCGGCCTCGCGGCCGCCCTGAAGCAAAATCCCTGGCTCGACGGCGAGAACGCATGCGCGCTCGGCGGCTCCTACGGCGGTTTCATGATCAACTGGATCGCGGGGCAGTGGCCGGACCGGTTCAAGTGCCTGGTGTCGCACGATGGCGACGTCGACAACCGCAGCATGTACTACTCCACCGAGGAGCTTTGGTTTCCCGAGTGGGAGATGGGCGGCCCGGAGTACGAGAACCCGGCGGGATACGCGAAGTTCAACCCCCTCGACTATGTCTCGAAATGGAAGACGCCGACCCTGGTGATTCACGGCCAGCTCGATTATCGCGTGCCCTACGAGCAAGGTCTCGCCGTATTCACGGCCCTGCAGCGCCGCGGCGTGCCCAGCGAGCTCTTGTATTTCCCCGACGAGAACCACTGGGTGCTCAAGCCCGCGAACAGCATTCAGTGGTACGACACCGTGCTCGGCTGGCTGAACCGTTGGACAGCGCGCTGAGCGGGTGACCGCACGCTGCTCGCGTCAGGCGTCGAGGCCCCGCCAGGCGGCCGGGTAGTCGGCGCCCAGTTTCAGGATGCGCTTGAGCACGTCGGAATAGGGAATGCCGCCCTTGAGCGCCGATTGTGCAAAATCCTCCGCCGCCGATAAGTTCGGATTCGCATTCGCCTCGAGGGCGTAGAGCGATCCGTCCGCGCGCAGCCTGAAATCCATGCGCGCGTAGCCCGTGAGGTGCAGGGCGCGGAAAATGCGCCGCGACAGCTGCTCGAGCCGCGCAACCACGTCCTCGGGAAGGTCCTGTGCCTCCGCCGTGGTGATGCCGTACTTTTGCTGATAATTGCGGTCCCACTTCACTTTGCGGGTGGCGATGGCCGGATGGCCCTGGGGCAGGGAGCCGAAGGTCATCTCCCAGACCGGGAGGACCTTCAGGCGCTCGTTGCCGATGACGCCCACATAGAGCTCGCGCCCCTCGATGTACTCCTCGACCAGCGCATCCGAGTGGGTCTGCTCGTGGATGAACGCGATGCGCTCCTTGAGACCGCGCTCGTCCGTAACCACCGAGGCATGCGCGATGCCGAGCGAAGCATCCTCGGTGGAGGACTTCACGAACATCGGAAAGCGCAGGCGCTTCCGCAGCCGCGGCGTGCGGCCGCGCGGAAACACCACGAACTGCGGGGTAGGCACGCGGTGGTAGGAAAGCAGCTGCTTGGAAAGCACCTTGTCCCGCGAGAGCAGCATGCCGCGCGGATTGCATCCCGTGTACGGCTGGTGCATGAGCTCGAGGAACGCGACGACGTGCTGATCGTAGGTCACGATGCCGTCGAACTCCTCGAGAAGATTGAACACGATGTCCGGCTTCCACTCAGTGATGGCACGGCGCAAGTCCATGAGGTTATCGTCCACGCCGAGCGGCATCACCTCGTGGCCCGCCTTCTTGAGATGCGAGATGACGTCGAACTCGGTGCGCCACTCATCGATTTCCTTCTCGGGAACGCCGCGCAGTGATTCCGGAGGCACCAGCGTTGCGTGCACCAGCACCAGGGCGCGCAGTTTCTTCATAGGGCGACGCGCGGCAGCTGGCGCTCCTCGTAGGACTCGGCGAGCCGGGCGATGACCCACAAGAGGTGCGGCTTGAGCTCACGCCTGCTGCCGCGCAGGTACAGACCGAGCGAGTCGCAGCGCGAGATCATGAGCCGCAGCACCTGGTGCACGAGATACTCGCTGAAGGCGCCGGAGCGCATGATCCCGAGCCGCAGGTCATTGCGCGTCTCGCGCAGCACGCTGGCCGCCTTGGGCGCCCTGGAGGACCGCGGCACGGTGGTGAACACCTTGAGCAGGAGCTCGTCCGCCCCCGAGCGGCGCGGCATGCGGTAGCGGGCGAGCTTGCGCTCGTAGTGCTGGCGCAGCGTCGAGGACTCCTCGGCGATATCCTCGATGCGGCTTCGATCGGTCACCTTGGGCTTCGCCTCTCCGATCTCGGCCGCGAGCTCGTCTATGAACTCGAGCTTGGCGAAGGCGGGCCATCCCTCGTACTCGCGTCGCCAGGCCGACCGCGGCTTGAGCCAAACGGCGAAGGTCTCCGCGAAATCCTCGGTGGGATGGGCCTGGGCGTACCACGCACCGAGATGCTGCACGAAGCGCCGACTGCCGGGCCGCGGCCGATAGGTGTCCGGGTACGGCAGCGACGCCGGCCCGAACACCTCGCGCCAGCCGCGGCGGCGGCGCACCCGATAGGCCGAGTCGATCGCGTGCCCGGCCTCGTGGCGCAAGATGCGCATCAGCCAGTTGCGATTGCCGCCCTCGACTTCGCGCATGAAGCGCCGCTCGATACGCGCGAGCCTCTGGTGCGCCAGATAGAAGGGGATGGCGATGCCGGGGATGCCGTCGGGCGAGAACCACTCCTGCGAGAGCCAGCAGTGGGGTCGAAAGCGGATGCCGCGCGTGGCGAGCTCGCCGTAGAGCCTTCCGATCGCCCGCTCGAGTAGGGTGCCGGCGATGGTCAGCCTCAGGTCGCAGAAGCGCAGGCTGAGCAGCTGGTCGTCGGAGAGCGACTCCCAGGCATAGCGAGGGGCCACGCGCCGTCCGCGCCTAAGTGCCGGCGAGCGCCCAAGTGCCGGCAAGAATGAAGTCCTGGACATGTGGCCGATGTCTGAGAGAATCCTACGGTCGTTGCCGGTAATCTTACCTTCAAACCCCCTTTGCGTAGTGGGAGCATCATCAGATGCCAGCGGTGCCCGTGAGTCGAGAAGGTGCGGTCCCCGTCCCGGCGCCCCTGCGAGCACTGGCGTCCCTCGTCCCAACGGCCGTCAGCGTATCGCAGGTCACTGATTTGAAGGGCCTCGCCGGGCTGGCGACTGATTACCGGGAGCTGCGCGCCGTCGCCGGCAACCGCCTGCCTTTCGCCCTGCACGACTGGCATCTCACCTGGTGCCGCCATTTCCTCAACTACCATCCGCACATCCAGGATGAGCCGCGCTTCTGCGTGCTGCACGACGCGGCCGGGCGGTGCGTCGCGATCCTGCCCTTCATCCAGAGCCGCCGTCGCTTCGGTCCGTTAGGCGTCACCTCGCTCAACATGCTCGGAGCGGATCCCGCCATCACCGAGATCCCAACCCCGCTGGTGGCGCCCGGATACGGCACCCTGGCCGTTCACGCCGCGCGCAATCTGTTCTCGTGTCACGGCGAATGGGACTGGATTCACTGGAGCGGTCTGAACGATGAGCTGGTGCTGGCACTCACCGGGGATCTGCGCTTGTCCTTCAGGGAACCGCTGTCGGATTTCGTCCTGGATCTACCCCCGACCTGGGAGGAATTCAGGTCGCTCCTCAAGCGCAATATCCGTGAGTCGCTGCGCCACTGCTACAACTCCTTGCGCCGAGAGGGCCACCGATTCGAGCTGCAGGTGATCGCCGACCCCGCCGGCATCGAGCCGGGGTTGAATCGCTTTCTGGAGCTGCACCGCATGCGTGCCGGGCTCAGGAACACCGTGATCCATCCGGACCGGTTTGCCACCCAGGTGAGCCGCGATTTTCTCTACGAGGTATGCGACCGGCTCGCGCGGCAGGGGGTTACCCGGCTCTTTGCGCTGCGCATCGGCGGCGAAATCGTCGCCATGCGCATCGGCTTCGTGGTGGACGACTCGCTCTATCTGTATTACTCGGGTTACGACCCGCGCTGGGCGCCCTATGGCGTCATGACGACGACCATGGCCGAGGCAATCAAGTACGCCATCGCCGCAGGCTTGACGAGCGTGGGCCTCTCTCCCACCCGGGACCTCGCCAAGACGCGCTGGGGTCCCCGGCAGGTCGATTATGCGTCGGTCTATGAGATCCGCGATCGTCTGCGTTCGCGCTGTGCGTACGCTGCCTATCTCAAGGCGCGGGGCAGCGAGACGCCGGCCTGGCTCCGGCGGCTCACGATAGGCCGGGTGTGGCAGTGAGCGCGCGCAGGGTCTCGAGACCCGCGAAGTCGAACAACGCCGGGTCGGCGAGCTGAGAGGGGGCCACGTTCTGCAGGCTCGAGAAAATCGACTCGAGCCGGCCAGGATGCTCGAGCTCCCACTCCTGAAGCATGGTCTTTACGGCCGCGCGCTGTAAATGGGTCTGCGAGCCGCAGAGCGTACAGGGAATGATGGGAAAATCCCTTGCTGCGGCATAGCGCACGATATCGCGCTCCGCCACGTAGGCGAGCGGGCGGATGACGATGTGGCGGCGATCCTCGCTGAGCAGCTTCGGCGGCATGGCCTTGAGACGTCCGCCGAAGAACATGTTCAGGAACAAGGTCTCGATCATGTCGTCGCGGTGATGTCCGAGCGCGAGCTTGGTGATACGGTTCTCCGCAGCGTAACGGTATAGGGCGCCGCGCCGCAGGCGCGAGCAAAGCCCGCACATCGTCTTGCCCTCCGGGATCACGCGCTTCACCACGGCGTAGGTGTCCTGCTCGATAATGTGAAACGGCACGCCGAGCCGCGTCAGGTAATCGGGCAAGACGTGCGCCGGAAACCCGGGCTGCTTCTGGTCGAGGTTGACGGCGATGACATCGAAGTGCACGGGCGCGTTGCGCCGCAAGCTCAAGAGCACGTCGAGCAGCGTATAAGAGTCCTTGCCGCCCGACAGGCACACCATGACTCGATCGCCCTCGGCGATCATGCCAAAGTCCGCAATGGCCTTGCCCGCCGCGCTGCGCAGCTGCGCCTCGAGCTTCTTGAAGTTGTTCGAGACTCGCCGCCCCGCGCGAGCCTCGCCCGCTTCGGCGCCGCTCATCGAGCCGCGCTCACGGCGCTTCCAGGTATTTGGCTTCGAGGTAGCGCACGTAGGCCGCGGCGGTGAGCGGCTTGCCCGTCGCCCGCTTGATGAGCTCCTGGACGGGCAAGCGCGCGCCGACGCCGTGCACGTTCTCGCGCAGCCAATCCATCACGCCGCCGAACTGGCCGGCGGCGATCTCCGCATCGAGCGAGGGACGCTCGGCGCGCAATGCCTCGTTCAGCTGCCCCGCGATCACCGCGCCGAGTGCATACGAGGGGAAATATCCGAAATGCCCCACGGCCCAGTGGATGTCCTGCAGGCAGCCGTCCACGTCGGTGGTCGGACGAATGTTCAAGCGCTGCTCGATGTTGGCATTCCATGCCTCCGGCAGGTCCGCCACGGGCAGCGCGCCTTCGAGCATTTTCTTCTCGAGCTCGTAGCGCAGCATGATATGCACGGGGTAAGTGAGCTCGTCCGCATCCATGCGGATGAGGCTGCGCTTCACCCGGATAAGGTGGCGGTACAGATTGTGTTCGCTCCACTCTTCGCCGCTCACTTGCAGGTACTTATCGAGCAGAGGCTTCACGTACGTGACGAAGGCGCGGCTGCGGCACAGGTTCATCTCGAACAAGAGCGACTGACTCTCCTCGAGCGCGAGCCCGCGGTCCCGCCCGACGGGCTGATCGCGCCACTTGAGGGGAAGCCCCAGGTCATACATGGCGTGTCCGGTCTCGTGCACGGCGCCGAGCAGCCCGGAGAACGGGTCGATCGGATCGAAGCGCGTGGTGACGCGGATGTCGCCGGGCACGCCCTCCGTGAAGGGATGCTCGCTCTCATCGAGCCGGCCGCGGTCGAACGGGAATCCGAGCGCCTTCAGCACCTCGAGCGCGAGCGGACGCTGGCGCGCCGCGCTGAACTTGCCGGTGAACGGAATGGGCGCCCGATCCGCCTGCACCTCGATGGCCTGGTTGATGAGGCCGGGGAGCTTGCGCGACAGCGCTTTGAAAATGGTGTCGATGTCGGCCGTGGAAATGCCCGGCGTGAACGCATCGACCAGCGCATCGTACGGCGGGAGCCCGCGCGACTGCCCGAGGAGCGCCGCCTTGTCGCGCACCAGCTTGACCACCTCCTCGAGGTGCGGCGCGAAAATCTTGAAATCGCTCGCCTTGCGCGCCTCGACCCAGAACACCTCCGCACGCGCCGTCGCTCTCGCCAGGCGCGCGATCAGGGAGGGAGGCGTGGCGATGGCATGGTCGCGCTGCCGACGCATCTCGCGCAGATTCGCAAGCGACCAATCTTCGAGCTGCGAGGCACCCGCCTCGGCGCGCTCCAAGAGCCGTGCTACCTTGGGTGTCGTCAGCAAGGCGTGATGCTCGGTCTCGAGGGCCGCCAGCTGCTCCCCGCGCACGTCGGCGCTGCCCCGAGGCATCATGACGGCGGCGTCCCAGCGCAGCAGCGACAGCGCGCCCCGGAAGGCGTGCAAACGATGAAATTCCTGCTCCAGTTGTTCGTAGGGTGACAGCGCCATGGTGAATCAGCCGATCGGGGCAATGCCCGTTTTTGGCCGTCAGTTTACCAGATTGCCGTTGCCTGCAACCGGGGCGTTGGCAATAATTTCATTTCTTTCAACAAGTTAGTGAAACTGCTTGAGCGAGAGGGAGCCCGTCTGGTGGAACGGCAGATCGTGCATGAAGGGCAGATCCAAGCTTGCGGAGCCCGTGACCTCGTAATCGATCGAGTCGCCGCGCCGGCCGGAGAGCTTGAGCAGTGCGAGCGCCATGTTCGCGGTAATGGTCATGTCGAACTCGATCTGCCCCATGGGGGGCACCACGAAACTGCGGTTGCTCACGCCGCTCGCGATGCGCTCGCCGGCGACATCGAGCTCCGCGTGCAGACCGCTCACCGGCAGCGCGCGCTGATTCGGGTTCTGCACCTGGAATTTCACCAGGAAGTTCTGCTGCAACAGATTGCCGCCCTGCATCTCGATGCTGCTGACGCTCAAGTTGGGGCGCTCGAACCTCGGCGCGCAAGCCCCGGGGCAAAGCAACAGCACGAGCGCGAGGCGACTCAGTACCAGGAATCTCCGGCGGGCGTCTGGCAACATGCGCGAAATGATACCGGGTAAGTCCTCAAACGGCAGGCAATGGGCAGCGCGGGCGCTTGCTAGCGCCGCGTTGATGTCCGTACTCGCGGGCACCGGGCCGGCGACGGCGGGCGATCCTGCCGCGGCGGCAGCGCCGGGTACCTTCGCGCTGCCGGGGACCCTGGCCGCGCCGGCGGCATCCGCGGCGCCCGCCAACTGTCTGACCTCGGGCGATGGCTATCTGCGTGCGCGCGTTGCGGGCGCGCTAGAGACGCGGGTCGACTGGAGTAACACGGGGCTGCGTTGCCAGGGCGAGGCGAGAGACGCGCCCCCCGGCGTGCGCCTGAGCTTCCAGCGCCCGGGCGGCAAGCCGGACCTGCTGTTCGTGTTCGGCCTCACCGGCGTCCGGGAGGGCCGCCCCGCGCACGAGGTGGCGACCAATCTCACCCTGATCGTGCAAGGCACGGATCGAATCTACGGCACGTTGGGCGATTCGCGCTGCACGGTGGACTCGCTCTCGCAGCGCCGATTGGGCCCGGGCAAGAGCTACCGGCTCGAGGCGCGCGGGTTCTGCACGCAACCGGCACACGCCGTTCGCGGTGAGGGTGTCGTGCTGGTGAGCACGTTCGAGTTCGCGGGCATCGTGAACTACGAAGGCTCGGACCGAGCGGCCGAGAGTGCGCGCGCGAACCCATGAAAGCGCTGAGCCGCGTCGTCCCGGCGATCCTCATCGTCTGCTACGCGGTGGTTGTCTGCTGCGCCGCCGGCGGAGCGACTCCTGTTCAGGCCGCCGTCCCGATCTACGACTACGAGATCGTGCACGTTTATCCGCACGATCCGGAAGCCTTTACCGAGGGACTATTTTACCTGAATGGCTATCTGTACGAGAGCACGGGCCTCGAGCGTCACTCCTCGATCCGCAAGGTACGCCTGCAAACCGGCGAGGTGCTCGAGCGACACGACATTCCGGAACAGTACTTCGGCGAAGGCATCGTCAACTGGGACGGGCGGCTCATCGAGCTCACCTGGCAGTCGCACGTCGGCTTCGTATACGACCTGAAGACCTTCAAGCGGCAGGGCGATTTTCATTATGAGGGCGAGGGCTGGGCACTCACCCAGGACGGCTCGCAGATCTACATGAGCGACGGGACCTCGACCTTGCGCATCTTGAATCCGAAAACCCTGCTACCCGCGGGCATGATCCCGGTCACCCTGGAAGGCAAGCCGGTCGAGCGCCTGAACGAGCTCGAGTGGGTCAAGGGCGAGATTTTCGCCAATGTCTGGCAGACGAGCTGGATCCTGCGCATCGATCCGCGCGACGGGCACGTGGCCGGGGCCATCGACTTGCGCAATCTATTGCCAGCCGCGGACACCGTGCCGGGCAAGACCGATGTGCTCAATGGCATCGCCTACGATGCCCAGGCGGATCGCCTCTTCGTCACCGGCAAGAACTGGCCGAAACTCTTCCAGATCCGCTTGAAGCCACGCCTGCCGACCCCCGCTGATTAACTTCGGCTATCAGGTGGGCATCGGCGTCAATCTTCCGCATTCGTGGGCCTGGAGGGCGACTTCGGCCGCAGCGACGTCAGGGCACCGACGGCACGCGCCACCTCAACGCCAAGACCTACACCGCCGAGGCGGGTTTGGCTAAATCAATGGCCGGAGCAGTTCGCACCGCCGCAAGCGATTGACTGCCCCAATTGATTGCGCTCGTCCTGCCGCTGCTCGGCCAACTGGTCTACCTGGGCCTGGGTGTAACATTTTTCAGTCGCGAAGTGCGTTCCGAGCGACTGACTCGTCTCGCAAAACTTGGTGATGCCGTCCCGCTTCTTCGGCCTGAGGCCCTCGCGCCGCGCCTTCTTGATCACCTCGGGTGAGGGATCGGAGGCGTTGTTCGCAGCAGTCGCAGGTTTCGAGTCTGCTGCAGCGGTCGCCGCGGGCGCCGACGGTGCCGTTGCGGACGAAGGGGCTGGCGACGATGGGGGGGTAGCGGACGTAGGCGCCGACGAGGTCGGGGCCGGCGCTTGGGCGGCACAGGGGACCGCCGCCACGACGATGAGCGATGCTAGAAAAGCAGCGCGACGAGACATCGCTAAACGAATGGGTGTCAAAGGAATCTCCTGGGAATTTCTGGCGATTGTACGCATTCTCGCTCGGGGTGTAAGCGTCGTGGCACGCGGCTGTCAGGTCCCTGTGGTCTGCTCGGCGGCCCCGAGCACCGCACCAGGGCCTGGCCGCTGCACGAACGCAATGACCCGGAGCGGCAGGCCGTCGAGACCCGGCCGAAGCTCGAGAGAGAACGGTTGATGAGAGGCGGCGCCGGGTGCCACTGCGCCCACGCGCACGAGATCGCGCAGCACCGCCACGTGCGTCAGGTGCTGGCCGCGATTCTCGCCGCGCAGAACCTGCGTGTCGGCATGATCGAGGGCGACGCCCACGAACAGCTCGCAAGGCCGATCAGCCGTCACCCCCTCTACACGCACCACGCCGCTGATGACGGGCGATGCCCCCCCGCCGATGCTTACCGACTCGATGCTGACCGGAATCTTGGCGGCTGCCGCGGCCGCGCGCAGCTGCTCGCCGATGCGGTCACGACGGCTGAGGCGCATATCGACGGCGCCGTCGACGATGAATTGCGGCGTGAAGGGCTCGCGAACGTGCAGGCTGCGATCGTATGCCACCTGCCGCTCGGTGAATGCCTTCGAGGCGTAGGGATCGGGCCACCCCTGTTGATCCCAATAATCGACGTGCTCACTGAGCACGATGAGTCTTGCGCCTGGAATGGGTTGGGCGGCATCGAGCTCGGCAAGGAAGTGATCAGCCGGCGGACAGGAAGAGCAGCCCTCTGCGGTGAACAGCTCGATGAGCACTGGCGCCCCCGGGTGCTCGGCGTGCGATGTGGCTGCGAGCAAGACGAGCACGGTGGGAAGCACCAAGCTCGCAACGCAGCGCCTACGAATAGAGCGACGGTGAATCACCGGCGAAGGGTAACAGCGCAGGAATGTCCGAGCCAGGCAGACAGACCGGGCCACACTGCCCGGCGCGGCGAGAGTGCTATAGTGCTGCGCCCTCCGGAGGCTAGCGCGCATTTCGGCTGATGGAGGAACCCCCATGAAAAACAATCGCTTGCCTCACATAGACTATCGGCATCGCGGTGCATGATCGCAACGTCGTCACAACTTCAGAGCGCGCTGCTGCGCGCCGGTCAGCTGTTGCAGCAAGGCGAGTGGGAACAGGCTGCCGCCGCGTGTCGCTCGGTCCTCGAGGGGGCGCCTGACCAGCCGGCGGCGACCCACTGGCTCGGGTTGGCACGGGCACGTCTCGGTGCCCCAGCGGAAGCCGAAACGCTGTTGCGCCGCAGTCTTTTGCTCGAGCCGGCCAATCACGAGTTTCGGCTGAACTTCGGCAATTTTCTGAGGGACCTTAAGCGCTTGAGCGAGGCCGAAGCCGAATATCGCAGCGTGCTGGCGCAGGTCCCCGGCGCGCGCAAGGCGCGCCACCAGCTCGCGCTCACGCTCGACGATCTCGGGCGCCTTGCGGAGGCCGAGACCGAGGCGCGGCGGACGCTGGCCGCGGAGCCGCGTGACGCGGAGAGCTGGTCGTTGCTCGGCTTCGTGCTCGCGAATCAGGGGCGGCTCCTCGAGGCCGAGCAGAGCTATCGACGCGGGCTCGAGCTGACGCCGAATTACGGGATCGCGCATCACAACTTGGGGTCGCTCCTGATGCAGATGGAGCGCGCCGAGGAAGCGCTCGCGGCGCTCGAGCGCGCGCAGGCGCTCGGTGTACCGGAGTTCGAGCTGCGGTTCACCCGGGCGCGGGCGCTCGTGCTGCTTTCCCGGCCCGACGAAGCCGAGGCGGAATATGCCCGCGCGGCGGCGGAGCGGCCGCGACACGTCGATGCGCAGATGAATCTCGCACGCCTGCGCTTCATGCGCGGGGATCCCCTGTTCACGCGCGGCTTGGAGGAGGCGCTGCGAGCGGCGCCGGCCGATCTCGCGCTGCACAGCGCGCTCGCGAGCATCCTGTTCCGCGCGGGCCGCTACGAGCAGGCGGAGACGCGCCTTCGCGACGTGCTCAAAGGGCACGGGCCGCTGCCGCAGTTTCGTGCCCAGCTCGCCTACGTGCTGCTCGAGCAGGGTCGACTCAAGGAGGCCGAAAGCGAAGCGCTCGAGGCTGCGACCGCGGAGCCGCGCGATGCGGGCGCCGTCGATGTGCTCGTCACGGTCCTGCTTGCGCGGGGGCGTCCCGCGGAAGCGCTGCCGTTCATACTGAACAAGCGAGCGCAGGAGCCGACGGTGCAGAGCTGGATTGCGCACGAGGCCCTCGCCGCGCGGCTGATGGGGCGGCCCCGGTATCGTGAGCTGTTCGACTATGAGCGCCTGGTGCGCGTTTATCACCTCGAGCCGCCACCCGGGTGGTCGTCAATGCAGGAGTTCAATGCGGCGCTCCTGCAGGTGCTCGAGACGCGGCATGTGTTCGCGACTCATCCGCTCGAGCAGAGCCTGCGGCACGGCAGTCAAACGACCCGCAATCTCGTCCTGGACCCTGATCCGGTGATCCGGGCGGCGCTGCTCGGCTTCAACACCGCCGTTCAGGACTACATCGCGGGGGTGGGCGCTCATCCCGCGCATCCGTTCATGCAGCGCAATCGTGGTGCTGCTCGAATCGCCGAGGGCTGGTCCGTCCAGCTGCGGCGCGACGGCTTTCACGTCAACCACGTTCATCCCAAGGGCTGGATCAGCTCGGCGTACTACGTCTCGGTGCCCGATGAGGTGCAGGACACGCAGCTCAAATCAGGGTGGCTCAAGTTCGGCGAGCCGCGCTACCCGGTCCCGACGGCCACACCCGATTTCACGGTGCAGCCAGCCGCGGGCATGCTGGTGCTGTTTCCGTC
>Ga0302325_10008211_pt1 | contig 22989 bp, 18 predicted proteins | sample Palsa_T0_2_FD_201948 | JGI IMG/M metagenome (GOLD analysis project Ga0302325, IMG submission 201948) | Peat permafrost microbial communities from Stordalen Mire near Abisko, Sweden - Palsa_T0_2 | ecosystem: Environmental > Terrestrial > Soil > Palsa > Peat permafrost | place: Sweden: Abisko... | reverse complement strand
CTTTGAAACCTGGCAGGCATTCCGCGTTTGCTTCCACACCGACGCGCGCAACCAGCGTTCACGAGCGGCGCTGGAACGCATCGGAGCAAAGTTCGAAGGCGTTCTTCGGGCTCATCGGATGGCGGCAGACTTTGTTCCGCGCAACTCGCTGCGCTTTTCCATCCTGATCGAGGAGTGGCCGGAGGTGAAAAAACAGCTGGCTCGCCGTGCCGATCGCAGGAAATGAAGGGCAGATTTTTTCGGAAATTCATGCCCCGCTGAAGCGTAAAAGGCTACCCTGATTCCATGGACAAGAGTTGCTGCTTAGGCCTGGTCGGTGGACTGGGCGTGGGGGCCACCGTTTATTACTATGAGAAGCTGGCCAAGGCGCATGAGCAGCAAGGCCGCACCCTCGACATCGTAATCGCTCACGCCGAGACGTCTCGCGTCTTCGCCTATGTTCAGGCCGGAGATCGCCGCGGCTTGGCCGAATATCTCAACGGCTACATTCGCCGCCTGCGGGCTGCCGGAGCCGAGATCGCCGCCATTCCCGCCGTGACTCCACACTTCTGCGTGCGCGAACTGATGGCGACTTCTCCGCTGCAGGTGATCAATATTTTTGACGCTCTCGTCCCCGAACTTGTGTTGCGTAACGTTCGCCGCGTGGCTGTCTTCGGCACTCGTTTCGTTATCGAATCGGCGCTCTTTGGCGAGCTTGGCGGCGTCGAAGTCATCCGGCCAGCGCCGTCCGAAATAGATTTCATCCACAATACCTACGTCGAGCTGGCTCGTAGCGGAAAAGGTTCAGATCAGCAACACCGCGAGTTCACGACACTGGCGCACACTCTTCTGCGGCGTCACGCCCTCGACGCCGTCATCCTCGCCGGAAGCGACTTGGCCCTCCTCTTCCACGACGACAACATCGATTTCCCGTGCATCGACGCTGCCGCTTTGCACATTCAGGCGATTCTGCGGCGCCTGCTGGTCTAGAGCCGAGACTTTTGTTTGCTGGGCGGGGGGCCCAGGCTTTTGACTGGTGTGGGCAGAAAAAAACGGGAGTTCCCCGTCCTTCGCGCACTTTGCGAAGGGCGGCAACCACAAACGGGTACGCAATGGGTTTAGTGGAGAGAAAAACGTTCGTGTCGGCATCGTGCCCGCCCTTGCAACCAAACGCAAGGACGGGGCGCCCCCGCGTTTCTGATCTCGGCGGCGGGTGCCCCATCTTTGGCGTTCTTTGACCCCCATGTGATTTTGATCTCCCGTCCGTCGCTGTCCAATGTGCGAGTCACGCTCGCTGCTATAATCAACACTTGCGCCCATGTCCACGAAGCGTCTGATTCGTTCCACCACAGTCCTGTCTATTCGCCGCAACGGCAGCGTGGTTCTTGCCGGAGACGGCCAGGTGACGCTCGGCGAGTCCGTCATCAAACACACGGCGAAGAAAATACGCCGCCTTTATAACGACAAGATTCTCGCCGGATTCGCCGGTTCGACTGCCGACGCTTTCACCCTTTTCAGCCGCTTCGAATCGAAACTCGAGCAGTATCACGGCAACCTGGGACGCGGCGCCGTCGAGCTGGCAAAAGAGTGGCGTACCGATAAGTTCCTCCGCCACCTGGAAGCTTTGCTATTGGTCTGTGATAAAGAACAAACATTTCTGCTCAGCGGACAAGGCGACGTGATCGAGCCCGATAGTGGCGTGGCCGCCATCGGCAGCGGCGGCCCCTACGCCCAGGCAGCCGCCGAGGCGCTGGCCCGGCATACTCAGCTGACCGCCCGCCTGATCGCGGAGGAAGCCATGAAGATTGCCGGCAAAATGTGCATCTATACGAATGATATGGTAACGATAGAAGAATTGTAGCGGTTGATGTGGGACAGCCGCCCTCGGCTGCCCCTAAAGCTAGGCTCGATTGTTTTTGCTTAAATTCTGTAGCCTGCATCTGGACCACCCGGGCTCGCGCCCGGTGGGACGGCCGAGGGCGGCCGTCCCACATGAACATTTTATGGCCATTTACCTACCCAGCAGCGCCGAAGAAGAACAACTCGCACTCGACGAACTCACTCCGCGTGAGATCGTCGTCGAACTCGACAAACACGTGATCGGCCAGAAGAATGCGAAACGCGCCGTGGCCATCGCGCTGCGCAACCGCATGCGCCGCCAAAAACTAACCCCGGAATTAGCCGAAGAAATCATCCCCAAAAACATAATCATGATTGGACCGACGGGGGTGGGGAAGACAGAGATTGCGCGGCGGCTGGCGAAGCTGGCGAATTCTCCGTTTCTGAAGGTGGAGGCCTCGAAGTTTACCGAGGTCGGGTATGTGGGGCGCGATGTGGAGTCGATGGTGCGCGATTTGGTAGAGATTGCGATTGACAATGTGCGGGAGGAGAAGCTGGAAGATGTCGCGGACAAGGCTGAGTTGAATGCTGAGGAGCGGCTGCTGGATATTCTTCTGCCGCCATCGCCTGCGCCTCGGCCTGCGGAGACGACGACCGCGGGCGGGGTGGTGATCGACGGCAGCACGGCTTTGGCCGAATCTTCTTCGCGTACGCGGGAGAAGCTGCGACAGCAATTACGCGAGGGCAAACTTGACGACCGTCAGGTAGAGATCGATGTGCGGGAGCGCAATTTCCCGACTTTTGAAATCATGACCAACCAGGGCGCCGAAGAAATGGACATCAACATCAAGGACATGCTGCCCAACATCTTCGGCCAGCGCACCAAGAAGCGGAAGATGAAGGTGAATGAGGCGTTCGAATATCTGATTCAGGAAGAAGAGCAGCGGCTGATCGATATGGATCAGGTCACGCGGATGGCGATCGATCGCGTGGAGAATGCGGGGATCATCTTTCTGGATGAGATCGACAAGATTGCGGGGCGCGAGGGCGGGCATGGTCCGGATGTTTCCCGGGAGGGGGTGCAGCGCGACATTCTGCCGATTGTCGAGGGCACAACCGTGAACACGCGCTACGGCATGGTGCGGACGGATCATATTCTGTTTATCGCGGCGGGGGCGTTTCACGTTTCGAAGCCGAGCGACCTCATCCCTGAATTGCAGGGGCGGTTTCCGATTCGGGTGGAGCTGCAGTCATTGACCATGGAGGATTTCGTGCGGATCCTGACGGAGCCGAAATCGTCTTTGGTGAAACAGTATACGGCTTTGCTTGAGACTGAAGGCGTGAAGCTGGAGTTTACTCCGGAGGCGTTGCAGGAGATCGCTCACTTTGCGTTTCGGGTGAATGAGAGCACGGAAAATATTGGAGCGCGGCGGCTGCATACCATCATGGAGCGGGTGCTGGATGAATTGAGCTTTGACGCTCCGGAGCGAAAAGGGGAGCATGTGACCGTGGATGCGGATTATGTGCGGAAGATGTTGACGGACATTGTTAAGGATCAGGATTTGTCGAGATATATTCTGTAGGGGGCTCGATCGCCGGGGTCAGATTGAAGGCTGTGTTTACCAAGCCGACGTGAGAAAACGCCTGAGGAAAATTGCCTAGCTGGCGTTTTGCGATTGGATCATATTCTTCGGATAGAAGACCGACATCGTTCCGAATGTCCAGCAGCCGTTCGAACATCCGCACTGCGTCTCTGTGGCGGCCCTGCAACTCGTAATTGTCCGCCAACCAGAATGAGCAGGGCAGAAACGTTCCTTCCCCGTGGGGCATGCCGTCTACTGCGGGATCTTGCGTGTACCGTCCGACAAAGCCATTTTCCACAAGATGAGTTTCGATGGCTTTAACCGTGCCGATGACACGAGGATCATCCGGCGGAAGAAAACCAACCAGCGGCATCATCAGGATGCTGGCGTCGAGGTGTTTGCCTCCGTAATACTGCACAAAGGAATTTATATTCGCGTCGAAACCTTGCCGGCAAACCTGCTCATGAATGGCATCACGAAGCTTTTCCCATCGTGGGATATCCACGGCGAGCCGGCCCAGTTCCGCCATTTTGATCAGGCGATCGACAGCGACCCATGCCATCATCTTGGAGTGGACGAAATGCCGCCGTGGGCCGCGCACCTCCCAAATCCCCTCATCGGGCTGCTCCCAGCCCGTCTCCAGGAATTCCAGCATCGCCAGGGTGATCTCGTGACGCGCATGCTGAGGTGGTCCCAGCCCGGCTTCGCGGGCCTGGAAAAGTGTGTTGCTCACCTCCCCAAAGATATCCAGTTGATATTGTTTGTAAGCCGCATTTCCGGTTCGGACAGGGACAGATTTTTCATATCCCGGCAGCCACGGCAGTTCCAGTTCCGTGAGTCGGCGTTCGCCGCGAAGGCCATAGACGATGTTAAGTTCAGAAGGGCTGCCCGCGACAGCGCGCAAAAGCCATTCCCGCCACTCTCGCGCCTCTTCCAAATATCCGGCCCTGAGCAGCGCTTGCAGGGTCAGGGTCGCATCTCGCACCCAGCAAAAACGGTAGTCCCAATTCCGCACGCCGCCCAACAGTTCAGGCAATGAAGTTGTAGGCGCTGCCACGATCCCGCCCGTGGGCCGAAATGTCAGGGCTTTTAGCGTGAGAAGCGAGCGCAGCACTGCGTCCCGCCATTCCCCCTGATAAGTACAGCGATCCGACCACTCCCGCCACCATTTTTCCGTGTTCTGAATCGCCTCTTCGATGTTCACCGGCACCGGTTCACGCTGATGTGAGGGATACCAGGTCAGATCAAACGCAACCCTTTGCCCTGCCGCAACGGTAAACTCCGCCTCCGTCTTCATATTTTCGCTGCGAAGCGGCACGTCGGCCCGCAGCCGGATCATGTCTGGCCCGGCAATGGCGGAAATCCCGTTTTCGTTCCGCCGAACCCAGGGCACCACAGACCCGTAATCGAATCGAATCACCAGTTCCAAATTCATCCGGACCTGCCCTCGGGTACCGACGACAACGCGCAGAAGCTCAGGCATTTTTTGGCGCGACATCATGCAATCGATGAGCTTTGCCGACCCGCTTTCGGTCTCAAACTCCGTCTCCAGAATGAGGGTTCCGTCCCTATACCGGCGGCGAATGCTTCGGATCGGCCCTGCCGGTGAGATCGACCAATGCCCGTGTTCGGCAGTTCCGAGCAGCGCCGCAAAACAGGCACCCGAATCAAAGTCCGGAAGACAGAGCCAATCGATCGAACCCTGTCTCGAGACCAAGCCAGCTGTATGGCAGTCGCCGATCATCGCGTAATCTTCAACGGGTATGGACAGGGACCCCTCCGCAAATCGTGATTGGATGAATTCGGCCCAGTTTTGGAAGCCTCGACACTCCTGCAAGAAGAGCCTCGTTTTCGCAGGTGGTGTGGGATCAATGCTCAACGACACATTGATTCTATCCGCTGAGCGGGCATATCTGGGGCGGCGATTTCCTATCCTTGCAATAGCGAAGCTTTGTTCTGCTTTAAGTTAGGGCTTAAGGGGGGAGCCCCGGAGACGCAAGAGAGCTTCCGTCGTCCCTTCGGGACTGTCCTATGTTTTGAGCTTACCTCGGACTTACGTCCGGAGCTACGGTATGCCGCCCTTGTCGAAGCTGAGGTGTGGCGATCCCTTCTCTGTCTTCAGCTGTGAGCGGCAACGGGAAGGCGGACCACGGGGGCTATAAAGCCCACATCCTTAATCTTGGACGCCGATTGGCACGACTGGAACTCGTGCCTTTCCCGGTTCACTTAGGAGGATGCCGGAGAGGGGCTGAAGCCGCGCCCTTTCCAAGCGGTGTGCTTATCGTAGCGCATGGTATTCTGCCTGCACTTATGAAATCTATTGATCGAGCGCGGCTGGCTGCGCTGATGGAGCGGGAGCAGAAGAGGTTTGTGGAGGAGCGGCCTAAGTCAAAGGCGCTGTTTGAGCGGGCGCGGAAGTCTTTGCTGGCGGGCGTTCCGATGAACTGGATGGTGAAGTGGGCGGGGGCGTTTCCTCCGTTTGTGCGGGAGGCGCAGGGGGCGCAGTTTTTTGATGTGGACGGGCATCGCTACGTCGATTTTTGCCTGGGCGATACGGGAGCGATGACGGGGCATTCTCCGTCGGCGACGGTGAGGGCGGTGGAGGAGCAGGCGCGGCGCGGGATTACGTTGATGCTGCCGGGGGAAGATGCGATTTTTGTGGCGGAGGAGTTGCAGAAGCGGTTTGGGCTGCCGTACTGGCAATTCGCGCTGACGGCTACGGATGCGAACCGATTTTCGATTCGACTGGCGCGCCAGATTACGGGGCGGCCGAAGATTCTGATCTTCAACTGGTGTTATCACGGCACGGTGGACGAAACTTTTATCACGCTGGACGCCAACGGCAGGGCTGAGGCGCGGCGGGGGAACATTGGTCCGCCGGTGAATCCGGCGATCACGACCAAGGTGGTGGAGTTCAACGATGTTCGAGGATTGGAGCGGGCTCTAGCGGCGGGCGACGTGGCTTGCGTGCTGGCGGAGCCGGCGATGACGAATGTGGGGCTGGTGCATCCGCAGCCGGGATTCCATGCGGCGCTGCGGGAGTTGACGCGGAAGCATGGAGCGTTGCTCATCCTGGATGAGACGCATACGATTTGCGCCGGGCCGGGAGGATTTACGCGAGCGGAGAACCTGGATCCGGATGTGCTGGTGTTTGGCAAGGCGATCGGGGGAGGGATTCCGGGAGCGGCTTATGGATTTTCGCAGGCCGTGGCGGAGCGCATTCTGGGTTCGCAAAATCAGGATGAGCGGCATCTGGAAGACTGCGATGTGGGCGGGATTGGTGGAACTCTGGCGGGGAATGCAGTTTCGCTGGCGGCGATGCGCGCAACTTTGACCAAGGTTCTGACCAAAGAAGCGTTCGATCGCATGATGCCGCTGGCCGAGCGCTGGACTCTGGGCGTGGCGAAGGCGATTGCCGAGGCGGAGTTGCCATGGCATGTTACGCGGCTGGGATGCCGGGCGGAATACTTGTTTGCGGCGGATGCTCCGAAAAATGGGAGCGAGGCGCACGCGGCAATGAATTTCGAGCTGGAACGGTTTATGCATCTTTATGCGATGAACCGGGGGATTCTGCTGACTCCATTTCATAACATGGCGCTGATGTCACCTCAGACGGAGATGGATGACGTGGACCGGCACACGAAAGTGTTTCGGGAGGCGGTTCGAGAGTTGGGGGGATAGTGGTTCGTGGGGATCGTTCGTCACAGATCGTAGTCGCAGATCATGGTCGCGCATCGTAGTCGGAGATCGTCGATCACGGATTGCTCACCACTGATGTAGGCTGTTCTTTCGCATGAAGGACCCGAACGGAAGGCTGATTCTGGTGGTTGCTGCGTCTGTTGTGTTGACGGGATGCGCGTCCATTGGTCCCCCGCTGCCGCCGGCGTTGGAGTTGCCGCGTCCTCCGGCAGATTTGAGGGCAGTGCGGAAGGGCGAAAAGATTACGCTTAGCTGGACTGTCCCTACGCGCACAATGGAGAGGCAGAACGTGCGGTCTCTGGGGAAGACTCGAGTTTGCCGCGGGCTTGATACGAATCTCAAACAATGCAATGCGACGATTGGCGAGGTGGCGCCGCCGGCGGATTTCGCGAAAAAGAAGGACGGACAGAAGTTAGCGAGCAGCTATACCGATACGTTGCCGGCGGATTTCCAGCGGCGGAATGCACTGGCTTCGGCGACTTACGCGGTGGAGGTGTTGAACGGTTACGGGCGAGCGGGCGGGCTGTCGAATCAGGTGAAGGTGCCGCTGGCGGAGACCCCGGCGCCGCCGACGGATTTCAGCGCGCGGGTTACAGCGCAAGGCGTGGAGGTGACGTGGACGGGGGCGGTGAAGCCGCCGGTTCCCGGCGCGATCCGCTACGGGTACCGGGTTTACCGGCGGGCCGAGGGCAGCCAACAAAAAATAACGGTGGGGGAACGGGAAGCGGGAGTGGAGAAAAGTCAGGCGCTCACCGATCGAAGCTTCGAGTGGGAAGACACTTACTTCTACTGCGCAGAGAGTTTCACGGTGATCACGTCGACGGGGAAGGCTGATGTTTTTATCGATGGCGATGACACGCCGGAGGTGAAAGTATTCGCGCATGATGTATTTCCGCCGGAGGTGCCGGAAGGAGTGCAGGCGGTGTTTTCCGGGCCGGGGCAGGAGCGGTTCATCGATCTGATCTGGACTCCGGTAACGGACACCGATCTCGACGGCTATAACATTTATCGTCACGAAGAGGGGGCGGCCGCGGTAAAGCTGAACTCGGAGTTGGTGAAGACTCCGGCGTATCGGGATATGTCGGTGGCGGCGGCAAAGACTTATTTTTATTCGGTGGCGGCTGTGGATCAGCGGGGAAATGAGAGTGGGAGGTCGGAGGAAGCTAGCGAGAGAGTGCCTTAGGCGGGGCCGGGAACGCTCGCTTCGCTCACCGGACAGCCGAGGCGGCAGTCCCCACACGCGCGGTGATGGCTTAAAAAATCTCGCCGGATTTCCGGCGGTCATGTTTAGATCATTTTATGAAATATTGCCGGTTCCAATGGAATGGACAGGGGCAGTACGGGCTGGTGGAGTCGGTTGCGGGGCGGGATACGATTCTGCGAATTCTGTTAACAGCTCCGGAAGAGTCGGATGGCGATGTGGAGGGTCTGCGAACGCGGCGGATCGAACCGATCGCATTGGAGGAGGCGGAACTGCATCCGCCGGTACGGCCGTCGAAGATTATCTGCGTGGGCCGCAATTACCGGGAGCACGCGGCGGAACTTGATCACGAAGTGCCGGAGGAGCCGCTGCTGTTTTTCAAGCCGACGTCTTCCCTGCTGGCACCGGGGGGAACGGTGCGGCGGCCGAAACTTTCACAGCGCGTCGATTATGAAGGTGAGTTATGCGCGGTGATGGGGAAGACCTGTTACCAGCCAGCGGCCGATGAGGATGTGCGCCACTACATTCTTGGCTACACCTGCCTGAACGACGTTACGGCGCGCGACATTCAGAACAAAGACGATCAATGGGCGAGGGCCAAGGGCTTCGACACGTTCTGTCCGGTGGGGCCGGTGGTGGCGGACGGGATCGATCTTGATCCCTGGGCAGGGGTTGGGGTGGAAACGCGGATCAATGGCGAGGTGCGGCAATCGGGGAACACGCGGGATTTCATCTTTCCGCTGGACGTGGTCATTCGATATATCGCCCAGGTGATGACGCTATTCCCGGGCGATCTGATCGCGACTGGTACACCGAAGGGAGTGGGGGCGGTGGTGGCCGGTGATGTGATGGAGGTGAGCGTGGAGGGAGTGGGGACGCTGAGGAATGTGGTGGTGGATGAATAGACGGCGGCTGAAGCCGCTTTTTTTCTTAATGCGATTTGCGGCGCGGCTTGAAGCCGCGCCCTATCCAGGCAGAATCAGGAGCGGACGAGTCGAGCGCGCAACGCGCGTTGTGAGCGCAGGTGTTTATTGCAGGCGGAAGCGTTCGCGCATCAGGCGCTGGAGGCGGGGTTTGTAGAGCAAATCGTAGGCGAGTTCCTTGTCGGGGAACATGGCGAGGGCGGCGCGCTTGGCGCCGGCGGCGAGCTCTGAGGCTTGTTCAACGGTCAGGCTGGGATCCTGGCTGATGACGGAAGAGACCATGCTGATCATGACTTGCAGGCGGCGGATTCTGCGGGCTTCGTCGCGTGCTTCATCGTCCCGCTCTCCGGTGTTTTGCGTCGCTAAAAGTGGCTTCTTCTCGTGGTCTGCCGGTTCCCCAATGTTCATGCTGGCCCCTTTTTCTGTCCCCTAGGTCCAATTCGCTCACAGCACTTTGGATGTAGCAGCCTGGAGCGACGTTGCGGGCGTTTCCAGCATTCTGCTCCAAGAGCAAGGGAAAGCCAAGAGCCCGAAGGTGGTGGGACCCAGCCGGCCGCGGCCCGATAAACCTGGGCCGCCGGACCGCCCTTCGATTTCCGTCAGGGCAGTCGAGGGCGGCTGTCCCCACATGAGCGGAGAAGCATCGCGGGAAGAGTTAGAATCACAGGGGCGGAGTTTGGGCCAGCTTCCCGGCCGACTCCTAGAAATGGAGACGTCATGGCAGAGCAGGCGAAGGCGATGGGGGAACCGCGTCCCGATCCGAATGAGAAGCTGGTAAAAGTGTTTGACAGCGAACAGGAGTCGGAGGCGATGGTGGTGAAGGGCTTGCTGGATTCAGCGGGGATCGACAGCGACCTGAAGTCTTCGAGTCTGCTGCAAGATGCATTTCCCGGGCTCGGTGGAATGATTATTCTGGTGCGGGAAGAGGATGGAGAGAAGGCGCGGAATTTGATCGCGGAGTCCCGGCGAGGTGTTCCGGCGAGTGAGCCCGACGATGAGCATGATGATGATGAGACCAAAGCCTGATTTTCAACGCGTGGGCTATTCGATCGCGGGCGGTGAGGCGGTTACGGAGTGGCCGTCGAATCGGGTAGCCAGGGCGCGGATGAAGCGCTTCAAAAGACGATCATCGAACTAAGTGCAGGACGCTCTCGAGATGGAAAGTTTGGGGAAACAGATCGACCAGATGCGCCTCCTCGACGCGATAGCCTGCCGACATCAAAGGCCCCAGATCGCGCGCCAGCGTCGCCGGATCGCAGGAGACATACGTAATTCGAGGCGCGGCCACAGTTGCGATGGCACGCGCGATGGGATCTCCTAGGCCGCTTCTGGGCGGGTCGACTACGATCAGGTCGGGATGGAGCGCATGAGACTTCTCCACAAAAGTTGTGCTCAAGTACCGTTCCGTTGCGGACCGAACGGGCTGTGAGTTCGCAGGGAGATTGTATTTAAGATCGTTGGAGGCGGTCGGTGACGACTCTACGGAAACGACGTGACGGAAGCTACACGCCAGGGCTGTGGAAAACAGGCCTACACCGGCGTAGAGATCGAGGGCCAGGTCTCCGGAGCGGTGCGAGGTGACGACGTCGACGAGTTCATCGACGAGGAAGCGGTTGGTCTGGAAGAAGGCTCCGGCGGTTACGCGGTAGGCTGCGGTCTTCGCCCGGTAGGTTAATTCCGAAGCGCCGACTGCGACCAGGGGTTCGAGCACACCTTTTTGTGGTTCGCGAAAGGCGACCACGCCGGCAATATCCGGCATGGCTGCGCACAACTCTTCGGCCCACGCGCGCACTGCTGCGCGCCGAGCCTCAGGAGCGCATGAGAGCTCGATCAATAAAGACGCGTCGCCGGCATTGGCGAAGAATCCGATCTCGCGCACACCCTCCACCGACTTGGAGCTTCGTCCCATTTCCCAGAGAGCGGCAATGGCGCGATTGATCAGAGGCGAGCTGATGGGGCAATCTTCAACGGGGAGCAATTCGTGGGAGGCGAATTTGAAGTATCCCACGGTGAAGTTGGGGCGGTTCCGGACTTGCAGGCGCGAACGATTGCGATAATTCCAGGGCGGCGAAGGATGTACCTGAATCTCGCATTGCAGTTCGAGCTTGGCGATGCGGCGAAGATTTTCGCGGAGGATTTCTTTTTTGATCTCGAGCTGATGCGAATAATCGGCGTGCTGATAATGGCATCCGCCGCAGCGTGCGAAGTACGGGCAAAGCGGCGGGATGCGATGGGGTGAGGGCTCTACCATGGAGATCGCTTGGGCGCGGGCGAAGCCGGGTTTTTCCTCGGAGAGGGACGCGTCGATTTTTTCTCCAGAAAGAACGAAGGGGATGAAAACAGCCTTGCCGCGGCTGCGGTCTTGGTCTTTGCTGGCCGGCAATCCGGGGGGAAGGCGAGCGAATCCGTCGCCGCCGTAGATGAGCTTTTCAATGGTGAGGAGCAAGAATTGATTCTACGGCATGGGCAGGACGAAATTCGGACTCCGAGGCTCGACCAACCGAGGGCGCTAAGATCCACGAAGGAAAATAACGGAAGCGCTTTTACAGGGCCCGTCCTGCCGCCGCGCCTGATGCCCAGGCCCACTGAAAGTTGAAACCGCCGAGATGTCCGGTTACGTCGACTACTTCACCGATGAAATACAGCCCGGGGACTTTGCGGCATTCCAAGGTTTTGGCTGAGAGCTGGCCGGTGTCGATGCCGCCTGCGGTTACTTCGGCTTTTTCGAAACCTTCTGTTCCTGCCGGCGAGAGCTGCCATGCATGCAGGTGTTTTTCGAATTCGAGGAGCGCCTGATTGGTCCACGAGGCTGGCATGTGCATGTCGAGCCAACGATCCGCAAGACGATGGGGTAAGAACTTTCGCAACTCTGCGCGCAGGGCGGTGGCGCTTCTTAACATCGTTGAGTCGCGAACAAATGCGGCGGTCACTTCGTATCCGGGGACGAGGTCGATCACAATGGGCTGTGGTTTTTTCCAGTAAGAAGATATCTGCAGGATCGCGGGGCCACTCAGGCCGCGATGCGTGATCAGCATCTTCTCGCGAAACTGCTGCCCGGCGCAGGAAGCGGTGACTTCAGTGGAAAGACCTGCCAGATCGCGGTAGTGGGAGGCGTCTTCGGCGGCGAAGATCAGCGGCACCAATCCGGGCCACGGCCGGCGAATGACTAGTCCGAATTGCCGTGCCAGATCATAGCCGAATGATGTTGCGCCGATCTTCGGAATCGAAAGGCCGCCCGTGGCGACCACTAACGCTGGGGCGCGAAATTCGTCATTGGAGGCGCGGAGGACGAACTCTTCCAATCGCGCCACGTGGTGAATTTTCGTGTTCAGGAAAATGGCCACTCCGGCATCGCGGCATTCGGCCTCGAGCATGGCGACGATGTCGCGCGCGGAGTGATCGCAGAAGAGTTGGCCCAGAGTTTTCTCGTGATACGGGATGCGGTGCTTTTCTACAAGCGCGATGAAATCCGCCGGGGTGTAGCGAGCCAGGGCGGATTTGGCAAAGTGTGGATTCGAAGAGAGAAAGTTTTCGGGCGTGCAGTGAAGGTTGGTGAAGTTGCAGCGTCCGCCGCCGGAGATGAGAATTTTCTTGCCCAGGCGATCCGCATGTTCGAGCACGGCGACGCGGCGGCCGCGCTTGCCGGCCTCGATGGCGCACATGAGTCCCGCGGCGCCGCCACCGAGAATCGAGGCATCGAAGGAATGGGTCATGGGAGGGGCAGCACCTCAGGGGCTAAAGCCCGCGGCCTTTTTCACGCTCAACGGCACGACCGAAAGTCCTGCCCTTCCCGAAATCCTGGTCAGCATCACGCCCGGCCAGGAGTCGTGCCTCATATGTAAAACAGGCTGAGGCGCGGCAGGCCGTATCTTTCCAGCAGACTTTTTTGGATGTATTGTTTTTGCAGTTGCTCGATCTGTGCCGGCGCCATCTTGCGGCGGTAGGGCGCTAGTTCGCGATCGGCTTGCGCGCGCAGGTTTACGATTTCCTGGTCCGGGGTGGCGGCGAGCAATACAGCAAAAAGTTTTTCCTCCAGCACAGTGAGGTGACGCTCCAGGTCTTCCAATCCAGATGCAGCCTTCGCTGTTTCGAGTTTTTGGGCCAGGGTGCGCAGAGTGGCGGCGCAACCTTCGGCGACGGCCTGAACCGAAATCCCTGCCGCGGGTGGCAACCGCGCTGCTTCCAGCAGATCGGCATTGCGGCGCAGGAAAGCTGCGATGGTCTGGGGCTCAAAGCCTTGTGCGGACCCGGACGTTCCCGATGGATTCGGGGTGCCGTTCGAGTTCGTTGCGCCGACCGCCGCCTCCTTCATGTCCTCGGCCGCCGCCAGAACTTCCTGCGAACAATACGCCAGGCTGTTCACCTTCCTGGTTTTCGAGGGACGCTGATCGTATCGATCAAAAGCGGCGTCGATGCCGCGCAACGCGGCTTTGAGAGGGATGCCGGCTTCTTTCCAGATTTCAATCAGGGCCCAGTCCAGCGTGGTCAACAGCAAGCCCCCGCCGCGCCGGCGCAAGAATTGCTCCTCTATTTCGGTAAAGTAGTTGAAGTAATTGGATCGATCGTCCACGGCAGCTCAACGCGTCGAACGCGGAGCGCGCTCGCCGCCGCCGTTGGCCGTTCGAGGGGACGCTTTGGATGAAGCGCGGGAAGAGAACGCGGACGGGCTGTCGGGCGCGGCTTTGGGTGCGATTCCGCGCGCTGCAACATTTCGCTCCCAGATAATACGCAAGCCCTCCAGGGTTAAAAAATCATCCACCGTCTTAATGTACTTCGATCCAGTACCGATCATCGGACCCAGGCCGCCGGTGGCGATCACCTTGGTTTCCAGGCCGAGTTCATCCAGCAAAAGTTGGAGAATGCCGTCCACCAGGCCGAGATAGCCGTAGTAGAGCCCGGACTGAAGGCTGCCGACGGTGTTGGTGCCGATCACGCGGGCGGGCTTGCGAATTTCGACGCGCGGCAGGCGCGCGGTGCGCTGAAAAAGCGCATCCGCAGAAATACCGATGCCGGGAGAAATCACCCCACCCAGATATTCGCCTTTCGCGGAAACGCAGTCAAACGTGGTTGCGGTGCCGAAGTCCACAATCACGCAAGGGCCACCGTACTTTTCAAACGCCGCCACGGCGTTCACGATTCGATCAGCGCCTACTTCCGCCGGATTGTCGTAGTGCACGGGCATTCCGGTCTTGACGCCGGGCTCGATCAAGAGCGGCTTGGAGTTGAAATAGCGCTCGCAAACCTGCCGCAGAACGGGATCGAGCGGAGGGACTACGGATGAAATCACTATGCCGCGAATGCCCGAAGCTTCCAGGCTGGCCATCGAAAATAAATTGCGGAACAAAACGCCGTATTCGTCGACGGTGCTGCTCTGCCGCGTGGCCACACGCCAGTTGGCGACGAGGCGCTGGTAGCGCGGAGCGTCATCGCGAGCGGCATTTTCGGCATCTGTGTCGGGATGCACCTTCGCAACCCTGGCGAAGACTCCCAGCACCGTGTTGGTATTGCCGACATCGAGAACAAAGAGCATGTTCGTCAGGAACCTCTGACCGTCCCGCTCAAGACCGTTTGTAAGCCGCGCGCGGTTCGCAATTGCAGGAAGCCGCGCTCATCGAGGCCTTCCGTTGTTCCCTCGATCCTTGACCCGTCGTCTTCTACTGTAACCTGCTTGCCCTGCACCCACGAGGAATGTTCCGCGAACCTGCGCAGAATCAAGGCTCGCGCGTCCGGTGCGTTCAACAGAGCTTGATATTCCCGGTCGAGCGATTTTAACAAAGCTGCGGCCAGTTCGACGCGTGACCACTCGCTGCCCGTCACCATGCGCAGCGACGTTGCTTGGTTTTGCAATTCTTTGGGGAAGCCTGCCTGATTCACGTTAATGCCAATTCCCACGACGATGTAGCGCACGCGCGTTGCCTCGGCGTTCATCTCGGTGAGAATGCCGCAAACTTTCTTGCCTGCAATCAGCACATCATTGGGCCACTTCAAGTCGATGGCGACGCGGGCATCGACTTCTGCTATGGCGGCGCGCACGGCCAGTCCGGCGGCGAGCGCCAACACCAGAACTTCGGAAGGAGCTAAATTTGGACGCAGCACAACCGAACAGTAAATTCCCGCCGAGCGGGCCGACTCCCACGAGTGCGCTCCGCGGCCACGACCGGCGGTTTGCTCCTCGGCGAGAAAGACGCTGCCCTGGAAAGCGCCTTCCGCAGCCGCCGCCATGGCCGAAGAGTTGGTCGAGCCGATCTTGAAGAAGTGATGAAGATGAGAGTCGAAGATGGTGCCGCGAAGCAAGGGTTGCAAAATTTCGGGCAGCAGAAGATCTGGAACCGATCTCAGACGATAGCCGGTCGCCGGATGGCCGGCGACATCCACGCCGAGCCCACGCAGTTGCTGAATCAGCCGCCAGACTTCGGAGCGGTTCGATGAAATTTCCTGCGCAATCTTCGTGCCGCTGGCCACAAGCGTGGCGTGTTCCATTAACAGATGTACGATGCGGCCGAGGCGAAGATCGGTGGACTGCGGCTTGTGGTCCGCGCATGCGGTCGTAGCAGGGCGGGGCGGTTGTGACCTTGCCGGCGGAAGAGTCCTCGCCACGCGGGTTGTGCTTGGCTTTCTGATGCAGGGATTATGCTGGAAATAATGAGAAACGACAAACCTGGGCGCACACTTTTTCGTTCTGGGATTTGCTAAACTCTGTCGCATGATCCCCGGCACTCACGTTATGTTCTACAGCGCAAAGTCTGAAGCCGACCGCGCATTCTTCCGCGACGTCCTGGGATTCCGTTCGGTCGATGCGGGGGGAGGCTGGCTGATCTTTGCGCTTCCTCCGGCGGAAGCTGGAATCCATCCCGTCGAAAGTCCGAGTGGCCACGTGTCCGGCGGCGGGCCCTCTCTGCGGGCCGCTTCCGTCTATTTGATGTGCGACGATCTGCACGCGGAGATCAAACGGCTGCGCGCGAAGAAGGTGGAGTGCTCGGCGGTGGAGAAGCAACGGTGGGGCGTCACGACCACGATGCGGTTACCCAGCGGCGGGCAGTTGGGGCTGGATCAGCCGACGCACCCGACGGCCTTCGACACAACGCCGGTTACTGCGCGGTCTCGGTGAAAACCACCACGGGATGCCCGAGTGCGTATGGACCCTGCGCGGTCACGTGCACCGGACCGGGCGATGAGGGCAGGGTGAGCGTAACGGCAGCATTGCCGTTCGCGTCGGTGGTCATGATGGGGCTGGAGAGCGTGCCACCGTCGGTGGTGAAGTAAATGCTCGCACCCTGATTGGTGCCGCCCGACGAGCCCGGGTTCAGCGTAGCGGACAAAGCAATCTGGGTTCCGCGAGTTGCGCTCTGGCCGTCGCCTGTCTTTGTCAAAGTTGCAGGAGGATTGCCCACGAGGATCCAACCGTCTTGGGTCTGGGTCACGCCGCCGGTGTCGCTGGCGGTAATGCTGAAGTGATAGAAGCCAGCGGTGTTGCCTGCTGTGACGGTGATGGTTCCGTTCTGGCTGGTCGTGAGGCTGGGCTGCGTGAGGGCAACGCTGATGCCGGAATCGGACTGCTCAGAGGTCAACGTGACGTTCGCCGATCCGCTGGTGATTTTTGGCTGCAGAGCGACGACGCCGTTGGCGGGAGCCATGATGACATCCGGGTTCAAATCCCATTCGGAAGCTGGCGTCTGCGCCATGCTGCCGCTGATGACGAGCAGCGTTGCCGAGTACGGAGCAAAGCTTACGATTGACGACCACGCGTGCGAGGAAGAGGCTGTGATGACCGTGGGCGCACGATTGGCGAGAGTGTAGGTCGTTACCTGCGTGGGCGTGAATCCGTTCAACGCGAACTGCGTGGTCACTGTGTTTTGCGGATCTTTGTTGAGGACGAGCAGAGTCAGAGTTGAACCGGTCGAGTTGAGCGCGGCGTAGTTGCTGAACAGGCTTGGATCGCCATCGTTTGTGCTGGAGACCGACGTGGTGCCGAAGCCGTGATGAGAGCCATCGTAGTTCGTGAATAACTTCAAAGTTAGGTAATTCGGGTTCGAGGGACTGGGCGCGGTCCATCGGGAAGCCAGGTAGACGCGCTCCCGGCCCAGGATGCCATAGGCGTCCGCGTCCCCGAGAGCGGTTGAGAAATCGGCCGGGCTGACGATTTCCGCGCTCCACTCGGTCACGCTCAGAGGCGTGCCGGGATAGATGGTGTTCACGAGCGCGCGCATACGCGGAATGCGGAAGGGAATGGTCCGGTTGGGTTGAATGCTAGTAGCCCAGGGCTGGTTGATGGAACCGGACTCGCTCACATAAGTTGGGTCCCAGTAGTCGCGGAAAATGCGCACCGCCAGCGCCTGTTTCTGCGCGGTGGTGAAGCTTGAGGTATTGGGCGTATCGGGATAGGCGTGAATGTCGAACACATCGACGGAACGCGTACCTGCGATCTGATCCTGCCAGTAAACTTCATTCAGCCACCAGGGAAGGAAATCGATTCCGGCGTGAGCGCCTTTGTCGTTGCCGTTCTGGCCATTCCAGTAAAACCACCAGCAACAACTCACCGGGCCCAGACGAATCGCCGCGGGATCCCAGGTTTTGAGAGCGCGTGATTCCGCGAGATAGGTATCGCGCAACTCGTTGTAGCCGGAGGGACTGGGATGAATATCGAAGTGAGTGCTGCCCCATATGTCGATCTCGTTATCCATGTCGTAGAAATGAGGCGCGCTACCGAAAGCCGTGGCCAGGGCCGCGGTCCACTGGTTACGATAGACGCTTCCGGCGGGATCGCTGTTGCCGGGCTGATCGAGCAGGGGAACGTAGGCATCGTTGGGATCGGCGGTGAGAGCGGTAGCGCAATCCGTCTTCAGGCCATCGCCTGCGTCGGAGTTGTAGGGATCGGTACCGCACTGCGCACCATACTTGGCGACGGAAAAACTCCAGTGTCCGTTGTTGTTCTCGGCGGTTTTCGCCACCCAGGGCAGCATGACCATGGTCATCAGGGGATTGCCGCCGGCAGATTTTACGTCCTGGATAAATTGCGCTGAGTCGCTGTCTCCGATCTCCGTGTAGTTGAAGTCTTCGAAGTACCAGTCGTTGTCAGCGTTGTTGGTATGGGTCAGCCAGTTGTAAGTGGAGGTTGCGTTGCCGCCCCAGCGGACGACGCTCAGCCCGCTGTCGGTGATGGTCGAGGCATTCTGCGGATAGGCGCCGCCGTAAACATAGGGACTGATGGGATGACGGTCGCTGAGAGCATCTACTGTGACATGCACCGATGCCGACGAAGACGTGTTGGGAGTGGCCGAAGCTGGGCTGGAGTTTGCGCTCTCACCGGCTGGATTCACCGCCGACACGACATAGAAGTATGTTGTGCCGTTGATCAGGCCGGTGTCGGTGGCAGTGGTTCCGTTGGGCGCCGCAACTTGCAGGTATGGACCGGCCGAGGCGGTTGCACGTTTCACGTGATAGCCGGTGGCTCCGGCGCTGGAATTCCAACTCACGACAACTTGTTGATCGCCAGCGGTTGCGTCGAGGCCCGTGGGTGCAGAAGGAACGGTTGCGGCGGCCTGGGGTGTGGCGGAGACTTCACTGGAATTTGCGCTCTCGCCGATGGCGTTGACTGCGGAAACGACGTAGTAGTAGGTAGTGGCGTCGGTGAGCCCGGTGTCGGTGTAGTTGGTAATCGTGGGGGAGGCTAGCTGGGTATAAGGTCCGCCGTGCGTGGTTGAGCGCTTGACGTTGTAGCTGGCGGCGCCGCTGCTGGCACTCCACGCGAGGCTGACCTGCTTGTCGGCGGCAGTGGCGGTTAACTCCACCGGGGCCGCGGGAGCAGTGCCCTGCTGGCCGTTACCTCCGCTGGAAGAGGTGCTACTCACGCCGTTGCAAGCCAGGGTAGAGCCGAGAGCAAGCACGGCGAGCGCCGTGCACATCCGATCGAGTCGCGCCCATTCGAATCCCAACCACTCGAATCTTGTGGATTGGAATGCTTTCAAGCAAGACCTTTCCGAGGGAGAGCAGTGGCCGCTTACCAGCATCGCCATAGTTGGGATGCTAATCGAGCGGACTGTTCTTTCAGAGTCCCGAAAGTGTCGTTGGCAGCCTGTCCGGTCGCCAAGAATAGTGGGCGGAAGGACAAGGGGAAACACGTTCAGGCGGGCAGGACCCGCATACTCATGTCGACGGCTTGCGGCGAGTGAGTGAGCAGGCCAACGGAGATGAAGTCAACTCCGGTCTCGGCGTAGGCGCGAACATTATCCAGCCGAATTCCGCCCGAGCACTCCAATGGCACGCGAGGTTCAATCCCGGCGCAGCGCTCGACGGCGCGGCGGACTTCCTCGGCAGACATGTTATCCAGAAGAATGGCCTCGGCTCCGTGAGAGAGCGCGTCCTCCAACTCCTCCATGGTGCGCACTTCGATCTCGATGACTTGCGAACCGCGGCGGTTGTGCACGGCACGATCCAGAACCGGCGCAATCCCACCTGCCAGCGCGATGTGATTGTTCTTGATGAGGACGCCATCGGAGAGATCGAGGCGGTGATTCTGGCCGCCGCCGCAGCGCACAGCGTATTTGTCGACCACGCGCAGTCCCGGGGCGGTTTTTCGGGTGTCGAGAATGCGCGCTTTGGTGCCGGAGACGGCCTCGACAAACTTGCGGGTCAGGGTTGCGATTCCACTCATGCGCTGCAGGAAATTCAGAATGACGCGCTCGCAGGAAAGAATGACGCGGGCATTGTGCTGGATCACAGCAACCGACTGCCCTTTATGGAGGCGAACGCCATCGAAGATCTCAGGATGCGTGGTGACTTCGTAGTGCGACGTTACGGCGCCATCGAGCGCGGCGTAGACATCGAGAATGCGCGCCACGCAGCCGATTCCCGCGAGAATGCAATCCTGCTTAGCGAGAATGGTGGCCGTGGCGCGCTGGTTGGGATCGATGCAGGCGTAGCTGGTGGCATCACGCGTGGCCCGGTCTTCGAGCAGCGCATTCTCGATGATGGCGGTGATGCGTCGGCTGTTAAAGTCCATAAAGCGGTGGTCAGTCGTAAGTGATCGGTGGTTGGTGATCGGTTCCCGTTATCAGGTTTTTTGCATGCTTAGTTCATCGAGTTGGTTCTTGAGCTTTTCCCTTAGACTTAACAGTTCCTTCTCTCGCCGGCGCAGGCCTTCCACTACTTTCTCCGGAGCCTTGGCCAGAAACTGCTGGTTACCCAGTTGCTTTTGATTGTTGGCGAATTCTTTTTCAGTCTTATCGAGTTCTTTGTTCAGGCGCTCACGCTCGGAGGCAACGTCTATTTTTCTTTCGTAGACGACGTGAACATCAAAACGAGCGGTGCTGCGCGCGCCCGCCTGCTTGGCGAGCGCCCCGGTGACGAAGGCGATTCTTTCCACGTTGGCCAGGCGCTCCACCGCTGCGCGATTCTGCTCAATCATTGCGCGAATCCCGGCCTCGTGCGCAGAGACTTCGATTGGAACTTTTACCTTGGGTTCGACCTTCAATTCCGCGCGCACATTCCTCACGTTGACGATCAGGTCCTGCAATATTGCCATCTCCGTTTCGGCGTTCAGATCATATTGCTTTTCGTCCGCCTGGGGATACGCTGCCAGCGCAATGGACTTAAGCGGCGGGCGGCCTTCATACATCGCATGCCAGATCTCTTCCGTAATAAACGGCATGATGGGGTGCAGCAGGCGCAACGACGCGTCGAAGAGGTTGACCAGGTTCGAGCAAGAGGTGTGTGCTTCGGAGTCGTCCGCACCTTCCTCGAAATTCAGCCGCGGCTTGATCAGCTCAAGATACCAGTCGCAGAATTCTCCCCAGAAAAAATCATAGATGCGGTTCGCGGCTTCATGGAAGCGATAGGTGGCGAGAGCATCGTTCACCTCCGCGGTTACGCGGTTGAAGCGGGAGAGAATCCAGCGGTCTTCGAGGGTGTTGGACTGGAAGCCGGCAACTCCTTCTTGCGAACTCAAGTCGCCGGGACTTTGTCCCGGACGGACAGCCCCTTCGGCTCCGTTCAGGGCAGGCGAGGGTGGCTTTCCCCACACAAACCCGAGTCTGTCTACATTCATGAACATAAATCTGGCGGCGTTCCAGATTTTGTTGGCGAAGGCGCGATAACCATCGGTGCGGCTCTCACTGAACGCGATGTCGGTTCCCGGCGCGGCCATGGCGGCCAGAGTAAAGCGGGTCGCATCCGTACCGAAGCGTTCGATAATCTCCAGAGGATCGATGACGTTTCCTTTTGTCTTCGACATCTTCTGCCGGTCGGCGTCGCGCACCAGCGCGTGAATATACACTTGGCGGAAGGGCACGCTGTCGTCTTTTTTTTCGGCCCAGCCGCTGGCCTGCTTGATCGCGGGATCCTGCTGATGATCCTTCATGAAGTAGCAGCCGGTCATAATCATTCTCGAAACCCACAGGAAAACGATCTCGTATGCCGTGATGAGCAGGGTTGTCGGATAAAAAACTTCCTGATCCCGCGTCTTCTTCGGCCAGCCGAGCGTGGTGAAGGGCAAAAAGCCGGACGAGAACCAGGTGTCGAGCACATCCGGGTCCTGTTCGAGTTTGCCGCCGCAAGGGCATTGCGACGGCGCTTCGCGGGCAACGATGAATTGGCTGCAGTCTTCGCAATGCCACGCCGGAATGCGATGTCCCCACCACAGTTGCCGCGAGATGCACCAGTCGTGAATGTTGTACATCCAGTTCAGGTACATCTGCTTGAAGTTTTCCGGAACGATGGTGATCTCGCCGTTTTCGACGACCTTGATGGCATGATCGGCGAGCGGCTTGATCTTCACGAACCATTGCGCGGAGAGCCGTGGCTCTACGACCGTGCCGCAGCGCTCACATTTTCCCAGGCCCAGCGTGTAATCTTTCTCGCCGACGAGAAATCCCTGCTCCTGCAAATCCGCCAGCACGCGCTTGCGAGCTTCGTAACGGTCGAGTCCGGCGTAGGCGCCCGCGTTCTGGTTCATGTGCGCGCGTTCGTTCATGACGTCGATCTGGGGAAGTTCGTGGCGCAGTCCGGCTTGAAAATCGTTGGGATCGTGCGCCGGCGTCACCTTCACGGCGCCGGTTCCGAACTCCGGCTGCGCCAGTTCGTCGGTGATGATCGGAATCTCGCGATTCATCAAGGGCAGAAGAACTCGTTTGCCATGCAGATGGGCGTAGCGTTCGTCTTTCGCGTTCACCGCGATCGCCGTGTCGCCCAGCATGGTCTCCGGGCGCGTGGTCGCGACCGTGATGAACTCGTTCGTGCCTACCACCGGATAGCGAATCTGCCAGAGCTTTCCGGCAACCTCTTCGTGCTTCACTTCGAGATCGGAGATGGCCGTGCCGCATCGCGGACACCAGTTCACGATGTATTTTCCCCGATAGATCAGCCCGTCTTCATACAAACGGACGAACACCTCGCGCACCGCGCTCGAAAGATTCTCGTCCATGGTGAAATACAAGCGGTCCCAGTCGACGGATGCGCCCAGGCGCTTCATCTGGTCAAGAATCGCGCCACCGTAGAGCTTTTTCCACTCCCAAACCCGCTCGATAAATCTTTCGCGCCCTAGATCGCGGCGCTTGATGCCTTCGCTGGCGAGCTGGCGCTCCACCATCATCTGCGTGGCGATCGATGCATGATCCGTCCCCGGCAGCCATAGAGTGATGAAGCCGCGCATGCGATGCCAGCGCACGATGATGTCCATCTGCGTCTGGTTGAGCATGTGCCCCATATGCAGACGGCCGGTGACGTTCGGCGGAGGCAGCAGCAAGGTGAACACGGGACGAGTTTCGCCAGG
>Ga0302325_10008210_pt1 | contig 22990 bp, 18 predicted proteins | sample Palsa_T0_2_FD_201948 | JGI IMG/M metagenome (GOLD analysis project Ga0302325, IMG submission 201948) | Peat permafrost microbial communities from Stordalen Mire near Abisko, Sweden - Palsa_T0_2 | ecosystem: Environmental > Terrestrial > Soil > Palsa > Peat permafrost | place: Sweden: Abisko... | reverse complement strand
CGGGGCCTGAGGACGGGATAGCCGCGAATCCGCTTGAGGCTCCATGATGGTTGCCCTCGATTTCCTGTGTCAGCGGAAGACTACAGCCCATTTTGCGGTCCCTTCTGTGCGGCAACAGACATACAGCGAGCCCTATTGTCTGATCGCACCGGCAGCTGGATCAGTGCTATCGCGTCTAATTGTGCTGCACTGCGGACTACCGACGGACTCAATCCCCGGCAGGTCGGCCGTCCCGCCCATCGCACGTCGGCATGTCTATGATCCTCTCGAACCGACGAAAGAGCTTCGGCGGTACGTCGTGCGGAACATGCGCCGGACAGTGATCGAGGCTCGGGTGCTGCCGGCCGGCGCTGATCTCAACCGCGCCTTGGTCGCCGCGATGCTGGAGCACATCGATGCGGGCTGGCGGCTCGGGGAATTCAGCTCACGCACCGGCTTTTTCTTCTGCGACAAGGCCTGCGAGCGCCTCATGGTCGAGATCACGCCGAGCGATCCCGGTCCTTGGCGGCATGTCTGAGGAGGCTGCGCAGTCGCGCGAGGTGGCGCTCGCCCTCAATGTCAATGTTGGGAGCTTTAAGGGCTGTCCTGTGGCATGGCTGGTCAGAAATAGTGACACACTCGTTTCTGACCGCTGGCACCGCCTTGTTATCGTTAGAGATGGCCGAAAGATCTCAAGCGCAGAAGACGGCACGGGCTGGCGATTCGAACGAGGAAACGATCGAGTTCGAGCTCACTGGCGAGCAGCTGCTCGCTTTGTCCGAGGCCGGCCGCGAGGCCCAGACCGCGACGATCCCCGTCAAGCTGATAGCTGACCCCGCGATTGCTGCTTCCCTCGTAAGGAAGCCTCGACGCCTGTGGCCAGCCGCGCTCGTTGCGATCGTTGTATTGCTAACGACCATCGCCTGGTGGTTCGCCGCCACGCGGCCCACGACGGAACGGGATGCGAGCGTGGCTACTGTCTCTAGCTTGCCGGCCCCAGCGCCTCAGTTCGAGCCGGCCCTAGATCCAGATGCGCCTGTGAAGATAAGAAACCCGTTCGATGCAAATGAAGTGTTCGAGTTTCCGGCCGGCACCGATCCAACGGCGGCTCGACAGTCAGTCGCGCAATTGCTGCTCCAGCGCGCGGGCGAAAGGCGAGCTACCGACCATAATCATGCTCCCCGTATCGCTAAGTCGAAGGGTAAGTAGTAGACCGGGCTCGACCGGCTCTGGGGAGTCTTAATGGCGCTACGCCAGCTTTCGGAATGGCCGATGGAGATGGACACTCAAGCTACCAAAGTCTCCTGCCCGGCGAGTCGCCGCATGCACCAATTCCGAGCAGCCAACACGCCCGAATATATAGGATTGTGGTGACGATATTGGACTTGGGCTCAAGACGGAGCCCGCCTCTCGCAACGAGTGAGCACCGCGCCCAGTCGACCGCCGGCTGTGTCGAGCAGCTTGGCCACCTTGCGAAGATGATTCGACTCGCGCCGTAGCCAAGCCATCGCATCGGCGTAGGTCTTGGCCGAAACCCCGTTCTCGCACACACGGCGCTCGAGGGTTGAATCATCCTCGCCTAACAGGACGGCTGTCAGCCGTACCGCGGCGCCCCGTTTGCGCTCCCACGTATTGTCGAACCGTGCGGCATTCAGTTTGACGGGTTTGAACTTGCGCGTGGGCTCGACGGTTAGCGGCTTGCTCGTGAGCTGGCGAAATTCGCGATCAGCAAGAGCGAGTAGACGGACCTGATTGAGTGGCATGGGCGGCGTGTTCCTTATCGGTTGATTCGGGGGTAGGTGAGGGCGGATTTCAGCCAGTTATTGGGGCTGAGTTCCATAAAAAGTTCCATACGGGCAGTGCCGCAAGCACGCTACAGCGCGTGACTTTTCGCAGCCAATTTATTGACTCTAACGGGATTATTGACTGGTGGGCGGTACTGGGATCGAACCAGTGACCCCTGCCGTGTGAAGGCAGTGCTCTACCGCTGAGCTAACCGCCCGGTGCCATGCGGGGCCCAAAGTCTAAGCGCGCACCCCTGGCGACGCAACGGCCATGGTGCAAATGATCGCGCGCCGGTACGATGCGCGGCCCGGCAATTTCGGCCATATTCGGGTACCTACCAGTCCATGACCGTCGTAACGCGCTTCGCTCCGAGCCCTACGGGCATGCTGCACATCGGTGGTGTCCGCACGGCACTTTTCTCCTGGCTTTACGCGCGCCACAACGGTGGCCGTTTCATCCTTCGCATCGAGGACACTGATCGGGAGCGTTCGACGGAAGAAGCCGTGCAGGTCATTCTCGATGGTATGCGCTGGCTGGCCCTCGATGCCGACGAGGGTCCTTACTATCAGACCCAGCGTTACGATCGTTATCGCGCCGTCATCAAGCAGATGCTCGGGAGCGGGGACGCATATCTTTGCTACTGCACCAGGGAGGAGCTCGAGGCCTCTCGGCAGGAGCAGATGGCGCGCAAGCAGAAGCCGCGCTATGACGGTCGTTGCCGTGACGGTGCACTGCCGCGTGCGAACATCGAACCGGTGGTTCGATTCAAGAATCCGCTGACCGGGGCGGTCATCGTCGAGGACCAAGTGCACGGCCGGGTCGTCTTCGAGAACGTCGAATTGGACGACCTGATCATACAACGCTCCGATGGCAACCCGACTTACAACTTCTGTGTCGTGGTCGATGACATGGACATGGGCGTTACGCATGTGATTCGTGGCGACGATCATCTCAACAACACGCCGCGGCAGATGAACATGCTGCGCGCGCTGGGCGCGACGCCGCCGGTCTATGCGCATGTGCCGATGATTCTGGGGCCCGACGGCGCCAAGCTGTCGAAGAGGCATGGTGCCGTCAGCGTGCTGCAGTATCAGCAGGAGGGCTACCTGCCGGACGCTTTATTAAACTATCTGGTGCGCCTGGGCTGGTCGCACGGCGATCAGGAAGTGTTCTCGCGCGAGGAGATGGTTGCCGCGTTCGACATCAAGGATGTCAACAAGGCGGCGTCGGCTTTCAATCCCGAAAAGCTGCTATGGCTAAACCGGCAACACCTGATGCGGGCGCCGGTGGGCGAGGTGGCGCTGGCTCTGAAAGGGCAGCTCGCCTCGCTGGGTGTAACTGCTTCGGACGAGCGGCTGCTCGAGGGCGTGGTAATAGCGCAGCGGGAGCGTGCGGCGACGGTTGCGGAGATGGCGCAGAACAGCCTGTTTTTCTTTCGCGAGTTCGAGGTTTTCGACCATAAGGCGGCGAACAAGCACCTGACGCCGCAATCGGTGCCGTTGCTTCAAGCCCTGGCACAAGGGTTCAACGGCATGGCCGAATGGGACGTCGAGACGATCCACGCGACCATCGAATCCATTGCGGGGCAGCAGGGGCTGGCGCTGGGAAAGGTGGCGCAACCCCTGCGGGTGGCGGTTACCGGCGGTGCGGTGTCCCCTCCGATCGATGCGACGGTGGCGCTGCTGGGCCCCCAGGTCACGCAGGCACGGATTCTGCGCGCGCTGGCCTTCATTGCCGCCGGAACTTATTGACACCATTCATCGACTTGCGTAGCGTCGCGGGCCTTCAGTGGGGCTATAGCTCAGCTGGGAGAGCGCTTGCATGGCATGCAAGAGGTCGACGGTTCGATCCCGTCTAGCTCCACCACTACCTCAGGCCCTTTCGACCGGGTCCCCATCGTCTAGAGGCCCAGGACATCGCCCTTTCACGGCGGTAACAGGGGTTCGAATCCCCTTGGGGACGCCACCGTGCGGTGCGCGGCGCCGGCCGCCATGTGACATGGCTCACGGTCCGGCGCACTCAGACACCGCAGAATCCAGGCTGGTATGAGTGCGCGCCATCGCAGGATGCTGCGCCATGGAATTCCCGCCCGGCGATCAGGTTTAGAGGTATCAGGCATGCCAGCATCAAGGGACGTCTTTGGGGCGGCCAGACAATCCGCTGCAATCGGTTGCGTCCTGATCGCGATGGCCCTTCTGAGCGGTTGCGGAGGCAGCTCGGTTGAGCAGTCGACTCGATACTCGATAGGCGGCTCGGTCAATGGCCTGGTGGGCAAGGGACTGGTGCTACAGGACAATGGCCTCGACAGTCTGACAGTGTCCGGCAGCGGCGTCTTCACGTTCGCTACGCCTTTGTCCAATGGCTCCGCCTACGCCGTCACGATCGCTACGCAACCGACCAACCCGTCACAGGAATGCATTGTCACAGCGGGAACCGGGACCGTTAACGGAGACAAGGTGACGAATGTGCTGGTGAGCTGCTCGACCGAGGGCTTCACCGTCGGCGGCACGGTCAACGGGCTTTCGGGGAGCGGTCTGATCCTGCAGGACAACGGGGGCAGCGATCTGCCCATCAGCAGTGGCGGCACATTCAGCTTCATCAATACCGTCGGCAGCGGCTCGCCTTACGCCGTTACGGTCAAGACGCAGCCGTCGTCGCCGACTCAGACCTGCACTGTGTCGAACGGGTCCGGCACCATCGGTAGTACCAACGTGCTGAGTGTGGTCGTCAACTGCGTTAACCAGTCATTTACTGTGGGCGGCACCGTCAGCGGTCTGGCCGGGTCCGGACTGGTGCTACAGGACAACGGCGGCGATAACCTCAACATCGGCAGCTCCGGTGCCTTTACCTTCGCGACGCCCGTGGCGATTGGTTCGCCCTATGCGGTCACGGTCAAGACGCAGCCCGCGAACCTGTCGCAAACCTGCACGGTGACCAATGGTACCGGCACCATCAATGCGGCCGCGGTCACCAATGTGAGCGTCGCCTGTACCACCAACAGCTTTTCGATCACTGCCAATGTCATCGACTCGACCGCCAATCCGGCGGGAACGGTGCTGCAGAACAACGGCGGTGGAAATCTGAATGTAACCGGCACCGGGTCGTTCACGTTTGCAGCCCAGGTCGCCAGCGGCCAGGCCTATGACGTCACGGTGCTGACGCAACCCTCATTGACGCCCGCGCAGTACTGCCTGGCCCTGAACGGATCCGGCACTGTGACAGTGTCCAACGTGACCGTGACGGTTCAGTGCGTCAATGTAGGGCGCTTCGTGTTTGTGGCTGCGCCCTACGATGGCGCCAATGGGGACGTGTCCGCGTTTACGATCAATCCCGGCAGCGGCAACCTGACTGCGGTGGTCAACTCGCCCTTCACGGCGGATGCCCAGCCGGGTGCGATTGCGTTGGATTCCACCGGGCAGTTCGCCTACGTCGCCAACCTGCAATCGGCGGATGTTTCCGAGTTCACGGTGGGCGCCAACGGTGCGCTGACCTTCATAGCCAACTACAACACATCCAACACCGGCACCGCCGGCGCCAACACCTTTTCGGTAGCGGTCGATCCGCTGGGTGGCTATGCGTTTGCGGGCAGCGGTAACAGTGTCGCCATCGGTCTGGTCGATTCGTTTTCGATTACGGCCGGTGCTCTCACCGAGGTGGCGCCCACGACCACCGGCAATAATCCGCTGGCACTGGCGGTGAATCCGTCGGGCAGCTTCGTGTTTGCGACCAACAAGTACGACAACGACATTTCAGTGCTCAAGATCGGGGCCGGTGGAGTCCTGACCAGCGTCAGCAGCGTTCCCTACGCAACTGGAAATAATCCGGTCGGCGTGGCGGTGTCGCCGAATGCCGGCTTCATTTATATCGCAAATTCGGGCGACGGCACGGTCTCCGGGTTTGCCTACGATGCCACCAGCGGTGCGCTCAGTCAGCTCACGAGCCTGGGTTCTCCTTACAGCGTAGGCACAGGCGCCGGCAGCGGCCCCACGGGAATCACCGTCGATCCGACCGGCCGGTTTCTGTACGTCACCGACTACAACGACGGCAGCATTGCCGCCTTTCAAATCGCATCGAGCGGCCAGCTCAGCTCTATCGGCAGCCCGGTAGCGACCGGCACCGGCCCTAACGATGTTAAGGTCGAGCCCTCGGGGCATTTCGCCTATGTTGCCAACTTCCTCGGTAACACCGTATCCGTATTCACCATCAATCCGACAACCGGCGCGCTGACATTCGTGGCGACGGTTCCCGCGGCCAACGCATCGGCCGCACTTGCCGTCGAATAAGGCCGACCATCCGACGCTCGCTCGGGACATTCAGCGTCTGCCTGCTGCTCTGGCTGACAGCCTGCGCAGCGTCGTCAGGGCCCTCGGGTTCGAGCAGCCAGGTCTTCGGCATCAAGCGTTGCAGCAATCGCACCTGCGATATGGCAGGTGAGCCAGTCACGCTTTCGATCGCGGACTTCTCTGGCCTAGAGACCGGGGTGTCGAAGCGCTGGCCCGGGTTTGCCGACGCCGGCGCGGCATTCTGGCGGAAGGTAAAGTCAGCAGGTTTCAACGCTGCACGCATTCCACTGAATGCATCGAACTGGACCGGCGTCTGCGACGGCGGTTCAGGGCAGGGTGCCTCCTACTACCAGGCCATCGTCCGAAAGACGATCTCGGATGCCACAGGCGCCGGTTTGTATGTGCTGGCAGACCTGCACTGGACATCATCCGACGTCTACAACGGCGGCTGTTCGATCGGCCAGCCCGGCTTCGCCGATGCCGAGCACGCGCTGCCGTTCTGGAAGGACCTGGCGGATCTGTTCAAGTCAAATCCGGCGGTGATCTTCGAGCTCTTCAATGAGCCCTTCGGCTCAGACTCCTACGACAACTGGGTCCGAGGCAGTGGTCCTTACTCGCCCGGGCCAGAAGCGATCACGCTCCGCGATGGCGGCAGCTTCACACCGTTCACGATCCAGTACAACGGCGCCGTGGTGCCGACGCCAGCGCCACCAGTACCCGAAAGCAAGGTCTTCAGCACCGGCAAGACCTATCAGGTTGCCGGCATGCAGGCGATGATCGATACGATACGCGGTGAGGGCGCGGGCAACCTGATCCTCTCCGCGCCGATTGGCTGGGCAGGGGAGATCGAGGTGTGGCTGGGTGCGCAGCCCACCGATCCGATCGGCCAGCTTGGAGCCTCGTGGCATATCTACGAGTACAACAAGGGACAGGCGCCGGCGCTGGCAGTGCTCAATGCCGGTTACCCCATCGTCATCACCGAGACCCAAGGGCTCTCAGCCATCGGCGGAGTCTCCTGGGCACAATCTATGGGCATTGGCTGCGGCTGGTGGCTGGCCGGCAATACCTGGCGCGGCGGCGCGCTGTCCTTCGATGCCACGCAGAAGTGTCGATGAGGCCGTCCTGGGGTCATTGAGGCGCGATGCCGTTTACCGTATCGCACATAGCCGCCGTATTGCCTGGATACCGGCCGCTCACGCGCGCCCGCATTTTCACCGCCGCGGTGATCGGCAGCATGCTGCCGGATTTTGGCATCCTGCTGCCTGGGGTCACATCGCGCATGGAGACTCACAGCATTGAGGCTCTGTTCACTTTCTGCCTGCCGGTGGGGCTGGTGGCGTATTGGGTCACGCTATTGCTGATCCGGCCCGCCGCCCTCGAGGTGCTGCCCAACGGAGCGTACGCTCGACTGCGTGCGGCGCCGCCGCCGCCATCGATCCGGCAATTCCGTGCCTGGCTATACGCCGCGGCGGCACTGTTGCTCGGCGCCTGCACACACCTGGCGTGGGACGCCTTCACCCACGAGAATGCCCGTGGGGTGCGGATGTTTCCGGGACTGACCGACTACGGCCCGCAAATGTCCGGACATCCATTACCCCTGTATCGGTGGCTGCAACATGGCAGCAGCGCGTTCGGCCTGGCAGTGGTCGCATGCGCATTGCTGCTGTGGCTGCGTCATGCGCCGGCACCGCTCGAGCCGCCGGTTCGGCGCCTGGCGCCGCCGGAGCGCCTGGCCTGGCTTGGCGCCTACGTACTGCCGTCCCTGCTCGCGATGGCCTGGCTGGCGTCGCGACCGTGGGCACCCAACATGACTCCGTTCAACAACAGCATCGCGCTGGGCGCCGTGGTTATGCTTGGCCTCCGAACTGCCGCGGAATCGCTGCTGCTGGTCAGTGTGTTGATTTGGGCTCGAATGGCCGTGTCGCGCGTGGCCGCGTGACATTCCGCGCACTTTCGAGGAGCGCCGAGGCACCGAATTGCTGCCTGTACTAGAATCCTGATCTTATCGGGCGCACGTTGTGCGTCCAGGGGCATGGGAGGTCACTGGGTGAACGATCATCAATGCCGGACGAAGTCCGGAAAGTCATCGTTGCGACTCCGACTAGGATGGAGGTCCCTCCTGGTCGCAGCGCTGCTGGCATCACCGGTGCCGGCGCTGGCGCAGCTGGCACTGACCACCATGGCAGATACGCAGTATGAGTACAACAGTAACGTATTCGCCCTGCAGTCCGGTACCAGGACTCCTTTCGGGGGTACCAACCTTGGCGACTCCGACCTCTCGTACGGCGGAGAACTGGACGCTAGCTACCTTTTGAGCCAGCAGCAATTCTACGCAACCATACTGGGCAACGAGTATCACTACGATCGCTTTCAGGAGCTCAATCACAGCGATGACACGCTGATCGGGGGCTGGGACTGGAAGGTAGGCCGCATCTGGGACGGCATCATCGACGTCGAGCATATTCGCAGCATGGTGTCGTTCTGGAACGTCATCGGAACGTCGCTGGTCATTCAGACCGAGCAGCGCGAGACGGGCAGAGCCAGTGTGCAGGTGACGCCCGACTGGCGCGCCGAATTCACCGGGCTCACGCACAAGATCGACCAGCCGCAGATCGGGGCGCCGAACCTGAGCGTGACCGAGTCTTCAGGTACGGCGGCAGTCAAATATACCGGTACCGCAGGGTTGACCGCAGGGGTGGATGGCAGCTACCTCAAGGGTTCTTTCAGAAACACCGGCGTCAATTTGGAACCGGGCTACAGTCAGGAGTCGGGTGGCCTGACCGCAACCGATGAAGTGACCGGGCTGTCGACCTTCCGGGGCCAGATCGGCTACACGCGCCGATCCTCCGACACCGGGGGCAACAGTATTTCCGCCGTTACCGGTGACCTGGATTACAAGCGCAACCTGACGGGTAAGACCAAGGTGGAGCTCGACCTGAGCCGGCAGATCAATATCTATGTCGCTACTTCCACATCGGAAATAGACAGTATTGCGACGCTGAGCGCCAACTGGCAGGCCACCTACAAGATCAATGTATTGTTGGGCTACTCCTTCACCTACCGGCAGCTGCCGGATCTGGGCAATGCGATCGTCGGTGGCGCCCTGGTGCTCAATGGCACCACCCAGACCCAGCGTCTGCATGCGCCGACGCTGACTGTGACCTATGACCCGTTTACCTGGTTGGTCCTGAAGCCGTACGTCAACTATCAAACCCGGTCATCCGAGAACTTCGTGGGCGGTGACTTCAATTCGACCCTGATCGGTGTGCGCTTCACGCTGCAATGGGAGCACGGAGTGGTTGTACCCCGCACTCCAATCTACAACTGAGCGTTCGCACCTGCGCGGATCAGGCGGCAGTTGCCGCCCGGTCGGCCCGCAGCAGCGAGCGCAGGTGCTCGGCCAGCCGTAGCGAGAGGGCGACAATCGTCAGCGTGGGGTTGGCCTGGCTCGATGTGGGGAATGTGGCCGAACTGGCGACGAACAGATTGTCGATACCGTGTACGCGGCAATCGAGGTCGACCACACTGTCGCGCGGATCCGATCCCATGCGCGCGGTACCGATGTGATGCCCGCCAAGGGCACCGTCGCGCGTCATTTCCGCTTCCACTGCCTGTGGCTCGTATTCGAGGCGGCCGACACCAGTACGCTCGAATTCCGCGGCTAACAGCGCGACTGCTCGGGTGACCGTATCGACATCCCCGGCGGTGTAGCGCCAGTCGATACGCAGGCGCGGCATCCCGAGCGCATCGGGCGCGCCCTCATCCAGCATGACCCGACTGGCCGGATCGGGCTGCTGTTCGGCGTAAAAATCAACGCTGTATAGATTCGCCTTCGACTTGACGATGATCGTAGGAAACTTGCGCTTCGCCAGCTTGCGGTCACGCAGGAGGTGCCAGGCAAACGCAATGGCCTCAAACGGCCCGGTCACGACGTTGCCAACGTGCCGCAGCCAATTACGCAGGCTCGCGTGGCCGTCGCCGTGCAGGCGCTTGCTGTATTCGTACGGAACCAATGGCTTGGCCAGGTAGAGCAGTGACAGCACCGCGCTGCGGTGCGCCGGATCGGTGATGCGCGGGTGATGCAGACGGGCGACAAAGTTCCCGAGCCTTTGGCTGCGCTGTACTTCGGGTCGCAGCGCCAGCCGGCGTCGACAGTAAATTCCCTCCGCGGAAATCTCGTATCCGTGATGCACCGAGCCCGCTGGCTTTTGAATCTTGAGCGCGCCGATGGCCCCGGCGAGATGGCACATGTAGTACCGGCCGACCACGCCGTGCTGGTTACCGATGCCGTCGGACTGGATATCGCGGCTCGCCAGCAGCAGGCGCGGCACTTCGAGGCCGCCTGTCGCCAGGACGAAATGTGCCGCCTGGGCCTGCAGCCGCTTGCCGCGCAGGGTGCGTACATCCAGCGAAGCCACACACTTGCCGTCGGCCTGCAATCGGACGGCGGTAACGTTGGCGTGCAGGATGACGCTGATATTGGGTGCCGAGCGCAGCGGCTCGACATAGCGAGCGCCGAAGTCGGTCGGGCAGCTGAAGCGCTCCAGCGTGTCGCTGCTGAAATAATTGCTCTGGAAGCCTTCGATCATTGGCCGGCCGCCGTCGCGAAAAGCTGCCGCGGCCGTGTAGGCGAAGTCGCCGGCTTCGCACAGGCGGTTCGCCAGCGGGTAGTAGGGCAGTAATGCCTCGAGCGCAAACGGCCAGCCGCTATGCGGCACGTAGTCGCGTGGCTCGAAGTCGATCGGGTCAAACGGCAGGCAACGACCGCCCCAGATGCCGGTGGTACCGCCGAAGCGCCGCTGGCGATATCGATCCGATGGGCTGTGAAGCCGCTCGTCCGCTACCGTCCCGGCGTACAGCGCCTGGGTGGCGGGCTCCTCCGCCATGCCTCCCGATTCGAGCAGCAGGACTTCAACGCCGCTGCCGATGAACTGCAACGCCATGCTGATGCCGGCTGCGCCCGCGCCGACGATGCAGACGTCGGCGCGGACGGTTCGGCCATCGTCAAGGTCGTTGGCGTCGAGAATCACGACCTACAGCCGCAGCCGACGAAACACGGTTTCTGGCACGGATCTGATGATCCACATGATCGGCCGCCAGAACCAGGGTGTATAGATCACCGCCTTGCCGCTATCCATCGCGCGCATGATGTCCGCGGCAACGCTTGCCGCTGTGGCCCACAGCGCTCCCTTCTTAAACGCGGCCGTCATCGGCGTGCTGACAAACCCGGGTTTTATTGTCACCACGCGCACACCCTTCGGATACAGCCGCTGGCGCAGGCCGCTGGTGAAAGCCGTGACTGCTGCCTTGGCCGTTCCATAGACGTAGTTTGACTGGCGCCCCCGATCACCGGCCACGGAGGAGATGACCGCGATCACGCCGTGGCCCTGAGCCTCGAATTGATTGGCGAGTTCGGTGCAGAGCGCCATGACCGAAAGCGCATTGACGTCGAATTCCTCGCGTAACCGGTCGATCGAGCGCTGGCATGCGCCCTGGTCCGACAGCGTGCCGTGCGCAATCAGCGCGGCATCGAGGCCTCCGAGCCGCTCGGTAGCCGTCTGCAGCAGCGCCGCCGCTTCGGTATAGGCCCGGGCGTCGAACTCGGCGGTTTCCACCAGGCTTGCACCACGCACCGTAAGATCCGCTGCGATCGCCTGCAGTCGTGAGCGGTCGCGACCAGCCAGCAACAGGGCATCGCCGCGGGCGGCGAACAGCCGTGCGGTGGCTTCGGCGATGGCGGAGGTCGCGCCAACTATCAGAATACGCTGCATCACGAACTCCCTGTCACGCGCCGCCAGAAAGACGAGGAAAACATCGGGTCGATGTAGTCCTGGAGTTTTGTCCAGGCGGGAAAGTATTGCTGAAATGATTGTGCCGACATGCGCGCGTCCTTGGCAGGGTAGACCGCACCGCCCGCGGCGCGGGTAATCGAATCGAGCGATTCGAGCAGCTGCAGTGTCGGCTCACCACGGTTGGGGAAATCCAGCGCCAAAGTGACGCCCGGTCGCGGAAAGGACAACAGTCCGCGTGACGGCTGGTCGCCGAACTGCTTCAGTACCACCAGGAACGACCCCTGGCGCGAGCCGGCAACCAGCTGCAGCATCTCCGGCAACGCCGCAGTGGCCACGGCTCCGGGAAGCACACACTGGTACTGGAAGAACCCGCGCGGACCATACAGCCTGTTCCAGTCGAGCAGGCGGTCGAGCGGAAACAGGAACGGCTGGTAGTGCCATATGGCGTGCGCCTGTCGCGCAGCCGGCCGATGGAAATACAACTCGTTGAACAGTCGCACCGACAGGCCGGTCACTGGCGAGATCGGCGGCGTCAGTGGAAATTGCAGCGAATGCCCGCGCGGTGGCCGGGCATCGTGCTGCAGATGATTGCCGCGCATGAAAACGCCGCGGCCGAGCTTGCGGCCGGTCGCGGCGCAGTCAAGCCAGGCCACGGTGTATTCGTAGGCGGCATCCGATTGCGCCGCCAGTGCAAAGAATTCCTCCAGGTTGCCGAAACGCTGGCTGTCGCCCGCGATCCATTCACCGGGCACGTGTCGCATCTGCAGGCGCGCCGTGCTGATCATTCCCGTCAGTCCGAGTCCGCCGATGGTGGCAGCGAACCAATCAGCGTGCTGATCCGGCGCGCACCGCAGAATCTCACCGCTCGAGCGCCGCAGTTCGAAGCTGAGTAGGTGATGACCGAAGCTTCCCGCGCGGTGGTGATTCTTGCCATGCACGTCGTTGGCGATCGCGCCGCCAACCGTGACCAGCGCCGTGCCCGGTGTTACCGGGGGAAACCAGCCGTGCGGTAGCGTCAAGCCGATGATCTCACTCAGCAGAACCCCGGCTTCGCATTCGAGAACGCCGCTGGTGGCATCGAAGCTGATGAACCGGTCCAGGCCTCTTGCGGCCAGCAATGTGCCGCCGGCGTTCAGGCATACGTCGCCATAGCTGCGCCCGTTGCCGAAAACCAGCATCGGGTCGGTATTTGGCAGCGGATCGAAGCGGTTTGCCAGCGGGATAATGCGTTGGTCGTAGCGCGGCCAACGGCCCCAGGAGACACCAGTGGACATCACGCGGTGCCTCAGATCGACAACAATACAATCAGTCCGAGGGCGCCCAGCACGAGCAGACTCACCCGATCGCGCAGCGCAAACACGACTGGATCGTCGTGCATGTGGCCGCGCGTCGTCAGCATCCACACGCGGCTGATCCAGAACAGCATCAATGGGCAGATCAGCCACATGGTCTTGTGGTGGTGGTACAACGCGACCGATTCGGCGCTGTTGATGTAAAGCGCGATAACGACGACGGCGCAGTAACCCGACGCGGTGCCAAGGTTCATGATGAGCGCCAAGTCGTCGGCGCCATAGCCGCGCCCGTGGCTCCCCAGTTTCCCCGCCTTGCGGGAGTCGTAGAGTTCGGCATAGCGCTTGACGAAGCCCAGGCTCAGGAACACGAACACCGAAAAGGCCAGCAGCCAGAACGACAACTCGATGTGAGTTGCCGCCGATCCGGCGATGATGCGCAGCGTGTAGAGTCCCGCCAGCGTCATGACATCCACCAACGCTACTCGCTTCAAGCGCAGCGAATAGGCCCAGGTCAGGGCGTAATACGCCGCCAGCACCAGTCCAAAACCCCAGCCCACCATCGCTGTCAGCAGCACCGCGCACACCAGCAGCGCCAGCGAGGCGTTGACTCCGGCGCGCACCGACAGCACTCCGGCGGCAAACGGGCGGCGCCGCTTCCGCGGATGCTGGCGATCGGCGGCCAGGTCGAACAGGTCGTTGGTGACGTAGACGCTCGAGGCCAGACAGCCGAAGGCGAGAAATGCCAGCATCGCGGGCAGCAGCACCGCCGGATCGGTGAAGTGGTGCGCGAGCAGCGCCGGCAGGAACACCAATGCGTTCTTTACCCATTGATGCAGCCGGATCGCCTTGACCCAGGTGCGCAGGCTCACCTGCGGGGCCGCAAAGGTGCGCAACAGATGCGTGGTGCGGCCGACACGGTCAGCGAGCTTGCTGTTGCCGACGACGATTGCACCGCGCGCGGCAGCCCACACCGGCAGATCGGCCGCGTCGCTGCCGGCATAGTCAAAGCCGCCCTCGCCGAAGCGCTCGACCAGCGCGCGGCGCTTGCGATCGGCGGCCGAACCATTGCCGTCCGCTCGTGCCACTTCATCAAACAGTCCCAGGTGGGCAGCGACCTGCTGGTCCACCATCGGATCGCCGTCGGCCACCAGCACCACGCGCCTCCCGGCGGCATGCTCGTCGGCCAGCCATTTGACCAGCTCATCGCGAAATGGCAGCGCGCCGGCATCGAAGGCCACGCGCTTGAGTGCACCCAGGGCACGCTCGTGGCGTGCGTTGGCCGGCGTCAGTGTGCCGGTCACGCCCACGCACAGTGGCACCCTTTGCGCATTCACGAGGCGGATCTCAGACGTGCCGGGCGCGAACCAACTTCGGTGATGATCGCCGCACCGATCCCGATCACCACGGCGAACCATAGCGTCGCCACGCGGCACAGCAGCGTCGCGATGATCGAAACGCGCAGCGGTGCCCCATGGCTCACCAGCAGGCTCGTCATCACCACTTCCATGCCGCCGATGCCCGCCGGCAGGAAGAACGCAGCGCTGCCCGCGAGCACCGCCAGCGCATAGATGCCCATCGCGACCAGCAGGTTCACGTGCACGTCCAGACCCCGGCAAATCAGGTAGTAGCCCAATCCCTCGCCGCCCCAGGACAGGACTCCAGCGGCCGTGCCCAGCAGGAGCAGCTTTGGTTGCAGCAACGTGCGCGAGGAACGAAGCAAGTTGACTAGCGCTGCAACCGCGGCGGTGATCTTCGGGCGGCTGATGTGGGTGCCGAGGCGCTGCAGCAGCGTCGGTAAGGACTTGTGGCTGGAAGCGATCACCAGCGCGAGCACCAGCAGCAGCGCGCCGGCGATCAGCGGCCGATAGGCCGGCCAATCCAGCACTACAAGGCTTGCCAGCAGTGCCATGGCCAGCAGGTCCTGCAGACGTTCGACAAACAGCGCGGCGACGCTCTCGGAGTAGCTGACGCCGTGCTCGCGCAGATAGATCGAGCGCACGACCTCACCAGCCTTGGCCGGGCTGACCGTAAAGGCGAAGCCGCTCAGATAACACAGCAAATGCTGCGCCGCCGGCAGGCGATGGCCAAGGCGCGCCAGGAACATCTGCCAGCGTTGGAAACGCACCAGGTAATTGAGCACCGACAAGCTCAGCACCAGGCTGCAGCCAATCCAACCGAGCGCCTCGATCGCCTCTCGCACCCGTGCCGCGTCGACGGCGAAGCCGGCACCCACATAAACCACCATCGCAACGGCGGCCACGGCAATAATAGCCCGCCGTTTCGATTTGCCGGGCAGGCGGGGATCCTGGGTCAAGGCCACATCCCTATGAATCAACGCGATAAATCGGCATTGGTATCAGTTTATCATTCGCGTCCGCGCTTTTTACTCATCTGCATCACGGTGTTCGTCGAGACAATGGGCGGCGGCGATCATAGGCTGCAGTTGACGAGTGATATTGAGACCTGGGTCTTGGTGGCTCCCAGCAGGATCGAGTATATGGCCGCGAGACCTTCGCGATGCGGTTCAGCGCCGCTGCCGCGTTCTCGAGCGGTAGCGGCGGGCTAGATCTCGCGCCGCCGGAGCCTGCGGCGGCTCGTCGGTGGCGGTGGCGGTGGTTGCGGCAGCTTGCGGGTCCCCAAGCGCAGCCTGCAGCCGTTGCTCGAGCAGTTGCCGCGACATTGCGAAGACAGCAAGGCCGACCATCAACCAGTTGGCGTTCGATCCGGTGACCAGCCAGCTGGTTTCAGTCAGATTCGCCAGCAGAAAGTAGAGCATCAATGACTGATAGAGCAGCGCTTGTGGTCGATCAATCTTAAGCAGCCGATTCGACAATACAAAGTACCGTACGATGAATGCCCCGAGCAACAACAGACCCACATAGCCGAGGTCGAGGACGATGTCCAGGTAGCCGTTGTGCGCTTCCCCGGGATAGAAGTAGAGCCGCTTATAGAATTCATAGGAGGGAGAGGTGTCGAAGGGACCGACCCAGAATCCGCCGTAGCCTGTTCCGAACACAGGATGCAGTGCAATATTGTTCTTGACCAGGTCCCAGATGGGCGCGCGCCCGTTGAACGAGGTGTCCTTGCCGACGCTCGAAGTGGCTGCACTGATCAGTGCATCCATGCCCGGCACCAGTTTCATAGCGGCCAATCCGTAACCGATGATGACGATGAGGAACACCGTGATCACGACCGGCGTGAGACGGGGCCGCAGGCTAGGTGGCGTCAGCTTTCCGAGCAGCAGGAATATGATCACCATCAGCGTCGCGACCAGTGAGGTGGAGCTCTGGGATAAGTACAGGCAGGCCAGCGACGACGCCAATCCGACGGCGACTGCCCACCACTTCGTCTCCCGGTAGAGCCAGGCCTGAAACCACAGGATGACGGCGAAACTGGCGGCCGAGCCGAGCGCATTCTTGTGAATGGTGAGGCCACGCCAACTGCCGCCGGGATCGCCCGCGGCGAGGTTGGGGCCCATGATCGCCAGGTCTGGCCGAACCAGTCCGAATATGATCGACCCGACCATGAACGCCGTCAGGACCGGCCGTAAGACCCCCTGAAAACGCCTGGCATTCCAGCCGACGAGACAAACCGTGATGCAGACGCCGTAGAGGCCGATCAGATGCGACAGCTTACGGAGGGTCGCACCGGTGTCGATGGACCAGAGCACGCTTGCACACGCGTACAGAGTCAGCAGAAGGAACCAGCCGTTGACTGTGCGCAGCAGCATCCAGGTCAGCTTTATCCGGTTACGCAGCAATGTCAGCGGAATCAGTACAAGGCCCAGCCAGATGATCTGGCTGCCAATCGATCCGCCGTTCTGGATGAGCGTAGCGTCGTCGTCCGAGTAGTCAAAAAACCCCGGAACGACCACGCGCACAACCGCCACCAAGACCAGAATCGTCACCAGCACAAGGCTCCGATCGTCGCGCATCCAGATCTCGGCTGGTGCCGAAGTTGGCGGCTTCGGCCTGCGGGCCCGGGCGTAAGGTGTCGCGAAACGCGCCATCTATGAGAATCTCGCTGAATTCAGACCCAGGGGCATCTGATACGCCCCTCGCGGGCTGCGTTTGCATGGACGGCAGCGGCGTATCCGAAGCCCGGATTCTACCGCACCGCGGGCTGGCCGCTTCATGAACACGACACTCGATAAGCGAGCAGGCGCCCAAAGACGGACGGCGTGGGTAATTGACCCGCGCAGGGGCGCAGGTCCTTCAGCGACACATCGTCTGGAACCAGCAGCCAGACGGCCGCCACGTTTGCGAGATCGGGCAACGGCGATGAGCCGATGAACAGGGGAACCCTGAAGTTGTCGACACGGCGGCTTGTCGGCAACAACCCAAGGCGTCCGGCAGTGGCCGGGCCGAGGACCGCGTAGATCCGCTGCCACTTCTTGAGTCGGGATAGTTCGGTTGTGTCCTGCACCTGCAGGATATTGCCCCAATCAGGTCCTATCAAATAGCGACTCACTCCCCAAAAAGTGGCGGCATCCGGTGCGTAGACGATCTCGCCGGGCTTCACCTGCTCAGCCAGATACCGGGCGAGCTCACGGTAATGGTCCGGCTTGTAGGGTGTCGTCACCTGCGCGAAGGCCAGCCAGGCGCCGCCGGCAGTTGCCGCTCCGACCAACCCGATGGTGGAATACAGCGCCGCCTTGCTGCCCGCCCTGCTTAGCCTGCTCACAATACTGCCGATCGCGACCCCGTAGGCGATGGCCAGGAAGGGGGCGCAGAACGCGAAGGCGCGATCGACCCAGATCGGCTGGACGGCGAAGCTCAGCACCGCGGCGAAAAACGGCGGCCATGCGATGAAGCAGATGATCAGGCGCGACAGCATCGGCAGTGTCAGCCCGATCGCGATTAAACTCCCTGCCACGACGATCGTCGTGGTGGAGGTGACCCACGCGGGCAATGCGACATCACCGTAGCCGATGATCCAGCCCGCGACCGTGTGGCTGGCCGATTGCAGCGTCGGTGCGGCTGTGTGGGCGACATGGCGGAAGCTGGCGTTGATGACCCACGGCAGATAGGTGATCGCCACGACGCCAGCGATGGCCACCCACGTTGGCAGCAGACGCCGGACCTGCTGCCTGTTTCCCTGCGGCAACGCGTACAGCAGTGCCGCCGATGCCCCTAGGATGCTCGCGCTGTGGATTGCGCCCATTATTGCCAGGACTACGATGAGCGGCAATGCAGTTCGGAAACGATAGTCGGTACGCAATCGGTTCGCCGCGATCCAGCTCAGTACACTCAGGCAGCCATACATCGCGTACATGCGAAGTTCGTCAGCAAAATAAACCTCGCTGCCCATGACCGCGCAGAAGCACAGGGCGATCAGGCCGGCGGTCGATCCGAATTGGCGAGTCGTGCCGAGTAAAACAGCCAACAGCGTCGCCGCACTCCAGCACACGGAATTCAGCAGCAGCCAGAGATCTCCGTGCCCGAGCCGTCCCCAGGCGTTGAGCTGCAGGTAATACAGCGGTGGATGCGGGTCGTACAGGAATGTCGCCACCACCGTCCCGAGTGCCGAGAGGTTGGCAAATGAAGCGCTGTAGACCTCATCCAGCCACAAGCCCTCGCGTCCGAGCGCGGCTACCCGCAGCCAGAGAGCAAGCGCAAATATAAGCAGTGCGGTGGTCGCGGCAGCCGGCGTTATTCCGCGAGCTTGCAGCGCACCGTGATTCGTCACTGGCTCCGTCCGGGCGGGGCCGGACGATACCCGCTGCCAATGCCCCCGCTGGCGGGGGCCAGGCCCGCTAGCTCAGAGAGTGGGACATGGTTCACTAAATTCATCGGCAGCTCCAACGTCATTAAATTATCGCACGCCCGCTGATCCACAAACACCGCCCGCGTCCGAACTGGGGACAGAATTGCTTCACAGATCTGTAATCGAACATCGGCGGCATTGGGCAGCGACTGCAAGGTCGCCCGCGCCGCCATCGTGGCGAGTGTTCGCCATCACAGGAACGTCCACTTGCGATTCGCGGTGTAATTCCAAAGCAAAACCAGGGTCGTGGCTACCAGCTGGGATTGCATGTATCCGAGCAGCGCCGCCTTCGTCAGTGCCCACATCACGAGCGAGTTCGCTCCGAGTCCAATAGCGGCTATTAGCAGGAATCTTGGCAGCGCGGTAACGTGCGACCGAGAACTGCGAAACGTCATTCGATAATTGAGGTAGTAATTGAGAACTGAGCTCAGCGCGAATCCGATTGCCGAAGCGGCAACAGGGGCCAGGGACAATTCCCGGACGCCTGCGACCAGGACGATGTACTGAAATGCTGTGGCAGCGCCACCGACGGCAGCGAACCGAGTGAATCTACCGATCTCCTTCATTCAATCCCCTGACCTTGCGAGAGATGAATATCGAGGCGCTCGAAGGCGGGACGCCCCAACGTCTACATTGCGCTGGACGAGCTAGCGTGCTTTTGGACGTTATCGATGCAAGTAGCTGATTGTTAAAGCAATAAGTCAGAACGGTTCGGATCCATATTGCGATGTTCGCCCAGATTGGCTGATCTTTCTGCGTAGACAGTACCAAGTTCGCAATTCGGCACATTCCAAAGCCACCATCCTCCGGCATATGGCACAGTTTCGATTTGGTGCTACTCGTCGGTATCAATGCAGCGCTAGCATTTAGTTTAGGTGCGTCAAGCCGTTTGCTGGCGTGGACAAGTGATCGAGCACAAAGTCGGTTCGATTTGGGATCGAGAAGTCCAAGCCGACCCCGCATGGTTCGTAACGGATCTTACAGATGAACAATTCGAGCTCTGAAGACTTGCCGGTGCTCGCCATTGTGGTGCCATGCTTCAACGAGGAAGAGGCCTTACCCGCGACCGCAAAGGCACTTGGGGAATTGCTAGCCGGCCTTCGAGCGTCCCAACTTGTTTCCATGAGCAGCTACGTCTGCTTCGTGGATGATGGCAGTCGCGACGCTACCTGGAGAGAGATCTCGAGGCTCGCTGACGTATCCCCGGACTTTCGTGGTTTGCGGCTGTCACGGAACTTTGGCCATCAAGGCGCGGTGCTCGGTGGCATGCTCGAATGCGACGCCGATATCGTTGTTACCATAGATGCAGATCTCCAAGACGACGAGCGATGCATCGACGATATGGTGAAGGAATATCGTAAGGGATGTGAGGTAGTTCTTGGCGTTCGATCCAGCCGCTCCACGGACACCGTGCTCAAGAGGTTCACGGCTCAGTTGTATTACCGATTGCTCGCACGGTTAGGGGTTCGAGTCGTCTTTAATCACGCGGACTATCGCCTATTGTCGCGACGAGCGGTCGATCTGCTAAGGGAATATACCGAGGCAAATCTGTATCTTCGGGGTGTTATCCCCCTTCTGGGGCTCAGATCCAGTATCGTTCAGTACGCGCGTCGCGAGCGGGTCGCGGGAGAATCAAAATATCCGCTGCGGAAAATGCTGGCGCTCGCGTGGGATGGTGTTACGTCATTCTCTGTGTCACCGCTGCGCCTGGTATCCGGGTTAGGCGTCTTGATCTCGGTCGCTGCCCTGCTGGTGACGTTCTGGGCGTTCTTTGTGAGATTCCTGGGGAAAGGCGTAGTGCCCGGCTGGGCTTCGACCGTTGTCCCGATATACTTCCTCGGTGGCGTGCAGATCCTCTGTTTGGGAATTATCGGCGAATATGTCGGTAAGATTTATATGGAAACCAAACGGCGCCCGCGGTACCACATAGAGACCCACGCGGGTGGTGATTCGGACTGGTTTCGACCAGGGCGCAGCGGGTAGTCTCGAACCCCTTGGAAGGCGGCGCGGGTGCGCGCCTTGCCTCAGAACTGGCAAGGCCATAGCGTCGGACGCTAAGGAAAGCAAGAGCAGGGATGTTGAGCCCGACAAATGCGCCCCGAAAGCAAGCTACGCCTACTGCATTTGCCAGGATGCCTCAGGGCCAGCTTGTCCAGCCTCAACGGCGGGCGCAGTGATGTTTTATAGCTTTGACGCTCCCGTAAGGAGTCGTTCATGACTGTCTCCAGATGGTGGATAGCAATTGGTCTGTCGGCATGCCTTCAGCTGCTGGTGCTCTACTATGAATTGCACAATGGGACGCTGAGTGGCCTGCTCCAATGGGACGACTGCGCGATTGTTCTTCGAGGGCTGGAGAATTTAGATCGCTTAGTGCACGCAACCTCCGGCTGGAGCTTCGCGCACGCTATCTATGGCCTCGACCTGCATTCGCCGCTGACTGACGTGCAGACAATGGCAGGCCTGTTGATTTCCGGTGGGCACGGGTGGGGCCCGTACTTGCTCAATGCGACTTGGTTGATCCTGACGCTCGCGGCGCTACTCCACACGGTTGACCGCCGCCGCTGGCTACTCGCGATCGCGCTTGTGTTCGTCGTGGTATGCCAGCCGCTAACGCTGAACGCCCTTGCCAACGTGAAATCCGATTGGAGCGGTGGGCTGCTGATGGCCGGCGCCCTATTTCTACTCGCACGCGGCGCAATAACGGGTCGCGAGGATCAGAAAGTGCAGGGTGCCGCACTTCTCGCGCTGGCTTCGCTGTCCAAGCTGACGGCATTCTATATGCCGATAGTTGGAGCCGCTGCGCTGGTGTTGTTTGAATGGCACTCGGCAATATTGAAGATCCTGGACCGCACCGGAGAGGCAAAAAGGGCTGATGACGGGACGTGGTCGACACTGGGACATGGCTTCCGATCAATCGATCGCCGCGCGTTGGCTCTGCGGCTGTCGGTAGGGGTCGGACCTTTCGTCCTTTTCTTCATCTATAAGTGGAGGCCAACGCTGATTTACATCAAAGGGGCGATGAGCAGCGTATGGACGGATGGGCTGACTGTATTCGGCAGAGCGCAATTTTATGGGCCGTACGGACGAGATAGCTGGAGAGAATGGGGAAATCTCCATATTTTCTTCCTGGTTTTCGTATTTGCGGCATTGCTGCTCGCGTGGCGTCGCAGAGATAGGGCGTATCCCTCCACGCTGCTCGTGCTCAGTGTCATTGGGACGATGCTCCTGATCCCGGTGCTCCTGGCTCCTGCCAGCGACCATTCATTTGCTTCGACATTCTTGGGCGCAATACTGGGCGCCACGCTGGTATCCGTCGATTATCTGATCCGTACGCAGAATGGAATTCGCGCTTGGATAATAGTGGTTGTGGCGCTGTTGATTGGTTTGCCGGCGACCTGGCCGCTAACGAATTCCAATTACTATTCGAGGTATCGGATAACTGGAACGGAACTTCGCCAGCTTTCCGCCACCTATGGGCGCATCGTCGACGCGATGATCACCGGTTCTCGCGAGGAGAAACCCGGTGTCGTGGTCTTCTTCGACAATGATTTCGCTCCTCACCCGAATTTGGCAATCGGCTACTACCGGTTGACCGGTCGGTTCCCCAGAGTGGGGCGCGTGGACGACCTGTCGGAAAAGTCGTGGCTCGTACAACTGACGGAGGCCGACTTCGCTCTGACTTTCGTGCCCGATTCGGGTCAGAAGTCGGGCGTTGCCTCATGGCTGTACCCTCCCTATCCGATATCAGAGGATCCTGCTCGTGCGGAAGACGTTGTGCATGCCTATGGCAACTTTCATTCCCTGACCGTCTTCCCGGTGCCGGGTGGGGAGATTCACTTGTATGGCGGTCAACAGCATTGAGGCAAGAATGTGCGAATAGACATTTGGCGGGCGAGCATCATTACCGCTAGCTGGACGATCCGAGTGGCCTGATAGGCGACGTCAGTAAGGAGAAAGCCTGGCATCAACATTTTGAGACAGACCAGGCTTCTGACCTGTTGAGGTCATGTGGATTCGAGGTAAGGGATCTGGATGGATACGGTCTCTTTGCGTTGCCGTTCGAGTTGATCAAAATGTCCCTGAAGCTATCTCT
>Ga0302325_10008209_pt1 | contig 22990 bp, 15 predicted proteins | sample Palsa_T0_2_FD_201948 | JGI IMG/M metagenome (GOLD analysis project Ga0302325, IMG submission 201948) | Peat permafrost microbial communities from Stordalen Mire near Abisko, Sweden - Palsa_T0_2 | ecosystem: Environmental > Terrestrial > Soil > Palsa > Peat permafrost | place: Sweden: Abisko... | reverse complement strand
GCCACCATGGCCAGTTTCCAGGCCAGTTGCTCCTCGCGCGCAAGCGCTTCGGCGCTCTTGTGGGCCCTGACCTCGTGCTCGATCATCGGCGGGCTCTCGACGAGCTGTCCTGGGGCACGCCAGGCAACGATACCCAGATCGGCGGGGCTCCGCTCGGCCTTCGCCGGGCTCCGCTGGGCTCCGCTGCACTCGCTGCACCTCCGCGGGGCCGTTGGCCATCGCCGGGTCCCTCGGACGCCTGGCCACACATGGTAAACAGGGGACATGCGGGCCAGTTCGGCGGGCCGCGTGGCGAGATTTGCTTGCTCGGGCCTCGTTGCGGTGGCCTCGATGGTTTTTATGCTCGGCCAACCCGCAACGGCACAGGTATACGGCTCTACCGGACGGCCCGCCGCCGCTGCCGCTGCTGCCGCCGCCGCGCAAGCAGGTGAACAGGGCGAGGCGGCAACAGGGATATTCAAAGATGGCGGCGTGCTCCGTTATGGAGCGGCCCAGTTCTTGGGCAGCCCTACGCGAATGCACCTGGCTGCCCCGATCGTCGCGATGGCCGCTACCCCCGACGGAGGCGGTTACTGGCTTGTCGGGGCCGACGGCGGGGTACTGACCTACGGAGACGCGAGGTACTTCGGGAGCGCCGGAGCCCGCGATCTCTACGCTCCGATAGTCGCAATGGGCGCCACCCCAGACGGAGCCGGTTACTGGCTCGTTGGGGCTGACGGCGGTGTTTTTACCTTTGGGGATGCCCGCTATTACGGCGTTCCAATGCACGTCCCCGAACCGATCGTCGGCTTTGCAGCAACCCCCAACGGGGAGGGTTATTGGCTTGTGGGCACCCACGGAGAGGTTTATGCGTTCGGCGACGCCAGGTACTACGGCTCCCTCGGTGCGACAAATCTGCACAACCTGCCGGTCGTCGCGGTCGCGTCCTCTCAAGATGGCCGCGGGTACTGGGTCGTGCAGGGTGGGGGAGAGGTGATCCCATACGGGGACGCCCCGCGCCTGGGCGGGATGCGCGGCCATCCCCCGGTCGCAGGGATCGCCGTCACCGCGGACGGCCTGGGTTACTGGCTTGTCTGCGGCAATGGGGAAGTGGACGCCTTCGGTGATGCACACAACTTCGGCGGCAACAATTCGGTGGTGCCACGGCCACCCATTTCAGCAATAGTCGCCGACCCGGCGGGCCCGGGTTACTGGCTGCTCGATTCGGAGGCGTTCCCTGTCAGTCTTGATCACCCCGGTGGTGGCGCGCATGGGAACATCGTCAAGATCGCTGTGAGCCAGCTTGGCCCGAGCCGGGGCGGTGGGAACTACTGCAACCCGTACGGCCCCTGTGAGGAATGGTGTGCGCTCTTCGCGACCTGGGTTTGGGAGAGCGCGGGCATAGCCATCCCGCGCTACCCCTTCGTCGGCAGCGTTTACTACTGGGCGAAGCGCCACACCAGGGTCGTCTCGGTTGCTGCCAAGCCAGCCTCTGGCGACTTGGTGCTCTACGGGACCGGGCCGCAGGATGCCAGCACCTCACCGCACATGGGCGTTGTGGCACAGGTATGGCCCGACGGTGCGATCGACACGGTCGAAGGCGACGCCGGTCCCGGCCCGGGTGGCTGGACTTCGGTGCTCGTGAACGGCCCATACCTACCGTCGCAGTCCTATTTCGCAAATGGCATGCCCATCTACGCTTTCGTTGTGCCGTGAGACAAGGCGCTATGCCGGGGGAGCACTCCCTGTGCCGGGGGAGCACTCCCTGTGCCGGGGGAGCACTCCCTGTGCCGGGGGAGCACTCCCTGTGCCGGGAGCACAGGCGCCTGCCCTGTGCGACCAGGCGCCTGTGCTGTGCGACCAGGCGCCTGTGCTGTGCGACGAGGCGCCTGTGCTGTGCGACGAGGCCCCGAGCGGCGTTTTGTCGCCCATCTCGCCTCAGACTTGGCTGGCCGTAGTCTCGTGTCCTATGCCCGACGACAGCCCCAGAATTGACGACAGTCGCTTGCCTGACCTCGGCCGTGCTTCCGATAACGCGGCCCTCGTTGGCTCGTCGCAGATTTCCTCGCCCCCTCCCTGCAGCGATTGGGCCAAAAGCCAGCAGCTCGACCCCATCGGCAGCGCCGGCTACTACGACGGCTTTCTCCTGGTCGAGCAACCGTTGCCATGGCCGGCCGACGTCTCTGACATGCCCGAGTTGGTCGAGGTAGCGAAAGTGGCCTATGGGGCGCGGCTGCGCCTTCAGGCCCTGGCTCGGGCCAGCGGGCCAGATGCGGAGGGTGCGCTTCGCAGGGTGATCTGCTACCGGTCGACGCGGCCAGGGTGGGCTGGCCCAATGGCTCGCGCCGAGCGACTGGCGGAGCCGGGGTTGCTCGCCGAGGCTGCGCGCGCTGTCGTGGAGCAGGCGGCTGTCGCCCCTGAAGACGCGGTGGGCGACGCGCTTGCCGATGTGCTCGTTTGCACCCACGGTCGGAGGGACGCGTGCTGCGGGGCTCGCGGGATGGAACTCGTGGGCGCCCTGACCGACGCCCCGACGTTTGGCCAACCGGGTGTGCGGGTGTGGCGTACGAGCCACACCGGAGGTCACCGTTTCGCCCCAACTGCGGTCGCCCTGCCTTCAGCGAGCCTCTGGGCGTGGGCCGATGCGTCCCTGCTGTCGCAGGTTGTCTGGTCCGAAGGGCCCCTGGGCTCGGCGCTCTCTCGTTACAGGGGCTGTGCCTCCCTCGGCTCGCCGGCTCATCAGGCGGTTGAGAAAGCCGTCCTGTCTGAAGTTGGATGGACGTTGCTGAGTTCCGGGCGCCGCGCTGCGGACCTGGGTGGCGGTCTGATCGGGCTGGAGACCGAGCTCTACGGCACTTGGGAAGCCGTTGTCAGGGAAGGCCGGCGAGTCGCTCAGCCCGACTGCCGGAGCGACCCCCGGCTCGCCACAAAGCAGAGCGTCGAGTGGGTTGTCGAGGACCTCCGCCAGGTAATCGCCGCCTAAGGAAATGAGCTAGCTGTTGCGTGACAAGCGGTCCAATGAATTGCGGACCTCTGCGACCACACGGTGACCGTCATAGACGACGTCTCTCCAGGTATAAACGAGCGTTTGCACCCCACTTAGTTGCAAGCGGTTGCGACGTCTTGCGTCCTCAGTCATCTGTTCTGGACCGTTGTGGAAGGTGTAGCCGTCTACCTCGACGGCGAGCCCGGGAGCGACCAGGATGTCGACCCGGTAGCTCAGGTCTGGTCCTGCCTTGACCTCCGCCGCGAGCGGCCTTATAGCCGCCTGCCTCAGCAGTCTCATCACCCGGCTTTCGAGGACGCTTGGCTGAGTGGAACCGGCGACCGTACGCCAACGCAAAGTTGACCTGAGCGCTCGCAGGCCAGGACGACCTTTTCGCGCCGACCTGGCCAGCTCAGCTTCGATCGCCTCCAAAGTCACAAGCTTGCCGGCAAGCGCCCTGTCCACAGCCTCTTCGACGGCCTGTGGAGGCATGACGGCGGCCACATCAATAAGAGTTCGCAGTGGAGAGGTGCACGGGATGTTCCGAACGGTAACGATCTGAGCGGGGAACTCGGTTGGCCGGTGGACGTCACAGCCTCTAGGACGGTTCGAAACCACTCGAGGGACGGTGATGGCGTGCCGTCCTGGAGGATCAGTCATTCGCCACAGCCATGCGGCCGACTGATGGGATGCCACGGCTGCGGGACCTGCCGCCAGTAGCGCCGCAACGAGGTGCTGCTCAGGGGACTGGGTTGAGCTCACCAGCCGAAAAGTATTGGGACTGAGCTGCTCCCACTCTCCCATGGCTAGCCGGAGCCTCAGGACGTGGTTGCTGACGCCGATGGCGTACAGCTGCGCGCGGCTGATCACCCCGAACTGGTCACGAAAGCGACGACCGAGTTCACGGGTTACGAGCGCCTGCACTCTCATATCATATCTCACACCCTTTCATACTGTTTCGTGCCATTGAACGAAGGCTGGCCAGGGATTCTCGGTGTGGTCCGGGTCTTGTCGGTCTTGGCGGATGAACGTCTGGGCTTGTGGCACGCCGAAATGGGGGTCTCACGCCGAGAAGGTGCGGCTTTGGGGATGGCGGCCCGCCCTGGTACGCCCAGGCCGGGTACGCCCAGGCCCGCCAGTACGCCCAGGCCGGGTACGCCCAGGCCGGGTACGCCCACAGCGGCCGCCTCGAGCGGGCCGATCCATCCAGCACGCTACGCTCAACGCCTGTGCGCAAGGTACTGGTTGCGAACCGAGGCGAGATCGCCATCAGGGCTTTCCGGGCCATCAACGAGCTCGGGCACACCTCGGTCGCCGTGTTCCCCTACGAGGACCGCTACTCGCTGCATCGCCAGAAAGCGGACGAGAGCTACGAGATAGGCGAGCGCGGCCATCCCTTACGGGCCTATCTCGACATCGCGGGCCTGATAGATGTCGCCCAGAGCTCAGGGGTGGACGCCATTTACCCCGGCTACGGCTTCCTCTCCGAGAACCCCGAACTGGCAAGAGCCTGCCAGGAGGCGGGCATCACTTTCGTCGGCCCCCCCGGCGATGTCCTCGCGCTGGCCGGCAACAAGGTGAGGGCAAAGGAGGAGGCCGCCGCTGCCGGTATCCCTGTACTTCGCAGCGCCGGGCCGTGGTCCAGCGTAGAAGAACTTGTAGGCGCCGCCGATGAGGTCGGCTTCCCATTGTTCGTAAAGGCGGCGGCCGGCGGGGGTGGCCGGGGGCTCCGGCGGGTGGGGCGGGCCGAGGAACTGAGGGCCGCAGCCGAAGCGGCAATCCGCGAGGCCGAGACGGCGTTCGGCGACCCGACGGTGTTCCTGGAAGAGGCGGTCGAACGTCCCCGCCATGTGGAGGTCCAGGTGCTAGCCGACGGCGCTGGCGATGTTGTGCACCTGTACGAACGGGACTGCTCGGTCCAGCGCCGGCACCAGAAGGTCGTAGAGATAGCGCCCGCGCCCAACCTTGACGGCGGGATCCGGGCCAACTTGTTGGCCGACGCTGTCAGCTTTGCGCGAGCGGTTGGTTACCTCAATGCCGGCACGGTCGAGTTCCTGGTGGGCCCCGATGGCCGCTATGTGTTCATCGAGATGAACCCACGCATACAGGTCGAGCACACAGTGACCGAGGAGGTCACCTCGGTCGACCTCGTCCAGTCGCAGCTGCGGGTCGCGGATGGGGCCACGCTCGCCGACCTCGGCATCTCCCAGGGCTCGATCTTCGTGAACGGCACCGCCCTTCAGTGCAGGATCACGACAGAGGACCCGGCACATGGCTTCCGTCCCGACACCGGGCAGATCACCGCTTACCGCTCTCCCGGCGGCCACGGTGTCCGCCTGGACGGCTGCGCGTACGTCGGGGCAGATGTATCACCCCATTTTGATTCGCTGCTTGTAAAGCTGACTTGCAGGGGCAGGACGTTCCCCGAGGCTGTCGCAAGGGCGCGACGAGCGGTGGCGGAGTTCAGGATCCGCGGGGTCGCGACCAATATCCCGTTCTTGCAGGGCCTCCTGGAAGAGCCGGATTTTATGGCGGGCAACCTGACGACCTCGTTCATCGACGACCGGCCTGGCCTCCTAAGCCGGCGCAGTGGTGCGGACCGGGGTACGCGACTGCTCAATTACCTGGCGGACGTCACCGTCAACCGCCCACCGGGTGCCACCCCTGGCGCCCCCGACCCGAGAGAAAAGCTCCCCCCTGTACCCGCAGCGGTACGCAAGGGACCGCATAGCGCAACTAGCAGTAGCGGTGGCGGGGTGTCCTCGGGGAGCCGCCAGGTGCTCGACCGGCTTGGCCCGGAAGGTTTTGCCAAATGGCTCCGAGACCAAGTCCCTGTTGCGGTTACGGACACGACGCTGCGCGACGCGCACCAGTCACTGCTCGCCACGAGGCTCCGTACTACGGACATGCTCCACGGGGCGCCATATTTCTCCCGCATGCTGCCGGGCTTGTTGTCACTGGAGGCCTGGGGCGGGGCGACATTCGATGTTTCCTTGCGCTTCTTGAAGGAGGATCCGTGGGAGCGCCTCTCTGCCCTGAGCGAAGCCGTCCCCAACATCTGCCTGCAGATGCTGATAAGGGGCCGGAACACGGTCGGTTACACCCCCTATCCCGACGAGGTGGCGGTCGCCTTCGTCAAGGAAGCGGCCCGCACGGGCGTCGATATATTCCGGATCTTCGATGCTCTCAACGATGTCGACCAGATGGTCCCTGCCATCAAAGCGGTCCTGGAAACTGGCAAGGTTGCCGAAGGTGCGGTCTGCTACACCGGGAACCTCGCCAGCCCGGCGGAACGCCTCTACACCCTTGATTATTACCTACGTAAAGCCGAACAGCTCGTCGCGGCCGGTGTGCACATACTTTGCATAAAAGATATGGCGGGTTTGCTCCGGGCTCCCGCCGCGCGGACGCTGGTGGGGGCCCTCAGGGAGAATTTTGCATTGCCGGTCCACTTGCATACCCACGACACCGCCGGCGGCCAACTTGCGACGTATCTGGCTGCGGTTGAGGCCGGCGTCGACGCGATCGACGGTGCTATGGGGCCTTTGGCGGGCACGACCAGCCAACCGTCTATTGGGGCGATCGTTGCCGCCACGGACAACACCGAACGGGAAACGGGGCTTTCGCTCGACGCGATAGAAGCCTTCGAGCCCTACTGGGAGGCCGTACGGGGCCTCTACCGTGCCTTCGATATCGGCTTCGGGGCGCCGACAACGCGGGTATACCGCCACGAGATGCCGGGTGGCCAGATATCGAACCTGCGCCAGCAGGCAATCGCTTTGGGCCTTGGCGACCGCTACGAGATGGTCGAGGATCTCTACGCCGAGTCGAACCGCATTCTCGGCAATATCGTAAAGGTGACGCCAAGCTCTAAGGTCGTTGGCGATTTGGCTCTCTACCTGTGCGGCGCGAATGCTGACATAAACGAGTTCGAACGGGACCCGGCGAGCTTCGATCTCCCTGACAGCGTCATAGGTTTCTTGTCCGGTGAGCTCGGCGTGCCACCTGCTGGATGGCCCGAACCTTTCCGCACGAAAGCGCTTGCGGGGAAAAAACTGCCGTCTCGCAACGTCGACCTGCCCGCCGAGACCGAAGCGGTGCTTGTGAGCCCGGACGTCAGCCCACAGAGGTTGCGCCAGGTCCTGGACTCGCTACTGTTCCCTGGGCCGGCTCGCGACTTCGAGGAGGCGGTCCGCCAGTTCGGGGACCTGTCCGTGCTGCCGACGTCTGCATTTTTCAATGGGCTTACCCCCGGCGACGAAGTAGAGGTGGCACTCGAGGCGGGTGTGTCCTTGTACCTGGCGATCGACGCGATCGGCGAAGCGGACGAGAGCGGCTTTCGTTCCGTGTTTTGCCGGCTGAACGGCCAGCCACGTGTGGTGACCGTGCGCGACCGTTCAGTAAAAGACACGCGGCCCAGAGGCGAGCGAGCGCAAAGCGACAATCCGGCACATGTTGCTGCGCCTTTTGCCGGTGCGGTTTCGCTTACGGTCGGGGTTGGTGACCGGGTCGAAGCTGGCCAGACTGTGGCGACGATCGAAGCGATGAAGATGGAGGCCCCGATCACGACCTCGCTTGGCGGTATCGTCCAACGCCTCGCCGTGGCTAAGGTGGCGTCGGTCGACGGGGGTGACCTGTTGATGGTGATAGCGCCGGGAGTGAGCTGAAGTGCGCATCGGGGTGGTGACGGAGACCAAGTCGGACGAGCGCCGGGTAGCCCTTACGCCGGCCGGTACGGAGGAGCTTGTAGCGGGGGGCCACACGGTTCTCGTGCAGCAGGGCGCCGGGGAGGGGTCGGGCTTCGCTGACGACGCCTACAAGAGGGCGGGCGCGGTCCTGGTCGGAGGAGCCGAGAACATCTGGGCAGACGTGGACCTGCTCGTCAAGGTGAAGGAGCCCGTGGGGCCCGAGCTCGGGTACTTCCGCGAAGGGTTGGTACTTTTCACCTATCTGCACCTGGCGGCCGCTCCGGAGCTCACCGCTGCTCTCGTGGCCTCCGGTGCGACAGCGGTGGCGTATGAGACGGTCGAGGACGCTTCAGGCCGCTTACCGCTGCTAGCGCCCATGAGCGAGATCGCCGGTCGGCTCGCTGGCCAGGTGGTGGCCCATTATCTCCAGTCGCCCATGGGCGGCAGGGGCATCCTGGCAGGTGGGGCTCCCGGGGTGGCGCCGGCGAGGGCGCTCGTGCTGGGCGGTGGTGTCGTCGGTGTCTACGCCGCACGTGTGGCCAAGGGGCTCGGTGCCGATGTCACGATCCTCGAGCGGTCCGACGATCGGCTCCGTTACCTGGACGATCGCTTCGAGGGGTCGGTGCGCTGTTTGATGTCGGACGCTCACAGCATCATTGAGCAGCTTGCGGTCAACGACGCCGTGATAGGTGCGGTGCTGGTACACGGGGCGGCCGCACCCAGGCTCGTCTCGAGGGCGATGCTGGCCAACATGCCCAGGCGCGCGGTGATAGTGGACGTCGCGATAGACCAGGGTGGCTGCACCGAGACCTCCCGCCCAACCACCCACGAAGCCCCGACCTACGTGGTGGACGACGTCTTGCACTACTGCGTCACCAACATGCCGGGAGCCGTCCCGGTCACCTCGACGCGGGCGCTAACAAATGCGACGCTTCCCTACCTGCACCGGCTTGCTGACCTCGGCCTGGACGGGTTCTGCGAGAAAGATCCCGGTTTTGCGAAGGGGGTCAACGTGCGATATCACGCCGTCACCCACCCTGCCGTTGCCGAAGCCTACCGCGCCCAACGTGGTGGAAATTAAAGAAACCTCGGTACCCCGTGCTTAACTGCGACGAAATAGTTGGCTTTTAACCGAGCTTGCTCAGGCTCGAGTCGCAGGGTGCCGATCCCCCTGAAATGCCGGTGGACAGCAATAAGCGAGTGACAAGATTAACGCGAGGTGCCGACGTTCGCTGGTTGTCGTCGGTGGTAGGAGACGGTGGGCCGGGGAACCCCGAGCCACTTGCTGAAGCGATACCAGGCCGCGAGGGAGTCGTACGGGCACGGCTCAGCCAGCTGCTGGCATCCCTCGGCGACATCCCTGCTCAACACCCGGCGGCGGTATTTGACCGGGGCCGCGGCTTCGGCCGACTACTTGACGAGATCTGCCCGGCGGGGTCGGTTGTGATGCATGGCCGTCGAGTACCGAACAAGGCGTTATCGCTGGACCACGTCTCGATAGCGCCGAGAGGTCTCGTCGTGGTGGGCTCCGACCTTGGCCACGCTTTAGGGGGCGGCTCCAGCCAGCGCGGCAGGGGCTTGCAAGGAAGGGATGGTCTCGACGGGCCCGCCCGCCCGGCGATCTCGGGGTTTGTCGAGCGGCGCATCGGGCTTGTCCGGGAGATCCTGCGTCGCGGTAATGCTCTGAATTCCTGGTTGGACGAGACCTCTTGGGGCCACATTCCCGTGTTCGCTGCAGCATGTTCGGCGCCTCTCATGGGGACGATGCAGAAACCCCCGTTGATGTTGGAGGGCATGACGCTCGACGGCCTGTGGTTGGGAGCTGTCAATCAGCTGCCGGAGTGGCTCGCTTCGGGCGGGGCCCTCGGCCCAGAGGACCGCGCCGCGCTGGGTAACTTCCTTGCGGCGGAGCTGCCTGTCGGCTGATCACCGAGGGTGGACCGGGCCCTGCGTGTGCTTGGGCCTCCGGATCGGCAATGCTTGTAGGGTGACCCACGCCGAACCAGCCGCAAACAACCGGCCCAGTGATGACGCAGGCCCTGCTCAGGGCACGTCTGGCCAATCGGGACGCAAACCGGGCCCGACACGTCATTGCCTGGGCGACGAGAAACGTCGCACTCGAGTCGTTGCCACGATCGGACCAGCGTCCGACGAACCGGCAACCCTGGCAGCCATGCAGGACGCCGGGATGGATGTCGCCCGCCTCCCCCTCGCCCACGGCACAATCGATGAAGCCGTAGCGCGCCTGCGCCGCGTCCGTGAGGCTGCACCAGATGTCGGCATACTGGTGGACCTACCAGGGCCCAAGATCCGCACCACTCCTTTCCCCGAAGGTGGTGTCGTGCTGGCGACCGGTAGCGAAGTGGTCCTAAGTCCCCACGACCTCACGCCTCACAGCAGCGCGACGAACATCGGCGTGTCGGTCCCCGAGCTGGTGGAGTCGTTGCAGGAGGGTGACAAGATATCCCTCGGCGACGGCGGGGTATCCCTCATTGCCGAAAAACGGCAAGGCCAGTCGATGAAATCCAGGGTCCTGGCCGGCGGCAAGGTGCAGGGTCGCCCAGGTGTTACGGCCCCTGCCTCGAGGCTCGCCCTCAAGACGCCTACGCCTGACGACCTGGAGCGCCTCGAGGTACTCCTGGAAGAGGGCATCGAGAGCGTGGCTGTTTCGTTCGTGCGGACAGCTTCGGACCTTGCGGATGTGAGGGCGCTCACCGGAAGGGGCATCCTGGTTTGCGCCAAGATGGAGACCCCCGAGGCGCTAGAGGACATAGACAACATCTTGCAGGCAGCCGACTCGCTCATGGTCGCCCGTGGTGACCTCGGGGTGCGCGTCGCGCTGGAGGAAGTGCCGCACATTCAAAAGAAACTGATCCGCTCTTCGGTCGCATGGGGTCGCCCGGTCATAACCGCGACGCAGATGCTGGAGTCCATGATCTACTCGCCTGTGCCCACGCGTGCGGAGGTGACCGACGTTGCCAACGCGGTCTTCGACGGTACCAGCGCCGTTATGCTCTCGGGCGAGTCAGCCGTCGGCATCGACCCCGTCAACGCGGTAGCCACGATGGCCCGGATAGCACGGCGCGCCGACCTCGAGTTCGACAGTTACGGCTGGGGGCGGAACCTCCCGGCCCAGAACTTCGCCTCGGAGGGCCCGGCAGGCGCCCGGATCACCGCCGCCATTGGGGCGGCAGCGTGGCGCGCCTCGGTAGAAGAGAACGCAGCCGTGATCATCGCATGTACCAACACGGGCGCAACTGCTCGCGCCATCGCCCGCTTCAGGCCAGCTGCGCCGATCGTGGCGGCGACCCCGTTCGCGTTCACGGCTCGCCAGCTCACTACGAGCTGGGGGGTCGACACCGTGCTGGTACCGGAAGCCAAGACCACTGACGAGGCCGTGACCCATGCGGTCGAAGCGGTGCGCCGTGGCGGTTATGCGAAACCGGGCGACGTCGTGGTAGTGCTTGCTGGATCTTTGGGTGACCCCGAGCCCGTGACTGACACGCTCCGACTGGTGCGTATCTACTGAGGGCGCTGGGCCTCTGCAGGCCCGTAGGAGGTCCACGCACGCTGTGAAGGGTCACGATAACGATCGTGTTGGCTTCGGCGAGGCTGGCACGCGGCCATGCACGCTGTCGGTCGTTGTCCCCACTCGCAACGAGGCCCTCAACGTGGGCCCGTTGGCGGTCCGGCTCAAGGCGGCACTTTCCCAGACGGAGGGCGGTTGGGAGCTGATATTCGTTGACGACTCCGATGACACCACGCCCGAGGTTGTCGGGCGTCTGACTGACGAGGCCGGGCGCCTTAGTGACGAGGCTGGCGTGGGCGCCCCGGTCCAGCTGTTGCACCGGCCAAGGGGTATGCGTTCAGGCGGCCTGGGCGGGGCGGTCCGGGATGGTTTCGCCATAGCCAAGGGCCGAGTGGTTGCCGTGATGGACGCCGACCTGCAGCACCCGCCGGAGGTCGTCCCGGCGCTCATCGCACCCGTCTTGTCGGGCGAAGCGGACCTCGTTGCCGGCAGCCGGTACGGATGGGCGGGCGCCGACGCGGGGCTCTCCGGCCCGTGGCGCCACCTTGTTTCGGGGGGTTGCCGGTGGCTCGTCCACCTGCTGGTACCAGGTAGCAGACCGTTGCAGGACCCGTTGAGCGGCTTGTTCGCCCTGCGGCGCTCATTGCTCGACGGCGTCGAGCTACGACCGGCGGGTTACAAGATCCTGCTGGAGGTGACCGTGCGGGCAAGGCCGGCAAGGGTGGGCAACGTGGGGTTCAATTTTGGGCCGCGCCACGCCGGTAGGTCGAAGGCGAGCCTGCGCGAGGGCCTCGTCTTCCTCCGTCACCTGGCTCGGCTTGTTGCGGCGAGCCGGAGCAGACGTGCCGATCGGCCGGAGCGGCCTGCCGCCGTTGACATAGACACCGTGGACCTCCTTGGGAAACAGGTGCTGGAACCCGTCGAAAAGCGCTAGCAGGTGTTTGTTACGCCCGCGGTGGACCTTTGGGCGGCCCGCTTGCCGACGAGGACTAGGCGCGCCAGAGTGGCTCTGAGGGATTTAATGGGCAGAGGAGGATCGCATGCCTGAGATGATGGACATAGAGGCACCGGATCCTGCCGCGGCGGTGAGGGCATTCAACAGACTTCCGACAAAGTCGAGAATTTCTAGGCATCTAAGCTCTCTCCCCAAGACGTCAATCGGGATATTTGCTGTATATGCAATTGCGGGCATGGCAGCGAACTGGCCGACATGGCCCGGCGATCCTGATCGAATTCGGTACGTCAGCAATTTTGGAGGCATTGGGTACACGGATCAGTATTTGATTACTTGGTTCTTGGCGTGGACCCCTAATGCGCTAGCTCACGGGGCCAACCCCTTCTTCACGACGTTCCTCAATTATCCCGACGGGATCAATCTTGTCCAGAACACTGCTTCTCCCCTCCTCGGTCTGTTAGCTGCTCCGGTCACCCTCCTCGTCAGTCCGATCGCTAGTTATAACTTGCTTATCTGGCTGTCGTTCCCTCTATCGGCCATGTCGATGTACTTCGTTCTCCGCCGGTTCGTACGGTGGCGCGTAGCGACCTTTGTGGGAGGGGCGCTGTACGGGTTTTCACCGTTCGTTGTCGATCAAAGCCTCTACCACCTGATCTTGTGCTTTGTCCCTTTGCCACCACTCATTTTCCTGTCAACCTACGAACTCCTTCGACCCGGGCAGCGGTCCCCGATGCGTTGGGGATTGGCTCTCGGGTTCCTCGTGGTCGGCCAGTTCTTCATTTCCGGGGAGATCTGCACGACGACGGTGATGATGGGGGTCGCTGGCGTCCTCTTGGTTGCGGTATATCGATGGAAGTTAGTTCCTGTCGTTGTTCTAAAGGCGTGGAAGGGCGTGATCGCTGCTACGGCCATCGTCGCGCTATTTCTGTGGTACCCGGTCCTCGTTATGATGACGGGGCCCTACCGTTACAAGGGCACAGCGAACCCCGGAGGGGAGGGGGCAGACCTCCTCAGCCCATTATTACCGACGTCGTTGGAACGTTTCTCTTTCGGGCACCTCGGTGTTCTTGGAAGCCAACTCATCTTCGGCAACACCTCCGAGAATGGTGGGTACCTAGGTTTGCCGCTCCTGGTACTGATGATCCTGGTCCTCGTTAGGTACTGGTGGAAACCTTGGGTCCGGTTCTCTGGTTTGATGGTTCTCATCGCGTTCGTGTTGTCCTTGGGGGATCACCTGGACGTCAACAACCACAGGACGACATTCCCGCTTCCGTTCCAGCTCCTGGACAACCTGCCGGTGCTCAACATCATCCTGCAGGTTCGCTTCGGACTGTTCGTGGCGCTGTTCGCCTCCACGCTAGTGGCGCTCGGTGTGGACGAGATGCACACGCGACGCGCGGGACTTTCACGGGATCTCCAGCTATCTCTGCCGCTATCGGTCAGGCATAAGCGTTCGTGGCGAACAGCGGTGCCGCTGGTAAGGGATTGGGGGCCCTTTGCGATGGGAGCCTTGTGCTTTGTCACCCTCATTCCGAATTTCCCCTTAGCGACGACCACCGCCACCGTACCGGCATACTTCACGACGGCCGCGGTTGACCGGATCCCACAGGGCAGTGTGGTCCTGATATCTCCCTACCCATCGGTTTTCAGCCCGTTGCCGCAGCTGTGGCAGGCGGTTGCGGGGGACCGGTTCAAGATGATCGGTGGGTACGGTTTATTTTCCACCGGCCCGCCGTATGACATCCCCGACGAGTACCCTCCGATTCTCGAACCCGAAGACGTCCAGATGTACCTGACTGGTGAGGCAAACGGTGTCCCGTTCCAGAGCGGGCCGATCCCGACCCTAAACGAGCGGCTCGAATGTGACCTCCGGACATGGTTGCTGAGATATAACGTCGGCACCGTCCTTTCGGGGCCCATCCTGTTGTACCCCTCCGCCAACCCGAAGGCGATCGATCGTCTGTTCCGTCTCTCTCTTGGGCCACCATCAGCACTAGAGGGCTCTGTGACAGCCTGGTATGAGGTACCCCTTGACATTCAACGCACCGTTTCACAGTTCGATTGCGTCGGCAGTTGACGTCGCAAGACCTGCAATATGTGAGTGGGTGCACCGAAAGTGAGAATATGGCCGTCCGCAGCCGCTCGATGCGGGTCCCTCCCTGCAGCTCCGCCCGTACCTGCTCGACCGGGACTTCGGGGTCGATGAGCACAGCCAGTAGCTCGTCCAATAAACCCGGGCGCCGGTAGCCACTATCTGTGGGCTGGGGGCGACGCCGGGCCGTCCAGCCCCTGCACCAAGTGGTGTCCCGGAGCCGCCGCGCGCCGATCGGCCGGAGGTATTTGTTAACATGCCGGGAAGTGGTTGACGGCCGGGACGGGATACAACAGAGCTCGGCCGAGGGTGCCGACTTTGAACCTGGGATTGCCGCACAAGCGGAAAATCGGCCACTTGACCCTTTCCCTGGGACTGCGTTCGAGCCGGAGGAAGGCGAGGACCTCAGCCTTTTCCCGTTGCCCCCGCCGGACGAGCAGCACAGGGGCGGGAAGGATACCCGCGCTGCCGGGGCCAATAGTGCTGGCGGGCCCCGGCCCCATTCCCTCATCGGGGGACTGGACGACCTTTTGGCCTCAGCTGAGCGGAGGGTGCTTTGGGTACTCCGGGCCGCTGTGTCGCCAATCGTGTGGCCGATGGAGAAGTGGATCACCTTGCGGGGCGAGATCCGGTCCTGGGATGAAGACCGGGAGGGCTTTGTCGAGGAGGTCGACGAGCCGGCCCTCGGCGTTGCCCCCGAGAAGCCGTGGATCGCCTACTGGGGGAGGACAGTGGCTGGCCCGGTGACGGCCCTCGTGGTCCTGATGGCTGTCTATATCGGTGTGTTCGGGGATCTCACGTACCGGCAGCAGTCCAACTACGGGACCTTTGGGTTCGATATGGGCATCTACGACCAGGGCATCTGGCTCATTTCCCACCTTAAAACGCCCTTTGACACTATCCGTGGCATAAACTACTTTGGCCAGCACGTCAACGTAATATCCTTCGCCCTCGTACCCTTCTACTGGCTCGGCGCTGGCCCCCACTTCCTATTCGCGTTCGAAACGGTGTGGTTCGCTCTTGGCGCCGTCCCCCTTTACCTCCTTGGCCGGGACCGCCTTCACAACTCCTCGCTCCCCCTTGCTATTTGTGCCGCCTACCTTCTCTATCCACCCTTGGAATGGACCAATGAGTGGATGTTCCACCCTGACTCCCTCATGGCCACTCCCCTAATGTTCGCGTACTATTTCGCTACCCGTCGCCGTTGGGGCCTCTTTTGGGTTTTTGTTATCATCACCCTCTCCTGTAAAGAAGACGCCGGCCTCGCCATTCTCGCGTTGGGCATTGTCGTATGGTTTAAGTTCCGCGACCGCACCTGGGGGCTGATCACCGCCCTTACCGGGGCTGCTTGGTTTCTGATCTGCACCAAACTCATCATTCCGCTTGTCAATGGCGGCGGCCAGCCGTTTTACTTCAATCTTTTTCCCGAGTATGGGAGCACGCTGCCCCAGATCGCTAAAAACTTGCTTTTTCACCCCTCCCGTCTTTACCATCAAGCGACTGGCTCCGTTGCCTGGACTTATTACGGGGGAACCCTTTGGCCCGTCGCTCTCCTTGCCCTCTTTGCCCCGTCCGTCCTGTTTATCGCCCTCCCTCAAATACTCATCAACACCATGTGCGGCAACGGGTACACCCGCGTACTTACCTCCGGCGCCTACTACAACAACATCGTGATCGCCGCCGTCTTTCTTGCTACCATCGAGACCTGCGCCCGTCGTGGCCGTTCCCCCTCCGCTAAGGCCTTCATGGTCGGGCTCGTATTGGCCTCCTCCGTTGCTTGTAACGTCGCCTGGTCCCCGTCTCCAATTTCCGTAAAATTCCACAACGGGACCTGGGCCTCTCCTTCCCCCCAAGATGCTGCCCGCACCGCGGCCATCGCCCTTGTTCCCCCTAGTGGCGCCGCCTCCGCTACCTACGATATCGATGATCATATGACTCACCGGACTCTCATCTACGAGTACCCTAATCCTTGGATCACCACCAACTGGGGCCTCAACAATGACGATTTTCTTCCCAACCCAAATAAAGTCGACTGGCTCGTTCTCAATACCGCAGTCATCGGCCCCTCTGGGACCGCCCTCTACAGAGACCTCGAAGTTCACCAATTTCGCCAAATCTACGACCAAGATGGCGTCCTAGTCCTCCACCGCATTGCCCCTGGTATCCCCAACGATCACAACTGGCCGTAGGGGCCCGCAGCCTCAGGGACTGAAGAGCCGGGACCGCCAGATGTGGCTTTTGTGGAGGGCGTAGCTGACCATGACACCGAGAGTGCCGAGCCCGTAGTTGATGCCCGCCCTCATGGAGGTCGAAGAGGCATCGGAGTGATAGCGGGTGTCGATCGGAACTTCCAGGATCCGCTGGCGGAAAGCGACCGCCTGGGCGATGACCTGGGTATCGAATACGAAGTCGTTCGAGTTACGCAAGAACGGCACCGTCTGTAGGAAGTGCCGGCTGTACGCCCGGTAACCAGTGTGCAGTTCGCTGAACGACGTGCCCATCACCTTGTTCTCGATCCAAGTCAACGCATGGTTCGCATAAAAGCGGTACAGGGGCATTTTGCCGCGGCGTGCGCCACCAGGGTTGAGCATCCGGCTGCCGAGCACCATGTCGGCTTCGGCGTCCAAAAGCGGTTGGATCATACGGGGGATCATCTTGGGGTCGTACTGGCCGTCGGGGTGCAGCATTACGACGATGTTGGCTCGGATGCGGAGAGCCTCGAGGTAACAAGCCTTCTGGTTGCCCCCGTAGCCGACGTTGTGGGGGAGAGCCAGGGTCCGGATCGCCAGTTGAGAGGCCACTTCCAGGGTCGCATCGATGCTGTGGTCGTCGACCAGGAGGACTTCGGTGACGACGTCGGCTGGGATCGCGCGCCATGTGTCTCTCAGCGTGCGTGCGGCATTGTACGCCGGCATTACCACCAGCACAGAACCAGTCGGCAGGGGAGGGCCAGTTGGCCCGGCAGTACCGCTTGGTTCGCCGGGCTTGTCGGGCTCCACCAGTCGTAGCCTAGAGCCCGCCTCGGGCAACTTGGGCGATCGAAAGCCTCGGGCCCGGGCGTCGGCTGCAAACCGTCTGCCCAGGTTTATCGCTTCGTACGGGCCGGGATCTGAGACAAGAAGCGGTAGAACCGCGGCACACCGCCGTTGAGCCGTCCCGCCAGGAGCAACCAGGCCGGAACTACAACATCATCGCGCCGGTGCTCGATCGAACTTACGATTAAGCGCGCCACCTTCGCGACCGGCATTGGCTTTGGCCATGAACGCTGGTATGCCCGGTTCCGGCGCGTGAAAAAGGGGGTATCGACGACACCGGGGCTTACGAGAGTCACGGTCACTCGTCGGCCCCCCGGGTCGCGCGCCCACTCCGACCGCAACCCGTCCGCGAGGCCCCGTAGGCCGTATTTCGCCGCTCCGTAGGCAACTTCTTCGGCTACTCCTACGAGGCCGACGATCGAGCCGATGAGGACCAGCTGGCCGCCGGCTTCGCTGTTTAGTAGGTAGGGCGCTGCGGCATTGGAGAGGTGCACGGGCGCACGGAGATTTATGTCGAGCACGGTATCGATGTCTGCCGGCGACATCGTGTCGAACGGCCCGGACCAGCCAGCGCCCGCATTGGACACGACGACGTCGAGCCCGCCGAGAGCTGAGACTGCGGCGGACACAACCTCGCCAGGCGCGCCGGGTTCGGTCAGGTCCCTCACGATCGCCGCTTGCAGCGCCCCGGCGGGGGCCAGCTTCAATGCGGACGAGGACCGGCCGGTCCCGACCACGCGAGCACCGCGGGCGGCCAGGAGCGTGCTAACCGCCGCGCCAATGCCGCTGGACGCCCCCGTTACGAGCACGCGGAGCCCCGACAGGGACCGGGGCGTTGACAACGGGCTACTTAGTGCCCGCCGCAGGACAACGTCAGCGCAGAGAAGGCGGCGGCGGTCACTACCGAGCGTTCACGAGGGCGCGCAGCGACTCGCGCATGCTTCCCGCAGTCGCCAGCACGGCGCTTGGCTCGAAGCCGCAGTGGGCCATGCAGTTATGGCAACGGGGGTCGCGGCCGCGCCCGTACTTGGACCAGTCGGTGGTCTCGATGAGCTCCTTGTAGGTCTCGGTGTAGCCGTCGGCGAGCAGGTAGCAGGGGCGCTGCCAACCGAACACCGAATACGACGGGATCCCCCATGGCGTGCACTCGAACTCGACCTTGCCCTCGAGGAAGTCGAGGAACATCGGGCTGTGGTTGAGCCGCCAATGCTTACGCTTCCCGGCAAAGGCCTCCTTGAAGAGCTTGGTCGACTGGTTGACACCGAGGAAGTGGACCTGGTCCGGCGCCTTTTCGTAGGCGTACCCCGGAGAGATCATCATGGTGTCGACTTCCAGCTCGTCGTTCAGAAAGTCAAGGACCTCCTGAACGGTCCGTGGGGAGTCGGTGCTGAAGAAGGTGGTGTTCGTGGCGACGCGGAAGCCCTTTTCTTTCGCCGCCTTGATCGCTGCAACAGCCTTGTCGAAAACTCCGTCCCGGTCGACGGATTTGTCGTGGCGTTCCTTCAGGCCGTCGATGTGGATAACCCAGGAAAACGCCGGGTGAGGCTTGAACTTGTCGAGCTTGCGTTCGAGCAGCAATGCGTTGGTGCACAGGTAAACGAAGCGTTTGCGGTCCAACAATGCTTGTGTCATCTTGTCGATGTCGGGATGGAGGAGAGGTTCACCGCCGGCTATGGATACCATCGGTGCCCCGCATTCTTCGATGGCGGCCACGGCCTGCTCCACCGAAAGCCTCTTGCGGAGGATTTCGGTCGGGTACTGGATTTTGCCGCAACCATGGCACTCGAGGTTGCAGTTGAACAGTGGTTCGAGCTCGACTATGAGGGGGTACTTGTCCCGCTTGGCGAGTTTCTGGCGGGCGACGTACGTCCCGACCTTGATGCTCTGGCGCAAGGGCACGCCCATCTAACTGGTCTCCAGCACTTAACGGACCTCCATTGGAAGGGGAAAAGAAACGTGTTCGTTGCCGGTCGAGCGTTCCTCGATGGAGGCACCGCCGAGCGCGGCCACGCAGTCCACGACCTCGCGGACCAGTTCTTCGGGGGCGCTCGCGCCGGCGGTGACGCCCACGCGCCGGGCCCCCACTAGCCACGAGAGGCGCAGGTCGAGCTTGCTGTCGACAAGGTGGGCGCTTGCGCCGCAGCGCCGGGCTACCTCGACCAGCCGGTTGGAATTGGACGAATTCGGTGATCCCACCACCAGCACAACGTCGCAATCAGGGGCCATCTGCCGCACCGCCTCCTGGCGGTTCTGGGTGGCGTAACAGATATCCGATGCTGCTGGCCTGGCAAGGTCGGAAAAGCGCCGTTCCAAGGCCGTTACCACCCCGGCGACCTCGTCGGTTGCAAGAGTCGTCTGGGTTATGAACGCTGTCGGCTCGCTCGGGTCGAGGTCGATGACCGAGACGTCTTCGGCCGTGCTGACCAGAGCTGTGCCAGGCACGGTGCCAAGGGTACCCTCGACCTCGTCGTGACCGGCGTGGCCGATAAGGACCAGCTGGCGCCCACTCCCGGCGAAACGGCGCGCTTCGCTGTGGACCTTGCTCACCAGAGGGCAAGTCGCGTCGATGGTGAACATCTGGCGGGCGGTTGCTTCTTCGTGCACGGCAGTCCCGACTCCGTGGGCCGAAAACACGACGTAAGAACCATCGGGCACCTCCGCCAGCTGTTCGACGAAGACCGCTCCTGCTTCCTCGAGCCGGGAGACCACGTGAGCGTTGTGCACGATCTGGCGGCGCACGTACACAGGTGCCCCGTAGCGGTCCAGCGCACGCTCGACTGTCTCGATGGCGCGCCGCACACCTGCGCAGAACGACCGAGGTTCGGCTAGAAGGATCTCCCTCTGGCCGACTGCCGCAGCCCAGTTCGCAAGCGCGTGGCGGGACGCCCGCAAGGCCCGGAGCCCGGCCCAGGCTCCCCGGGCACCCGCCGGCGAGAAGAGCTCTTCGCCTGGAGTGTCCGATATCGCCCTCACGACCGCCAGGGGGACGCCCCAGCCTTGCGCGGCCACGGCGGTCGACTCCATGTCCACGGCCGTCGCGCCGAGGGCCGCCAAGGCCGCCCTCTCGTCGCCTGTGACGATGTGGTCGGTGCTCACGACCGTGCCTGTCCTGGCTCGCAAGCCGAGCCGCCGCAGCTCCGCTGACAGCAATGGTGCCGAGGGGAGCCGGGCGACCTCTGTCCCATCAGGGTCGATCAGGCGGTCGGCCACAACGAGGTCACCGGGCACCAGGTCGTTGCCCAGCCCACCGCCCAAGCCGGCGACCGCGACAGCTGCGTCAGGCGGCGTGCCAAGCGGGGCGTCGGACAGCGCGTCAGGCGGCGCGGCTGCCATCCTCAAACGCCGCGCAGCGTTACCCGCTTTGGTGAGGCCCATCCCGATGCGCTCGATCTGCAGCGTCGCGGGCCCGACGCGAGAGGTCGTTCCCGGCCCGAGGGCCAGGGCCTCGATCCGAAGAGGTGCAAGCACGAGCAGCCGGGGGGCCTGCACGGTTTACGCGTCCTGCTCCGGCTTTGTCGGCCGGGGAGGTTTGTGCCGAGGCCCGGTCCCGAGCAGGTACCTACCGAGGGCCGTCAGGGGGAAGACGTGCCTGTAGAGGTGGTAGTTCAACGAGAAGTCCCATGGGAACCCTGTGCCGGTGAACCACGGCTCGTCCCAGGTACCATCTTCGGTCTGGGCCCGGACGAGCCAATCGATGCCCCTCGCGGTCGCAGGGTTGTCCGTCTCGCCGGCGGCGATCAGGCCGATCAGCGCCCACGCTGTTTGGGAGGCGGTGGACGCTCCACGCCCGGCCCAGCCGGGTTCGACGTAGGACCGTAGGTCCTCACCCCAGCCACCGTCTAGGTTCTGGTGCTCCACAAGCCACCGGACGCCGTCGGCCACGGTCGGGTCCTTGGCGGGCACGCCGGCGGCTATCAGGGCCGGCAGCACGGCACCAGTCCCGTAAACGTAGTTGACACCCCAGCGCCCCCAATACGACCCGTCGCTCTCCTGGTGGGCAGCGAGCCAGTCGAGCCCCCGCTGCAGAGAACCCTGGCGAGCCGGGTCGAGCGGGTGGGGCTCGCAGGCCAGCATTTCGACGACGTGTGCTGTGACGTCGGCGCTCGGCGGGTCGGTGACGGCTCCGAAATCGAAAAAGGGCAGCTGTGTGGGCAACGTCGAAGTGTTGTCAGCGTCGAACGCGCCCCAACCGCCGTCGGAGGACTGCATGCCGACGAGCCAGTTGAGCGCGCGGTTGCAGGCTGCATCGCTGCCGGGGTCGCCGGCGGCGCGGCGAAGGGCCAGGACCACCTCTGCGGTGTCGTCGATGTCGGGGTAGTGGACGTTCTGAAACTCGAAAGCCCAGCCGCCTGGCGCAAGCTTGGGCCGGCGGACCGCCCAGTCGCCGACGACTGTGACCTCTTCCTGAAGCAGCCAGTCCCGTGCGGCTTTCAAAGCCGGGTCGTCAGATGGTGTACCCGCATCGACCAATGCGATAGCCGCCAGAGCGGTGTCCCACACCGGGGACTGGCATGCCTCGATCCGCCGGCCCCGTTCGTCCTCGAGAGCGAAGGCGTCCAGGCCCGCGATCGCTGCGGCCAGGACGGGGTGGTCGAGAGGGTAGCCCTGCAGCACGAGGGCGATCGTCGAGTAGACCATGGGCGGCTGGATCCCACCCCAGCTGCCATCGGCTTCCTGGCGGGCCACGATCCAGCGTTCGGCTTCGCGCAGGGCCGCTCCCCGGATGATGCGCTTCGGCCAGGACTCGGTTGGCACTTGCTCGTAGCGATGGAGGGCTCTGTCGAGAGCGACGAGTGCCCAGCCGAGCGGGCTCAAGTGCCGGCGGCGCGGCTGCTTCCCTGAGCGAAGCTCGTCGATCTCGAAGGGGAGCGGGCGCGAGGGCCTGTGTGCGGTTATGACCGAGAGCGCCACCATCGTCTGGCGGGCCCAGCAGGCGAACGACCAGATAGAAAGAGGCCACTGGGGTGGCAGGAAGATGAGCTCTGGCGGCACGGCCGGGAGCTTGTCCCAGTCCCATCGGCCCACCATCGCCAGCCACACGTGGGTGAAGACCCGGGTCGACTCGACCCCGCCGTGCTCACGTACCCACGTCGCCGCGCCGGACATGTGCGGGTCGCCAGGGTCGTCGCCGGCCAAGCGGAGGGCGACGTAGGCCTCCACGGTCGCCGAAAGCTCGCCCGGCCCGCCGTGGAAGGTCGCCCAGGGCCCGTCGGGGCGTTGCTGAGAGCGGATCCGGTTCGCGGCTCCGGTTAGCGTCTTTTGGTCCAGGATCCCAAGGAAGTGGCGGAGCAGGATGTCCTCTGCGTCCATGGTCACATTGGTCTCGAGCTCGCCCTTCCACCACCCCTCGGGCTCCTGGCGGGCCTTGAGGTGCTCGCACGCCAGAGCCAAGGCCTCGGCGGCGTCCCGTTCTACGCTCTCCGGGCCCGTGCCGGTGACGGTCACGTCGGTCACTTGCACGTCGCTCGTCGGGACGACCGCCGTGCCCGATCGGCCTGCGAGCTCGGGGTCGTCCGCAAGCAGGGTCATGACTCACGCTCCACTGCGTAAACCGCGAGGTCGGCAAGCTCCCGGCGCGGTACGGCCGATAGGCGGGCATGTTCGAGCGAGCCGAGACCGGCGTCGAGGTGGGCCTTTGCTCGGGCAGCTGTCCACTCCCGGCCGCCGCTGGCCTCGACCAGCCAGGTGGCCCGTGCAACCTCCTCGGGGGTGAGGGCCTTGGCCGG
>Ga0302325_10008200_pt1 | contig 23014 bp, 23 predicted proteins | sample Palsa_T0_2_FD_201948 | JGI IMG/M metagenome (GOLD analysis project Ga0302325, IMG submission 201948) | Peat permafrost microbial communities from Stordalen Mire near Abisko, Sweden - Palsa_T0_2 | ecosystem: Environmental > Terrestrial > Soil > Palsa > Peat permafrost | place: Sweden: Abisko... | reverse complement strand
GAGCGTGAGAAGACAAAATTCCTCGGCGAGGCAGCCGCTCTGGTATTCCCCATAGATTGGCCGGAGCCATTTGGGCTTGTGATGATCGAGGCCATGGCTTGCGGCACGCCGGTACTCGCGTTCCGTCGCGGCTCGGTCTCCGAGGTCATCGACGATGGTGTCACCGGAGGGGTGGTTGAGAACGAGGAAGAAGCGATCGCGGCGTTGCCGGCGCTCTTGTCTTACGACCGCCGTGCCGTGCGGCAGCGGTTTGAAGAGAGATTTTCCGCAAGAAGAATGGCCAAAGATTATGTCCGCACTTATCGCGATTTATTGGCTATTCCAACGGCGAAGGCCAAAGCACACGCCGCCCGGCCTCGTCGCATCGATCTCAACGGCGGCAACGGACTAACTGCCGTATCGATTGACGAGCCGCATTTAGCCTTGTTTGAGGCAGGCAGGTAGCCGCTTCCCTCTGGGCCTCGTCATCACCAAACGGTGCGAGGTCAGACGTGCCAATTCTCGCTACTTCAGCAAATGTGTAATGTGTATCATATATAAAGGTGCGTCGCCGCGTTTCGTGCCCAAATACCACCCGGCGAGGAGCGGAAATGAGCGAGGAGAACTTAAGCTCGAGAAGAACGAAGAAGCTGCGGCGATTTGATCCTGTGGTGTTTTTGGAAACCGCAGCCAAGGGCCGCACCATTTCGACGCATCAGAAGAAAGAAATCATCTTTTCGCAGGGAAATGTCGCAGACGCGGTCTTTTATATCAAAGGGCAAAGTCAAAGTCACCGTCGTTTCCAAGCAAGGCAAGGAAGCGGTGGTTGCAATCCTGGGAGTGGACGAATTTGTCGGTGAAGGATGCTTGATCGGACAACCGAAGCATTTGGCAACGGCGAGTGCCATGACCGAATGCGTGACGATGCGCGTCGCGAAGACAGAAATTCAACGCGTCATTCGAGACGAGCCCGCATTTTCCTAAATGTTTATGTCGCATATTTTGACGAGGAGTGCCCGAGTGGAGGAAGACCTGCTCGATCAGCTTTTCAACTCAACGGAAAAACGGCTTGCCCGGCTGCTGCTGTTATTGGCCAATTTTGGCAAGGAAGGTCGGCCGGAGCCCCTTATCGCAAAGATCAGCCAGGAGACGCTCGCTGAGATGATCGGCACAACCCGGTCACGGGTCAGTCATTTCATGAACAAGTTTCGCGAAGCAGGGTTTATCGATTACAACGGCCACCTCGAAATCCATAGCTCATTGTTGAGCGTCGTACTGGCCGATCAACCGCGCACTGTGGTGGAGCGGCCGCAGTGACATTTTGCTGATCCACGGGCAGCGGAAGCTCAAACTCGACAAGTAAGACAGCACATTTGGATGCCCGGCGGCATTAACGTAGGTCGAGGGTAACCTTGCGGTTCTCGCCGAGGTTCGGTTCTCCGCCGATGAGTAGCGCCTTGACGAACTCGAACGCGGCTACGACTCCGAGGCACTTCGGTTTCGGCCCAACATCGCCAAGCTGCCGGAGCTGTTACGGCGGTAATTGGACCCAGGAACCCAAGGCAATTTAGCGTGTTCGTGTAATGGCGGGTCTGGCGCGGCCCTGGAAACAATATTGCCGGACCTGGCCGGTGACTCCAGAATTCCTGTCAAGGTTGCCCTCCGGGGCCACACTTATGAGACAGCGGCCATGATGCTGTCGAAGCTTTACGCAGGCTTTCTTGTCCTAGCGTCGATAATCGTCATGGCCGCGGTCGGCATGATGATCTTGGTCGTGATTACGGATGTTGCTCATTTGGCCACCACACAGGCTAGCATCGGCATGAACCCGTGAATGGCCTGGCGACGGACGCCTACGGCATAAGGGTTTAAGGGCTTGGACCGGCCGCCACCCAGCGGGTCAACAAACCTCCGTCCCCAGTGGGTCAACAAAAATGTCGAAAGGCAAATAAGTCTAGGCGCGGGATGGTTTACTGACGCGAGTTCTCCTACGTCCTGGTGCTTCGGCCTTACCCCTGGAACTGCCCCGTACTCGCGTACTCAAATTCAAATGGACGCTCGCAACTTCTTACGAAATGCCTTGTCTCGCTTGATGTACCACTCGCGACTCATCGCTTCGCGTTTTGTTGCGCAACTCTCGGAATAGAGCAGAATCCATTTCCGCCCTCGGGTCGACTTGCCCTGACGGCAAACGCCATGCTGAATGATTCGAGCCGGGAACGTTGGAGAAGCATGATGAAGAAGATCATCCGTATTGCCGTGCTGGCGAGCGCAGCGTTTGCCTTCGCGGGTTCAGGCGTGGTGCAGAGCCTGGCGCAAAGCGTGACGCCGACTGCGGGCGATTTCCCGAACCACCCGATCCGTATCATCGTGCTGCAGGCGTCGGGCTCGGGCACCGACCTGGTAGCGCGTCTGCTTGCGCAAAAGATGGGAGAGCTTTGGGGCCAGCAGGGCGTCGTGGAGAATCACACGGGCGCCAACGGCATCCTCGGCATGGAGACCGTCGCCCGAGCTGCTCCTGACGGCTACACGCTGGTCTACGCCTCGATCAGCGCTCTGACGACCAATCAATTCGTCTACAAAGAGCTGCCTTACGACACGCTGCGAGACTTTGAGCCGATCACCCAGACCGTCGTCAATTCGCTCGGCGCGGTGGCCAATCCCACGTCTGGACTCAAATCGTTGACGGACGTCGTGTCGCGCGCCAAGGCCGATCCCGGCGGGGTCAACTACGGCTCATTCGGAATCGGCAACCAGACCCATCAGATGGGCGTGCTGCTGTCGCTTGCCACCGGCATCAAGATGACCCACGTGCCGTACCGCGGCCAGACACCGATGCTGACCGATTTGTTGGGCGGGCAAATCCCGCTAGCCTTCTCCACCACGTCGGGATTGACCGATCTCGTGTCCGCGGGGAAGCTCACGATGCTGGCCACTTTCGGCCAGGAGCGTGACGAACAGTTTCCCGATGTCCCGACGCCGTCCGAACTGGGATACAAGAACGTCGTCATCACCGGCTGGAGCGGCCTGCTCGCGCCGGCCGGCACGCCACCCGCCATCGTGAACAAGATTTACGCCGGCGTGGCGACCGCGCTGGCGATGCCCGACATCAAGGAGGCGATGCTGCAACTCGGCACCAAGGCCAAGGCGAGTGGCAGTCCCGAGGAGTTTGCGCGCTACATCAAGGCGGAATCGGAGAAGTATTATCCCGTGATCAAAGCCGCCGGGTTAGAGGGATCGCAATAACGTTGTTTCCCGAGCGGACGCTGCGCTGAATCGACGTTCGTCATTGCGGGGCTTGACCCGGCAATCCAGCTTGGCAAGTCAGCACCCGCGTTTCGCCACGCTCAACTTTAGCCCTCACGCGCCTTAGCCGCGAATGCGTTGACTTGTGTCATCGTCTCATCGAAGCGTCCCTGCGCTTCGGCAAAGCGCATGAACTTAACACGCTCGACCAGAATCGCTTTCGGAGTGGGCTTGTGCGCGAAGAGGGTCATGACTTCCTCAGTGAACTCGGCGAGCTGCTGATAGCCTTGGCGCGTTTCCCGGCCCGGTGTGAGCCGGTCTGTACCGTCGGCGGTGCGAGTTCGATGACTTCGACTTTGCCCTTCAGCGCTTCACGCATCGCGATGTTGGAGGAGTGCATCGCCGCTTTGGTGGCGTTGTAGGTTGGCGTTGCGTTCAGTGGGATGACGGCCAGTTCCGACGTCACGTTGACAATCGCACCGGCCTTCCGGATGCCACATGCGCGGTATGCTGTTGTCAGAGACGAAAAGCCTGACCATGATGGAGCATCACGAAATCCGGAGATCGAAATGGCATTTACGATGTGGCGTGGCGTGGTTGGACTCGTACGGCCGACTCGCCGCCCCGGCGCGATCGAAGAGCTAATCCGCATGCTGCCTGAGGGCATCGGCGTTCTGCCGTTCATGGTCAATTTCAAGGCCGGCGTTCGGGAGGAATTCAGCAAGGCGATCCCGCAATATGAGCAATACACCGCGGACCTTGCGGAACAGAAGGTCGACCTCATTCTGCTTTCGGGCACGCCGCCGTTTTGCCTGTTGGGCGTGAGGGGCGAGAGTGAATTGATCAAGAGCTGGGAGAAGAGACACCAGATCCCGATCTGGACCGAGTCACAACTGCATGTCGAGGCGATGAAGGCGATGAAGATCCGCAAGTTCGTCGGCGTCAGCTATTCCTCGCTGCAGATCGGGATTGTTTCGGAATACATGAAGGACACCGGCCTCGAATGTGTGGCTTTTGAGCCGATCGAGGTGCCGTTCGAAGACGTCGGACAGATTTCCACCGAATCGGTTTACGCGCACACCAAGAAAGTGTGGCTGCAGAATCCGGGCGCGGACGGAATCTACATCCACGGCGGCGGCTGGCAGACCGCGCGGGTCGTTGAGTTGCTCGAAAGGGACCTGCAGGTGCCGGTCGTGCATGCGCAGGTTTGCAACGCGTGGAAAATCCACAAGCAGCTGATGGTTCGCGAAACGATCCCGGGCTTCGGCCGTCTACTGGCGGAACTCCCTTAGCGCATCGCCGAAAATTCCTCCGCGGTCAGTTCAGGGGCGACGCCATAGCGCGTCAAAGACGTGCGTAACTTAGTTCTACGCTTCCGACTTGGAGCGTTTGTCTTCCAGTAGTAGGACGCTAGAGGTGCCTTCACGGCACCGCTCATTTACCGCTGACGGTAAGTTCAATTCTTTGGCTGGTTGGGGCGGGGGCATCGAACCTCCGAATCGTGAAATCAAAATCCGTTATATTGTAGTCGCGAGCCGCGCTGGCTGTACACTACTTCGGTCTCTTTGCTGGCTTGGGCACCGCGTTGCCCATCTTAGCGAGCTTCCGCCGGAATTTTCGCGCTTGCTGGGAAATCTCCGCGATCTCCCGGAACACCACGTCGGGATCGGCCCCGACGGCCTCACAGACGGACCGGATGGTCATCGGAACGCGAGTCAGCTCGGTCATTACGACCTCTTCCGACGGGGAAATGGCGAAATCGAGGTCTGTCAGTTCGAGGTGCTTCATCGAGAGGCTCAATGGGAAGGGCTTGGCCAACGCGGCGATAAAGTCATCGACTGTTGGCTTGTCACCCTTCCAGAACTTCTTCAAAGCAGTACGGTGCAAAGGCGTGGCGTTCCCGATCCTGTGCGGAACCTTCACTCGGAAATACCCCTGCTGCAGAAAACGGGTCAGCATTGAGGCATCTGTAAAATAGACGCCGTCAATTGGATCGAGCCGCGAATACGGGAGCGAATGCAGAACACACGGAACCACTGTCTTTCCGACGTGCTGGGCTTCGACTTCCTTCTCAACGATGTCAGAATACTTCACCAGCGCATCCTTTAGCCTTGCTGCCTGCTTGGCTTGGCTGTGTACCTCAAGATCAAAATAGTTGGTCTGTGTCGCATCGTTTCCAGATAAGGTCCGGTTTTTACATTCGAACACGAAGATGTAGTCTCCCCATACGACCACGCGTTGACTCGAACTGCCGCATTCAGGGATATATCGCCGACACACTCGAATTCACATTGCTGAAGCCAGGTGCGATTACGACGCTTGTGGGCATGAAAAGAGAGACGACTCAGCGCATTCGAAGCTGGCCGTGCCGACCACGCCGCCGCTCGATTCCACTGCGGTCAAACTTGGCCGGTTCGCCGGCCGAACGTTTGCCGAATTAAAGAAGCGCGTGAAGGAACCGTGAACTAAAAGATTGCCCAGTGCCCCTTCCGGCTGGCGGCGCCACGTTGGACCCGATTCAATTGGGCTGCAGACAGAAGTATTTGGGGCGTCCGCCTTCGCGCCGGGCTCTCGTAAACGAAGCCGTAGTACGTCTCCGCCATTCGGCATCGAACCCTGATGCCGTTACTCTTCCCCACTCATAGTCGACCGCTAACGTAGCACCTTCGTTGAACGCAAAGCACTCCCCCGCCCCGCAACTTCAATGCGACATATATAAAACGCCCCCGAACCATACCATGCTGGCAGCACCGAAGAGATATATCCAATATTCCCCGTGAAAGACGATACGGTTCGCCATGATCTGAAACCTCGATTATGCTTTGGAGAACAATACCGCTTGTGTGCTCTTGTATGGCACTCAGGCAAGTCTCTGAGGTCCTACCGCCGCCAGCGGCCAACAGCTGCGCGTGATCACTTTTTTTGAAGATTGTTTTCTATCAATCAATGCACACCGTTTATTTTGGTTGTATGGCGTCGAATAACCAGAGTTTATCACGAATACGTGCGGGACGACGAGCTTAGGCAGTGCGGTGTGTAATATCGCGCGGCAAACCAATCCGCCATCGGGAGCAGGCGCGACTGCGCAATATCTTCGCGCTCCACATCAAATAAAAACCACATCGCCTATCCGAGAAAACCAACAGCATCAACAAATCTCGGCAACGCTCCTAGAGCGCGCGGCTCTCGCGCCTAATGCGTAGTGAGGCGCTAAGGTTTCTATTGCCACGTCTGGCCTCGCCGTAAGCGAAGGCGGGATAGCGTTGCGCCCTCCCCACTCTGACTTATCCACCCGTCGAGTACTGAAATCCCTTGTTACAATAAAGTACGTATGAGTTTTCTTTCTCAGTTTCTGTCCGGCCTCTTGGCCGCGACAGTGCTTCTTTTTATCGCCGCACCTCACCCCAACATTGCTCCTGTAAGGCACGCGCCAGTTTTGGACGCGGCGGCTGGACACTTCGGCGCTTGCCGGATAAGAGTCCGCCAACACGAAGGGAACCTGATGTCATTTAAGTTTTTTGTGGGGCAAGCAGTTGAGTACATGCCGATCGGTGAGAAAGAGGCAGGCCTTTATACGGTTACCAAGCAGATGCCGACGGAAGAGAACGCCTTCGATTTAAAATATCGCATCAAGAGCGAGGCCGAAGCATACGAGCGCAATGTGCCCGAATGCCAGCTGACTTCCGATGTGGGCCCTGTAGGTCAATATGCCACGACTAAGCCTCGTCTCTCGCAAAGCTCACACTGAATTTGGACATCCAAACACTAGTCAGCCTCCAAACAACGGAGCTGACGGTGGATGCCCTGATTACCGGTCTCGGGGTTCGCGACCAGCCTGCGCTTCGCATTCGGCTATGCGCGCGGCTTCGCGGAGTGCCGTAGCGTCGGCTGTAGTTTTTCTTCCTGCGATCGGCTTCCGAATCGCCAGGACCTTGGTGGGACCCTAGACTTCAATCGCAGATGCCTCAGTAACCTAGGGGAGCATGTCTGTTCATGGCCCATTGCGTCATTTCGCGGCGACGAAACAATTTGGTTGTATAGCGGACGTTGCGGCATCCGCTGACGGTTTGGTCTTGTTCGAGGCTGAGTTCCGAGTTCATCGGCTCAGATCTTTTCGTGTTCGTTGCGCCGCTTCGAGTATGAGTTGATAGGCTGCGCTCAACTCCGGCTTCGCCTTCGCAACCTCTTTCCCTGCGCTGACAAGTGTTTTAAGCATCGACTGCTGTTCCTCCGGCGGCAAACTAATCAATTCGCCGCCGCTGGCCATCCAGTCCCTGCGTGCGTCATCGGTGATTTCAAGCGCCTGCGGGGCTACTGCCACCGACTCCACGTCGCCGTCCTTGTCGACAATCTGTTGCAGATCGGGCGGCAAGGTGTCGTACCATTTCTTGCTGATCTCAATGACAGTGAAGATGGCGGGCTGGCCAATCTCGGTCACGTACTTCGATGTGTCGGAAAAGTGCATTGCGACGAAGTTCTTCAGCGCCGAAATCGCGCCGTCGATGGCGCCCTGCTGGAGCGCCGGCAGCACGTCACCGAGCGTCAGCGCCACGGGATTTGCGCCGAGCTGCCCGAACGGCACGGTCTGGAATTGCGAGGCGAGCACCCTGATCTTTTTTCCTTTTAGATCGGCAAGGTGGCGGACTGGCGTTCTTGCAATCAGCGAGGATGGGCTGGTCATCATGAAGCCGACACCACGCAAACCCTTGTCGGCGCCAAGTGCGAGGATGAACTTTCTGACCGCGGGATCGGCGGCGAGACGCTGTCCGTGCTCCATGGAATCGACCAGGCCGGGAGCCGCCATCACCTCGAACCGGTCGTCGACGCCGACGAAGAACTCGGGAGGAAGAACGGCGCACTGGATCGCGCCGAACTGCGTGCCTTCGATTTGCCGCGGGATCGAGCCGAGCTGGCTCGCGGTATAAATCTCCGGCTTGATCCGGCCGCCGGAGTCTTTCTCGATCGCGGCGGCGTAGTTCTTGGCGAATTGGTGGGTCGGATCGTTCAGGGTCGGAAGCGATATCTTCATCACAAAGGTCTTGTCGTCAGCTGCCCGTGCGACGCCGGGCATGAGCGCCAGCCCGACGACGAATGCACCCGCGGCGGTGACCATTCCCACTGCGATAGATCGCTTCATGGCGTTTTCCTTTGAGTTATTTGAAAAATTATTTGGTTCACATGCATGACCAAACCGCGGGTGGCGACGGCAGCCCGGAACGAGCCAAGATCAACTTCAAGTCAGGAGTCTGCCAGCCTTCCAACCGGCCAGCGGACGAGAATGGTCCGGTCAGCGGGATCACAAGCCCGATCATGACAGTCTCCTGCGCGTTCACCCGGTGTGACGGCCGCAGCATGACGCACGCCAGCACGGCAGCAGTCTGCAGCCTGAGCATCGAATGTATTCCTTATTAGCCTTACGAAGAGGCATGTCCCTCTGGCGGCTCTAACGGGAAGCTACGAAGCCATCGTTGGACCACAGGACGCGTCTCGGATCGTGAAATAGGGTGCAAAGCAGCTGAAATAATGTGAAACTTTATCGTTGGCCTCGGATGAACCCCGACGGGTAGCCGGATGGACGAAATAACCCACACGGTATTCCAGTTCGAAGGATTCACGCTCGACAGGATGCGCCGGCTCTTGCGGGCTGATGACCAAGACGTGGAATTGCGCGCCAAGAGCTTCGATGTGTTGCTGTACCTCGTCGAGAACGCTGGTCGGCTTGTCACCAAGAACGAGATCATTCAGGCGGTCTGGCTGGACGTGGTCGTGACTGATGAGTCGTTGACCCGGTGCATCAGCGACGTGCGCCATGCGGTTGGCGACACCAATCAGAAGATAATCAAGACCGTGCGGCGACGCGGTTACCTGTTCGCGTCGCCTGTTGCTCAGGGCATTCCTGGCGCACTGGCGGTCGCCTATTCTGTGGCAGAGGAGCCGGCCGTTCCGGCAGGCGGCTCCGAAGGCAAGTCGACCGCCGAAGCCTTCGTCTCCAAATGGGTCTTCCGGCCGTGGCACGCGGCGGCCGGTGCGTTAACCGGGATTGTCGCCATGGCGGCAATTTTGTTTTTCCTACATCTGCCCGCTGCTCTCACTCTGCCCGACCGTCCGTCAATCGCGGTCCTGCCGTTTGTCAAATACGGCGGCGATGCCACGCAAGATTACTTTAGCGACGGGATCTCGGAGGATCTTACGACCAATTTGTCAAAATTCGGCGAGCTGTTCGTTATTTCTCGCGACTCAGCGTTCAAGTACAAGGGCCAATCGGTCGACGCGCGCCGGATCGCTCGTGAGCTGGGCGTGCGTTATCTTCTGCAAGGAAGCGTGCGGAAAGATGCAGATCGGATGCGCATCACCGCGGAGCTCGTCGACGCGAGCGCCGACAAACAATTGTGGGCCGAGCATTACGATCGTGCAGTCACAGGTGTTTTCGCCGTTCAGGATGATGTCACACAAAATATCGTGGTGACCCTGATCAGTCACATCACCAAATCCGAGCTCGATCGCGCTTTAGCCAAGCCGCCGGAAAGTTTGGCAGCGTATGAAGACAATTTGCGTGCCAATGCCCTGATCAAGAACATGCCGCGCGATCCGGCTGCAATTGAAGCGGCGAGAGCGCTCTACGAGCAAGCTCTGGCGACAGATCCCAGATATGCGCGCGCCATGCAGGGACTGGCAAACACGTACTACCTGTCTTGGGAAGATCGCGGCTCCCGCGAATTTCAGCAGCAGTCTGCTCTCGATCGAGCACAATCACTTGCGCAACAAGCCATCGACCTGGACGGAGCGCTTTCTGAGGCTCACGCGACGCTTGGTTGGATCCTGAGCCGTCAGGGTCACAACAGCCAAGGCATCGCAGAATTCGAACGTGCCTTCGAGCTCAATCCGAATTTCGTTGATGGACGGTTTGGCCTCTTGCTCTCACATGCAGGTCGGGCGCCTGATGCAGTCGAATACATGAAGCGGATTATGCGTCTCGATCCCTTCTATCCGCCCAACTACACGTACTGGCTTGGCAAAGGCTATTACTTCATGGGCAAGTATGAGCAAGCAATCGAGCTAATTAGATCTGCATCTGCGCGCTTGCCCGGTCACGAACCATCGCGGGTACTGCTCGCCGCCGTAGCGGCTCAACTCGGGCGGCAGGAGGAAGCCCGCGCCGCGGCGTTAGAGGTCATACAAATACAGCCTGATTTCACGATTGCGGGTTGGCTCAAATTTCTCAACCTTTCCGACCCGGCATACGCCGATCGCTTGGCGGAGGGCTTGCGAAAGGTGGGCCTCCCAGACTGATTGGTCAACCGCAGCTCAGCGCGGACGGTGGCCGCTCCCGGCATCCAAGTGCCGTAGGGCGGTTCGCTGCAAATGGCGCAAACGTTCGCTCTTCTTTGTGCAACGCGTGAGTCTCTTCATGGCCCTTAGCGACCAAACGCGACGTTGCAATTTTTTGGTTGCTACTGGTGGAAAAGCGGACATGGGAGACGCGAGCGGTGACTCGTCTCAGTCGAAAATGACCCACAGCGTCATTTCGAACACAAGTTATATGCTGACCGGCAAGGCTGCACCGCGAACGACGCAGCGCCGCTAGTGATGCCCGCTGCTGCCGCCGTCATGATGGCCGCCGCCGTCACTGAAGCCGGCATCGAAAGCGCTGTCCTTTCCGAGAAACATATCCGCGCGTATCGATGATGTAAGCCCGATAGAACGGGAGTAGCGGCGATGTTTCCATATCGTTGGATCGCTCGACCCCGCGGCGTATCCTTGCGCAGCGATAAGTGGGTGCGCGATTCATTATAGTAGGAGGCGTACAGGGTCAGAATTCGGCGTAGATGCGCTTCGCTAAGGATCAGCATTTGGTCGAGGCATTCGCGACGCAAGGTGCCAATCAAACGTTCCACATGGCCATTTTGCCAAGGCGAAGCCCGGAAATTGGCCTGTCTCGTATACCCATCGCCATCACCCGGCGCCGGAAGACATGACCGTAGGCGCGATTGTTGTCACGCAGCAGATAGGTCGGCGCCGAGACCCACGGGAAAGCCTCGGTGATCTGTCGCGCCAACCACTCTGCTGTCGGATGCCGTGTCACCTCGAACCACAGCAGCTGTCGCCGGCCGTGCCCTAAAACCAGGAAGGCAAACAGCAACTCAAAAGTTACCGTCGGCACGACGCACATGTCGATCGCAGCAATCGCGTCCGCATGATTGCGGAGAAATGTCTTCCAGGACTGCGACGGTGGATTTCGACCTCGCGTCATGTATTTGGACACTGTCGACTGGGCTACTTCGAACCCCAGCATGAGCAGTTCGCCGTGAATTCGGGAGCTCCCCATAGCGGGTTTTCCCCGCTCATCCTTCTTATGAGATTGCGAAGCTCAGGATCGACCTTAGGCCGCCGTGCCCTGTTTCTGGATTTCCAGCGCCAAAACGCCTTAAAGCTGGAACGATGCCATCGCAGGATGGTCTCCGGCTGCACCACCTGAGCCAAACCGAGCAGGCTCGGCCAGAGCTTGGTCATTAAAACGATCAGAGCTCGGTCACTACCGCTCAGTCGAACACGCGACGGCATTCGCCGCAACGCGATGTTGAGTTGATGACGTAGAAATAGATTCTCGGCCTCGAGCCTGCTCCTCGACTTAAACAGGTCAACAACGAAAATCCAGAGCGTGTGAAGCACCGCAATCATCGCCCAAAATGATGCGATGATTCTGCCCTACTGTGCCAATCCAGGCCGGATCGAATTTTCGGAAAGGACAGGTCGATGACCCAGATCAAATCAGGGCTTTGGCTAAGTCCTGGCGTAACTGCCTTGGTGAATACCTGCATGAAATAAATGAAGGCACCAGCCTGATTTATTGCTCCACCGAAGACGAGCAACCGACGGCAGCTCTCCTCGGCCGGGCCAACCGACTGGGTTGGGCTCTGGTTGATATTAAGGGCCCCAAGAACGTCGATATCGATCCTAAAACTGCATCACGTCACCACCAGACCTTCGCCCGGGCGGGCATACCGCGATTGGCGGATATCGCAGCTATCAGAAGTCTTCTCTGGCGCAGACACCTTTCGCGCCGCCGATAATATAGGTCACGCTCTCCTCTCTTCATCGCTTTTTGGGTTTGACCGGCGCCCTCAGCAACTCAGCAGCTTCGACCTGCAGAACGGCGGCCAATTTACCGCCTACTCATTGTTTCCGCGTCTTGCGATCTGAACTTATACTATACCCAACTTGAGCCGCGCAGGCGAAGGACCGATAGTTCGGCACAAACTAGAAAGCCGCGAAGTGTGTCGGCACAACGAAGGTGTTAACGGAGGGGTTCACGCTCATGCGCACTCAAATAGTCAGGAAGTTAAATACTTTGCGTTTCGCTCAAGTGTTGCTCGTCGCTGCTGGTATGTTAGGCCTTTGCACGCAAGCCAATGCCGGAGACGTCCTGCGAGTCGGAAAGGCGGTACCGGAAGCATTTTCCTTTGTGCCCCTCGATGTCGGTATGCAAACCGGCATTTTTGAAAAGTATGCGCTGGAAATTCAGCCGGCCGCATTTGCCGGCGATGCCAAACTCCATCAGGCAATGACCGCCGACGGCATCGACATTGCGCTTGGCTCCGGGCCGGCAATGGCATTTATCGCAAAGGGCTCACCCGACAAGGCGATCGCAGCCTTGGCCGGACCGCCGCTACTCCTCGCTATTGTGGTTCGGCCGGATGGGGCAAAGACCATTGCCGACCTCAAAGGCAAGAAAGTCGGCGTCTCCACCGCCGGTTCGCTGACAGCGTGGCTCGTCAGCGAGACGGCGCGCCGTCAGGGTTGGGGGCCCAAAGGTATCGACATCGAACCCCTGGGCGCCATGCCGGGACAGATCGCGGCACTCAAGCGCGGCGACATCGACGGTGTCATCATGGATGTCGGCACCGCCTTTAATCTGGAAAAGAGCGGCTCAGGACGCATCCTGGTGCGCTTCACCGACATCAAAGATTTCATGATCAATGTCATTTATGCCACCAATAAAGACATTGATGGGCGCCCAAACGATCTGCGCAAGTTCTTGAAAGGTTGGTTCGAGACCATCGTCTTCATGCGTGCCCACAAGGCGGAAACCATCAAGATTGCGGCGCCCGTAATCGGTCAGGAGCCGGACATAACGGCGCGCACTTACGATGAACTGATGCCGATGTTTTCTGATGACGGCAAATTCTCGCCCCGGGCGCTCGCGGTTCTATCCAAATCATGGGTGGATCTAGGAGTGTTGCAGAGCGAGCCCGATGTGGCGACGCTTTATACTGAAGAGTTCGTTCCGAAGTAGGCGCGAAAGCCTCCGGGGCGCCGTCAGAATTGATGTTGCGATGAGTGATTCCGTGGAAATGCAGAAAACGGCGGCGCCCAGTTTCCAGCGGCATGTCATCATCATTGGCGGCGGGCCAGTCGGTATGATGCTGGCGATGCAGCTTGACCGGTTTGGCGTTCAGAGCGTGATCGTCAACACCTTGCCTAGACCCCAATGGCATCCAAAGGGCGGCACGCACAACGCCCGCACGATGGAGCATTACCGGCGGCTCGGGCTGGCCGCCGATATTCGAAAGCTCGGCTTGCCGCCGGACCATCCCACCGACGTCGTTTATGTCACCCGCCTAAATGGCTGGGAACTGCAACGGATTACGATGCCCTCCGAACGCGAAAAGATGCGTTCGGTAGCGGAGGCGGAGCTGACCGACCAAGTCCCCGAGCCGCTTCTGCGCTGCAACCAGATGCATGTCGAAGCTTATCTATTCGATCGGATTTGCACCTTGGAGAATGTCGTCAACCGCTTCGGGTGGCGATGCGTCGGCCTCAACGATCACGGCAGCGGCGTGACGGCGGAGATCGAGGATGCTGACACCGGCGAGCGCGAGACGCTAAGCGGCGCGTATGTCGTCGGCTGCGACGGCGGCCAAAGCCTTGTGAGGCGAGCGTTATCTATTCGATACGACGGAGAGCAGCCCGAGCCACAGGCCTATTTGGGCGGTCGGATGGTTTCGACTTATATCCGTTCTTCGGCTCTTCGGGAGCGGATCATCCGCAAGATTGCCTGGCAGTATTGGACCGTCAATCGGGACATCCGAAGCAACACATTGTCTATCGACGGCAAATCCGAATTTCTTTTCAACACCCGTCTGCGTGATGATCAGGACAAACCCGATGACGACTCTATATCGCGCGCCTTCATTGCCAGCGTTGGGCAAAATATCCCGTTTGAAGTCGTGCAGCATTCGACGTGGATAGCCGGGCAGGCCTTGGTTGCGGAACAATTCGGTTCCGGGCGGGTCGTCATGGCGGGGGATGCGGTGCACCTTTTCACGCCAACGGGCGGCTTTGGGATGAACACGGGCGTGGACGATGCAGTCAATCTCGGATGGAAGCTCGCCGCTCTCGTGCAGGGCTGGGGGGGCGTCGATCTGCTCAAAAGCTACGAATTGGAACGCCGACCCATTGCTCTGCGTAATACTGCGGCGGCCAAGCTACTCGCGCGTAATGTTGGTGCCGTGCCCGTCGCGCCGGAGATCGAAGATCACACCGATGCAGGAGCCTTCGCCCGTTTAAAAGCCAGCGAGTTTTTATCGACCTTTGGCGGTGAGTTCGGGTCTCTCGGCATACAGCTCGGCGCGCGTTACGACAGTTCGCCAATTATCGTATCCGACGGGGCTACTCCACCGGGCGACGATCCCTTGATCTATACTGTGAGCAGTGTGCCTGGTGGCCGCGCGCCTCATGTGTGGCTTGAAAAAGGTTTGTCGCTTTTCGACTGTCTTGGTTGGGGCTTCACGTTATTGGCGTTTCGCGAGGACTCTGCGGCGGTAAAGGTTGAGCGCACAGCCCTCTCGTTGGGTATTCCATTCAAGATTTTGAAGTTGTTCAGCGGACCGGCACGCGATCTCTATCAAAGGGACTTCGCTCTTATCCGTCCTGATCAGCACGTGGCTTGGCGTGGCAATCATCTGCCGGAGGACTGTTGGTCGCTACTTCGGCGCGTAACAGGTTGCGGACTGGAGAAATCGTCGTAACTTCGATCCGCGGAGTTACGCAGGATATCCCAGAATTGGGTGTTGGGTCAGTGTGAATAAGGTGGCAGGCTGGTAAGAACCAGACTTAAGTGAAAATATTGACAGCCCGTTCGTCAGAGACGGCAACAATAAGCTTGTCCGTCGTTACGCTGGCAACTTTAGCTAAACCATCAACCAGGTTCACCGTTTCTTTGCCCTGCTTTTTTCCCCGCTTATTGAGCGCCTGCGCTTCAAATAGTTCGCGGGTCCACAATAAGGGGAAAGCCAAAATGGTGCGGCGTCAGAGAGAGCCTACTTACATTGTTCGAGTCCTTGATTGGCTCAAACAGTACTGGACAGACTAAGGCCGACCTTGCCCTTCACGATGGCTTTCGAAAAGAAGACAGCGGACATCACAAATGTACGCCGCCTGTTTAGCAGTGAAGGGACCAATTAATTCGGGGTACATCCATCTACTTACAAGAAGATTGTTACGGCAGCTCGAAAGCGGCGAACGTCGGTAGCGCAGATAGTCGCCGAGAAATTTGCGCGTATATGAGTCCAGGCGAGTATCATATCGCACACCAAAACGTCCAGGCTACGCTATAATTACGGGCTGCGAAGCGCCGAAAAGTTCCATCGCAGCCGCGAGAAGCCTTGATCTAGTTCCCTTCACAACTCATCTTCACCATCATTGCCCGGTTGAAGACGGAGCTGTGAGGAGCCACGTGCTCACTAGCCGACATTCTTCGGCCAACAATGAGAAAACACCATGAAGGACGAACACAACAAGGCGGCGGAACAACACGAAAACGCAGCGAAGTCACATCGTGCCGCTGCCGATGCTCATGGCAAAAACGACCACACCAAGGGCAAGGAACATTCCACGCAGGCCCAGCAGCATTCACAGAATGCGCGCAATCAATCGCAAAGTGCGCACGAGAAGAGCCAGCAACAGAAGTAACATACGTTTCGGGAAGTCGGCGCATCACGTCGACTTCCCGCTTTAAAGACAAGTTTCTACCTTTTCCCCCAGCCCCGACTGTGAAGAAAACACTCTAGAATTAAGCGGGCAGTTCTCTTTCGCAGCGGGCAGCTCCGCAGGCATCCTTTCGCACCGCTGAGGCTCTACCTCGCCGCGCCGCCCGCCCATGACGAACAAGCTATACGTCGGCTTCACAAAACAGTTGAGGTGCCGGAGCTGCGATTGCCCGTCTATTCGGTGCTTCGCCACGGGCTTTTGATAAGTGATGAAGCGCTAGAGATCCCGCGGGCGAGAATTTTCGATCCCCTCAACCACAGCTTCAATCCCCTCGCACACCTTGGCTACAAGGAAGCGCGCGAGTTAGCCGATGTCCTCTACCCTGCGCGATAGCTGCGATGGAAGCACAGAGTGCAGCGCGGCTATCCGGACGAAGCGCGAGCTCGGTGATGGAGCATTAATTTGCGGCTACGCCCGCCGGGTGCAGAGCTGCTTTCATGGCGCCGCATGCGCAAGATCATCGCCAACACGCGCGAAAAGTAGTTCACTTTGCGCCGTTATTGAAAAGCATATGGAGCGTGTGAATGAGCGGCGCCGATTTCTTCCCCCTGGTCGAGGCCACGATTGCCGACATTCATGCCGCGTACCGGAACGGCACGCTGACAGCGCGACAGTTGGTGCAGATGTATCTGGACCGCATCGCGGCTTACGATAAGGCCGGTCCGGCCATCAATTCCGTCATCTCGCTTAATCCAAAAGCGCTGGACGAAGCGGATCGCCTGGATGCCGCCTTCAAAACATCCGGCCCGGTCGGGCCGCTGCACGGCATTCCCGTGCTGATGAAGGACCAGGCCGACGTGGCAGGGATGCCCACCACGTTGGGATCACTGTTGTTCAAGGATTTTATGCCGAGACAGGATTGCTTCGTGGCCGCGAAGCTGAAAAGCGCCGGGGTCATTTTTCTGGGCAAGGCCACGCTCGGTGAACTTGGCGGTGGCGACACGCATGGCTCGCTCTTTGGTTCGACCCGGAACGTCTACGATCAGGAGCGTACCGCCGGCGGCTCTTCTGGCGGATCCGGCGCAAGTGTATCGGCCAATTTCTGCGCGGTCGCGGTCGGCCAGGAGGGCTTTGCATCGATCCGCCGGCCGTCGATCTGGAATGGCGTCGCTGGCATGCGGCCGACGATGGGATTGGTCAGCCGCGCCGGCGTCTATGGCGGATGGCCCACCATAAACGGATCGCTCGGTCCCATGGCCCGAACTGTGGCTGACCTGGCAAAACTCCTCGACTGCATGGTCGGATACGATCCGGCGGATCCCGTGACCGCCCACGGCTTCGGCAAACCCGCAACGAGTTATTCGAACGCGCTTGATCCCGCTGCGCTAAAAACCGCGCGTATCGGAATTATCCGCGAGCCCATGGGATACAACAGTGAGCCAAATTCGGACGACTTCGCCAAGGTCACCGAGATTTTCGACAAAGCCGTCGACGACCTGCGCCGGGCCGGAGCTGAAATCATCGATCCCGTCGTGCTTCCCGGCCTCCATGAGTTGCTGGCGCAGCGCGCGCGGAATGTGCAGGCCGACGACGATATGTTCGAACAATACTTCGCCGGCGGCAACGCACCGTTCGCGAGCCGCAAGGAGGCGATGGCCTCACCGCTTTTCGCCAAGGTTTCACACAGCGCGCACCGGCGATGGTCGAACGCGGACACGCCGGCGCAGTATCACGCCTCCATGGTGGCGCGGGAAACCTTGATGACCAATATGCTCAAGCTCATGGCCGACCACCGGCTTGATGCTATCGTTCACAAGGCCGTCGAACACCAGCCGACGCTGATTAAGGATGGCACGAACCCGCCCTTTGTCGATCAAAAAGGCGCGCCGCACATCAACACGTTCCTGATATTCGTTCCATCAATCGTCGTTCCGGCCGGGTTCACCAGAGACAACCTGCCCGCCGGCATCACGTTTCTTGGCCGCCCCTACGACGATGCGAAAATGATACAGTTCGCATTTGCCTACGAGCAGGCCACGAAGCACCGTCGCGCACCGGCGTTTACGGCTTAACAAGAAGGTTCTAAACCTATCTAGGAACGCCATCCACATTACCGTGCCGCGTCCAATGCTCGATGTCAGTGGCGCCAATAAGAAGGAGAACAAGCGTGTCAAACGTTGCCATTAATCTAAGTTCCTCCCCCTCCGCCATCCCCGGTATCGACCCCAACAACATCGTCGAGCTCGATCCCGGCAGCGCTGAGTTCAAGGCGAACGCGCACCGGCACATGGCGGAATGGGCGCGGCGGCCGCCGTTCTATGCGGTAGCGCCCGGTCAACTGCCGCAGGTGATCGTCGGCCGCTATCACGACGCGCGGCAGGTGTTTTCCGACACCGCGACCTTCGCCTCGCAGATGCCGCGCGGTCCGGGCTGGGAGCAGTTCAACAAGATCATGGACGCGCAGTTCGTCACGCAGATGGACGGCGAACAGCACGCCCGCGTCCGCCGGCTGCTGATGCCGGCGTTTTCGTCGCGCCGCATCGCACAGCTTGAGGAAAGCATCGGCAAGGTCGTGGAGCGCATGCTCGACGAGATTGAAGCGAATGGCCCGGACTTCGACGCCATGAGCGACTACGGCGCTCACCTCGTCGTCGATGCGTTGCTCGAAGCGATGGTCAATATGGACGAGCGGCGGAAGGCGGTCTTCGTCGCGTTTCACGATCTCATCCCCGGCACCACCTATGTGAAGCCGGGCGAGTCCTGGGCGCCGGAGCTGCGGCAGGCGTTCGACCGCGCCATGGACGAGATCAGGGTCATCATCGAAGAACGCCGGGTCAGCCCGCACCCCGATTTCATTAGTGAGCTGGTCAATGCGCGCGACCAGGGCGACAAGCTGAGCGACCGCGAACTGTTCGACCAGATTTTTGGCATCTGCGGCGCGTCGCTTTCGGCCACCAGCCGCGCCGCCGGCGGCGCGCTCTATCTGTTGTACACCCACGACGACCAGCGCCGTGAGCTGATCGCAAATCCGGATTTGATCGAAGACGCGCTCGAAGAATGCCTCCGTCTCGGCAGCAACGGCTACTTCACCTTTCCGCGGATCGCGACCAAGGACACCGAAGTCGGCGGCACGCCCATTCCGAAAGGAGCGGTGGTTCGCCCCTCACCGCTTTCGCCGAATTACGATCCCGACGCATTTCCCGATCCGCTGCGTTTCGACATTTACCGCAAGCCGCAGCGCATCATGTCGTTCGGCGCGGGGCCTCACCACTGCATCGGCAACATCCTCGGGCGCTCAACGCTCACTATTGCCCTGAAGCAGCTTTTGACCCGGTTTCCGCAAGCGCACATCCGCGAGCCGCATTTCAAGCCGGTGTATGGCGGCGCGGTCGGCGAATTGCGGCTGCAAAGCCTGCCGATGCGAATTCACTGAATCCCGCCGTCCGCGATGACCAGGCCGACGCTGAGTTTCGCCTGCGGCCCCTACGATCGGATGCAGGCGCTCTACGACGGCTCGGTGGTGGTCGACGGCGCCGATCTCGCGCCGAAGATCATCCAGCGGCCGCTCGAAATCTTCAGCCGCATGCTAAAAGATGGCGAATTCGACGTCGCCGAAATGTCGCTCACCCATTGTTTTGTTCTCGGCGCCGCAGGCACGGCGCGCTTCGTGACGCTGCCGGTGTTTCCGTTACGCATGTTCAGGCACGGCTTCATTTTTGTGAACCGGGCGTCGGGCATCCGCTCGCCGCAGGATCTCGCCGGACGCCGGATCGGGGTTCAGGGCTATCAGATGACGGCGGCAGTCTGGATCCGCGGCCATCTTCGCAGCAGCTACGGAGTCGATCTCGATTCAGTCAGCTGGTTTGAGGGCGGCGTGAACAGCCCTGGCGTTGCCGGTGGGCACGCCACCAGCTTTCGCCCGTCGCGGCCGCTCAACATCCGCTCGATCGGCGCGGCTGATACGCTGAGCGCCATGCTGGCGCGCGGCGACATCGACGCGCTGATTGGCGCTGATGCACCCGACTCGCTTGGCAGCGAGCAGGTCGTCCGGCTGTTTCCGGATTATCACGCGGTCGAGCGCGCCTATTATCAGCAAAGCGGCGTGTTCCCGATCATGCATGCCCTGGTTCTTCGCGAAGACCTGCACCGCCAGCATCCGCCGCTCGCCGACGCCCTGTTTCAGGCGTGCACCACGGCCAAGACGGCCGCGCAAACCGGGATGAAATATACCGCCGCGCTGCGCTTCATGCTGCCGTGGCTGTTCGATCATCTGGCCGAACTCGAACAGGTGTTCGGTCCTGATCCGTGGCCTTATGGCCTTGAAGCCAACCGCGGCACGCTGAACACTTTCGGTCGCTTCCTGTGCGACGACGGTTTTATCGCGCAGCCGCCGCGCCTCGAAGACATCTTCGTGCCGGTGCGCGAAGTCGCTTGAATACAAGATTAACTGCGAGGATTGGACCAGGCGCGGAACCATCGAAATAGCGTAGCGTCTCAATCATAATTAAAGGCCCGGCATGGGTGCCGGGCCTTCCTGAACATCTCCGAGAACATTCATGTCCGTCTGCGACTATGAGGCTTAGTTTCCCCAATTCGAGTATTTCTCACAAACCGCATTCATCTTTGCACCCTTGTCGGTCTCGGAGAATTTTGCCAGGTCTCCTCTGAAATTATCAGGCGTCTCATTCCACATGCAGGTGCACCATGCGTGCGCTTTGGTCTGACCGTGAATGGGGCTCGAAATCTCGCCGCCTTCATACTTGTTCATCGAATATTTCATGCAGGCCGCATACTGAGTGTCTCCGGCGGGCACATCATTATACTCATCGGCGGCGAATGCCGCACCGGCAGACCATAACGTCAAGATCGAAACAACAGTGAGAACACGACTTTTCATTTTTATTGTTCCTATTATTGAGCTTACGCAAATGCCGCAGGCACAAGCGATAAGAGCTAAATCGATTTCGGAATCGAAACCGCGCCCCGCACCCGATGACAGCAAAGCCGGGAGAAGACAAGAGCAAATGATTTTGGAACTTTCTGGCAGCTACGCTTTCATCGGGCCGGCGAGCAGCCAATCGTCGGTATCCAATGCGCGCTGCCACAGCTTGGATTGGCGGCTGGGGTTCTGCGCGGGCGCAGATTCCTTGAGAGGCTGCCGCGGATTGATGGCCAAGTGGATGTCTTGGCTGGCGGCTTCGGTCTTTCCGGTCTCGAGACTGAGTTCGAGTTTTTCAAACAGTTCGGTCAGAACCGAAATCCGGCGTTCGGCATCCGCCAGGGCCTGATTACGCGACTTGGTTGTCGCGAGCAGCTTGCCGGTGTCCAGCTGCATCTTTTTGCGCGCCTGATCGAGCTTTTGCAGCCGCGTCTCCTTCACCCGAACGAGGTTTTGCAGCAGTTCGATTTTGCGCTCGGCCGCTGCGGCGGCCAGCTCATATTCTGAGCGCGTCATTTCGGAGCTTTGCAGCTTCGAGCGCACCTCATCGTCTCTGGTCTCGATTTCGGCCACGCGCTTGGCGAGGTCCAGATTTTCGTCGACGGTCAGGTCGAGGGAATTCTGAAGCGACTGATTTTCGTTTTCCAGAAAAACCACGCGCGCAAACGTAGTTTCAAGGCTGGCCTCAAGTTCGGCAATCCGCTTGTCCGCCGCCCGCGCCCGCTCAACCCGGACCGCGAGCACCGCCTTTCGTGTATTCCGAATCCATTCCAGTGTTTCTTCCCTGGAGAACGGTTGAGCCGCGGTCGTCGCGACGTGATCGCCCCTCTCATCGAGAGGCCGCGCAATCGAAGGTCGATCGGCATCCATTGCCAATGAAGTGGGCCGTGGCGCTGCGTCGGGCACCTGATGACGCGAGGACGGCGCGGTTGGGATCCGGGGCAATTTGGGAATGACGGTATGTTTAAGCGTCAGCCGTTTGGCCTGATGCTGCCAGCCATCCAGACGAGAATGCTTGCTACCGATCGCCATGACCAGAATCGCTGCCCGATAAGGGGCAACGTGGAGTTCAAAGGGTTAACAGAAGGTTACTCGACAGCAGGTCAGGTCAATTCCCCTGATTTGCGGGCGGCGCTGCCGTCTGCGGCAAAAGCAGCCTGGCCGCCACGGACCAGACGTCGTTTTTCAAGTCTATGAGAGGGGGATTGGCGAGTTGGGAGACGGTGGCGCTGTGCTGGTTGCAGCCTTCGACCAGCACCGAAATCTTGATTTCGCCGTCGGTGAAATAAGGATCGCCCTCGCCGTTGCGGCCGTTCAGGATCGGACCGGTGCCGGTGACCTCATAAATCGTCGTCACGACTTTCGCCGCCTCAAGATCGTCGGTCAGCAGGTCGCGCTCGCTGTCGACATCCGGCGCGATGTGATGGGTGATCCTGCCGTCGTCATGACTTATTCCGACGCCGCGATCGAAGGTGATGGCGCCGAGCCACACCGCCCGCCCCTCCTCACCGTGATCGAGCGCTACCCAGAACCGCACGTGATGCCGGCGGTCGGCGCTTTTGCCCACGGGCTTTTCAAACGCCAGATCCTCGTGTTTGTTCTGGAACATGAGCGTGCTCACCGGCGCATCGCGATACGGCCGGTCGAGCAGCACGCTGCCGACAATCTCAATGCTTGAGCGCAGCGTGACCGGATCGGCCGGATACCAGCCAGCCGAATTCATCGCGCACAACACATCTTCCTTCGATCCGACCAGGCCGACATTGATCGGATCGCCGGGGACGCCGGCGCGGGTGTACGTCACCATGGTCAGGCCAGCGAGGCCGCGCTGATGCTCAAAATGCCGCCAGACGAACGGTG
>Ga0302325_10008198_pt1 | contig 23018 bp, 25 predicted proteins | sample Palsa_T0_2_FD_201948 | JGI IMG/M metagenome (GOLD analysis project Ga0302325, IMG submission 201948) | Peat permafrost microbial communities from Stordalen Mire near Abisko, Sweden - Palsa_T0_2 | ecosystem: Environmental > Terrestrial > Soil > Palsa > Peat permafrost | place: Sweden: Abisko... | reverse complement strand
CGATCCAAGCCGTCTCTTGCTCCAGTCGGCGCGGGCCGAGTTTGCAGGTCCGCACGCGCCCGACCTTCTCGGTGGCGACGAGCCCGGCCTGCTCCAAGACGCCGACGTGCTTCTTCATGCCCGTGAGGGTCATGTGGAATTTCTCGGCAAGGTCCGTGATGGACGCGTCTGCATGGCCGAGCTGCTCCAGAACGCCGCGCCGAGTCGCGTCCGAGAGCGCGGAGAACGAGGCATCGAGGCGGGCATGGGGAAACTGAACCATCTGGTTCAGTATCTAGCGCATGGACTGGCGGCATGCAAGGGGAGGCCGAGCGCGCGCTGCATTGCCGGCCGCCTCGGCCCCCGCCATCCCTGCGCGGGAAAACGTAGGGGGCCGTTTTGTGACGAACTTTGTGCCGTTGACAGCGCGAGACGCTTAGGGGGCAAGGAACGTGGAGGAACAGGCCGGACCCAAATGCTCGAAACCACGAGCGCGACAGCGCTGCGCACGCCACTTGCTTAAACCTTCGGTAATTTCGAATCCTAGTTCCCCAGTTTTCGAATCACGCGACAGCCAGTGGTTCCACCGGCGATTACGCGGAACCGTCCGGCCTTCGGATTCGCGCTTAGTTGGGGTGGTGCTCCTCCGCCGGTGTGCCGTCGGACCACTTCGGAACCGGGACAAAAAATAACGTCCACGGCATTCTGCCTCCGCCAGGTAGATCTTGGCCCCCTCCGAAGACAGCGGACCCTTCAGCCAAATTCGCCCCCCACACCGAGCCATTCATCTCGCCTGGCATGTAGAACATCAGATGCGGATGCCAGTGAGTATCAACGTCGGTTAGGTACTGGCGCTTCGACATCATGTACGACATCGAGCCCACCTCCGGCGGGCCAAACTCTTTCCTCGCAATCGACGCTTTCATACGAAGCAGGATCGCGTCCTTCGACATCCCAGCGAGCGCCAGTTCCGTCAACCTGAACATGACCGGCAGCGCAGAGCGCACGGCCGGGGCATTCAGACACACGGGCCCGCGAATCTTTGGGTTCCAGTATCCAGGATCATCGAAACCACTCGTCCAAGACCGGTCGACAAGGCAAACGAATCCGTTCTTGCCAGTAACGGCCGTCTGGTACCCTTGGCGCGTGAGCACCATGACGGTTGCATCACTCGATATCGTCGCCGGCGCGGCGCTCCGAGCAAGCCCGATCTCTGCATCCCGGTCGGCGATGAGGTACTCTTCGAGTGGTGCCATCACCGGGTAATCGGCGCCCTTGGGACGCGGCGTAGCGCCTGGTGTCTGGGCGTAGCTGACCAGCAGCGGTGCGCCGACCGCAGAGATCAAGGCGGCTATCAACAGCGGGCGATACTTCGCCATGGCTGCCTCCCTTCTGAGCCGCCGCTCAGTTTCGATGGTCCATGTCCTTACTTTCGCTGGCTTAGCAGCTAGGGGAGTGTACTGCGCAGTGAGCGGCCTTCTTTGGGATTGTGGCGTCCGCCCGCTGGAAGAGCGGCGACTGCAGCAGGAGTTCGGCGGTGAGTTCGACACGGACGCAGAAGGGGTAGCCTGCTGGTGGCCGCGGTGGGGAAGAGCACCAGCCCATTGGAGCTGACCAGATGAAGTTAGAAGGCCCCGTTGGATTTGAGATTTCTGTCAACGGCCGTAAGGCCGTCCGCGCCGTCCTCCCCGACGAGGGAGTACTCGTCTTTCACGTTGCAGTAGAGCGAGCTATCGGCAAGGAGCCTTCCGACAAGACGGTGACCATCCATGGAGGCGACCTCTACGGGACCGATACGACCGGCGCCCGCTTCATGCGGTGGGGCGAACCTCAAAATTGCCTTGGGCGACAGGATCGTTGTGCGCTTCGTTAATGGCGGTACCTCGTCACCGAGGCCGCGCGTTCTCTCCATCGACACCATCGCCACAAGGATGGGGCTGAGAGAACAACTGCGCAGTCTGAAGAAACAAGTCCGCGAAGTGCAGCGCAAGCTCGCATTGGATGAGGCGCAGCGCCTTAAGCAGGGTCAGCGTGAGTGGAAGCGCATTGTCGCCAAGACACGCCAAACGCTCGCCCGTCACAAGCGTGGAGGACGTGGCACGGGAATCTCCAAGTAGTCTCGACCTGCCCTGTCAGTCTCTCTTGGCAGACGCCGGCCAGCCTTCACCTTTTCCATTTCGCAAACGCCGCTGCGAATCGAAAACTCCGCAGGCCCAATGGTCCCCTCTGTAAAACCTTGTTTGGAACGACAGGGTTTGTCCCGTGAATCCTTACCCTCGCTGGGTTCCGAAAGCCTTCAGGGCAGCCTCGGGAGCCTGGGCTGCTGTGCTGCTCAGCGCGCTACGGTGATCCGGAGGAAGTTCGCCGAGATCAAGGTCTTGGTCGGGTCGGGGCTCTTGTTCTGGCCAGTGAAGAGCGCGTCCAACTCCCGCCGCAGGTCGTCGGCTCGTTGGTTCTTCTCCGCGGCCTCGAAGGCGTTCATCGTCGGCCCGTAGTACTTTCGGAAGGTCTCGACGAGTTCGGACGGCTTGCCCCGAAAATTGAAGGTGTACGTGTCTCGCATAAACGAGATTCGCTCCTTCGGAATGCCCGCTGCGCCGAAGCGCTCGATGACGTTGTTCTCGACGCCCCAGGTCATGGGGCTGATGAACCCCTCGGGGGGCGGGGGCGAGTACGCCGAGCTGACCTTGAGGATTTGAGCCACCAGGGTCGGGTCATTGGGGATCCAGTTCCCCATCACGATTCGCCCACCCTCCTGGGTGACCCGTACCATCTCCTTGGCCACGTCGAAGGGCTTGGGGGCGAACATTGCGCCGAAAATGCTGACGACGAGGTCGAAGGACGCATCCTTCAGCGGGTGAAGGTTGGTTGCATCGCCCTCCTGGAACCGGCAGTTCGTGAGCCCTTCTTGCTTCGCTCTCCTGTTGCCGGCCTCGACCAGGTTTCTCGCGATGTCGACGCCCAGCACCTCAGCGCCGAGCCTAGCCTCCGGCAGCGCGGTCGTTCCGTCGCCGCAGCCGAGGTCGAGGACCCGGAGTCCCTGCCGGACTCCCAGGCGGCCGACCAGCGCCTCTCCACTCTCGCGCATGCTGTCCGCAATGCGAGTGAAGTCTCCCTTTTCCCAGAGCGCCTTGTTCGGATTCGGCGCCGCCTCTTTCCCCGTGCTCTGCATGGCGTGGGTCCTCCAGGCTCGATGAACCGCAGCCGGTCGAGCGCTTTTCGGCCCGACGCATACCCCAGGGCGGGGCCTGATTGCACGGGCTGCGATACCGAAGGTCAGACGCCCGACACCTATGCCCCTCGCTCTCGCGAGGCCTGCGCGAGCACCCACTTTCGGACGCTGGCCGCCCCACGTCCCAGCGCTCGCTGCCGGCAAATGAGCCAGTAGGCGTAGTTGAGGGGGAGCGGCTTGGCCCGGGTGGCGCGCTGCAGGGCTCCCGACGCGAGAAGCGGACGCACCAACTCGAGGCGAGCGAGTGCCACTCCGTTCCCTGCCAGAGCCGCCTGAATCACCTGGTCGTACTGGGTAAAGCGGATGAAGCGTCCCGGCCGCGGTCGGGGAACGTTGTTGGCCTTGAACCAGTGGGGCCACTGGAGCAAGGGATGCTCGGGGTCGTCGTACTCGAGCAACACCTGCTTGCCGAGCTGCATCGGGTCGTCGATCTCCAGCGCGGTCCGTGACACCGGCAGTAGCTGCTCGTCGAAGAGCCGAATCGCGCCCGACGGGGCGCTGGACGCAGGGCTGTACCGAATGGCGAGGTCGATGTTTTCACGCTCGAGGTCCATCAGCCGGTTGCTCGCGACGACGCGGAGGTCGACATCAAGGTGGGCTCGCTGGAATTCGCCCATCCGCGGCAGGAGCCAGAGCGCGGCGAATCCCGTCGAAGTCGTCAGTGACACCGAGTCGGAATCAGAGGGGCGCAGGGACTCAACAGCCTCGCCGAGTTGCTCTAGCCAGGCATCAGCGGTCTGGAAGAGGCGGGCTCCCTCCGGGGTGAAGGCGAGCCCACGATGTCGGCGCTCGAACAGGGTGCAGCCCAGGGCGCCCTCGAGGGCTCGAATCTGCCGACTCAGCGCCGGCTGGGTGATGGCCAGCTCGCGGGCCGCGGCAGTGACGCTCATGCAGCGGCCCACCGCCACGAAGCCACGGAGGAGTTCGAGCGAGGGGAGGCTCAGAAGGCGTCGCGACATGCCGCCTCCGCATGCGAACCGGGCCGAGATGGCATTGGAGCGCGCAGCAAGCGGCCAGTACTCACTCGGTCCATGACGACCAGCATCGCCGAATTTGGAGGAGAACGGCGCCTCGGGCTCCGCCGGGGCTCGGAACGCGCGAAGTCCCGTGACGTCGCCGTCGCGCGCGTCCAGGCCAGCCTCCTCTTCCTCGCCCGTGCTCCGGGACGCCCGGTGTCCTACGTCTACGAGCCTCCGAAGGGAACGCCACGTGACAACGTCGAGTATGAGGCCAGCACGGTACGCATCGGCGACGCCCGCTTGATGGCCTCGTCGCTCGGTCTCCACCGGAACGGCTTCGAGCTTTGGGATGCTCCGAGCGAGGTGGGCGACTTCCGCAACGAGGCCGAAGTGATTGACCGGTACTATCCCGAGGTGGCCGAGCTGGCCCTGGCCGCCACCGGAGGCACGCAGGCCCACGTCTTCGACCATCTTCTGCGGCAGCGGGAGCCCGGACGTCCGGCGATGACTCTCGGCGCTCGTGGCGGTTCGCGGCTCGCAGGGCCGGCCGGAAGGGTGCACAACGACTATAGCGACGCCTCCGGGGCGCGACGCTTCGAGCTCGTGCTGCCGGGCCAAATGGCGTCCGGGCGCTTCTGCATCATCAACGTGTGGCGCTCAATCCGCGAAACGCCAGTACTGGACACGCCGCTCGCCCTCTGCGATGCGCGGACTGTGGACGCGTCCGACCTCGTCGCGAGCGAAATCCGCTACCCGAAGCGAGACGGAGAGATTTACCTGGTCCGCCACAGTCCAGACCAGAGGTGGTCGTACATCTCCGAGATGCGAAAGGCCGAGGTGCTCCTCTTCAAGCAGTACGATTCTGACCGAGGCCAGCAGGCACGCTTCACGCCTCATGCTGCCTTCGACCACCCGGCGAGTCCGCCGGATGCTCCGCCGCGGACCAGCATCGAGGTCCGCTGTTTGGTGACCTTCCAATGAGCTCCGTGCCTCTGAGCATCGAGATCTGGTTCGACCTGGCGAGCATGTACAGCTACCTCAGCGTGATGCGCATCGAGAAGCTGGCGGCTTCTGCGGGAGTCCACGTCCAGTGGGAACCTTTTCTCCTCGGGCCCATCTTCGAGTCCTTCGGATGGAACAGCTCGCCCTTCGTCCTCCAGGAGGAAAAGGGAGAGTACATCTGGAAGGACATGGCCCGGCAGTGCCGGAAGTACGGGCTGCCCTGGAAGCGGCCGACGGTCTTTCCCAGGAACACGGCGCTCCCGGTCCGGGTGGCCCTGCACGGCGCACGCGAGCCGTGGGGCCCGGCATTCGCGCAGGAAATGATGCTCCGGAACTGGGAACGCGACGAGGACATCTCGAGCGAGGCATGTGTCCGATCCGCCCTCGAGTCGCTCGGTCTGCCTGCCGCCAGCGTCCTCGCAAACGCCACGTCGCCACAGAACAAACCGAGGCTTCGAGCCCAGGTTGAGGACGCCCGCAAGCGGAGGATTTTCGGCGCCCCGACCTTCTTCGCCCGCGGCGGGATGTTCTGGGGGAACGACCGCCTCGAGGATGCGCTCGAGGCGGCACAGGGTTGAGGCCTCAGAGCGCCTGACGACCTCCCGATCCTAATGACGATCCCCAGCGGTGCCTCTTGCTGCCTCCCGTGTCAGAGCGGTCAGACGCCGGCAGACGGCGGGGCATTTCGGGTTGCCGGACCGCTACCTAGTGCAATGGTGATGCGCCTCGGACGGCGGACTCCCGACGCAGCTCAATGGGGTGTCAACGGGCGTCCGAAGAGACGAACGGCTTCGCCTCATGAGAAGAGCTTCCACCACGGCTTTGCCGTCTTCGGGAGCTGCGCTGGCGCCTCGTCTGCTTCCAGAAACCTCTCCGTCCCCGGGACCCAACCGGTCGCAAGCTTCTTGGTGATGCAGCGCGCTGCCTGTTCGGCCAAGGCTGCCTTCTCCGCTTCTTTCGGCGGGTCGGACGAGAAGTAGGTCCGGACCATGACGGTGACTGTGTGCTCACCGGCAATCTGGACCACCCAGTCCACTCCGGGTCGTGACGGTCCCTGGGGCCGCTTGAAGTGGGCCGACAGTCCATTCACAACTGTCACCGTGTGACTCATCCAGTCCCTAGCGAGCAGGCGCGACGAGGGCAAAAGCGATGCCCTCAGGGTCGCGGCACTGGAGTATCCAGCTTCCGCCGGGGACCTCGCTCGGCCCGTGGGTGACGTTGCCCTGCTTTTCCTTCACTCGCTTCGCCGCCGCGTCGATGGCCTCGACGTTGAAATAGTAGAGCCAGTGCGGGCGAATGCTGGAGTCGACGCGGTTCATCATGCCGCCCACCGGCCCTGCTCCGGTGGTGAACATCTCGTAGGTGCCCATGGCACGCATGTTGAAGCTCTCCGCCTTTTTCCAGCTGAGCAGCTCCGAATAAAAGGCGAATGCCGCTTTCAAGTCCGTGGTGGTCAGTTCGGCCCAGCCCACGGACCCCACTCCAGTGGCCTGCGGCGGCGCTCCGCCGGGCGGCGGGTTGGGCTTGAAGAGGACGAAACCTGCACCCTGCGGGTCTGAGACAGGCGCGAAGCGACCAACATTCGGAATGTCCTCGGGCGGCCGATGGACGTTTCCACCGAGCTTCTTGACTCGCGTCGCGTCCGCGTCGACATCCGAAGAGTGGATGTAGCCAACCCAGCCGGCTGGCATGCCAGCGCTGCGTAGCTCTTTCGAAACCTCGAACATCCCGCCCATCCCGCGTCCGCCCGCCTCAAGGACGTGGTAGGCGCCGCCGTCCGCCATGGGCATGGCTTGCGAAGTCCAGCCAACCACGTGCCCGTAGAAGGTGAGCGCCGCTCTTGCGTCGGCGGTCATGAGCTCATGCCAGAGGAACTGGCCCGGGGGAGTCGCCATGGCTTTGGTCCCTTTGAAGGGTAAACGTCAGCGCCTTGCGCTTACCGCGAAGGCGTCCAAGGTACTCCGTTGGGCCGCGCCCACGTGAAGCACGAGGGCGGGCCTGAGCAGACTCAGCTCGCGCGTGAAGGGCACTCAGCGCGCGCCGGACCCGAAATCGAAGCTTCCGTCAGCATTCAGCTTGGCCAGCAAACCGACCCCGCAAAGCCCACAGAGTCGCCGCGGCTGCGACGAAAGGGCACGAACCCAAGCCTCACCGGGTGAGCAAAGCGGGTCGTCGACGACCCGCGAATTAGGTCTCACCTACGGGACTACCCCAGGTAGCAGTTGTTGCCGCCCTCCGGGCACAGGACGAAGAGTACTGCCAGGATTGCCAGCGGGTGAAACGTCAACAGGTTCACAAGGCGCCGCACCATAAAAATACCCCTCCCGTGGAAGACTTCCACTGACAGCACACCACAGGGTAGGTGTGTATCGCAAGGGGTACTCTATGTAGCAGGGTGGTGCCCGCCTCAGGCGTTTCGGCCCCCCTCCAGCACCTCGAATCCCCCGGCTGCCGGGCCAATGACGCAATTCCGTCCCCGGCGTTTTGCCTCGTAAAGGCGCGCATCGGCTTGGGAGAGCACTTCGGTGAAGGTATTGCCGTCGACGGGCCAGCTGCCGACCCCCGCGCTCATTGTCAGCCAGTGGGCGACGCCGTCCACCGGGATGGGCACCTGGGCGAGCTTGATGCGGAGGTTCTCGACCCGCTGCACTGCCTGAGCGACGTCCATGCCTGGGAAGGCGACAACGAACTCCTCGCCCCCGAAGCGGGCCACAAGGTCCGTGGCCCGTACTGCAGCTCGGAGCGCTTCGGCGAGCAGCTGGAGCGCGCGGTCCCCGGCGATGTGACCGAAAGAATCGTTGAACCTCTTAAACTCGTCGATGTCGAGGACGGCGATGCTCAGCACTCGCCGGCTCAGCGAACTTCGCGTCAGCTGCTCCTCGATGCGCTCCAGGAATGGCCGCCTCTGCGAGAGGCCGGTGAGCTCGTCGGTCCCTACCATCAACCGCAGGTGGCGCGCCCAGCGGGCGACAGCGATGGCGCTTGCTCCGGCAGCCGCAAGGAGCACGAACCGGAGCGCACTCAAGATCGGAAGAAATCGCTCGGGTTCGCCCTGCATCGCCACCAGGTCCCAATGCGACGCCGCGTACCCGGTGAGGCCGAGGAACTCGGCACAGGCGAGGCCCACCGTAAAAGCGCAGAGGCGCCAGTCGTAACGGAGCGCCGAGTTGGAGATGGCGAAGAAATACACCTCGAAGAGCACCCGGTTGTTCACGGTCCGAAGTGGATTTCCGGCAAAGAGAAAGTACGACATTCCGAGGCTCGTGAGGGTGACATCCAGGGCGCAGCTCACCCACGGTAGCCACGGGCTCGTGCTCTTCGAGGCCCACCAATAGAGAAGCAAGGCGTAGACAAGCACGGTCACGGCCAGACCGACTTGGATCTTCAACGTCGGCCCACTTCCGAGTTGAACGGACATCACGGCGAGGAAGATCACGACGAGCGCGAGCCGAAGCGTCGCAACAATGCGCTCGCCAGACCTTCGCGCTCGCAGGAGCGTTTGGTCTGTCTCGGCAGCGAGGAGTTGCTGGGCTCGTTCTGCCCAAAGGCGGACGAAGCTCATTCGAAGCCCTAGTCTCTAAAGGCTTGAGCCGCTGCGCTAGTGGGACGGGGTACGTGGCCGTCGCACTTCGCGTTGGCAATCGACACGCACCAGCGCGCATCGGTCAGAGCGAATTATTGATGTCGCGCCACACCCACGTGCGCGCGACTGCAAGCGCGGTTCATGCTGCAAGCCGCCAACCCTGAAGCCGTGCTCGCAACACATGCGCGTACAGTGCCAGGCGGTCCCATCGCCGCATTTCCGTCCGTGCTCAACTCCGCGGGTCGAAAGAATCTCGTTTTCCAGTCCCAGCGCGACGACTCGGCGCGTGGGGCTGCCGTCTCGAGCGCTTCTTCGGGAATCGCCAGCGCGAGGGCGCTTGCACAAGGGGGCGGATGGACTCGCGAGGCTCCGAGGCACTCGCGGTCTGAGAGAGGAAGGGGTCGCGCTCCTCGGCCGAGCTGGTGTACCAACGGCAACGGGAATGTCTGAAGGCCCACTGGCAACCCGCGGGCCGCACTGGCGCTGGAGGACGGCCTCTGCTGCCCTTCGCCCATGCATCGTCAAACCAGTTTGAGCCCAACCGGCTCAAGGAGGCTGCGATGAGAGTGTTCTCTGGGTTGTGCCTGGCGTTGGTCCTCGTGCCGGCAGCGACACGTGCCGACGAACCAGCGCCTGACATGGAGAAGTACTACCTCGTGCTGCTGAAGCGCGCTCCCAACGCTCCCAAGATGGACGCGCCCACGCTCGAGGCGCTGCAGAAGCAGCACCTCGGCCATCTGCGAGCGATGTACGAGGCCGGAAAGATGGTCATCGCCGGTCCCTTCGACGAGCAACAGGACCAGTCGCTGCGCGGCATGTGCCTCTACCGCGTGGCGTCTCTCGAGGAGGCACGACGGCTGGCAGAGCAGGACCCGGCCGTGAAGGCGGGACGGCTCCAAGTGGACGTCCTCGCCTGGTGGGTGGAGAAGGGCTACGTGAGTTTCAAGCCCCCTCCGGCCCCCAAGTGATTTGCGCGACGCGAGACGTCGTATGCCCTGGGCCAACCGCGTTGGACATCCGAAACTTGAAGCGGTTCCAGATGCTGTAGGTAACTGTAGTCAGCGACGGTTCGAGCGCGTAGCGTCAGCTCCGACAGCACCTGGGAGGGACGCTCGATGATTCTCGGCATGTCACCGCTCACCTTCATCCACACCGTCATCAGCTTGGTTGGAATCGCGACCGGGCTGGTGGTCCTCTTCGCGGGTTACCTCGCGAACCGGCAGCTCCCAAGCTGGACGGCTTGGTTTCTTGGCAGCACGGTGCTCACCAGCGCCACCGGCTTCATCCTCCCAGCGGCGCACTTCATGCCCTCTCACGGCGTGGGCATCCTCTCGCTGCTCGTCCTCGCCGTGGCCCTCTTCGCGCTCTACTCGAGGCACCTCTTGGGCGGCTGGCTTAGGACGTACGTCATCACCGCGGTGATTGCGCTCTACTTGAACGTCTTCGTCCTGGTGGCACAGCTCTTCCTCAAGGTGCCCGCACTCCATGCGCTCGCGCCGACGGGAACGGAGTCGCCCTTCAAGGCGGCCCAGGGCATCGTGCTCGTCGCCTTCATCATCCTCGGCGCTCTCGCGACGAGCAGGTTCCATCCAGCCACGCCGGTCACTTCGCCGTCGTAAACCTGTGCGTGCTGTCTCTTTGGAGAGTTCGAAATACTTTGCAGCCGGCCCTTCGGTCCGGCGCACGTTGACTCCCCGCTCAAAAGCCGCCCCCTCCGCGCTGACCCGCGCGCTCGACGGCGAGCCCTGGCCGAGCTCGACCATCCACCGGTCCGCGAAGACGCGTGTCCTGCTCGCTGGGCTTTTCGCCGCACTCGCCACCGTCGTCTTTCCCTTGCCCACCGCGGCAGCTTCCCGCTCCACGGATGCCTGGCTCGAGGACAGCCACAGTCGCTGGGAGCAGCTCGCCCGGCGCATCTGGGAGACGCCCGAGCTGGCACTCGAGGAGAAGCGCTCGGCAGCGGCTCTGGTGGAGGTCCTTCAGAAGGAGGGCTTCCACGTCACCTGGGGCTCAGGGGGGCAGCCGACGGCCTTCGTGGCGACGGCCGGCTCCGGGGCGCCGGTGGTGGCGTGGCTTGCGGAATACGACGCGCTGCCTGGGCTTTCTCAGGCCGCAGGCAAGACCACCAGGACGCCCCTGGTTGCGGATGGGCCTGGACACGGCTGCGGTCACAACCTCCTCGGCGTCGCGGCCGTCGCCGCTGCCGTCGCCGCCAACCACGAGCGGCTCGAGCGCAAGCTTCCCGGCACCCTCCAGGTCTTCGGCACGCCCGCCGAGGAATTGGGCCTCGGCAAGACGTTCATGGTGCGCGACGGTGCCTTCAAGAGCACGGACATCGTGCTGGCCTGGCACCCAGACACCGAGAACCGCGTCTGCAACCGCAGTCGGCTGGCCCTCTCCATCATGGACGTGGAATTCTTCGGGCGCTCGGCGCACGCCGCGTCGTCGCCGTGGCTTGGCCGCAGTGCCCTGGACGCACTGATGCTCTTCGACCACGCCATGGCGCTGATGCGCGAGCACATCAAGCCCACCGCGCGGATACACCGGAAGCTGAGCGACGGTGGCCGGGCGGCAAACATCATCCCCGACTACGCCAAGGGGCAGTACTGGCTGCGCGACGCGGACGGCGAAGGCGTGGCCGAGATGCTGGCCCGCCTCCGCAAGGCCGCCGAAGGTGCAGCGCTGGCCACGGAGACGCGAGCGCAGGTGACTCTCCTCAACTCGAACCGAAATCCACTCCCCAACGACACGCTGAGCAAGCTGGTCCAGCAGGAGCTGGAGCGCGTGGGAGCGCCGCGCTTTGACGCAGCCGACGTGGAGTTCGCAAAGCGCCTGCAGCAGGAGATGGGTGTCGAGACCTCCGGGTTGGCGACAACCGTGATGCCCTACTCCCCAACCAACGGCGCAACGGCTTCCTCGGACATCGGTGAGGTGAGCGCGGTGGCACCCTTGGCCGAGCTCGGGGTGGCCGTCCGTCCCTTCGGGACGGCAGCGCACCACTGGGTGCAGACGAGCTGCGCGGCGCACCCCGTTGGCTACAAGGGCATGTTGGTGGCGGCAAAGGTACTGGCCGCGACGGGGGTGGACCTCCTGTCCGAGCCGGCAACCATCGCCGCCATCCGGGCGGAATTCGCGCTCCGGACGAAGGGAAAGCCCTACGTCTCCCCGCTGACTCCCGACCAGAAGCCCCAGGCCTACTAGGCGTTTCGAGGGCCGCTTCGGGTGCGCGTCTCGCTAGGGCCCGAGCTCGCCGAGCGCCTGCTGGATGGCGGCGACGACGCTGGACGCGCGCAGCGGGCGCTCGACGACGGCCACCACCGGCCGCCGGAAGATGACCGGGATGGCGCCCGGGGTGACGAGCGCCACGGCGCGAACGTCCGTCCGCCGGAGCCCTGTCACCAGGTCGGCCTGGGTTTCATCGAGGACAATCACCATCGAGCCAGGCTTGATGGGCAGCACCGCACGCAGATGCTCCGCACTGGTGAAGGTGGTTCGCTGAAACGCCCCTCTCAGCATCGCCGGCAGCTCTGCGTCCACTGCGGTGACGAGGAGCGCCGCCGCCACGTCAGGCCTCGCCTGTGGCGCCCGGAACCTGGCTGGCGAGGTCTCGGGTGGCCACATCCACCATGCGCGACAACTCGCCCAAGTCGATGGGCTTCTGCGCGCGACCAACCACCATCGGATGGTTGGGGGCCAGCGTCTCGACGGTGTGGTGCGCCGAAACGAGGACGACGCGAATCCCGGCTGCGTCCGGCCCCCTGGCCAGCTCGCGCAGGGTTTGCTGCCCGCTCAACCGAGGCAGCATGAGGTCGAGCAAGACGACGAGCGGTGTCCCCACCTGACGGACGAAGGCCAAGGCCTCGTACCCGTCCGCCGCCGTTGCCACGGAGTAGCCCTGCTCTTCGAATTTCTCCCGGAGAAAGGCTGTGAAGAAGGGTTGGTCGTCGACCAGGAGGACGCGCGGCCCATCCGGTCCTGATTGCGTCTTTTCCATCGCGGACGGCAAATTGCCACGAGGCTTCTCGACTTGAAAACGGGGCGGCGGCAACCCTGGGTCGCGCGGACCTCCAGCGTTGCGATTGGCGGGACTCATCGTGCCCACCCAAGCAGAAAGCTGGTGCGGCCTCGGTTGGGCAGCAGCACGTCCAGCGGTGCGGGGTTGGCCTCACGCATGCCGCTTCTTCTTCGCGTCCGCCGCCGCTGCGTTCTCGACGAGGTCGATGTCGAAGTCGACGTCCACTTCAATCTCAACCTCTGCGGCCTCATCGAGAGGCCCGCGAGCTGGGCCCACCGGAGCTACGTCAGGGGCCTCGCCCGTCTTCTCGGTTGTCATGGCCCATCGCCCTCGAGCTTTCGGGATGGGGGCAGGGCCGTGGGCCCAGGTGGAAATCTCGAGCTCGACGGGCGTTGCGAGGCGTGACGGGCCGCTCGACGGCGTGTGGAACGCCGCATCGTCGAGCTCGCCAGGCGTCGCCACCACGTGTTCGCTCCAACCAAGGCTCGCCACCGAGGCGCGCCCCACTCTGCTTGAGCGCAAGGTAGGCATTGCGCCGGAGCGCACAAGTCCACGCTTCTCTCGAGGATGCGGGTGTAGGCGCAGGCGCACCCGGGTTGGATGGAGGCGAGCCCCTCCCGCGCGGGCACGAGCGAACAGAAGCATGTCGCGCCTAGGCCGACAGTGAGACTGGGCGAGCATCCGCATCCGGACCAAGGGCAACTTCAAACGCCCCCTCGAGGTCCGACACCAGACGCAGCGAATGGCAGAGCAGCCGACGGATGCCGTGGTTCTCGGCCAGCACCTCCGCACGGAACAACCGAATACCGCGCTGCCTCGCGGCGACAACGAGCTCGTCCCGAAGAAGGCTTCCCAGCCCTCGGCGCTGAAAGGCATCCGCCACGGCGAACGCCACCTCGGCTCGGTCGGAACCGGGTTGAAGCCGGATGAAGCGTCCCACCCCGACGACGCTGGACTCGCTCCAGGCGACGATAGCGACGTGGTCCCAGCCGTCGGCTGAAACCAGGTACTGCCACTGCGCGTCGGAGAGGTCGATGAGGGTTCCCTGAAAGCGAAAGTAACGGGACTCCGTTGACAGGGCCTTGACGAAGGCGCGGAGCGCAGCGACGTCACTCGGGCGAATGGGCCGAAGCGTCACGGACGCTCCGTCGCGCAGGTGGACTTCGCGCACCCCGGCCTTTCCCAGGAGGGGAAACGCGGAGCTGTCCAGGGGGCGACTCAAGGACGAGGTGTAACGGCGACGGACACGACGGGCCAGACCAAGGCCTCGGTGCGTCTTCTTGAAGGCCGCCTGGGGCACGGGAGGTGCTCAGAGGTGGTGGGACGCCCACCTTCGTGAGGGCCAACTCCTCGAGCAGCACCGCGCGTGCACCTGCGCCCGACCTCGCAATTACGAACGTACACGGCGCGACACGCGCCCCTGCTCGTCCTCGACGAGGACAACGTCGGCTTCGTCGAGAAACAACCCGTGACCGATGACGCCCGGCAGGGCGTCGAGCGCCAGTGCGAGCACGCCTGGACTCAACCCCTGAGGCAGGGGCGCATCGACCACCGGATTCCCGTTGTCAGTCTCGTATTCACCGCCGCCCGGTTTCGGGCGCACGGGCCCGTCCAACCCCAAGCTGCGGAGCGCCCGAAGCGTGGAGGCCAGCCCGAAGCGAAGGATTTCGACGGGAAGGGGCGCGCCTTGCCCGAGGCGCTGGACGAGCTTCGTCGTCTGGACGAGATAGACGCGCCGCGACGCAGAACGAGCGACGATTTTCTCTCGCGTCATCGCCCCTCCCCGCCCCTTAATCATCCGCATCTCCGGGTCGACTTCGTCCGCGCCGTCGAAGAGGTAGTCGACGGCCTCGACACCCTCCATCGGATTGACGTGCAGGCCGAGACGGCGCCCGAGCGCGTCGGACTCCCGGCTGGTGGCCACGCACTGAATGTCCAGGCGCTCCACGGACACCCGGCGTGCCAGCGCCTCGATGGCCCGCGTCGCAGCCCGCCCCGTGCCGAGGCCCACCATCATCCCACTCCGGACGTCCTCCACTGCCGAGGCCGCCAGCGCGTCGACTGAGCTCGTGCTCGGCAAAGCGAAGCTCCTCCCCGAAGGTCCCCGAGGCTAACCGCAGATGGCCAACGCCGGCAGCGGTTTCACGCTCCGTGCCGTCCCGCCCCTTGTGTGAAGCGGAGGGCCCCTTGCAGGGTTTCTCCGGAAGCGAGCGTCGCACGGCCCCGGCGGACTTCATTCTCCATCGCCTCGGCTTCCGGCAAATCGAGCGACTCGAGCATCGAGAGGCGGTCGTTGCGCAGACAGGCCTCGGGGAAGACGCTCAGCGCCTGTGCCAACCGCTTGGCCTCGGCGAGCGCTTCACCAGAAGGGGCAAGGCGATTGACGAGCCCCATCGCCAGGGCCTCGTCGGCCGGCACGGCCCGGCCGGTGAGCACGAGGTCCATCGCCCGGCTCAGGCCAACCAGGCGCGGGAGCCGCACGGTCCCCAAGTCGACGAGCGGGACGCCGAAGCGTCGGCAAAACACGCCGAAGACGGCGTTCGCGGCGGCGACGCGCAAGTCGCACCAAATGGCCAGCTCCAGGCCACCCGCCACGGCATGTCCCTCGACTGCCGCAATCACCGGCTTGGAGAGGCGCATGCGCGTCGGCCCCATCGGCCCGTCACCCTCCTCCTGCACCGACCTGGGCTCCCCCTCGCCCAGCGCCTTGAGGTCCGCGCCGGCGCAGAAGGTCCCGCCCGCTCCGGTGAGGATGGCGACGCGTGCGCCAGCGTCGGCTTCGAATCTCCGAAACGCATCGGCCAGGGCGGCGGCCGTGGCCGCGTCCACGGCATTCTTTCGCTCGGGCCGGTTGAGGGTGACGACGGCGAGCGACTCCTCGACTGAATACTCGACACTCATCTTTCCAAGCCTGGGCCGCCACGGGCGGACGCGTCCAGTGCTTCTTCTCCAAGCCGAAGGCGCCACGCGGCCCCGGTACGGACCCGCCTTGCGAGGTTTTCGACGACGAGGTTGCAGGCGTCCCGACCCCTCTTGAGCCGGGCTAACATCGAGGCCAGCGGGGTGTCCTTGCTGGCGACGCGACTGCCCGGGGCCGGCCTCGGCCGGGCTGACTCTGCTCGGGCGAGTGGCTCGGAGACGGCATGCTGGGCGCGGTCGACATCCCCGCCGTGCAGAGGAAAGCGTCCTGGGCGGAAGCCAGGGGAATCGCCCACTTGGCGCACGACGCTGGGAGAATATTGCCGGGGGCTGGCTCGTCCAAGAAGGCGTGGACGCACTGAGACAGCGGTTTGGTTCGGCGCCGGTCGGCCGACTCCGCTATGTCCTGACGGAGTATGTTTGGGTTGTCTTTGCGCAGTCGAAGGCGGTGGCGCGATGAAGAGCTTCCTTGCGGTGTTGCTTCTGTTGAGTCCGGCGCTGGCGAGGGCGGCTGATGAGCCCGACTCCGCGTCCGCAGTCGTCCAACCGACGCTCCCTCAGCCGACGCTGTCTCCCCCTGCGCCGCCCGAGAATCCGGCTCCTCCTCCCGAGCAGGCTGCGGTGAGCGACGAGGCGGCCGCCACGGGGCAGTGGGTCTACACCGGGCAGTACGGGTGGATATGGATGCCCTACGGGGACGGCTACACCTACCAGCCCAGTGACGGCGGCTCGCCGGACATGTACGTGTACTACCCGAGCGTCGGTTGGTCCTGGGTGGTGGCGCCTTGGGTCTGGGGCTGGGGACCGCAACCGTACTTCGGCATCTACGGCACGGCCCGCTTCGGCTGGTACGGCTACGGCTATGGCCACTGGTACGGCTTTCGCGGCGCCTACGCCAACTACGGAGGCCGCGGCTATTGGAACGGCGGGCGGTGGTACGGAAGCCCAGGGCGGGGTGCCGGCGCACCGTTTCATGCGGCTGCCCCCCGCAGTAGCTTCGCGGCACCGCGCTCCGGGTATGCGACCGCGCGGGGTGGATTCGCCGCGCCCCGCGGGGGATTCGCTGCGCCCCGTGGCGGCGGGTACGCCGCACCCCGAGGCGGCTTCGGCGGAGGCGCCACCTTCGGCGGACACCCCGCTGGAGGCAGCTTCGGCGGCCACTCCGCGGGCGGTTTCGGCGGTGGCGGCCATGGCGGCGGTGGTGGTGGCGGCCACGGGGGCGGCGGACACCGCTAAGCGCCCGCCGGGTGCTCGGCCTCCGGCTGCGTCCTCCAGTCTGCGAGCCCGCCGTCCGCGTTGCACAGGCGGCGGCGGGGCCGCCTACTGGGTTTGTGCAACCGGGCCAATCATCTTGGCCGGGTCCACGAGGCGGTCAAAGTCCGCTGCCGAGACGAAGCCGAGCTTCAGAGCGGCTTCCTTCAGCGTGACGTCGTGCTCCATTGCGTAGTGCGCAACCTCGGACGCCTTGTCGTAGCCGATGACTGGTGAGAGCGCCGTGACAAGCATCAGTGAGCGCTCCACGTCCTCCTGAATCCTCCTGAGGTTTGGGCGAGTCCCCTCGATGAGGTACTTGCGAAAGTTCGTGCAGCTGTCGGCCAGGAGGGTGATGGAGTTCGTGACGTTGAAGATGATGAGGGGCTTGTAGACATTCATCTCCAGGTATCCGCCGGCTCCGCCGAAGCCCACTGCGACGTCGTTGCCCATCACCTGGACAGCAACCATGGTGAGCGCCTCCACCTGCGTCGGGTTCACCTTGCCCGGCATGATGGATGAACCCGGCTCGTTCTCCGGAAGCAAGAGCTCCCCGAAGCCCGCCCTCGGTCCACTCGACATCAACCGGATGTCGTTCGCGATTTTGTAGAGGGAGACGGCCAGCGTCCGCAGCGTCCCTGAGAGCTGCACCAGGGCGTCATGGGACCCCTGCACGGTGAATTTGTTCGGCGCGGTGACGAACGGTAGCCCGGTGAGCTTGGCAATCTCCGCTGCGACGGCCTCGGCAAAGCCCTCGGCTGCATTCACGCCCGTGCCCACGGCGGTGCCGCCGAGCGAGAGGCGGTAGACATCCTTCAGGGCGTCGTCGATGCGCTGAAGGTCGTCAGCCAAGAGTCCCGCGTAGCCCGACCACTCCTGCCCGAGAGTGAGCGGAGTGGCGTCCTGCATGTGGGTCCGGCCAATCTTGATGATGTCCTTCCAGTCCGCTGCCTTCGTGCCAATCGCGTCGTGCAGTGCCTTCACGGCTGGAATCAGCCGGCGCTTCACGTTGAGCGCGGCGGCGATGTACATCGCCGAGGGAAACGAGTCGTTCGACGACTGCGACAGGTTGACATGGTCATTGGGGTGCACCGGGCTCTTGCTCCCCAGTGGCTTCCCGGCGAGCTGGCTGCTCCGGTTGGCGATGACCTCGTTCACGTTCATGTTGAACTGCGTCCCGCTTCCCGTCATCCAGACGTGGAGGGGGAACATGTCCTGGTGCTGGCCGGCCAGAATCTCGTCGCACACCTGGACGATGAGGGCATGGATGCGCTTGTCGAGTTGCGAGCTGACGTGGTTGACGATGGCCGACGCCTTCTTGAGGATGGCGTACGCTTCAATCATCTCCCGCGGCATGAGGTCCGTGCCGATGTTGAAGTACTGAAGAGAGCGCTGGGTCTGTGCACCCCAGAGCTTGTCGGCCGGAACGTCGACCTCCCCCATCGAATCGGTTTCCTTGCGTACTGCGGTCATGTCTTTCCTCGCTCTTCGAGGTGCCGACCGTGGCCTGGCCGTGCCACCTCACGCTCAAAACCCTCGGACGCAGTCCGTCCTCCACAGGCTATCGCTGCTTCTGCACCCGCGTGTGGCCCTTCCTTGCGTCGGCCCGCTGCATGCCTAACTCCGAGACGTCCGTCCCGTCCTGCCCTGGTCCCCTAGGCTTCTCGAGGCGGGCTGCCTCCTCCAGTGCACGAGTCCATCGACAGACAGGCCCTTCCCGGAGTGAATACGCACCTCGACTCCAACGTCTAAAACCCGTGTGTGTCGTTGCCTCGTCTTCAAGCGCAACCTGAGGGCCCGGGCGGCCGAGCTGTCCAGGGCCCACGGGCTAAGGCGTGAATACAGTGACTTATGGCTTTCGACTGCGGCACCGTCTTCGACACAGGCGGCCGCCTACCCGCCCCACTCTGCCGGTGGAGCTTCGAAGCGTGCAGGCGAGCGACGACGCATCGCGGCTCCTGCCGGCTTGCTCGACAACCGCGGGTGGTTAACTTGATGATGGAGGCGGGATGAGATTCTTCTCCACAGCTGTCCTGGTGCTTTTGCCCGCGCTGGCCGCGGCCCAGACACCCTCAGCCGGGTCCAGCGCCGCGACGCAGCCTGTCCTTCAAGCCAGAGCGAGTGACCCAGCCGTGCAGCCGGTTCAGCCGCCAGGCCCGGCGCCGACCGACGTCATCCCTCCGGCGCCGACCGACCATCCAGCGCCTCCGGACCGAGCGTCCATCAAGAGTGAGCAAGCGCCCGCGACCGGGCAGTGGGTCTACACCAACCAGTACGGCTGGGTGTGGATGCCGTACGGGAGCGCTTTCACCAGCGTCCCGGCCAACGGTGATGTGCCCAACATGTACGTGTACTACCCGTCGGTGGGGTGGTGCTGGGTGGTCGCGCCCTGGGTTTGGGGCTGGGGCCCGATGCCCTATTTCGGCGTGTACGGCTACGGCCGCTTCGGGTGGTACGGCGTCGGCTTCGGGCATTGGTACGGGTTTGCCGGGCCCTACGCCGGTTGGGGAGGCCGCGGGTATTGGAACGGCGGTCGCTGGTATGGCGGCGGCGGGTACCATCCTGCCGGCCCACGCGGCGGCGGCTTCTCCGGCGGTGGCGCAGGGCGCGGAGGCTTCGCTGCCCCTCGCGGCGGCGGCTTCTCCGGCGGTGGTGGCGGCCACGGCGGCGGCGGACACCGCTAAGCGCGTCGGGCCAACCCGCCCGGCTTGTCGTGCTGTCCAGGCCCCTTTCAGCGCCTAGGGCGTCGACATCACAAACGACGTCAGGAGCACCATGGCTCCCTGGTAGCCGACGTCAGGCTCGGTCAGCTCCCACGAGGACGCGGTGCAGACGCTCCCGTTCCAGCCGCAGCCCACCGAGAAGTCCCGGTAGGCATACGCCGGGTACGTCCTGTCCGGGATGACGTAGGTGCCGTCGTAGTACCAGTTGGGGCCGCCCGGGACGAGGCCAGGCGCAGGCCCGTACGTCGACGTCGCCGCATCGCTGGGGTTGTAGGGGTAGAGCGGCTCCACCACCGACTCCGGCTTGCCGTTGTAGGTGGTGTTCCCGTCGTCCCCGTCATTCACCGTGAAGGAGAACCAGCTGTGGAAAATCTGGAACGATGAGTGTTCCCCGCCGTAGGCGGCCATGTTGGTCATGTAGACCATGTTGAGCGGATTCAGCCCGAGCATGTAGTGCACGTGCTTCACCGCAAGCGCGAGCACTTCCGCTTGGGTGTGTGAGCCGAGAATGCCCTGTCGTGCCGCCATGAAGAGGTTGAGGCCGTAGAAGGCCTGGTTGCGGTTACTCCCCCAGCTCCAGTCCCAGCCGTTGGTGGAGCTCCCGAACATTCCTCCGTAGGGGCCATCCGCGGTGAAGGCCGGGTCCACCAAACCCTGGGCCACGCCGGTCTGGATTTTCGTCTTCACCGCCGCCGTACCGGCCGAATTCATGAGGTAGTGCCAGGCTCCGGTGGAAATGGTTTCCTCCCCTGGAGTGATGGTGTCCGGAATTTCCCCGTCCCAGGTGTCCCACGGGAAGGCGTCGGCGAATGCCTGAGCCGTCGTCTGCGTCGGGTCCATCCTGAAGACGGCCGAAGCGGCGGCGGCCTTGAGGTTCCCCTCGGCGCCGGTGGCGCTGTAGCCATTCAGCCAGTTCCACCCGGCGATGGCCGCCGCTGAATAGCCGGCCGCGATGGTGTCCTGCCCGATGGACCGAAAGACGATGGCCGCGTGAGCCAGGGACAGCACGGCATTGCCGGTCGCCACGCCGATGGTGACACCGCCGCCGGACCAGCCATTGCCGGAAGGCGAGGTGCAATCAAAGTACACCCGCTGCTCGTTGGAAGCGCTCGGCGGCGACGTCACGGTTGGATTGTCGCCCTTCGTCGAGGTCATGAAGTGTCCGTCGGGACGCTGCATGCGGACGTAGAAGTCCAGCTCCCATTGGACCTCGTCGAGGATGTCGGGGATGCCGTTGCCACTCTCCGGGATGTTGAGCTGGCCGTCCGTCCAGGCGCCGGGATTCACCTCGTAGGCGAAGAGCATCTGCGGGACGCCTCGGCCCCACAGCGTCTTCTGGTAGTCCCCCGCGTCGTGCCAGCCCCCGTGGACGTCCAGCAAGCCATTGTCGGCCGAGCCGGGGCCCGCGGGAGCACTCCAGTCCGTGGCATGGCACGCCCCGTCGGCCCACTGGCCGCCATTTCCAGGAAACCCGAGCAGCGCGTCTCCAGCGAAGGGCAAGGCCTTGTCGTGGTTACAGCGTTGGAAGTAATAGGCCTTGACCGCCGCCGCGCCCACGACGTCATAGCTGTCGTCCGCAATGCGAAACCCGTACGAGCGCACATCAAGCGACGGGACGTAGAGGTAGTAGTCGCCTGGCGCGGAGACGGTGCTGAAGTCCACGGTTGCGTACTCATCCCCGGAGTACGAGTCGGTTTGCAGTGGACTGCTCGCGGTGAAGCTACCGACGGTCGAACCATTCGCCGCATCGATGAGCTGCACCGTGACGCTGGCCATTCCCAACAGCACGGCGACCTTGGTGTCCGTGGTGCGCCAGCCGATGTTGTCGACGCGCAGCGCTGCGGTGACACTTCCGAGCGGAGCCACCGTTCCGCCGTCGTTGCTCCCGTCGGGGGCGGCGCCCGTTCCAGAGTCCGGACCGCCCAGCTGGCGAGCGGACCCCGCGGGGCTCACCTGCCCGGTGCACCCTGGGAGCCACATCCCGACGGTGCACAGGCCAATCACCACCCAGTCGCGTCGAAACCCTGCAGGCATCCCCGGCGTCAATGAGCAAGGGGCGTGCCCGGCTGAAGCGCGCTGATTTCCCGGCAGCTTTGGCGACGCGAGCCCCCGACTGGGGTGGACACCACCCCACAGCCGCTGCGCCTGATTGTCGCCAGCGCGCAATTCTTCAGGGAGGTGCCGGAGCTCCGGCACCTCCCCGAAGGAGTCGCGGGGACGCTGCTAGCGGTGTTCTTCGTGTTGCTCTGGCGCGTGCTCGTGCTCTGCGGCCGGAGCCTCGTGTGCAGCCGGGCGGGGCGCTTCCCGTGCCGGTTCGGCGTGGGGTGCTTCTTGCCGCACCGGTTCCTGTCGGACAGCGGCGTGCTCCGCCACGGGCCTTTCCTTGACGGGCGCTGCGTGGACGTCTCTTGCCGGCTGTCTTGCCGGCTGCCCGTGCTGGACGAAGACTTCCCTCTTCCCCTGCCAGGACCGGCCGTAGTTGTTGCCCCACTGGGGCGGACGACCTCGCGTCCAGCCTCCCCAGCCAGGTGGCGGCCGGTGGTAGTAGCTGACCGGCACAATCAACAGAGGCTGGGGTACGAACTCGGGGCCGACGCCAATCCACGGCCCGTTGTAGCCGGACGAGTAGTACCAACCGTTGTTGGAATAGGCCCAGTACTGCCCACCGTAGAAGAAGAGGTTGGCATCCCCGCTAGAGATGTACTGCACCGAGGGGGCCTCCGCGACCACTACCATCTGCGGCGGCCCGGGAAGGTTGATGCCAATGTCGACCGCGACCTGAGCCGACGCGGGCAGCGCCACGAAGAATGCGACCAACGCGACAATCAACAAGTACATGAGTTTCCTCCGACGGCTTGAAGCGACTGCCAAGAGCTAGGCATTCCCCATGCGTCTGCCCAGGGGTCGCGGGCCCGGCGAGGGCTGCAAGGCTCTCCCACCCGGACGCCGGTCGGGCCGCCCAGCGCCGACCTCCTGTGACGGCCATTTTCGTCCGCCCTTCGTCCTCTTGCGCCAATTGTGGGCTCCTATGGCCAGGGTCTAGCGTCTTGGGTTTCCATGGCTCAAACCGTCCGCCCCCAGATGCCGCTCCCTTCCCCAGGCCAGACACGGCGTGTGCTTGTGCTGCTGTTGCCCGACGTGCACCTTCAGGACATGGCCGGCCCGGTGCAGGTGCTGGCCGAGGCCGCGCAGCTCGGCGGAGGCTATCGACTCGTCTTCTGCTCCCTGGAGCGGCGGATTCGGTCCGCCCAGGGGCTGGAGCTCTCCAACCTCGAGCCACTGCCGCGCTTGCAGCCAACCGACACCGTCCTCGTCCCGGGGACGTCCTCGACGACGCTGGACCGACTGGAGGGCG
>Ga0302325_10008197_pt1 | contig 23019 bp, 20 predicted proteins | sample Palsa_T0_2_FD_201948 | JGI IMG/M metagenome (GOLD analysis project Ga0302325, IMG submission 201948) | Peat permafrost microbial communities from Stordalen Mire near Abisko, Sweden - Palsa_T0_2 | ecosystem: Environmental > Terrestrial > Soil > Palsa > Peat permafrost | place: Sweden: Abisko... | reverse complement strand
AGGGCGAGCGCCGTGGGTGTTGCCGTGGCGTGGCGCTCCAGCGCTGCCGGTATCGTCACGCTGCGTGCATGCTCGTACGTTGCATCGGTACCATAACATCGGGGCGGCGAAGCCCCCCGATCCCCCCGGGGTCATTTTTCACCAGGGCGCGGGTTCCGCCGCGCCGCGGCGAACGGCGGGGGGACCGCGTGACGCGCGCGCGGTCCTGGGCGGCGCCGGGTGCACGCGCTAGGATCGAAACACAAAGCGCATCACGTGGAGAACTCATGAACAACCTCACCATTAGTTTCGTTCTAGACAAGTCCGGCTCGATGGAGTCGATCGCAAAGGACGCGATCGGCGGATTCAATGCGTTCCGGCGCGCACAATCTGCGGAGCCCGGCCGCACGACCTTGGCGCTCACACTCTTCGACAGCATCGTTTCCGCCGCGCATCCGCCGATTCCGATCGAGGAAGTCGCAGATCTGAGCCCCTCGTCCTACGTTCCGTGCGGGTCGACCGCCCTCTACGACGCCGTTGGGGCCGCGATCGAAGCGGCGCAGAACGCGCCCGCCGGCGGTGCGACGCTGGTTGCGATCTTGACCGACGGCCACGAGAATGCATCGACGAAGTACACGCGCGCCTCCCTTGCGGCGCTCGTCGCCGCGAAGAAGCAAGCCGGTTGGGATTTCGTCTATCTCGGGACGACGCCCGAGAACTGGGACGATGCGGCGGCACTGGGCATGAGCCACGCACCGTTCGCTCCGACCCCCGCGGGCATGGCGGGCGCCTTCCGAACGGTGACGGCTGCGTCCGCCAGAATGCGTGGGAAGTAGCGCGTGCCGCGTGCGGAGCAGGCCGAATACCAGCGCGTGCGCTGGAGCCTCTACCTCGAGACCCAGTTCGCTACGGGCGGTCCCACGCGCGCGAAGTTCGCCGACGCCCTCGAGGTTCCGACGTCGCGCGTTTCGCAGTGGCTCGCGAGCGAGCGCGGCGTCGAAGCGCAGACGGCATTCGCGGCGGGCGAAGTCTTGCGTGACGCATTCGGTCTTCTCACCTCGGGGAGTGAAGCGCTCTACGCGGCGGGTTGCTTCGCCGACGTGCTGCGGCTGCTGCGCGAAGCTGCGATGAACGTGGGCGCGGGGGGGACCGGGGGGCCAAGCCGCCCCGATGTTTCGGGGGGGATCGGGGGGCCAAGCCGCCCCGATGTTAACGTAGAGCGCGAGCGCGTCGTCGCGCTCTACTGCATGCTTCCGCGGCGCTTTCTCGCAAGCGAAGTGCAGGCGCTGGCGGCCTACCCGCGAGCGGTCGCCGGGTATCGCGAGAACGAGTTCGAGCGTCACGAAGCTGCGCGGTTGCGCCGCGATGCCGAGTTGCTTGCGGCGCGAGGCAATGCGGACGCCGGCGTCCACTTCCGGCGGGAAGCGGAGGGCAGCCTCGCGAGCGTCGCTGCGGTCGCGCAGTTTCGCCTCGCGTGGCAGCGTGCGCAGCGTCCGCTCGACCTTCCGCGCGTCGTCCTTCCGCGCCCCGTTCCGATGCCGATGCCGGCTACCGCGCGCGCTAGAGAGAGCCCGGCTGCGCCCGCTGCAGGCGCCGCGCCTGCCGTCGTACCGCTCCAACTCGCCCCCGTCGGGCCGCCGCCGGCCGAGGCGATCGCGGCATTGAGCGACGTCGTCATCGCGCTCGCGCGCGCCCTCGAATCCCGTAACCCGACGCTCACCGCGCCGCGTCTGTGGCGGATGCTCGCGGAATGGGCATTCGAACTGGCGCCCGCGGCGTTCGAACGCTACGCGCCGCTCCTACCCGAGACGTACGCACACTAAGCGACGCGCTGAGCCGATCGGTTAGGCGGGAGCGGGGGACGGCACGGTCCTCGCGACGTCGTATTCGGCGCCGATATCGCGACCCGTGTAGTCGGTCATCTGTGAGACCGCGAGCACGGTGACGATCGCGCATCCGAGGATGTACACCGCGATCGCGTAGCCCGTATGATAGGTTGCGAACAGCCACGTCGCGATCAGGGGCGCGGGACCACCCGCAATCACCGACGCCAGCTGATACCCGAGCGACGCACCGCTGTAGCGCAAGCGCGGCGTAAAGCTTTCGGCGATGAGCGCCGCCTGCGGCCCGTACTGCATGTCGTGCACGAAGAGCGAGACGAAGATCGCAAGGAAGATGAGCGCCGGCACCGCCGTATCGAGCAGTGCGAAGTATGCGAAACCGAACGCGCCCGTCGCGATCGCCCCGATGAAGTACATGTTCTTGCGCCCGATCTTGTCGGAAATGTGACCGGCGAGCGGGTTCCAAATCAACGATCCAAGCGACGCCAGCAAAACCGCGTAGAGCAGTTCGTTGCGCGGCTGCTTGAGGACGTCGGTACCGTAGGTGAAGATGAAGGCCGTGAAGATGTAGAACGGCGCTTGTTCCGACAGCCGTGCCAGCGCACTCAAAACGATGTCCCGCCAGTGCAAGCGGATGACGAGCGACACCGGGACCTTCTCGATTCGATTTTCTTGGGCGACGCGCTTGAACACCGGCGTCTCGATGATGCCGAGCCGGATGTACAGTCCCACGGCGACGAGCACGATGCTCAGGAAAAATGGAATGCGCCAGCCCCAATCCAGAAACGCCTCGCCCGAGATGCGGCTGAAGACCAGCACCGCAAGGTTCGCAAGAAATAAGCCCGCCGGTACGCCGAATTGCGGCCAGCTTGCGATAAAGCCGCGCCGCCCGTTCGTCTTCGCCCACTCCATCGAAAGGAGCACCGAGCCGCCCCACTCGCCGCCGACGCCGATGCCTTGCACGAAACGCAGCACGGTCAGCCAGACGGCACCCCAAATGCCGATGGTCGCATAACCCGGCACGAAGCCGACGAGGAAGGTCGCGATTCCCATAAGGAGCAGCGTCGCAATGAGCGCGGCTTTGCGGCCGAGCCGATCGCCGAAGTGGCCGAAGATCGCCGCGCCGACCGGTCGCGCGAGAAAACCGACGGCGTAGATCAGGAACGCCTGCAGCGTGCCGGTAAGCGGATCGCTCTTCGGAAAGAACAGCTTCGCAAACACGAGTCCGGTGACCGTACTGTAAAGGAAGAAGTCGTACCATTCGATCGACGTCCCGATCGTGCTCGCGACGATCGCACGCGTAAGCTGGGTGCGCTGCTCGGGACTTGCGACGGCGGCTGAGGACATATCGACCCCCGTTCTGACGTAAGCGTGAAACTTTCTACCAGACCGTACGGTCCGGCCGACGTCGTCCCTTCACAGACTGACAATCGCCCAATCGCCCAATCGCAGGGAGCGCCCTCCCGCGTTCCCTCGGGCGCTAGTTTCTGATGCGCTGGTTGGGTGTCACAGTGTCAAGCGCTGCTCGACGGTTAGTAACGACGCCGCGTAGTCGGGCGAAATTCCCGCGAGCGGCGCGGTCGAGAGGCCGGAAAACGTCGCGCGCCGCCAACTCACTAGGAGCGACGTCGTGGCGGTCTGTTTGACTTCGACGCCGGCGAGGAATACGCGCTGCGCGAAATCGAGAGGCTCGTCGAAGGCGCCCTTGATCGCGTAGCGGCCGAGTCCGGCGGACGCTACAACGTTCGAAGAAAGGCGGCGCGCGTACGCGATGACGCCCTGCGGGACGGAGTAGGAGACGCGATCCTCGGGATACGCGGCGGCGTAGCCGCGGTAGAGTTCGTCGTCGACGAGGTCGAGCGTGAGATCGCCGAACGGCGGATGCCACGCGGTCCACAACGCGACGCGCTTTTGTTGCCCGAAGGTGGCGTACCCCGGAACCTGCGGTAAATAAAACCCGTCGACGAAGCCTTCTTGCTCCGCCGTTGCCCTCGTTTCCGGGTCGATTTGATGGAGGTCCGTGAACTCGAAGTGCACGTCGAGCGGCCCCTTATCGACGTAGTAGCGGAAGCGATAGCCTTGGCGGTTGATGCCGAGCACGCTGTTGTCGACGAGTTGATAGTTCGACTTGAGCCACTGACCGGGCCACGCAAACGCCGCGCTCCACTGATTCTCCGGTACGCCGTACGGTAAGATCATCGACGCGTAGCGCGGTTCCATAGAATAGTAGTCGAACGAGGCCGTGACGCGGCCTTGCTTTTTGACCAGGCCCGCATGATAGAAACCGCCGGGCTTCGTCGTGCCGGGCATGGCGGCGAGGGTCGAGTCGTACCACGCGCGACCGACTTCGACGACGCCGTCGACCGCGTAGTAGGGCGAGACGTGAAACGCGCCGCGCAGGCCCGCGATCGTTTGCCGTTGCCCGCTGAGGGTGCTCGTCGGCAGAACGCCTTCGGGGCTCACCAAGTATTGTGGATTCGCACCGGATGGAATCGTCGTGAGAAACGATATGCCGCCCGTCGTCACGTGTTCGAATTGGGCGGAGAAACGCGTGCCCTCGCCGCGGTCGAAGACGATCGAACCCATCGTTTGACGCGCACCTTCTCCCGGCAGCGAGGGCAGCGCCGCGTCGCTGAGTTCGAGCGTGCCGTCACCCCGTTTTGCAACGAGGTCCACGCCGTGCAGCGGAAGCGCGTTCGCATATGGCGCCCAGTCCGACAGACCGGCCGGTCCGTTCGTCAGCGATTCGGCAGGCGCAAAGGCGATCGCCGGGTTCGAATTCGTCAACGCCGCGGGCGCGAAGACGAAGCGATCGGTTTGGGTGAGGTCGAACCAGCCGGCCTTTAGCCGCAGGTTGCCGTCGGCCGATGCGAGCGCACCCGAAAGCAGCGAGGTGCGCAGCGCCGTCCCATCGTCTTCTCCGGCGTGCGCCGGAAAGACCGTGCGATAGGGAAATGCGAGCGATCCAAGGTGCGGATCGAGTGTCGGCAACAGGGACTCTCCCCAATACGCGGCGGTCGTCTCGCTCCCACGGACGTAGCCGAGACCCGCTTCGAGGGTTGCATCGAAACCGCGAAAGCCGTAGGTTGCGTCCGTGACGATCTGCCCCAGGCCCGCAACGCCGGGCGTTTGCGCCGCACTCGAGAAGAGGTCGTACGGCGTATTGGGCGCGAGCGGAGCGCCGCCGATAAAGCCCGCGGCCTCGGGCCCGATTTGGCCCGGCCCGCGCGATGCCTGATCGAGGAACGTCAGCGAAGCGTTCGTCGTTTGGCGCAGACCCAGAGGCCGCGCGCTCGCGCTCGGCGCGGGTGAGGGAGAGTCGGCGCAGGCCGCCTCGCAAACGCAAAGAGCCATCGTCGCAGCGCAGAGCGTGCCGATAAAACGCAGCATTGGAGGCGGCGTTCTACGGCAACCGGCGAGCATACTCTGCGACCCGCTACATTAAGGTCGCCGCCGTTCGCTGTCGCGACGCGCGCCTAGAGAATGCCCGCCACTTGCGTGAAGGTGTAGTAGAGCGCGATGACGCCGACGATGATGATCGTCGCCCAGCAGATTGCGTTGGCGAACTTCGTGTTGCGGAACGTTCCCATGACGCGAGCGCGGTTGATGATGATCAGCATCAAGACGAGCTCGAGCGGCAGGAGCAGCCCCTGGACGACCTGCGACGCAATCGAGAGCTGCAGCAGCGGGGCGCCGGGAACGAGCACGAGCGACGCCCCGATGATGAGGCCGGCCGCGAAGAGCGTAAAGAAGACCGGCGCCTCGCGGAAGCGCCGGTCGATCGCCGCCTCGAAGCCAAAGGCTTCGCACACGAGGTAGGCCGTCGATAACGGCAACACCGCGGCCGTGAAGAGTCCGGCGTTCAGGATTCCGAACGCGAAGAGGTCTTCGGCAAACTTCCCCGCGAGCGGCGCGAGCGCGATTGCGACGTCCGAGGCTTGGTTGACCACGATTTGGTGCTTGGGGTGCGCCGCGTTGAAGATGAAGATCGTCGCGGCGTTCGCGATGATCATGAAGGCTGCGACGATGATCGCGAGGACCGATCCGTTGGTCACGTCGATGCGCAGGGCGAGCAGATCGGTCGCCCGGGAACCTTTCTCGACGATTGCCGACTGCAAGTAAAACTGCATGTACGGCGAGATCGTCGTTCCGATCAATGCGACGAGCATTCCGACGTAGGCCGGGTCGTGGGTATCGATCGAGGGTGTGAACGAGTCGTGAATGACTTGATGCCAATCGGGATGTGCGAGCGCACCCGAGACGATGTACGTCACGTACACGAGAGAGAGCACGACGAAGATCCGTTCGATCAGCTTGCCGCTGACGCGCAGCACCGCGAAAAACACGAGCAGCAGCGAGAGCGGAACCGAGATGTAGCGCGAGATGTGGTAGATCTCGCTCGCCGATGCGATGCCGGCGAACTCGGCCGACGTCGTGAACGTGTTCATGAAGAACAGCCCGAGCATCGTGAGCAGCGCGATCCGCACGCCGAACTCCTCGCGGATGAGCGCGGCGAGGCCTTTGCCGGTCACCGCACCCATCCGGGCCGCCATCTCTTGCACGACGATCAGCGCGACTGCGATCGGGATCAGCGGCCAGATCGCTTTGTAGCCGAACTGTGCGCCGGCAACCGAATACGTGAAGATGCCGCCGACGTCGTTCCCGGCGGAGGCCGTGATGAAGCCCGGGCCGAGAATGCTCAGCAAAAACAGCAGCCGGCGCGTCATGCGTGAGCGGCGCGGCGTCGCTCTCTCTACGAGCGGAAGCGCTTCGGGCCGTCCAACGTCAGTTGGCAACGGCCGGTTTCTTCGCATGGTGGCGTACGAAGCGCGGTAACGAGTTCGCGATTTTCTCGGGGATGATCGCATCGATCGCGTCGTCGACGGTGACGATGCCCAGCACGCGGCCTTCAGCGTCGAGCACCGGCACGGCTAAGAGGTCGTAACGCGCGATCGTCGAGGCGACGTCTTCGGCGCTCGTGTCGGGCGAGACGCTGACGACGTCGGTGTCCATCAGTTTGTGGATGAACGCCGTGGGCAGCGCGAGCAGCAACGTTCGCAGCGATATGACGCCGAGCAGCTTGCGCGCGTCGTCCGTGACGTAGAGATAATAGATGAACTCGGTCTCGGGGCCGAGATCGCGTATCTTTGCGATCGTCGCGGCCGTCGTGCGGTGGGGAAAGATCCACACGTAGTCGGTCGTCATCAGGCCGCCGGCCGTGTCGGGCTCGTACTCGACGAGATCTTCCAGCTCGTCTGCGTAGTCGCGGTCCTCGATCTTGGAGAGCAGCTCCGCACGCTTGTCTTCGTCGAGCTCGCCGAGCAAGTCGGCGGCGTCGTCCGAGTCCATCTCCTCGATGATGTCGGCCGCGCGATCGGCACCGAGGTCCTCGATGATCGACTGCTGGACGTCGGCGTCGAGATGTTCGAACGCGTCCGCCGCGGTTTCGTCGTCGAGCTGCTTGACGACGCGCGTCGCATCTTGCGTCGACAGCTCGCTGATGATGTCCGCGAGCTCGGATGGATGCAGCCGCGAGAGGCGCGCGCCGGAAACGGAGAGCTGGACCTGCGAGGGGCTCGTATCGGTGAGCGGGGCGACGTTGTCCCAGGCGATCAACATGCGCGGCACGCGCTCGAGCAACTGCGGGGCGAAACGATTGACGCCCAGGCGCCGCAAGAGTCCGGCTACTCCGATGTCGGCGGCTACGACGCGCAAGGTGCCGCCCGTGTTCGCGATCTCGAGATCGTTGATGCGCACGACCTTGCGGCCGTCGACGTCGACGATCTGTTTGTCGAAAAGGTCTTTGACGAGATAGAGCGTGCTTTCGTCGGGCTGGGCGGGCAGGGTCGGCGCGTGACGGAGGACGATCGAGCCGTTCGCGTCGACGTCGACGACGTCGCTTACCGGGACCGAGCGTTCGCCGTACATCGTCTTGACGACGATCCCGTCGATGCGCGGAAAAGCATCGTCCGGTTTGCCCACGGTAAAATCGACGATCTTGCCGACGGAATTGCCGCCGCCTGCAGCATCGAGCACGGCGCTGCGCCCAACGAACTCCGAGAGGTAGCCGTCGCGGAAGGGCATGGTTTTAGGCTAACATCGCCCGAAGGCTGCCAGCGCGATACGTTCGAACGCCACGTCGCGCTGTTGGCTCCGGAGGAAGATGAACCCCCTAGCGTGTGCGATAGAAACCGCCAAAGAGGCCGGCGCCCTGCTGCTGGGCCGCGTGGGTCAGCCGCTCGAGGTACGCGAGAAAGGAACGCGCGGTGACCTCGTGACCGCTTCGGATCGGGCGAGCGAGGAGCTGATCGTTGCACGGATTCGCGCCGCCTTTCCGGCGGCCTCAATCTTGGGGGAAGAACAGGGGACGTACGCCGGGACGAGCGACGAGCGCTGGATCGTCGATCCCTTGGACGGCACGACGAATTACGCGCACGACTATCCGCTGTACTGCGTCTCGATTGCGTACGAACGCGCGGGCGTGTTATGCGCGGCGGCGATTTTTGCGCCCGCTCTCGACGAGCTCTACGCCGCCGAGCGCGGCGGCGGTGCGCGCTGCAACGGCAAGCCGATCGCGGTGAGCGAAACGGCCGCCGTCGCCGACGCGCTCGTTTGCACCGGCTTCATTCCGGCGCGATACGACCGCAACGGTCGTCACTTCGGCGCGCTCTCGCGCATCGCGCAGGGCGTGCGGCGCGACGGTTCCGCCGCGCTCGACCTCGCGTTCGTCGCCGCGGGTCGCTTCGATGCGTTTTGGGAACACGACCTCAAGCCGTGGGACATCGCAGCCGGGGCGCTCATCATTCGCGAGGCCGGTGGTACCATCACGGCGATCGACGGCACGCCGCTCGATATCGCAAACGGTTCGACCTTGGGATCGAACGGGCGCATTCACACGGCGATGATCGGTGCGCTCGACTTGTAAATCCTTACTTCAATTCGTGAAAACGGCTCGGGTGGACGAAGTGCTTCGCCGGCCGCAGCGCCGCCGCCGGGACCGACGGATCGACCGTGTAGGCGTACAGGTTGCCGCTGTCGTCGCACACCCAGATCCATAAACCGTCGGCACTCGGCGCCATCCGGATGTTGTCGCCGGTGACCAGCAGCGGATTGCCGCCGCTGCCGAGCAACGCGCCCGAGGCGGCATCGACCGCCCACAGCGCGCCGTTGGTCACGTTTGCGTTGGGCGTGTCGCAACCGCCGTTGCCATTGGACGTGCAGGGCGTGCCCATGAACGCGACGCCGCCGGCCGTCACGGTCGGCGCCGACCGCGGATTTTCGGTCTGGCCCCACGCTGCTGAATCGGAACCGAACTGCGCGTGCCAGGCCATCGAGGTGCCGCAACTGCTGATCGCCGCCATCCCCGGCGGCAACATCGAACTGCCGTTTCCGGACGACGCGATCGCAGCGTAAAGATAGCCCGTGACCGGCGAATACCCAGGGTTTCCGATGTAGTATGCGTTGCCGCTCGGAACCGAAAGCGCGTAGCTCGCGACCGGCGGGTTGAGGCTGGTGGTGTCGTTGATCTCGAGGACGCCGCCTTTGCCTTGAGTCGCCGACATCAAGTCGGTACACCCCGAGCCCACGACAGGTTGCCACAGCACCGGCACGCCCGTGTAATCGAGATCGCCGTACCCGATCGTGAAGTTGAACCCCGGATAGTTTGAATCTTCGACGGTTTGCAGGTTCGACGTGAGCTTGATCAAGTGCTCGGCGTACCCGGCTTGCTCGTCGGTCGTCGTCGCAACCGGTGCCGGTATCGGCTGGGAAACCGACGCATTGGTTTCGGCGTTGCCGGCACCCGCGTAGACGTTTCCTGCGGCATCCGCCGAGACGGCGCCCCACGCCCACACGCCGCCGCCGCCGTAGCTTCCGCCCTGACCGTAGGTCGTGTAAAATGTGTCTGCGACCATCATGGTGCTCGGATTGACCGCAACGATGCGGCCGAGCCATGACGGCGGACCACTCGACGAGCCTTCGCAATTGGAACTCGTGCCCGCGTAGAGCATCCCGTTGGCGAGCGTTACGGCGGTATGACCGAACGTCGCTTCTCCGGTCACCAGCACCGGAGTTAGATCGACGGAATTCATCTCGTTGCCGGTGGCCGCATTTAGTTCGTACAGCACGACGTGGTTGGTCGAGTTGCCGTTGCCGGCAATGACGTACACCGTCCCCAGTGTTGCATCGTACTGCGCGGTGCCCCCGATGCCGGTGACGCCGCAGGGTTGCTGGTTTTGCGTCGGCAGCGAAGTCGACCACACCGCCTTGCCGGACAGCGCGTCGAACGCTTCGAGCGAAGAGTACGCCGGAACGATCAGCAGCGCCGCGTGGCCCGCGATGTTTGTCGCGATAATCGGTTGTCCGTTGCCGAGGCCGATCGAACCTTGCCATGCCAGGTGGAAGTGCGCCATCGAAGCGGGCGTGATTCCCGTGGTGTTGGGGTTGAAACCGTCGCGAGCAGCGTCGAACTGGTAGGTCGGCCAGTCGACGAACGCCGGCGTCGACGACGGACTCGGACTCGGGCTGGAACTCGGACTGGAACTCGGGCTCGGACTCGGACTTCCCGATCGCGTCGGGCTCGGGCTCACCGATGGCGTCGACGTCGGTGTTCCGGTAGGTTTTGGCGTCTGTCCGGGGGCGAGAGACGGCGCGGGTGACGGGGCCGGCGACGGAACGGGCGTGCTTCCGGCCGCCGGCGTCGCGGTCGGGTTCGCGCTCGTCGGCGGGCTGGTGCTCGCCGTCGGGTTCGTGCTCGCCGGCGAACTCGGGGACGACGTCGGCTGCAGCCGCAGTGGAGCCGGCGTGCTGCCACCCGAACTGCATCCGGCAAACGCGGCCACGCAAACCGCAACGACTGCGACCGCGGTCAGCGCGCCGTAATCGTTACAATTTTTAGCGCGAGCCAGGATAGCGATCTCGTTGCGGAAACCGCCTGCCCGGGCGTAGTGCTGCCGCCGGAACTGACGGATCGACCGTGTAGGCGTAGAGGTTGCCGCTGTCATCGACGACCCAGACCCATAGCCCGTCGGCTGCCGCCGGCAGCCGGATGTTGTCGGGGGTCGTCAGCATCGGATTCCCGCCACTTCCGAGCAACGCGCCCGAGTTGGCGTTGACGGCCCAGAGGGCGCCGTTGAGGGTTCCCGGCGTCGTGCAGCCGCCGCTGCCGTTGGACGTACAGGGCGAGGGCATGAAGACGACGCCGCCCGCGGTCACCGTGGGTGCCGAGCGCGGAGCGAGGGTGCTGTAGGAGGCCGAATCAGGACCAAACTGCGTATTCCAGGCCATCGATGTGCCGCAGCCGCCGATCGCCGCCATCCCCGGCGGCAACATCAAACTCCCGTTACCCGAGGAGGGAATGGCCGCGTAGAGATAGCCCGTGACCGGCGAATATCCGGGGTTGCCCAGAAAGTACGCGTTGCCGCTCGGGACCGACAAGGCGTAGCTTGTGACCGGCGGATTGAGGGCGGTCGTATCGTTGATCACGAGCGTTCCGCCCTTGCCTTGCGTGGCGGTGAGCAGATCGCTGCAGCCCGGTGCGAGGGGCCGACCTGTCATGTGAGAACCGCCATGAGCGCCGTAATCCTTACGCAAGAGAATCGGGAGTAGGGGCGACAGTGGTTATCGAGAGCCTTACTGGCTTAACGCCGCGCGAGATCTTTCAGACGTTTGCTAATGGCCCGCCGTGCTCTTTGCGATACGGGCTGACTCCTTAGTCCGAACCGAGATACCGGTCTTTTTGGGGAACCCGCTTCCCCGCGCGCAGCGCTGCGGTCGGTACGGACGGATCGACCGTGTAGCCGTAGAGGTTGCCGCTGTCGTCGACGACCCAGATCCATAATCCGTCGGCCGACGGCGCCATCCGCATGTCGTCGGGCGTCGTCAGCAACGGGTTCCCGCCGCTTCCGAGCAACGCTCCGGAGCTGGCGTCGATGGCCCAGAGGGCGCCGTTGAGGGTTCCCGGCGTCGTGCAGCCCCCGCTGCCGTTGGACGTGCAGGGCGAAGACATGAAGACGACGCCGCCCGCGGTCACCGTTGGTGCCGAGCGCACCGCCAGGCTGCTGAAGGAGGCCGAATCCGGACCGAACTGCGCATTCCAGGCCATCGAGGTGCCGCAGCTGCTGATCGCCGCCATCCCCGGCGGCAGCATCAAACTGCCGTTGCCCGAGGACGGAATGGCCGCATAGAGGTAGCCCGTGATCGGCGAATATCCGGCGTTGCCCATATAGTAGGCTTTGCCGCTCGGGACCGAGAGCGCGTAGCTTGCGACCGGAGGATTGAGGGCGGTCGTATCGTTGATCTCGAGCGTTCCGCCCTTGCCTTGCGTGGCCGTGAGCAAATCGTTGCAGCCCGGTGGCTGGAAGAGCACGGGCACGCCCGTGTAGTCGAGGTCTCCGTAGCCGATGGTGAAGTTGAAGCCCGGATAGTTGGAGTCTTCGACGGTCTGCAGGTTCGAGGTCAGTTTGATCAAGTGTTCGGCGTAGCCGGCTTGCTCGTCGGTCGTCGTTGCGACCGGTGCCGGTATCGTTTGCTTCACCGCCGAGTTGGTTTCGGCGTTGCCGGTGGAGGTGTAGACGTTGCCGTTTGCATCGGCCGAGGCCGCGCCATACGACCAGATGCCGCCGCCACCCCAGTTGCCGCCCTGGCCGTAGGTCGTGTAGAAGGTGTCGGCGATTTGCATCGTGCTGGGATTGACCGCCACGAGCCGTCCCAACCACGACGGATAGCCGCCGCTGCTGGCGCCCTCGCAGTTCGATCCGGTTCCCACATAGAGCAGGCCGTTGGCCTTCAGCACGCCGGTGTGGTTGTGCGTGGATTCGCCTGCGATCAGCGTCGGCGTCAGATCGACCGAATTCATCTGGCTGCCGGTTGCGACGTTGAGTTCGTAGAGGACGTCGTGGTTGGGTGAGGCGCCGTTTCCGGCAACGACGAAGATCGCGCCGAGCGACTTCGAGTACTGCGCGGTACCGCCGATCGAGCCGGTTCCGCACGGCTCTTCGTTCTGCGTCGGCAGCGCGGTCGACCACACTTGCTGACCCGAGAACGCATCGAAGGCATAGACGTCGTCGAATGCCGGCACGATGACGAGCGCCGTATGGCCGGCGACGCCGGTAGCCACGATCGGCTGGCCTTCCCCTTCGCTCATCGACGCCTGCCAGGCCAAGTGAAAGTGCGCGAGCGACGCGGGCGTGATGCCGGCAGTGTCGGGGTTGTACCCGTCGCGGGCCTCATCGAATTGGTAGGTCGGCCAGTCCACGAGCGCCGGCGTCGCAGACGAGCTCGGGGTCGGTGACGCGGTCGGCGGGGTGCTGGTCGGCGTTCCGGTGTAGCTCGCAATCGTGCCGATCTGCGCGGCAGTCAACACGGTGCCTTGCCAGTAGCCGACGTTGTCGAACGTCGCGTTTGCCGGGAAGTACTGGCTGCCGCCGCCGAAAACGATCGGATTTCCCGACGCTTGATACGCACTCGGCAGCGTACCGTTGACGCACGTTGGGGAGGAGGTGCTGCCGGCGCAGAGCGTTGCCACGAGCGTGCTTGCGTTGTAGGTCAGCGTGACGTTGGTCGGCTGGTTGAGCGAGATCGGAATCCCGTAGATCTGCAGGACTCCGCTGCCGTACCCGAGTTTGACGAAGACGCCGTTACTCGAGTTCGAGTTGACGTCGATGCTGAAGCCCGACGACGGCGTGGTGCTCGTCGGGTTCCCGGTCGCTGCGAGGTGCGCGTAGTTGTCGCCGTTCGAGAGCAAATCCACAAAGAACGAGAGGCTGAACGAACCGGAGGCCGCCGAAACGCCGGTCGTCATCGCGCCGCTCGACCCGTTGGTCGTTTCGGCGTAGGCATTATTCGTCGTCAGACCTTGCACGTGGTACGTAACGCCGCTCGACGTGATCGTGCCGTTCTTGCCGGCTCCGGAGCCGTCGACGAGGGTCGTGCCCGAAGCTTCGTCCATTTCGTAGCAACCCGAGAGCGTTCCGTCGCTCGCGTAGACCGAGCACATTGCCGACGCCGGCGAGGATTGCGTTGGTATCGGAGTCGGTGTCGGTGCGGGCGTCGAACTCGGCGTGCCGGTGTAACCTGCGATCGCATCGATCTGTGCGCTCGTCAGAACCGTGCCTTGCCAGTAGCCCGCGTTGTCGAACGTCGCGTTTGCGGGAAAATATTGGCTTCCCCCGCCGAAGACGATCGGGTTGCCGGACGAGGAGTACGCGCTCGGAAGGGTACTCGTGATGCACGCCGGAGACGAACTGTTGCCGACGCAGAGCGTCACGAGGAGCGTGCTCGCGTTGTAGGTCAGCGTGACGTTGGTCGGCTGGTTGAGCGAGAGCGGAAGCCCGGTGGTCTGCACGTCGCCGGAGCCGTACCCGATTTTGGCGTAGACGGCGTTCGTCGAGTTCGGATTGACGTCGATGCTGAAGCCCGTCGATGGCGACCTGCCCGTCGGGTTGCCGCTCGCTGCGAGGTGCGCGTAGTTGCCGCCGTTCGAGAGCAGATCCACGAAGAACGAGAGGCTGAACGAGCCGGAGGCCGTCGAAACGCCGGTCGTCATCGCACCGGTCGATCCGTTGGTCGTCTCGGCGTAGGCGTTATTCGTCGTCAGACCTTGCGCGTGGTACGTAACGCCGCTCGACGCGATCGTGCCGTTGCTGCCGGCGCCGGAGCCGTCGACGAGGGTCGTCCCCGAAGCTTCGTCCATTTCGTAGCAGCCCGAGAGCGTACCGTAGCCCGCATACACCGTGCACATGCCCGCCGCCGTCGAGTCCTTTTGCGCGCGCGACTGCGCTGCGGACTGCGGCAAGAGCGACTGGCGACCGCCCGAACAGGCCGCCACCCAGAGCGCGAAAAATGCCAAAACCAGGTGCGAGCAAAGTCTCTTAGAGTCGCGCATGCCGTCGCTTTCGCGCAGAGACGTAGCAAACGCCTCCGCCGCTTCGCCTCGGGGCTCGTCCAATCTCGGCGGGGGTCGTTCCGTTTCGGCGGAGGGTGTGACGCAATTGCACCATTCTTGCGCGCCCGTCGCCGTTACGCTGCGACGATCGGCACGCTCGACTTGGACCGCAACTAACCTTCGGCGAACGCCGCTGCGAGGATTTCCGGTGCGAGCACGCTCAGCGCTACGGGTTCGTGCGGCTCGGCGCGCGGTTCGGCTAAGACGCGCTGCATCCACAGCGTGTCGTGCCACGCGCCGAGCTTGTAGCCCGCCGCGCGGTAAACCCGACGTCGGTGAACCCGGCGCTGCGATGGAAGCCGACGCTCGCGTCGTTCGGCAGCGCGATGCCCGCGAACGCGTTGTGGTAGCCTTGTTCGCATGCGAGCGTGAGCACCGCGGAATAGAGCTTTCGCGCGAGGCCCGAACGGCGCCGGCCGTCCGCAACGTACACCGTCGTATCGACGCACCACCGGTACGATGAGCGGTCGCGATGGCGGCTCGCGTAGGCGTAGCCTGCGACCTCGCCTCCGCTCTCGGCACACACGAACGGGAACACGCCGGCCGCGCCTTCGATCCGCCCGCGCATCTCGGTTTCGTCGGGAGGAACCTCTTCGAACGAAATCCACGTCTCGCGCACGAACGGCTCGTAAATCGCCGCGATTGCCGCCGCGTCGTCGCCTCGTGCGAATCGAATGTGATCGCTCATGCGTATCTAGCGCACGTTGGGTGCGTCGGGCGGCGGAACGAAGCATGCGCCGGTCGCGAGCTGGTCGCCGATCACGAGCTGGAACTCCGTGCCGCGTTCGATCGTCACCTCGCGGCCGTGATGGAGTGCGTTGTAGCCCGCGACCGCCAGACCCAGTCCGGGCACGAATCCGAGTGCGCCGCTGATGTTGCGCGTCGTGCCCTGGGCGAAACTGTCGGCGAGTTGTGGATCGGCCAGCACTTGGACGTGCACGCCGCCGGGCAGCACGAGGAAGCGCGGTTCGACGACGAGTCTTCCCGGCGTCCCGCTGCCGCGCGCGTGATCGGCGAATGCGACGATGCCGTAGCCGCGCGTTCCGGCGGGGATCTCCGGCGTGAACGCGGTTGCCTTCACGCGCTCTGAAATTTTGAAGCCGAACGAGTCGCCTGCAACCGTCTTCGCGGAATCGAGTTTGGTGAGCTCGACGGCGCTCGCTTCCGTGCAGCGCGGAAGCGATACCGGCTCCTGCGCGCACGCCGCTCCCGCGTAACCGATCGCAATGACGCCGGCAGCGCATGCGCCGAGCGCCGCGAGCTTACGCGTCGCGACGCACCTCGTCGAGGATCGTGAAGAAGCGGTCGATCTCGTGGTCGCTCGTGTAGAAGTGCGGGCTGACGCGAAGCCCGCAACCGGGCCGGTAGTCCACGAAGACGCGACGCTCGTTCAGTCCGGTGGATGCGCGCTCGGCGCCGGGGAAATCCATCCCGATCCAGCCGGTCCTGCGCTCGTGTTCGAGCGGCGTCGGGACGGTAAAGCCGCGCGCCAGCGCACCGTCCGCGAGCGCATCGGTCAAACGCAGGTTGTGCGCGCGGATGGCATTGACGCCGACCTCGAGGATCGCGTCGTGACCCGGCCGCGCGACCAGATATCCCGGCACCGTCGGCGTTCCGGTGTTCCAGCGATGCGCCGTCGAGGCCAAGCGAATGGGCGCGGGTTCGAAGGCAAACGGCGCGGCGTGCGCCATCCAGCCGGTGACCGCGGGCGCGAGCGAATCGCGCAAACCGGGTCGTACGTAGATGAAGCCGCAGCCAGGTCCGCCGCAGAGCCATTTGTGGCTGCCGCCGACCACGACGTCCACGTCGAACGCGTTGACGTCGTACGGATAGACGCCGGTCGTTTGGTACGCGTCGAGAACGAACAGCGCTCCCATCGCGCGGCAGCGCGCGCCGATGGCGGCAACATCGAGGATCGAACCCGAAATGTATGCGGCGTGCGAGAGGACGACCGCGGCCGTCCGTTCGGTGATTGCGCTGCAGATACGGTCCGTCGACATCGTGCGTCCGTCGTCGGAGGGAACCTCGACGATGCGTGCGCCGAATCTCCGCCACGCATCCCACACGTAGGTGACGGTGGGAAACTGCAGCGCTTCGATGACGACTTCGTTGCGCGGGCCGGTGAAGTCGATCGCCGACCCGACCGCGGCTTGCGAGAGCGAGACGTTCGGCGTGAGCGAGACGCTGCCCGGCGGCGCGTGGAAGATGCGCCCGAGGTTGTCGGCAATTTCCGCGATCGTGGGGAGCCAGCGCGACCACGACTCGGGCCCGTCGGTCGCCCAATCCGTCCAATACGCATCCAGAGCGAGTCGCGCTCCAAGCGGCGCCGCCCCCATAGAATGGGACACGAGATACGTAGAATTTGCAAGCATGGGAAAGCGTTCGCGCAACTTCGGTGCGGTCAACGTCGGCATTGCGGCGGCCTTCGACGAAAAGCGCTCGCGCCCTTACGGCACGAGACCCAGCATGCCGAGCGCGTTGCGACGCAAGTAAGCGCGGAACGCGCGAAGCTCGGCCGGATCCAACGGGTCGAAGCGCGGTTCGCCCGGCTGAGGGGCGCCGATGAAATAGCCGACCATCATCCAGTTGAACGCGCGCGTCAACATGCGCAGGTCGAGCGTCGGGTCGATGATGCCGGCGCGCTTCGCGCGGTCGACGGCGGCTTCGACCGCCGCGAGGAGCCCGGAGGAATAACTGTCGCGGCTCGGAGCGACGCCCGCGACGAGATCGAGCCAATAGCGCGCGCGCAGCAACGGACCCTCCGGGAATTCGAGAGCGAGACCGACCAGCGCATCGACCATGCGCTCGACGAATTCGATCAAGTGCGGACGCGTAAACTCGACGTCGAGATGCAGCGCTGCCGCTTCGCGTAAGAAGATTTCGGTCTGCAGCTCGTCGATGCGCTTGAAGATCGCTTCGTAGAGCTCGCGTTTGCTCCCGACGTGGTAGTTCACGGTCGCGACGTTGAGCCCGACCGCAGCCGCGATCTCGCGCGTAGACACCGCATCGTAGCCGCGCTCCGCAAAGAGTTTCGTCGCGGCGCGTAAGATACGGTCGACGGCTTCATTTAATATCGGGGCGGCGGGCGGTTTATCCAGCGCCTTCACGTTCGGCTCGTTCAATCGTTTGATTGACAAGCCCTGCCCGCCGGTCGTATCATGCCGGGAGCTACGAGTTTGCCTGAGGTGATTCATGGTTGCGACCCAGCCCCGCGATCGCGACGTTCCCACCTTGCCCGCGCGCGAGATGCTCCGCAACCTGTACGGAGACTTCCCGAACTTCCTGCGGCGCATCGCGACCGAGCACGGCCCGGTCGTGCGCTTCCGCGGCAACATCCCGCTGCTGCACAAGCGCGACGTCTACGTCGTCACCTCGCCTTCGGCGATCGAAGAGGTTTTGGCGACCAAAGGGCCGTCGTTTCGCAAGTCGCGCGGCGCGCGCCGCTTGCGCCAGATCGTGGGCAAGGGGCTGCTCACGTCGGACGAACCCGATCATCTCGCGCACCGGCGTCTGATTCAGCCCGCATTTCATCGCAAGCGCCTCGAAGGATTCGCGCGGGTCATGGGAAGCGCGACGGTTGCGCGCGTCGCCGCGTGGAGCGACGGTGAGATCGTCGACGTCGACTACGAGATGAATCGGCTTGCGCTCGAGATCGTCTCGGAGACGTTGTTCGGCATCGACTTGACCGCCGACATGACGACGATCTCGCGTTCGCTCGACACCGCCATGGGGATGTACCACTTTTGGCAGACGCCGGGCAGCGAAGTCTTCGACAACTGGCCGCTGCCCAACATTCTGGCTTTCAAGGCCGCGCGCAAACGTTTGCGGGACGTGGTGATGCGCATCGTGGAGCACCACCGCACGCACGGCAGTTCGGGCGACGACTTGCTCTCGATGCTGATGTCCGCGCGCGACGAAAACGGCCGCGGCGGCCTTTCGGATGAGGAGATCCGCGACGAGGCGCTGACGATTTTGCTCGCGGGCCACGAGACGACGGCAAACGCGCTCGCTTGGACGTTCTACGTGCTGCAGCGCCGCCCCGACGTGGAAGCCGAACTCGCGCGTCAGGTCGCCGAGGTCGTGGGCGATCGGGACGTGGCCTTCGACGACGTCGCCAAACTCGACTACGTGCGGGCCGTGTTCGCCGAGACGATGCGCCTCTATCCTCCGGCGTGGATCACCTCACGCGAAGTGGTCGCGCCGGTCACGGTCGGCGGCGTCGCCATGGCGCCGCGCGATCAGGTGATCGTGTCGCCTTACGTCACCCATCGCGACCCGCGGTATTGGGACGATCCGGAGACCTACGACCCCTCGAGATTTACCAACAACGGCGGCCCGCGGGAACGCTACGCGTACTTCCCCTTCGGGGGCGGTTCGCGGATGTGCATCGGTGACTCGTTTGCTTGGACGGAGGGCGTCATCGCGCTCGCCACGATCGCCCAGCGAGTCCGGCTCGAACGCGTCCCCGGGGACCCCGACGTCGCCGTCCAGCCGGTCGTGACGCTTCGCCCGCTGACGGCCATTCGGGCCAAAGTCCGGGTCCGCGGACCCGTCCCCTCCCGCGTCCCGGCGCGCACGCCCTAAAGCACAGCCTCTCATCGGGAGAGGTGTGCGTCCCGGGAGGGATGCTTTGGCGAGGCAGTGACAAAGGTGTAGGGGATGAATCGACGACGTAGGATCGACGCTCGCGTCGAGCTCGAGTTTCTCCGCGCCACCGAAGCAGCCGCAATCGTCTCCGGCAAACTCGTCGGATTGGGCGACAAAAACGGCGTAGACCAGGCTGCGGTCGACGCGATGCGCGGAGTCCTCGGCGAAGTCGACATCGACGGCGTCGTCGTCATCGGCGAAGGCGAAAAAGACGAAGCCCCGATGCTCTACATCGGCGAGCACGTCGGAACCGGCGACGGCCCGAAGATGGACGTCGCGGTCGATCCGATCGACGGGACGACCCTCGCTTCCAAGGGCGGCAACGGCGCGATCTCCGTGGTGGCGGCCGCCGAGCGCGGTTCGCTCTTCCACACCCACATCCCGTACATGGACAAGATCATCGTCGGCAAGCAGCTCAAGGGCGCGGTGTCGATCGACGCAACCGTCGAAGAGAACGTGCGCAACGTCGCGCGCGTCATGAACCGTCACGTCAACGAGATCATGGTCGCGGTGCTCGAGCGCCCGCGCAACGACGACCTCGTGCGCCGCCTGCGCGCGGCCGGCGTGCGCGTGCGCTTATTCGGCGACGGCGACATCGCCAACGGCCTGATCGCCGCGCTCGAAGAGCGCAATCGCATCGACATGTTGATGGGCATCGGCGGAGCGACCGAAGGCGTAGTCGCGGCGTGCGCCGTCAAGTGCTTGGGCGGCGACATGCAGGGCCGCCTGTGGTTGCGCGATGGTGAAGAAGCGATCGCCGAAAAGGAAGGCATCGACCCTACCAAGCTGCTGACGCTCGACGACCTGTGCAAGTCCGATCTCTCGATGCTGGTTGCGACCGGTGTCACCGACGGCGAGCTGCTCCAGGGTGTAAGCTACGTGCGCGGCAGCGCGTTCACTCAATCGATCATCATCTCGTCGCTCACGAACACGACCCGCATGGTCGATGGAAAGCACGATCTGGCAGCCTTCGTCAACCTCTCCGGCGCCGGTGCCAACGGCGTCAACGCCACGACACTGCTAAAGGAGCACGTCAACTAACATGAGCGAACTCGCATCGGTCGCTAAAGCCATGGTCGCGCCGGGCAAAGGCGTGCTGGCCGCGGATGAAAGCACGGGTACCGCCGACAAGCGGTTCGCGCCGCTGGGTATTCCGCAGACCGAAGAGATGCGGCGCAAATACCGCAACCTGCTCTTTACCGTGCTCGATTTCGGCGCGTATATCAGCGGCGTGATTCTGTACGACGAGACGATCCGTCAGAACGGGGACAGCGGAAAGAGTTTCGTCGAGATCCTGAAAGCCGACGCGTCGTTGCCCGGCATCAAGCTCGATACCGGAACGCAGCAGCTCGCGCTCGCGCAGCCGGGCGAGAAGATCACCGAAGGGCTCGACGGCCTCGCCAAGCGCGTCGACGAGTACGTCAAGCTCGGCGCCAAGTTTGCGAAGTGGCGCGCCGTCATCACGATCGACACGGCGAACGGCATGCCAAGCGACGCCTGCCTGCATGCCAACGCGCACGCGCTGGCGCGCTACGCCGCGATCTGCCAGGCCGGTGGCCTCGTGCCGATCGTCGAGCCCGAAGTGCTCATGGACGGCGGCGCCTCGCATTCGCTCGAGACCAGCTTCGAGGTTCACGAACGCACCTTGCGCATCGTGTTCGAGGAGCTTGTCGAACAGCGCGTCCGGTTCGAAGAGATGATCCTCAAGCCGAGCATGGTGATCCCGGGCCAGAAGTCCGGCCAGACCGCGACGGTCCGCGAGGTCGCGGATGCGACCGCCACGGTTCTGCTGCGCTGGGTACCGGCCGCCGTGGCCGGCATCGCCTTTCTCTCCGGCGGCCAAGATGACGAAGAGGCGACCGCGCACCTCAACGAGATCAACATCGTCGCCGGCGCCAAGAGCGCTCCCTGGCCGCTGACGTTCTCGTACGGCCGCGCCCTTCAGCAAGCCGCGCTCAACCTTTGGAAGGGCGACGACGCGAACGTCCTCGCGGCGCAGGCAGCGGCCCGCCACCGGATGCACATGAACAGTTTGGCGGCGCTCGGTAAATGGTCGTCCGCACTCGAGAAAGAGAAAGAGCTGACGCCCGCCTAGCGGTACCGGTCGCTCGCGACCTTGAGGCGGAGGGGTTAGTGAACTGCTCGCGGCATGATTAGCAGGATTATGCGAACGTATGTTCGTATACGAACCCCATGCGGCTGGTGGACTGGGCCAAACTCCAAGGCGTGCATTACCTGACCGCCTACCGCTGGTGGCGCGATGGAACGCTGCCTGTGCCCGCGCACCAAACACCCAGCGGTACGATCCTAGTCGACGTCGCGCCAGAGCGAGAAACCCGCGCCGTCATTTACGCTCGCGTCAGCAGCCACGATCAACGCGACGATCTCGACCGCCAAGTTGCGCGCGTCGCATCGTGGGCAACGCAAGCGAAGATTCCCGTGGGCGAAGTCGTCACCGAAGTCGGTTCGGCCATGAACGGGCGCCGCGTCCGCTTTCGCCGATTGCTGGCTGATCCGTCCCTCTCGCCCATTGTGGTCGAGCATCGCGACCGGCTGGCGCGCTTTGGGGTCGAATACCTGGAGTCGGCGCTGGCCGCGCAGGGCCGCCGCATTCTGGTCGTTGAGGAAAACGAGCAGAACGACGATCTCGTGCGCGACATGATCGAGGTGCTGACGTCGTTTTGTGCTAGCATCTACGGCCGCCGTGGCGCTCGCAACCGCGCCCTGCGCGCGGTTGCGAGCGCGAAGAACAGCCCGTGAGAACGTATCAAACTCGTTTACAACTCCAACCTCAAGAGGCGCAAGCGCTCGAGGCGTATGGAGAGTTGTTCGGCCGGGCCTTGCGCACGATGCATGCGCGCCGTCGTCGCAAAGTAGCCGACACGAAACCTGCGTTTATGGCGGAGTTCGGTTTGACGGCCCGCCAATTCAACGCAGCGCGTTTCACGCTCGAGGGAATGGAGCGCTCCTATCGTGAGCGCCTGGTCCAACTGGTCGCCGAGGACCGTGTCCGTCTGGTGAGTTTGAAGCGCAGGCGAACAAAAAGCGAAAAGCCCTTTGCGCGCCATCACCTCGCCCGCCGAATCGCGCGGATCGAACATCGGATCGCTCTGCGCGCGGACGACGCCGCGCGGGGCAGCGTTCGCATTGCCTTCGGCTCGCGCAAACTCTGGCGTGCCCAGTACGCGCTCGAAGCCAATGACTATGACTCGCACAAGGCCTGGCGCAACGCCTGGCGGGATGCCCGCTCAAGCCAGTTCTTCGTGCTCGGCTCCAAGGACGAGACGGCCGGCTGTCAAGGCTGCGTTATGACGCATCTTGGCGACGGGCACTTCTCATTGCGCCTGCGACTCCCCAACGCCGCGGTTGAGAAATATGTATCCTGCGAGGTACGCTTTCGCTACGGTTGGGAGCATCTGGTCTTTGCGCTGGGGGCGAACCAGGCGATCTCGTACCGCTTCCTGCGCGATGCCAAAGGTTAGCGTGTCTTCGCAAGCACGCTGGCGATGCCGGTTGCAAGCGATCGCGACCTTAGCCGTGGGGCGCTCGGCGTCGATCTCAACGCGGACCATCTGGCGCTCTCGCAAAGTGGTCCGGACGGCAACTTGG
>Ga0302325_10008196_pt1 | contig 23020 bp, 15 predicted proteins | sample Palsa_T0_2_FD_201948 | JGI IMG/M metagenome (GOLD analysis project Ga0302325, IMG submission 201948) | Peat permafrost microbial communities from Stordalen Mire near Abisko, Sweden - Palsa_T0_2 | ecosystem: Environmental > Terrestrial > Soil > Palsa > Peat permafrost | place: Sweden: Abisko... | reverse complement strand
TACTCGCGATAGCGGCCTAACTTTCATGCGTGAGACCTGGCTCAAGCCACTGCCATTGGCGCAGAATTCTGACCTGCGTTTGGGATTTGACTGACTCTCAGGCGATGGCTCGCTGAAGTCACGATTGCGTGGCTGCGCGGACGATAAAGTCCACAACCGGGGCCGGATCGTCTGGTGCGAGTGGAGTATGTCCCACGCCCTTTTTAACGATGACCTGGATTTTGCCACCGAGCTGTTTGTATCGCTTTTCAACCTCGAGCGTATTGTCCTTGAACCATGGGTCGAGGGCGCCGCAAACGTGGAGAAGCGGCACGTTGGCTTTGGCCAGAGGGGCGAGATTGTCCAGCGGCTGGGATTTCGCGAGGGCGCTGCGCATGCGCGGATTCTCAGCGTAGACACACGAGACTTTGTCAGGATTTTCGATGGCCCACGCGTACATTTCGCCGGCGCCGCCGCCCGCGCCTTCGATCGCCGGCTTCTTCGAAAAGCCGTGGCCGATCATGTATTCATAGGCCACGTCCCAATCTTTCATCAGCGGGCCGTCGGCGTTGGCGGTTACCGGAGCGGTGACGATGTGAAAACCCCTGGCCAGCAGCTCTTGATCGACCTTCGCGTCACGAAACACAAAACCCGCCCGGTACACCCAGGGCATGCCTGCTGCGGCGGTGTTTGGCACAATCGCCGCGGTGTACGTCGGCGTGCCGGGCACGCTGAATTCGTAGCGGTCGTAGCAGGGAGAAAACAGGGGACCACGGCAGGTGATGTAGGTGTCTTCATCGGGGTAATCCCGGTAAAAACTTTCGACGCTGTAGTAGGCAGTTCTGACGAAGTTGTCGCCGACGAACGCCGGCGCAGGGACCCTGACCGCCTGTACGCTCTGTTCGATAAAGTCCGCAATCGGCTTGGGGTTGCGGAGGCTATGCGGATGATGGGCGTAGCCTTCCTTGATCATCATGGAGACGCGGCCGCCAAACTGCTGATAGATGGCCTCGATGGCGGAGGCATAGGCGCCGAGGAGCGGATCGAGGGTGCCGCAGACTTGAAGAATAGGCACATCTGCGCGCGCCAGGGTGCGCAGCCTTTGAAACGCCGGGCGTTCCATGGCGGGATTGTCGGCATAGATGCCAGAGACCTTGCTGGGATTGGCGGTGCACCAGCTATATTCGAAGATCCCGCCCCTGCTCATGCCGACGAAGACGGGTTTCTTCGACAATCCGTACTGGTTGGTGAGGATCTGCTTCACAGTGACACTCCTGGTTTGATGGGTTGCAGCGAGTCGTGGTCAAGAACGGTTGACCGGTCAATTTATGCTCCGATACCGGCTCGAAGTTCGCGTTCGAAATCCGCGCAGGCGTGAGGGATCAGCACGCGCGGCCAGAAGTATCAGCGTAAGCCCGGAGGGGGCTGCAAGCCGAGCCGGCGCGGCAGATTTTTTCGGCGATTGTTTATGTGCTTCGCACCGGTTGACTGTGGAAGGCTCTGCCCAAGGAATACGGGAGCGCCAGCGTCGTGCACGCCCACTTTCAGCGCTGGCAGCAAGGACCTGCTTGGGATAACAAACTATTTACACGAAATCTAGTACAAGTGGCTTGGTCTGGCACGAATAACGGAGCGATCCTTCAGCCCCAGAAGACAGGGATAGGATTCACTTCACCGAGGCAGATCAGAGTACTCATCATCCCCAAGGCACTCACCGAAGCCGATTACCACCCAGTCGGCAAGGGTCTAGTGAATGCCAATGCCCGGGAAAAATCGTTTCCCGGGCACTGGGCCTCGATCCCGCCCACAAGCGGCATATACGATGCAGGGATGATTAGGATTCATCGGGGTTTGAGAAGGGTGTTATGGATGAAGGGAATTCAGAGCCATCCTGCCCTCCGAGCCGCATTGAGACTTCGCGGTTCCGCGGAATCCCGGAACCCGGTCCTGCTGCTGGCTGGGCGTTAGATTTCTATCAAAATTCCCACATTTATCTCTCTATTTCCACACTGCGAAATTTTTCTGGTCCAGGATTGTGTTGCTCGTTGCGGAGTAATATCACTTCATCGAAAGAGCAATCTTCCAGCAGAAGAGAGCGGAAAACGAGGTCATCCGGAGAATCGGCAACGAAACTCAGGGTGGCAGCGAGGAAGCTTTTGCAGCGGAGGTGATCACGGAAATGCGAAGGACGCGCGGGGCGACTCGTGGCTTCCGAGCAAGTCCTGGATTAAGATGCTGCGATCTGGATGTCGAACCAGATCTTCAAAATATCAGGCCCATCGGGCGGCATCTCGTGAGGGATGCCGCTCTTTCGCGTTTGTGCCGCATATCAACGGGCTACCGATCCTCTAGATTTGCATAGTATTCGTCGGTAACCTCTAACCAGATCCAGCCCCAGCCTCTCACAAGGGCGCTCTGAATCGCCTGAGCTTGCACAAGAAGTGGCAGCCCCCCGCAAGGAGGAGTGTTCCGCAATACTGAGCTTCACCAGCGGCGACCACTTATTCCGGAATTGCCGTTGAGATGGTCCAGTCGCCATCCTTCGCTCCAAGTGTTTTCTTTCTCTGCATGAAATGACTTTACTTCGGCAATTACGCCATCGACCTCATTCGTGTTGAGTGCGGACAGACGGTTGCTCTGCTACGCCCTGTTTTGCACAGATCAGGGCAGATAGCGGAGTTTGCGCTCCGTTTAGGATGTACAAGGACCATACACGATGGAAAAGAAAATCCTCTCGCCCGCAATCCTTGCTCACATTGCACATATTCTGAATCTTCCCCTTCGCGGACTCCAGGCAGTGATGGAGCTGCTAGATGAGGGTGGCACGGTTCCATTCATTGCGCGCTATCGCAAAGAGGCCACGGGCAACCTCGACGAGGTGCAGATTCGCGCCATCGAGGAAAAGCTGGCCTACTTCCGCGAGTTGGAGGAACGGCGCGAAACGATCCTTGCCTCCATCGGAGAACAAGGCAAGCTGACCGACGAGCTGAAAGCGCGAATTGAGGCAGTGATCGAGAAGAACGAACTCGAAGATCTGTATCTTCCGTTCAAGCCAAAGCGCCGGACTAAGGCGACCATTGCGCGCGAGAAAGGGCTGGAGCCGCTGGCCGCATATCTGTGGACGCAGCAACCCGCAGCCGAATCGTTGAATGTACTGGCCGCCGGGTTTGTGAACACAGAATTGGGTGTGGCAAGCGTCGAAGAAGCCGTGGAAGGCGCACGGCACATCGTCGCGGAGTGGATCAGCGAGGAGGCCAATCTGCGCAAGGCTCTGCGCCAGCTCATCTTCGACGAAGGCATGGTCGTGAGTCGGAGAGCCATCGACGCGGTCGACGAGCAGGAAAAATTCAAGATGTACTACGAGTACAAGGAGCTAGTAAAAACGATCCCCTCGCACAGGATGCTGGCCATCCGCCGCGGTGAGAGCGAGAACGTACTCTATTTCCTGATCGAGGTTGAGGCGGAGCGTGCTGTCGGTCTTCTGCGCCGGTATGTATTGCGTCAACAGGGCGACTGGACGCCGCAGTTGGAGTTGGCCATCGACGATGCCTGGAAGCGGCTGCTGAACTCATCGATTCAGGGCGAAATCCGACTTGAACTGAAACGGCGCTCGGACGCCGAGGCCATCCAGGTGTTCCGCGACAATCTGTACCACCTGTTGCTTGCGCCGCCTGCCGGGCCCATTTCGGTTCTCGGTATTGATCCCGGTCTGCGCACCGGCTGCAAGGTAGCGGTGGTCGACCAGACCGGCAAGCTGCTGACGCACGATGTGCTGTATTTGCACACCTCCAAGCAAGGCAACGTAGAAGCTACACCCAAACTAGAGGCCCTGTTGCGGCGGCACAACGTACGCGCCATCGCTATCGGCAACGGCACCGCATCGCGCGAGACCGATGCCTTCGTTCGCGGATTTCTGCGTGACAAGGGCATTGCGGATGTCTTTTCCGTGACTGTGAGTGAGGCCGGCGCAAGCGTTTACTCGGCCTCGGATGTAGCGAGACAAGAGTTTCCCGATCTCGACCTCACGGTACGTGGAGCCATCTCGATTGCTCGCCGTTTACAGGATCCGCTCTCGGAGCTGGTCAAGGTCGATCCCAAGGCGATCGGCGTGGGCCAGTATCAGCACGATGTCGATCAGCGGCAACTCGCGGAATCGCTCGAAAGCGTCGTGGAGAGCTGTGTGAACCGCGTTGGCGTGGATCTGAACACTTCGTCCTGGACCCTGCTGCGACATGTGGCCGGCATCAGCGAGCGGACAGCGCTGAACATCGTGACCCATCGCAACCAGAACGGCAGCTTCCGCTCACGTGCACAGGTGCTCGAAGTGCCTGGTATTGGCCCCAAGACCTTCGAGCAGTCAGCCGGCTTCCTGCGCATCCGCAATGGCGACAATCCTTTGGACATGACTGCAGTACATCCGGAGTCGTATCCAGTAGTGGAACAGATTGCCCAATCGCTCGCAACCTCTGTGGACCAGATCATTCGGCAGCCGGAACTGCTCGAAACAGTGGACCGCACGCGGCTTCGTGCAGGCTCCTATACGCTTGACGACATTCTGGCGGAACTGCGCAAGCCCGGCCGAGATCCGCGCGACACGTTCGTTGTGCCCAGTTTCCGCGAAGAAGTGCGCACTATCGGCGATGTGCAAGCAGGGATGCTCCTCGAAGGCGTGGTAACCAACGTGACAAAGTTCGGCGCGTTCGTCGATATAGGCGTTCACCAAGATGGCCTGGTCCACCTCAGCGAACTCTCCAACCGCTTCATCAAGGACCCATCCGAGGCAGTCAAGGCGGGCCAGATCGTGAAGGTGAAAGTGCTGAGCGTCGATACGAAATCCAAGCGCATCGGTCTCTCGATCAAAGCGCTCTCAGCATCCGCTCCACGGCCCGCGCCGAAGAAACAGATGCCGCCACCTCCAGCCACTCTCGACGATAAGCTGCAGGCCTTATCCCTGAAGTGGCGGACACGCTCCTAGCTGACTCGAAGGAGGTGGGTTCACTCCAAGCATTTCGAGTGACGATGCCATATTCAGAATCGGGGTCTCGGGATTGCGGCATTCTCCAGATTGAACTCATCCGATGCCTGCGCATCGACTTCTTCCTGGGTCAGTTGAAATGCGTCATGCCCATCCCGCGATGGCAAAACAGGAGACCCAGCAAATAGCGCAGCGGAGTGAATCAGGAGTTGAATGTGCTCCTGATCGGGATGCTTGGCAACTACTTTGGCGGCCTGAATGATCACATTCAGACCTTGCTGAAGCCGATGCACATCCGCGGCCAAGCCGATGAGATTTTGGAAGTCCACCTCACGGAGAATGCGATAGGTGACACCTCGCCTGACGAGCGTGGCCACGCCATGTTCGGGAATCTCCTCAAGCGAGGCGCTTCCCCCTTTGCGAAACTGCTCAAACGAACTCCAGGTCGGCCCCGGTACAAGAGCCAGGGCAGAAGAGCGAGTCAGCGAAGTGGACATGGTGCAACCTCCTTTCAAAGAATCGCACAACTCCAACGATATTCCAACGAAATCGTTGGAAGCGCGTTATTGGCTAAATCGAGGGTTTGAGACAGGTCTCTCACACGCAGGCGCTTTGCGTCTTTAGGCGGCTTTGCCTCTTCTAATGCAAAGAGGAGAATCATTGATGGAAAAACGAAAGCTGGGATCTGCCGGGCCTGAGGTGCCATTAATTTGTCTGGGTGGAAACGTCTACGGGTGGACGCTGCCGGAGGCGGAAGCGTTTTGGCAGCTGGATGCGGCGCTCGATGTCGGGCTGAACTTTGTGGATACCGCCGATGTGTATTCGCGTTGGGTTCCCGGGAACAAAGGCGGCGAGTCGGAGACGATTATCGGCAATTGGTTTAGGAAGACCGGGAAGCGCAAGGATGTGATCCTGGCGACGAAGGTTGGAATGGACCTGGGCGAAGGCAAAAAGGGATTGAAAGCGGCCTACATTCGCCAGTCCGTTGACGATTCTCTGCGCCGGTTGCAGACCGACTACATCGACATTTATCAGGCGCACACGGACGATGCGGAGACCTCGCTGGAAGAAACGCTGGGCGCCTTCGACGAACTGGTGAAGCAGGGGAAGGTGCGGTATATTGGCGCCTCGAACTATAGCGGAGCGCGCTTGGCGGAAGCACTGGAGACGAGCCGCAAGCATGGGTTTGCAAGCTACATCTCTCTGCAGCCGCATTACAACCTGGTGGAGCGGCAGGATTTCGAATCGGATCTGCTGCCAGTGGCGGAGAAATACCAGGTGGGTGTGATTCCGTACTTTTCGCTGGCAGCGGGCTTTTTGACCGGCAAGTATCGCAGCCAACAGGATGCGGAGAAGGCTGCGCGGGGGTCGCTGGTGCAAAAGTACCTGAATGACCGGGGCTTCGCCGTGGTTGCAGCGCTGGAGGAAGTGGCGAATGCGCACGGATCGACTCCGGCGCGCGTGGCGCTGGCGTGGCTACTTGCGCAGCCCGGAATTACGGCTCCGATTGCCAGCGCGACGAATGAGAAGCAGTTGGCCGACCTGGCGGAAGCGGCGAAGCTGAAGCTGGATGCGGAGTCAATTCAGAAGCTCAATGCCGTGAGTGCACAGAAGGTTGCGGCAGAAGCTCTGGCCGGATAGAAGCGGGAGATTTACTGCGGAAGAGGGCCGATTCTTTGCGAAATCTGCGACAGAATCGGCCCCGTCTATCTGTCCGGTACAGCCAAGTCGGCGGAAGTGAAAATCTGCCTCATGCCTTGGCTTGCTGCACCATCTCGACGAGCACCGCTCGCGTGTCCTGTGGGGTGGCAACCTCGCGAAGGAAGTTGATACGAGTGCCCTTGACTCCATCCTTCGTTTTCAATTTGAGCGAGAAACCCAAACGATCGACGGAAGTCATGGTTGCCTCGGTTGCTTCGATCCCTGCATGGGACTTCGCCAGCAGGATCATCGCATCGACATGATCCGCGTTCATGTGAGCGAGGATGCCGGGCGCGGCGTTGGCCAGAGGGTCCGGTGCTGCATGCTCGTAGTCGGCTGCATCGACCCAGCCCATCTCGCCGAAGCCACCGACGTAATAAAGATCGACAGGCTGGAGACGGAAGAAGCTGAAGTCGGAAAAGTCAACCCAATAGCGGCTGTTCTCATGGCGAGCGAGGTATTGCTCGCGAACCGTAGCAATCTCCTCCTCAGGCACAGGCGCGGCATGGCCTACGAGGGTTACACGCGCGGCTCCTAGTGGGTCGCCGTCGGCATCCGCCTGCCCAACGAATAAGCTGCACCGGGAATCTTCCTTCAGATTCTGCGTGTGCATGGCCATATTGCTGATGAGGAAGATAGGGCGAGCCGCAGAATCAAGCGCGAAGGGCATCAGCGAACCAAACGGAAATCCCGGATGCTTGCGGGATAGCGAGGAGAGAGTGGCGACAGAAAAGAGCGACAGGAGAGTCCGGACACGCTCCGCATGGGTTGGCTCCGGCAGTTGCGGAAGCGCTGGGCCCGTGAATGCGTGTTGGCGGGGTGCGGATTCGTTCGTGGGCATGGACTTCCTCTCGTTTTCCCTATGGTACAGTCAGGCCCTTCACAATCCATTGCGCCACTCCAGTCGGGTCAGACACACCCGGTTTAGTCCTTTCCGATCTAGGATGAGAGTGAGGATCCAATCGATCGGGTGGTCAACATGGAAGATGGCGAGAATTTTCAGGGCGGTTTGAATAAACGCAGCTACGCCGTTCAATATCCGAACTACGGGTGCAGTTTGCAGTGTTAGATTCTCCACCATGCTTCGCGAACCTTTACGGCACAACTGTCCATTCGCACTCGTCCGGATTTGAATTCACCCAGAGTCGACCGCTCGAAAAGGTAACCTCAGCAATTCTCAATCGGCCTCTTCCAGGCTCGCTCATCCCGACATCAACGTCGGCTTTCTTCCATTTCCCTGGCGGGGCTGCTGAAGCGACTGGCGTTTTGTTCGCATTCTCCACCATGCTCTGGCCTATTGCACCGTGTTCTCTAAACGAAGCCGATGTATCGAAAACAACTTCCTTAATTTCTTCATCGGTCACATTCATGTACTGGAGCACTACTGTCCGTCAACGACTAAGTCTTTGCCTGCAACGTTAAGATGCATTTGAGGTTACGGACGTTTTTCTGTGGTGTCGATTTGAATCGGGCTTAATTCTGTTTCCAGAGGTTGGTTCTGGAGGCAGTGATGAACGTAGGCAAGGTGTTGTTTGCGCAGTTGATGGATTTCCTTCCTTGGAGTTCATTTTCCCGCAGTGTGGCCCGTTATGGCGGAGACCGCCGGGTGCGCAGTCTCAGTTGCGCCGAGCAGTTTCGGGCCATGGCCTTTGCGCAGTTGACCTTCCGCGAGAGCCTGCGCGACATCGAAGCCTGTCTGGGCGCGCAGCCCAACAAGCTCTATCATCTGGGCTTTCGTTCGCCGGTTCGCCGCTCCACGCTGGCCGAGGCCAACGAGAGCCGCGACTGGCGCATCCATGCCGAACTGGCGCAGCGGCTGATCGCTCAAGCGCGCCCTCTCTATGCCCAGGAGAGTCTCGGCGTGGAGTTGAACACTGCCGCCTACGCGCTGGATTCCACTACGATCGACTTATGCATGAGCCTGTTCCCCTGGGCGCATTTTCGCTCCACCAAGTCCGCCGTCAAGGTGCATACTCTGCTCGATCTGCGCGGATCGATTCCAGCGTTTATCCGCGTCACCACTGGAGATTCGCACGATGTTCACATGCTCGACCAGATCGCGCCCGAGCCCGGAGCGTTCTATGTCATGGATCGCGGCTATCTCGACTTTGCCCGGCTGTACCGGCTGCATCTGGCCGGAGCCTTCTTTGTAACTCGGGCCAAGAGCAACCTCGACGCCAGCCGTATCTACTCAGCCCAGGCTGATCGCACCGCCGGCGTCGTCGCAGATCAAACCGTCGCCCTCAACGGCTACCTCAGCCAACGAGACTACCCGAGCCACGTGCGCCGCATCCGCTTGCACGACCCGGTCAGCGGCAAGACCCTGGTCTTTCTCACCAACCAGTTCACGCTACCCGCCACAACCATCTGCGCCCTCTACAAAAGCCGCTGGCAGGTCGAGCTGTTCTTCAAGTGGATCAAGCAGCACCTGCGCATCAAGGCTTTCTACGGCACCAGCGAAAACACCGTGAAAACCCAAATCTGGATCGCCGTCTCCGTCTACCTGCTGGTCGCCATCGTCAAAAAACGCCTCGACCTGCCTGGCTCGCTCTACACTTTGCTGCAGGTACTCTCAGTTACTCTGTTCGAGAAAATGCCCATTTCACAGGCCCTTCAGCAGAAAGACTGCACAACTCAGCCGCTAACCGATCCCAACCAACTGATTCTGTTCGACTTTTAACCGGACAGTAGCGGTACTGGAGATGTATTTCCAGGCCTCTATGCTTATATGGCGAGAATCCCGAACCGGATGCCTGCCACTTGATATGGCGCACCTGTACCGGGCAGCCGCTCGTTGATTGAGCGCCGCACGGATGCCAGGGAAGCAACAGTGCGGCGGCAAGAATGAATGCAGATAGTTGTACCCGGGATCGCCCCATAACTCTTGGTTCCTCCAACTGATTCGACGGAAAGGTTCTCAGTTCGTGTGCGACTCGATAACTCGCGATTGCGGAGCCGCTACAGTTTTGTACCCAGCCGGAATTACGAAGAGGCTTCTGTCTGGAGAGGTTGCTGAGGAGATGTTTTCGTACTGAGAAGTCGTGGTACCGCCGAGTGGATCGCTGATGACAGTGAGCAAGGGTAGGCGGAGATCGGAAGAAGTCCACACCTGCATGGTTTTGGCGATTGGAGAAGTGTTGCCAAGCGCCGAATTGGCCGGTATGGTTGTCGTTCGCTGAAAGCCGTGAACACCGTAGCCGGCAATCACCTTACTGGGAGGCAATGAGAGCGTCGTGACCTCGACCGGACCTCGGCCAGTCTGCGGAACACCTCGCCCAAATGCTTACGCAGGGTCCCATACAGCACCTTCCTGCGGCATTTCGGTATAAACACAATGTGGTACTTGCACTCCCATTTCGAGTGGCTTAAGCTTTCATACTCGTCCATCCGGGTTCTCCTTGAAGTGTGCTTGGCGGCTCACGACTTGGAGTTTCCTGGATGGACTCACATAAATGTCAAACTGCTACTGCCACTGCGGCAGAGCCGGGGGATCTCCCATTAAATTAGAAGGTCCCGGGCCGTGAACGCCCGCGAAGCCTAGCCCAAAGGCGCCATGTTGTAGCCGAGGGCTAAAAGTCGGACAGCCGGACATCAGGCTGTCCTTCGGAAACTCGTAAATTTGGAGAAGGCAATGAGAGTCGAAAAGCCGGTTCACTTGTATTCCTTGCCGATACCGCATTCGCCTCGACATGATTTCTCTTGTAGAGGAGCAACGAATGGCTAGGATCACCGACCATCCGGACCGGATTGTTTCACTTGCTCAATCTCCGTCTCCCGCTGAGTCTCCCGCATCCACAAGCGGCCGGAAGCGATGCACCGGCGGCGGCATGGGTACGTCCGCTCCCTTCACACTCTTCCAGATAATCTCGTTCAGTGTGTGCATGGGAGCCCGATCCACATCCGAGAAATCCATCTTCATACTTTCCTGCGCGCCGTAGGACTGCATCGTGTTCTTCGCGTTCACGTCGATCTGCGGAGCGATGACGTCAAATGGCGTCACCTCCGGCACGGTCCCGAAGGATGCATACATGGGCATCGCGGCCGCATCGTATTGGCTCATGGGCGGCATCCCCAGCAGCAGTTCCATGGAACGCAGGAACGAGCTAGTTGAGTAGAGAGTGCTGTCTACAATGCCGCGCTTGACATACGGGCCGATGACCAGCCCCACGGTGCGCCGTGCGTCCACATGATCCGGTCCGTCCTGGGCATCGTCCTCAATGATGAAGATAGCCGTATTGGGCCAATAGCGGCTGTGGCTCACAGCATCCACCAGTTTTCCGATCGCGTAGTCGTTGTTGGCCACTGCCGCCTGCGGGGTGTAAGCGCCCGGCTCTGTTCCATGAGTGTGGTCCTCCCCCATGCTCATCACCACATAGTTGGGAAAGCGCTTGTTCGGGTCGTCGCTGTCGTAGTTATTCTCGTACTCCTTGAATTCACGCAGAAATACGGCTACGTTGTCGGTGTCTCTTCCACGCGATCCCCCGTACTCCTTCGATACATGCCCCACCAGCCCCACCGCGCCAGGTGCTGCTTCCATCGTTCCGCCGGTGCTGGTCCGCGCCGCATACTCTCCGTACGAGCGGTAGGTCAGCCCTTTGCGTTGCGCCACGTCCCATAAGTGACCGGCCGCCGGTACGTACGCGCGCGAAGGCACGGCATTGCTTCTTCCCGCATAGGTAGGCGGCCAGAATCGCTCGTTGAAGTCTGTCGCATAGGCCGAGTTCGACCACGAGTGTCCATCGACGCTCACCTCACCATCGCAATAAAGATTGTCCAGAATCACATATTGTTGCGCCAGTGCGTGCTGGTTAGGGGTCACTTTCTCGCCAAAGATGGTCAGTGCCGGGTCGCCATTGGCCTGCTTCAAGTCGCCGAAGACCTGGTCGTAGGTCCGGTTCTCCTTGATGATGTAGATCACATGCTTGATCTCCGTGGGCGCCCCCACAGACCGCGGAATGATCGTCGGCGCCAGAGGCGGTCTGGCCTCCGCCAGCATCGAATCGGTGTAGGGCGTGTTATCGACCACCATCTTGGTCCAGCGCGGCAGCTCCTTTTGCAACGTCGCCACATTGAGCACTTCAATGCTGCTCGTCTGCACGGTTTTGACCGTCTCGTCGCCATACCAGTTCGAGGCCAGAGGACTTCCCGGACCTTTGCGGTCTGGGTGCCCCGATTCGCCCTTGCTGTTGCCGATGTAGAGTTCGCTCCCCTGGCGCGTGAGCGCCAGCGCCGATGGATACCACCCCGTCGGAATGAACCCGACCACGGAGCTGTGAGCGCGGTTGGCGATGCTAATCACGGCGATCGAGTTATTATCCGCATTCGCCACATAAAGCAAATGATGGACGTTATCGATCTCCGCGGCGTCAGGCGTCGAGCCTTCCGGCGCCAGGGGAGTCAATGTGGTGGAGAGCCGTTCGATCACCTGCAAGGTGCGTGTATCGATGACATGAATCGTGTTGTCATTTGAGCAGATGACAAAAAGCCGCCCGTCAGACGACAGCTTCATGTCGTTGGGATTCATACCCACACGCAAAGTACGGATCACCTTATTGGTCGCAGTATCGATCACGCTTACCGATTCACTGGCCCAGTTGGAGACAAACAGCTTGCTTCCATCCAGCGTCAGAACCAACTGGTAAGGATTGATCTCCACAGGGATTCGGGTGACGATCTGACGTGTCTTTGCATCGAATACCACCACATTACTCGGCCCCGTTCCGGTGCCCCGGTTCGCCGCGTAGAGCCAGTGCTTGCTGGGCAGGTATGCCACGCCCGACCACCATACCTGCTTGGGATCGATCGTCTCCACCATTTGATTGGTGGGCTTATCGCTCAAGCGTCCATCGCTGTAACTAAATTCATAGATCGGCGCCGCGGTTTGCTCGATCTTTTTTGCTCCGGTGGCATTGCCGCCCGATACATAAAGCGTCTTGCCGTCCGGAGACCAGGTCATTCCCAGCCAGGTGGTCTTCAGTTCAATATGCTGGATGACTTTTTGCGTCTTCACGTCCATGACGTCAATGCCGTGCGGCTGGTAACCGGAGTGGCTCGCTACCACGATTCTTCCGTCCTTTGAGACCGCCATGTCCAGCACCAGATCGTTCACCACCGCAATCGGCTTCCCTACTGGCGTAATTCGCCATCCGTTGGGCAGATCGAATCCGCCCTTGACGGTATGCGGTAACTGCTTGGTAGGTTGACCGATGATACGAGGCGAACCGCCTGTAGAAGCGGGCCCCCCAGGAACCGCCGCGGAGACAGGCGGAGGCATGTTCTCATTGCTCTGGGCCTGAACGAACAACGGCCCGACACAACTCAGGGCAATTAAACCGGCAACGCGGCAGATCTTGGTCATAAGTGAGATGTTCTTCCTTTCGAGAAGATTTTGCTTGGATAGATCAGTTAAACCCAGACTCGATAGGCCGAGCGCTCGGCCCATCGCCGTTGATCGTACGCTGCGATTGTCAGTTCTTATTGAGAGCCGCCGCACATAATACTCGCGCCAGCCGGCATGGGCGGTAGAGCGCGTTTGTTGAGCCGGCCTGCCCCGCAGTTGCTTAGTTCCGGTGCGCAACAGCGGGGCTTCTCCCGTTACACGTTCGGACAAACTTCCATTTTCCTGCCGCCTAGAAATTCAGATAGATTGGATTTCCCAGGAGAAGCAACTTTCCCTCGGCGGACCGGATATTGACCCGCAGCCAATGCCTCTTCCCGTCGCACGCAAAATCGAAACCACGGTTTGCCTCTGTCCCCGTAACCGCCGAAGCATCGACAAGTGTTGCCATCTCGCCATCGCGTATGACTTCAGGATGCGCTCCCTCCAACTCGGTCATTTTGATGGAAAAGCTCGCTTTTTGCCCATATGAGCACTGCAGTGCATCCCCCATCGATACGTTGTTGGCTCCCGCCTGAGCGGTAAATTCAAGCATGCGATTCCCCGAACCTTCAATATCGACGAATACGTGCCCGGCGCGAATCCCATCCAGAATTGCGCGCTCCGATAGGTTTGCCGCGTAGACAACCGTAGTCGGATGACCTACAGCCGATTTGGTCTGGGGAGGATAATCGGCATCGTGATTGTCACTCCCGCCAACCCCGGTAAGGCGGAATCCCTTATTGAGTTTGTCCTCCCAGAACGGGATGCCGGACCGCGGACCGTCGAGCGATCCTCCATTGATGGCCTCGACGGATGTTACACGGCTGTAATCCGTGTTCGGAACCGACCAGCCGCAGCCCATGCAGGAAGCTCCCGTAGGCGAGCCAGGATGATTGATGGAAAACAGTCCATGCTTCTGCTGAACTTGTTGCAGGATTTGATTGATGTTGGGCACATGCGGGCTGGTCAGCCGGAAATCGATGAAGTCCGTCGTTCCAAATACGTTTGCATGGCCGTCGAACGTGGTGATCTCGCGGCCCGGCATCAGCAGCATCTGGTCGAAGTATGGCTGCAACTCCCGCATGTCGTTATATTGCGAGGTGGTGTTATGGTCGGTGATGGCGATGAAGTCCAGCTTCTTGGCCGCCGCCGCCTCCACTGTCTTGTACAGCGGGCAAGGCACTTTCTGGCCCGACTGGCTAAGGCACGAGCCATCGCTATGCGCATTGTGCATGTGCAGGTCGCCTCGATACCATGCGGGACCATTGCGCAGCGGAGCCTGGCTGAAGGTCGATACCGCGGATACATCGCCTGCGTGAGCAAAATAAATCTTCGCTTCGTAATGCGAGGTCACGCCTTGTTCAATATTTGGAATCCCCAGGATCAGTGTCCACTTGCCCGGCACAATTGCGCCGGGGAGATAGGACGGCGTGGCGTCGGTCTCAGAAATGGTAAAAAAGCTTTTGTTGCCGCCGCTCCATCCGCGAAAACGCTCGCTGTCGAAGACACCCAGATCCATGGTGGTGTGCTGTTCGCGTCCTGTATAGGAAAGCTCCACGGAGACGCGGGTGACACCCTTGCTTACGGTAAAGGGCAGCTCCAGATAGGTTTGACGATTGGCGTAGTCTATCGTTCCATGCAATACCACATCGGGTTTAGCTTGCTGCGCGTATCCATGAACTTCAACCAAGCAGATAAGCAGGCACACCAGGGCAACGGTTATCGCGCGGCTGTGAAAAAAACCAATGCGCATCGCAATCGACCTGAAATTGGACTTCCGATTCATGTTGCATTCTCCGCGCGGCAAGGTGGAATATTCGTTCTCACTTGCCGGCATGGTGAGGACAAACTGAACAATTCATGGGCAGGAGATATCAGAGCAGTTCTCCTTCTGGTATGCGCCTTGAAGTTCTTCGAAGAGCGGTTTTCTTGGCGAAAAACCGCGAAGACACGAGTTGCATCGGCGCACATCTGAAAGAGAACTGCCCTAAAGCCCGGAAACGCCCCTTTTCCTTCGGGGGCGTTTCCGGGCGAGAGGTTTCGGGCGATGTTAGAAAGCCAGCTTCAGCGCGAATTGCAGGAGTCGCGGAGTATTCCGCAAGCTTGTAATTTCACTGAAGTTGGTTGTGTTTGTGTAATTCAGATTGCTCGGCTGTGCAAATTGGGGGTGGTTGAAAAGATTGAACGCCTCCGTCCGGAACTGCAAACGGCTCACATCTCCGAATGCGAATTCCTTGAAGACCGAAGCATCCACGTTGTACCAGGCCGGTCCACGCGCCTGCTGTGGAGCGCCGCCCAGTACGGAGAAGCCGGATTGACCGATTTGCGTGGCTGCCGCCGGCTGGGAGAAGGCATTGGGATTCAGCCATTGATTCGGGTTGCGTCCTGCCGCGTATACGCTTTGTCCTGCCACGACCGGGGCAAAGCAGCCAAAGTCCGAGGTGGTCGCAGTGGCGCAACTCAGCGTAAGTGGATTGCCGCTTTGGAAGGTGTAAATGTAGTTGGTGGTCCATCCTCCGATGAAGGTGTCGACCAACCGGCTTGTGCTACCGAGGAACTGCTTGTTGCGCCCAACCGGCAGCGCGTAAGTTCCAGAAGCGTGAACGACGTTGGGGGCATCCGTATCGCAGAGGCCGTAGTCTCCTTGAATTCCGAAACCGGGAAGCCATTCCGCTCTGTAAGCCGATGTAGCTGTCCCCTGCGTCCTTTGATTGCTGAAGCACTTGCTGAGGGTGTAGTTCGCCAGAAGCCTCAGTCCCCAGCTCAATTGGTGCTCATAGGTTGCCTGCATTGAGTTATAGGAGCTTTGAGCGTTGGTAGACTCGTAGATCGCGTTGGGCGCGAAGTCGGGATAGGGAATGAAGCTCTGGTTACCGTTGCTCTGCGACGGTATCTGGGAGATGTTTGTGCCCGGCGGCAAAATCTCGGAAGGTGAGTTGTTTACGCCCAAATTGTCCAGGTGACGGCCGACGGTCCCGATATATCCAACCTGAAACGAATCGTGGTTGGTGAATTGAGCCTGCGTTGTCAGGTTGTAGGTTTGAACGTAGGGTGTCTGGTAGTTGTACTGGCGCCCATACAGGTTGATGCCTTTTCCATTCACCTGCGTCGAATCGGAAAGATTGATCGTCGAGAAGGTATTCTCCATGGTGGCTGTTTGGCCATTGGAAAGAACCAACGGAGCCTGCGAGCTGGGGGCATTCTGTGTAATTGCGTAGATGAATGGATAGTTGGTGCCGAGCGTTCCGCCGTAGCCGAGGTTGCCCAGCGCGCCATAGGAGATGCCATATCCGCCGCGCACAACGAATGCTGGCGTAACCTTGTAAGCAAACCCAACCCTGGGAGCGAAGTTCGTGGGCTGAGCGTGCCCAAGAGTCATGCTGGATACGCAATCGACATTGATGTTGCTCGACGCCAGCAATGCGTTGAACGTGGAGGATCGGGGGACCTGGCATCCCTTGTTGGAGATATAGTAGGTTCCCGTTGCGCCATTGCCGCCCGCGGCGATGAAGTTTGCCTGACGTCCGTTAACTTCCGCATAGGGAGTGAAATAATCCCAGCGGCCGCCCAGAGTTAGAGTCAGACTTTGCGTGATCCTCCAGTTATCCTGAAAGTAGGCTCCCGTGTACCAGCGATGATATTGGGTTCCGGCAAAGTTTGAACCTTCAAAGGAAGCAAGGCCGCCCACATTGTTGACTCCGCCCACCGTGGATGCTGCCGGACTCAACAACAGATCGGCTATGCCGTTCAGACTTTCATTCTTGTTGGGTACATCGGTGAATTGGCCGTTGTATGAGAATAGCCCTCGCGGCGCGGGCGGCTGCATGATGTTGCCTTGCAGGTCGTCCACCTGAACACCGGTCTTGAAGGTGTGATTGTGCAGCACTTTCGTCACGTTGTCCGAATACTCGGCATCCCACACGTTCTGAATCGTGGGCCGGTCGTCGGTCGCGCCCAGAGCTGTCAGGCCGCTGATACCGATGGAGGATAGTCCTCCGTTGAGCGGAACTTGAGGGATACCCTGAATGCCGAATTCCGCTGGCACGCCCGAGGTGTTTTCATTGAAAAGCTGCTGCTCTTTCGTGCTGTGCCCAAAGCCGAAATGGAATTCATTCGACAAGGTTGGGGTAAACACATGAGTGTAACCGGTAGCGACCTCGTAGGATGGAAAGCTGTCGTTCTGGTCGTTCTGCCCAGGCAAACCGCCGGGTGCAAATTCGCTGAAATAGCTTTCGTCGAAGACGCCGAACAACGTATCCTTGGCGCCGAAGGTGTGGTCGACGCGAAGATCGTATGCATTGATGGTTTCTGTTTCTTTGGGATTGTTGATGTAATCGTTTGCGAACGGAAACCCTGTTCGATTGGGCAGAGGGTATTGGCCAAGCAGCTTGACCGCATTGGGGTCCAGGCGCGAGGCGGGCAGGTTATTCAGTTGTGAGGTTTGCCCGGTGAAGTTCGTGACTCCACCCACGCTGCCGGTGTAAAACGGGTCGCGCACATAGGTTGCGACAGTGGCGGAAGGATTCTGCAGGCCGGTAATGGGATCGACTTGTCCGGCTCCCACCAGGCGGGTTGTTGCGGGATCGAGAATGGTGCCGTGTGGAATCACTCGGCCAAGACCGTCGGTCGTCGTTCCGCTGTCGTGCACGATCAGGTCCTGCAGATTCGTGAATCCGCTGTTCACCATGTTGGCTGTCGGAACCGTGCTGATTGCTTGGGAGGGCTGGAGGATTCGCGTCCCCTGATAGTCGAAGAAAAAGAAGGTCTTGTCTTTTCCGTTGTAAAGTTTAGGCAGCAGGACTGGTCCGCCGACCGTACCGCCGAACTGATTCTGCCGATACTCCGGAATCGGATTGTGAAGCTGGGCATCGAAGAAGTCGTTTGCATCGAAGTCATTGTTGCGAATGTATTCCCAGAGATTGCCGTGGAGTTGGTTGGTGCCGGAGCGAAGGACCGCATTGATCACGCCGCCCGTCGAGTGCCCGAATTCCGCGCTATAATCTCCGCTCTGCAGTTTAAACTCCTGCACCGCATCGGGCGGGGGCGTAACGGTGGCATCCGTGCCCACCGAGCTGCCTCCAAAGAACTCAATATTATTGTTGATGCCATCCAGGCGAAAATCGTTCTGATAGAGCTGTACTCCGTTGACCGAATAGAACGCATTCTCAGGAGTGCCGCCATTTTGGCCGATCGGAGCTGTGGCGACTCCCGCGGCAAGCTGTCCCAGTGAACCCCAGTCACGACCGTCCAGGGGCAGGTCGTTGATGGCCTGGGCGCCGATCGTCTGTCCGACTGCGGCATCTTCAGCCTGAAGAAGAGGCGATGCCGCCGTAACCGTCACTTGCTGCTGTACACTGCCGGGGACGAGGCTGAGATCGATGTTCGCGGTTTGCTGGACATGAACCTCGACTCCACGGACCACACGCGTTTCAAATCCTGTAGACTCTGCCGTTATGGTGTATGTTCCTGGATTCAGTCCATTCAGCGAATAGGCGCCGGTCGAAGCGGACCTGGTCACGCTGGTGATTGCTGTGTCATCGTTCTTGAGCGTGATGGACGCATTTGCGACGGCTGCACCGGATGAATCCTTGACGGTGCCGACGATTCCGCCCGCATCAATCTGCGCCCAGGCCGTTCCCGGAAGGCAGATTGCCGCGAGCAGCGCGCAAGCCAATAAAACGACAACGCTCTTGGATCTTATATGGGTCATGATCTCCTCTGAAAAACTGCTGTGAACCATCTCATTCTCCTGCCCCAGTCAGGGCCAGGATGAAGGTTTGAAGCGACCGCCGGCAACGTCCGCACTGACGGCAAACACCCTTGAAAAACAGCGGAACGCCGACACGCGGCGCGCGAGCTTTACCTTGGATGGATTGCAATCGAAATGTCGCAGTCCCATTGAGAGATTGCAGTCTTGAAGGATTTTCTTCAAGGGTATTTGAGGGGTATACACCGCATATTTCCACCGGCGCAGGAGATCTCGCGTTGGCACAGAGGCACTTTTAGCGAGTGTTAAAATTGAGCTTCAGATGCGGGTATACACACTGCGCCATGGTATGTTTTGAAGGTGAGTTGGGGAAGTTGCGGAAATTCATGCATGCGGATCGGGAAGGCCGCGGCAATGAATTCGCTCTTTCTTAACCTTCGCGTTCTGAGCCACTGCTGGACGTATGCACAAGCCGCTCGGACTCCTGAGCACGTAGAGTCGTCGATCGCACTGAGGTAGAAGTGACCGCCGCGTCCCTTGGTTCTCTTGATACAAACTGTGAGCAGAAGCTGGTTGAGCGCATCCTGGCGAGCAAGCATTTCATCAAGGCGCCGCTCTTGTCCGCTTTCCTGGCCTACGTGTGCCGTCGGGCGCTTGAAGATGGTGCTGTCCGCATCGCCGAACAAGAGATAGGCGTTCACGTCTTTGACCGGAAACAAGGATACAATTCAAAAGAAGACAATATCGTTCGAAACTATGCCCGCCAGTTGCGCAAGAGGCTGGATGAGTACTACTCCACGGATGGACTGGGCGAGAGCCTGCGCATCGAGATTCCAAAGGGCGGATATATTCCCCTTTTCAGGCTCAATCGCGGCCCAGAGATAGACCCGGAGATTCATCTTGAATTGACGGCGGACGGTGAGCGATCGCGGCCTCCCAGAACAGCCTCATGGAAAGCGGCTGGGGGCGGGCATCTCAGAATTGCCGCCGCGACCGTTGTAGTCTGTTCGCTCCTGGCCTGGATAGTGGCAATCTTCCTTAACCAACATCCCAAGAGTCCACCGCGAAACGGCACCGAGATGCACCAGCTATGGACACAACTTTTTGCCTCCAACAAGAATACGTTGATTGTCCCGGCGGACACGGCCTATGTCATGCTTCAGGAGCTGAAGGGAAAGAGCTTCTCGCTGGCCGAATACGCAAGTTGGTCATCCGTCGATCAACCAAAGTCCGGCTTAATCTCCGACCTTAAGAATCGTAGATATACAAGTGTGGTGGATGTGGAGGCGGTGTCGCAGTTGCAGCATTTGCCAGAAGCAATTCCCGATCGCTGTTTGATTCGAGCTGCGCGCAGCTTGACTATCGAAGACTTGAAGGACGCAAACATCATTCTTCTGGGGTCCGTTTACAGTATTCCTTGGGTAGAAGTTTTTCAGAAGAATTTAAATTTCAAGTTCGTTTACAGGCCGGCAGAGAAGCGCTCCTGGATCGAGAATCGAAACCCCGCTCCGGGAGAGCCGGCTACGTATACCAACAATTGGAATGGACTTTCCGAGAAGGCGTATGCCGTGGTCGCCTACATTCCCAACCTGAATAACACAGGGCACGTCCTCCTGGTAGAAGGTTTGGATGGAGCAGGCACTGAAGCGGCAATAAACATGCTCCTTCGCAAGGGTGGATTGAGCGAGGTGTTGAAAAACGCTCACAATCCAGATGGAACCATCGGTAGCTTTGAAGTTCTCCTGGAATCGACAAGCCTCAACTCTCGCGCCACAGGTGTCCGCGTTGTGGCAGAACGGAAACCGTCTTGATCGGATGCGAAGAAAGGTACCGGAACGTACCCCTCCGAGTAAGCCCTGGTTGACAGCGGTTGTGGCTTGCGGGGAGGCGCGTTTCACGCGCTTGGCGGTTTAGGCGGTAGGAGCGATGTGGGCAAGGGCGGGATGAGGCATCTTATTTTTCCTAGTAGTTGCAAGAACGCTGTGTGGCTGCGGACCGGATCTACGTCGATCACGGGCTGACCGGAACGAACCGGGCCAGGCCAGGACTAAACCAGGCGCTCGCAGCAGTTCGCAAGGGCGATACGCTGGTCGTGCCGAAGCTGGATCGGCTCGCCCGCTCGGTACCCGACGCACGCTCTATCGCAGATGAGTTGGCGAACCGTGGTGTCACGCTGGCCCTCGGCCAAAGCCGTTACGATCCCGCCGACCCCATGGGCAAGATGTTCTTCAACATCCTGGCCACGTTCGCCGAGTTCGAAGCGGACCTGATTCGCCTGCGCACGCGCGAAGGCATGAAGATCGCCCGCGCAAAGGGTAGACTCCGCGGCAAACAGCCCAAGCTGTCAGACAAGCAGCAGAAAGAACTGAGCCGCATGCACGGAACAGGCCAGTACACGATCAGCGATTTGGCAGAGCTGTTTTCCATCTCTCGCCCAACCGTCTACCGCACACTCCTGCGGAGCGTCGGCTAATCGCTGTTGGAGAATCGACGTTTTATACTGTCTTATGCGCACATGGTTAAAGGCACTGCCATTGTTGTTCTTCCCTTTAGCGCCGCAAACATATGCTCAGCAAACCGCAGGTCTTACTCAGGTCGCACAGATCAACCTTCAGGAGCATCCTGACTCATTCCGGTTGTTCTCCGGTTCCGATGAAGACCACGGTCGTCGTGCCCCTTTGTTCTCTGTTGCCGTAGCTCCAGATGGAGACCTGCTTGCACTTGTTGCGAAGCAGTCTGGCCCATGGCATGTGGTTCGAGTCAAGAACTGGCTTGGGCCAAAACCTGTGGTGGAACATCTTGATGTGCCAGGTTACAGCACGCCTCTGTCGGCAGGCGACTTCAGTATCAAGCCACAATTGATGGTCACCCCCAATGGCAGATATCTCGTCACAGTCGTACCTGAACCATGGCCTCAGGGAAAGGACGCAACCGTTGATGTAGTCGATCTCCAAACATTCCACCTTGTCACCACTCAACGCACATTGGAGCACGGACTCGGCGGCGACTGGCAACTCGACGCTAAAGGTGGTTTTCTTCAGGTGCATGGGTTGACTCCAAATCCCTCCACACCGGTAGGCAGCGAACAATGGCTGGCTTTCTTGTCGCTGCCGGGTCTTCAGCCTCTTGAACGATGCGACTACTCTGTTGTCTTCAACCCGCCAAACTCAGTACCGGTCTTACGGGCCGAATTTTACGGTACGCCAAACCCCGCGTGTGCGCGGGAAGCTCAGCGCCGGCTGACTCACCAAAATGAGCCTGACGAACTTCAGAGATTAGGTGGTCTGTTGAAGTCGGCCTGTGGCATCGACGCAGCAACTCCCGATCACCACTACGCTCTCGGAACCTGTCGTGACTGCCACCAGGGCCTCTTTGGGGTTTCTTGCAAATCTGAGAAATCGGATGTTTACGATGTCGCCTCTGAAAAGAAGATCGCCAACTTGTCCCATGCATCGCATCAATTGACTGAAGCTCTCCTAACGTCTTCACAGGACAAGCTTTATCTGTTGGCGATTGAAAACGCTGAAAAGCTGGTTGCCTACCAAGTCACAGCATCTCCCTGACGTGTCTAAATGTGCTCTACCGGCCGCCACATAGTGCCGAAGGAAGCCCGCCAGATAGCTCTGAAGATCACACCGCTTCGCGAAAGTATCTCGCAGAATGTGTTTCCATTGCTATATATTTTGCGAAGGAATTGGTGAGAGCAGAATGAAAATTGGCTGCGCTCGCGTCTCCACTGAAGATCAGAAGTTGACGATTCAACTCGAAGCGCTCAAAGATGCGGGCTGTACCCGCATCTTTCGCGAGAAGGTCTCTGGCGCGTATCGGGACCGGCTGGAGCTCAACCGCATGATCGACCAGCTCCGCGAAGGCGACGTGGTCACCGTCTGGAAACCCGACCGCCTCGCCCGATCGACGCGCAATCTGCTGGAGATCGTGGAAACCATCGCAAACGCCGGCGCCCGCTTCCAATCCATCTCCGAGCCTTGGGCCGATACCACCACCCACGCCGGAAAGACGATCATGACCATCTTCGCCGGCATCGCTATGAGTGCTTTGAGGCGTCGTTCCGGCGAATATGGGAACATCGATGAAATGGGTTGAATTCTGAGGTGACGATGCAGCTGCCTGTGTATCTTTGAAACGATTGGCTCCGTGCAGCAGTGGTCTGTTGAGCGAGTTCTGCTTCTTCGACCCTCGCGCATTCTGCCGTGCTGCTTCTCCAGTAGCGGTGCGATGTGAGACGACGCAGAGCCAGTGGCCGCGCACATTTTCGTAG
>Ga0302325_10008194_pt1 | contig 23021 bp, 23 predicted proteins | sample Palsa_T0_2_FD_201948 | JGI IMG/M metagenome (GOLD analysis project Ga0302325, IMG submission 201948) | Peat permafrost microbial communities from Stordalen Mire near Abisko, Sweden - Palsa_T0_2 | ecosystem: Environmental > Terrestrial > Soil > Palsa > Peat permafrost | place: Sweden: Abisko... | reverse complement strand
CGCCTGAACCGCCTGGCCATCGGGATCGATCAGCGTGACCTTCGCCGAAATATTTCGCGCTGCATCCGATTGATTATCGACCGTGAATTTCACATTGACCACCGCGTGATCGGCCGCAATTTGGGGCGTGGTGACAAATGCGCTGTTGTGCTCGACATGTACGGGGTCGGTGATGACCAGCCGAACGTGTCCGATGATTCCCGCGCCCATGTAATAGCGGGATGCGGGCTGGCGTTCCTGATCGACGCGCACCGCCAGCACGTTGGATTTATCCGCGCCGAAATTCAGATGGCCGGTCAATTCATAATTCAGCTCGACATATCCGTACGGCCGATGCCCGAGGAAAATTCCGTTGATCCAGACATCGCTGTTGGCCATCACGCTGTCGAAGACGATGAAAATTCGCTTGCTCGCGTCGTCCTCGCTGAGGGTGAAATGTTTGCGATACCATCCGATGCCATCGGGAAAAAATCCGCCCGCTCCGCCGCTGGGATTTGTGGCCGCGGCCGCGCCCTCGATGCTCCAGTCGTGCGGCACATTCAGCTTCCGCCAATTGGCGTCCCGAAACTCCGGCTCCTGCGCGGCGTTGGCGTCCTGCTCGAGGAATCTCCAATCCGGATCGAAGGAAACAACCTGTCGCAAACCCGCTGAAGTCGTCCGGCAAGAAACGCAGATTAAAATGCAAAACGAGAGCGAGACCCACTGGCTGCAAAGCAGCCGATGCGTGATCCGCATACAGATTCCTCCGACGTGAGACCTCCGCCGCGCGGGGAGTGTAACTTGTTGGGTCATGGGGGGCCAATTTTGCTATGGGTTAGGATGACAAGGTGACAAGGTGAGGGGGTGACAAGGTGATGGAATACAAAAGGCGCCCGATGCGCGCAATCGTTTAGCCGCGACCCGCAGGGGAGCGCGGGCGGATGCGGTTGGTCAACGCGCTCCCCTTCGGGTCGCGGCTAAACAGTTCTGCCATCCACGCTCATCTTTTCATCGGCGTTGCCGAGCCTTTTTTTCTTCCCATCATTCCATCTCTTTCTCTCGAACCCATTCGCTTTGACGCCTATCAACGGGACCGTCGCGAGCCCTGACACAGAATCTCGCATGGCTCCTGTGACCACGCGACGTGGAGCTTTAGCATGTGTGCCACGCACACAGCAGGTGGCCCCAGTGACATCCCCGTGTCGCCCGGACAGATTCACAGGCGGACGCACGCGGGCCTCGGAACGGGCGTTCGCAATCCCTTGCGCTATCCCGCCGGAGGTGGCCGGCAACGGCCCCGTTGACAGGCCACAAAGCCTGTCGAGTTCCTCATCCGTTCATGCATGAGACGGATGGGGATCGTCCGTACATATTACTAACAGATTTTACGGCGTCAAGAAGAAAATTGGAATATTTTATTCAATTTCTGGAGATTTTTGTAAGGGATTTGTTTACAAGTGGTTATTGACATATTTTTCCCGTAGAGCCGCAGGGATAAGGGAACGAGATAGAAAAAAATTATCGACGATATTTTTAGAAATTCCGCCCGTTCATTGGTCGCGCGCAGTTCGGTCTGTTTGGACGCGACACCATTACAAGTTATGGTCGGGGAATGGATGAAGACAGGAAACCCGACATCCTGAGCTATCAATCGCCGAGCAATCCAGACCCTTACAAATCGCCGTTGCTCAAATCGCCTCCGCCCGCGGCCTGCTGCTGGTTACCACCGGAATCTGGTCGCACCAATTGGCAATCGTATTCGGCGTTCTCATAGGCATTTTGTTCGTGGCAGCGGTCGGCATATTGACCGTTGTATGGTACAGCGCTCTATGGCGATCGGTCTTTAAAAAATAGTCCTTTGCCAGCGCGACAGCCTTCTCTGCGCAACGCGTTCTCGGCTAGGCACTAAAAGTGCCTAGCCCGGGGTGGGCTTCACGGGGAGGGGGTACTGCGTATAATCCGCCGACCAACGCATGGCTCGTGTTCAACTGCAAAACATCAGCAAATCGTTTCCGGGGGGAACCAAGGCTGTCGATGGCGTTGATCTGGATATTGCGGACCGGGAATTTGTGGTGCTGGTGGGGCCTTCAGGGTGTGGGAAGAGCACGACCTTGCGGATGGTGGCGGGGCTGGAGGAAGTGACTGGCGGGATCATTCGGATTGGGGATCGGGTGGTGAATGATGTGCCGCCCAAGAGCAGGGATATTGCGATGGTTTTCCAGAACTATGCGCTCTATCCGCACATGACGGTTTACAACAATATGGCCTTCGGCCTGAAGCTGCGGCGGGTGCCGCGGGCGGAGATTCGCCAGCGGGTGACGCAGGCGGCGAAGATTTTGGATATCGAACATCTGCTGGATCGCAAGCCCAAGCAACTTTCCGGCGGGCAGCGGCAACGGGTGGCGGTGGGGCGGGCGATTGTCCGGGAGCCGGCGGCGTTTTTGTTCGATGAGCCGCTGTCTAATCTGGATGCCAAGCTGCGAATTACCACGCGGGCGGAGCTGAAGAGGCTGCATCAGCGGCTGCGGACGACCACTATATATGTCACCCACGACCAGGAAGAGGCGATGACGCTTGGGGATCGGATCGTGGTGATGAAAGATGGCAGAATCCAGCAAGCCGACACGCCTTTGAATACCTATAATCGGCCGGCGAATCGTTTCGTGGCCGGATTTATCGGCATGCCGCCGATGAATTTCTTCGATGGGACGTTGCGGCAGATTGATGGAAAGTTGACTTTTGTCGAGGGAAAATGGATTGCGGCAGCCGGATCGACGGCGGTGGATATTGCAAATGATTCGGGTGGCGAGTTGACCTTCCCCATCGGAGGGTTTACCCTTTTATTGGATAATTTGTCGCAGGCGGTCCGGTCCCGAGTGGCTGGATACGTTGGGCGGCATATCGTGCTGGGCATTCGTCCGGAGCATTTTTATCTGAATGCTCCGGCTGGCCCGGCGGGCTCGCTGCAGGTTCGAATCAATGTGGTCGAACCACTGGGCAGCGAGATGGATGTATATATGAACACGGCATTGCACGATCACGTGGTCGCACGAGTCGAGGCTCAGGACAATCTCCTGACCCCGGCGGGTGGACCGGCGAATGGTGCAACGGCCGGTGCGGAGGCGATGGTGTTTGTCGATCTCCGCAAGGTCCATTTGTTTGAACCCGGAGTGACCGGGATGAACCTGAGCCTGGAGACATCGTCTCCCACCAACGAGCCGGCCCATGCAATTGCTTAAGCAAACGCATGAGTTGCCGGTCCGCCCTTTCCGGAGAAATGCCGGATAGGCCAAGGCGTCTGTACAGGTTCGCCCCAGGCCCGGGCCGCCAGATTTTCTGGCAGGCCTTTTTTGTTTGCGGTTTTTTTGTGAGCGAATTTTTTGTGGTTGTTTGCACGGTGCAGGACAACTGAAGTTTTGGTCGTACAACTGAATAGCGAGTGACATCATGAATCCGCAGGAACTGATCCGAATCGTCGACAGCATCGCGCGCGACAAGAACATCGAGCGCGACCAGATTTATACTGACATCGAGCAGGCCGTGGCTTCCGGTCTGCGCAAACAATTCAATACCGAGGACACCGGCGAATTTATGGTTGCGATCGATCGGGCGTCCGGCGCGATCACGGCCCAGCGGCAAGGTGTGGAAGTGCCGCTTTCCGTTGTCGGCCGCATTGGGGCTCAGACGGTCAAGCAGGTGATGATCCAACTTATCCGTCAGGACGAGCGCGACAGTGTTTACGAGGAATACAAAGACCGCGTCGGCACGATCATCACGGGAACGGTCGCGCGATTCGAGCGGGACACGATGGTTGTCACCCTGCTGCGGAATATCGAAGGCATCATGCCGCGCAGCGAGCAGATTCCCGGGGAAGTGCATCAGGTCGGCGAGCGCGTGCAGGCTTTAATTCTCGAAGTGCGCGACACGCCCAGCGCGGTGAAAATTATCCTCAGTCGCAGCCATCCGGAATTGATTCGACGACTCTTTGAGCGCGAAGTTCCCGAAGTCGGCGAGCGGACGATTGAGATTAAAGCCTTGGCGCGCGAGCCGGGGCATCGCACCAAGATTGCCGTGAGCTCGATTGATTCCAAGGTTGATGCCGTGGGCGCATGCGTTGGCGTGCGCGGCAGCAGAATTAAAAATATCGTGGACGAACTCGGCGGCGAGAAAATCGACATCGTTCGCTGGAACGAATCCAGCCAGATTCTCATTAGCAATGCGCTCAAGCCCGCGGAAGTGGCGGAAGTCGCGCTTTGCTTTGAACTGGGCCGGGCAACCGTCGTCGTCAACGAAGATCAACTCTCGCTGGCCATCGGCAAACGCGGGCAAAATGTTCGATTGGCCGCGCGATTGACCGGCTGGGACATCGACATCCTCACCCCGCCGGAATTCCAGCGCGGTGTGCAGCGCCTGGATGCAACCCTCAAACAAATTCCCGGCATCACCAAGGAAATGATCGACCGGGTCATCGTGATGGGCCTGATCGATGTGCGAGACCTGGAAGAAGTGGGCGTTGGCCCGCTGATGGAAGAACCGCTGTCGATGGACGAAGCAACCGCCGAAGCCGTGGTCGAGAAATGCGCATCGGAAGCGAAGATCGTGGCGGCCGAGCAGGAAGCGAAAAAGGCCTCCGATGCATCCGCCAAGGCGGCTGAGGCATCCGCCCGCGCCGCCGACAAAGCGGCGCTGCTGGCACTGGGCGCCTCGGCGTCAGCGCCGGCGGAAGCGGCGGCCCCGACACTGCCCGGTGCATTGGAAGCGTCGCCCGGGGCATCAGCGGAAGTCACGGTGCATGAAGAATCCGAAGCCGCCAATGGTGAACAATTGAGCGAGGAAGAAGAGGCGGTGTCCGGCATCGGTGACGATGTTACACCGGAGAAAAAGACCACCGACGATGACGATGAGGACGCCACCGCCGCCCTCGCCGAAGGTCGAACCGCGCCGCCGCTATTGGATACGGACAAACTCTAGCTCTCGGACGCAATTTTTTTGGAGAGTCGTTTTGGCAAAAGGTATTCGAGTCAATTTGTTGGCCAAGGAACTTGGCGTGGAAAGCAAGTCCATCCTTCAGAAGCTGAAGGAAGAGGGACTCTCCGATGTTGCGCCTAACCACATGAGCACTCTGTCGCTCGGTCTGGCCGAGTCGGTGCGCGAGTGGTTCAGCTCCGGCCAGCTTGGCGACGGCGGAGGCGGCACGGCGGTGGAGGTCGCCCCGCACGTCGAGGTCGCGCTCAAGTCGAAAACCGCGCGCAAAACCAAAAAGAAGGACGAAGAAACCGACGAGGCTCCCAAACCCGAGGATGAAGCGCCGGTTGCGCCGCCGCCCGCGCCGCCGGAACCCGCGCCGGTGATTCCCGCGCCGCCCGAGCCGGAGCCGGTGAAGATAGCGGAAATTCCGCCACCGGTCGTTGAGGCGGCCCCGCGCATCGCACCCAAACCCGTCGTTGCCCCGCCCGCGCCGCCAGCTCCAATCATTGTTGAAAAGCCCGCGCCAGCGCCAGCTCCAAAACCCGTAACTCCGCCTCCCGCGCCGGAAGCACCGCCAGCGCCCAGTCGCGCTGCCGCATCGGCTGGACAGGGCGGCGATCATGTTCGGCCCACAAAACCGACGGTCACATTGGCCAATCGCTCGGGCGCGCCGTCGATTGTCGAACGCCGCCAGGCAGTTGTGCAAGCGCCGCAGCTCACGTCGCTGCAACCGGCAAAAATTCAGGGGCCGCGCGTGGTGCGAATCGAAAAAGAAGAGACGGTGGACAATCGCGGACCGCGCCAGTCGCGTCCCCCAGGCGCGGCGGCTGAAGCGCCGTCCACAACGCCCTCCGCGCCGCGCGCCGGCCGTGGCGTGCGCGTCTCCGAGGACGAAGAGACCGAGGATTCCAAGAAAAAAGCCGCCGGGAAAAAGAACAGCAGCCTTTCCCAACGCCGACGCGGCGGAGTGGACGGCCGGCGCGGCGAGGCGATGGAGAAGATCAAGGAATTCACCGATGCCGACCTGATCGCCCGCCGCGACGCTCTCAACGCCGCCGCCAGTTCCAGAAATGTTTTCGACAGCCACCTCCGCCAGATCGAAAAACGCGGAACACACGCCACCGCCAAAACGATCGTTCAGCGCGGCGAGCCGGTTCGGATCGAAGAGCCGATCACCGTCCGCACGCTCGCCACGGCGCTGGGCGTCAAGAGCAATGAGATTCTCAAGCGGCTGATGGCCCAGGGCGTCATGGCCAATCAGAATCAAACGCTGGAGCGCGCCGCCGCCGAAGCACTGGCGATGGAATACAACATCGAGTTGCAGATCGCTCAGAAATCGACGCTGGAAGAATTGCTGCTGGCGGAAATGGAAGCCCGGCCGACGGAGGCGAAGAATCTGGTGTTGCGACCGGCGGTGGTCACGATCCTGGGGCACGTCGATCATGGCAAGACATCGCTGCTGGACAAGATTCGCAACGCCAACGTCGCCGCCGGCGAGGCGGGGGGCATCACGCAGCACACGGCCGCATGGATGGTGCAGCTTGGCGACAAGCGGGTGACATTCATCGACACGCCGGGGCACCAGGCATTTACGTCCATGCGCGCCCGCGGGGCGAACATGACGGATGTGGTCGTGCTGGTGGTTTCCGCCGCCGAGGGCGTGCAGCCGCAGACGATTGAGTCGATCAACCACGCTCGCGCCGCCGGGGTGCCGATTGTGGTCGCGCTCAACAAGATCGATCGTGCCGAAGCCAATCCCGACATGGTGCTCGGCCAACTGGCCAAGGAAGGTTTGAACCCCGTGGAATGGGGGGGCGATATCGAAGTAAAACGTACCAGCGCCACCACCGGCGCGGGGATTCCGGAATTGATCGAAGTGCTGGATTTGCAGAGCCAAATCATGGAGCTCAGGGCCGATCCAACCGCCCCCGCGCGCGGTGTGGTCATTGAAAGCCAGATGGCCGAGGGGCTCGGTCCAGTGGCAACCGTGCTGGTGCAGAACGGCACATTGCACGTCGGCGATATCGGCCTGGCCGGCGCGGGATTTGGGCGAATTCGCAGCCTGCTCAACGACCGTGGCGAGATGATCCAATCCGCCGGGCCCAGCACGCCGGTGATTGTCAGCGGCCTGAGTGAATTGCCGTTGGCGGGCGACAAATTCTTTGCCATGGACGACATGGATCGAGCCCGCGCGATCTCGACGGAGCGGCTCAGCCGAACGCGCCAGACCGATCTGGGCGGCAACAACAAGGTCACCCTGGAAAATCTCTTTGAATCCGTGAAGTCTGAGGGCATCAAGACGATTAACCTGATCATCAAGGGCGATGTGCAAGGCTCCGTCGAAACGCTGGCCAAGACCGTTACGGAATACAACACCGAAGAAGTGCGTGTGCGCGTGATTCACAGCGCGGTGGGCGGGATCAACGAAAGCGACGTGGAATTGGCCGATGCATCCAAGGCCGTGATCATCGGATTCCAGGTGACACCCGATGAGCCCGCGCGGGCCATGGCCGAGCAGCGGCGGGTGGAAATCCGGCTGTATCGCGTCATCTACGAAATTTTCGACGATCTGAAGAAGGCGCTCTCCGGCCTGCTCGAACCGGAAATCCGCGAAAAATTGCACGGCCATGCGGAAATCCGCAAGGTGTACAAAGTGTCCAAGATCGGCAACGTCGCCGGCTGCTTTGTCACCGATGGCCACATTCAGCGCGGCAGCAAGATTCGCCTGCTCCGCGACAGTGTGATCATCACGCAGGATTTGTCGCTGGAGTCACTCAAGCGATTGAAGGACGACGTGAAGGAAGTGAAGGCCGGGTTTGAGTGCGGCCTCAAGCTGGCCGGTTATGACGACATCAAGGTTGGCGATGTTCTGGAAGCCTACGTCCGCGAGACGTTCCAGCGGACACTATAACCAATCTCAAGTGACCATCGGAGTATTGCAACTGGAACTGGAAGTGATCGACGCGATGTCGCTCAAGGACAAACGGCGGGTCGTCAAGAGCATCAAGGACCGGATTGCCCACGGGCATAACGTCTCGATTGCCGAGGTGGGCGCGCTGGATGAGCATCGCCGCTCGATTCTGGGAATTGCGATGGTCTCCAACGACCGGCGGTATGTGGAAGGCGCGCTGAGCAAGCTGGTGGATTTCGTGAAGATGGTGCCGCAGGTGTCGATCACGGATTACCAGATCGAGTTGCTTTGATTGAGATTTCGATGTCACGACGAACCGAGCGAGTGGCCAGCGTGATCCAGCAGGAGCTGGCGATGATGATCCTGCGGGAGCTGAACGACCCGCGGCTGATCGGAATGCCCAGCATCACGCGGGTGAAGGTGAGCGATGATCTGTCGATCGCGGATGTGTTCATCACCGTGATGGGCACGCCCGGCCAGCAGACGGCGGCGCTGAACGCGCTGAAGCATTCTTCGGGCCTGATGCGGACAAAATTGACGCATGCCCTGACGCTGCGGGTCGCGCCGTTTTTGAAGTTTCATATCGATGAGGATTTGAAAAAGGAAATGGCCTTGCTCGATCTGTTGCGGAAGGTGTCGGAGGAAAACGAAGAACTGGACCGCCAGCGAGCCGCCCAACAAGGCGCGGCCGGGCAAAAAGAGAACGATGACCGTGCACAATGAAGAATGTCCCCTATGAAGAACGCCACGAAACATGCGGATGAAATGAAGCAATTGTTCAAGAAGCTGCTGCGGGATGGCAAGCCGGCGCCGCGGCAGACGATGGACCCATTGGAGGCGCTGGTGCGCGGGGCGATGAGCTTTAACGTCAGCGATTCCCGCGCCGATGACGCCATGCGCGCCATCAACCGCGAGTTCGTCGATCTCAACGAGCTGCGCGTCGCCACCGATCTGGAGATTCAGGAAATGCTGGGAGTGAAGTATCCCAGCATCGAGGACCGCGTAACGATGATCACGCAATCGCTGAACGATATTTTTGAGCGCGAGCACACGCTGAGCCTCGACCGGCTCAGATCCGTCTCCAAGCGCGATGCCCGTCAGTTCCTTCGGGAATTGCCGGAGATTCATCCGTTTGTCGAGGCGTATGTCATGCTGTTTGCGTTTGATGGACATGCGGTGCCCATCGACGATGAGATTCTGGCGCTACTACGCGCGGAGGGGATCGTCGATGAAGAGACGCCGCTGGATGAGGCCCAGCGATTTGTCGAGCATCACCTCAAGGCCGAGGAAGCATATGATTTCTTCGTGCTGATCCGTCGGGCGGCGCACGGCGAGGCCGGGAAGAAAGTCAAAACATGACCGACCGGCTTCCCTATCAATCGCTTCGGCTCGGTCTGCCCAGCGGGAGCCTGCAGCAATCGACGTTCGATCTGTTCGGACGCGCGGGGTATCGCATTTCGCTCACCGAGCGAAGCGTGTTTCCGCGCATCGACGATGAGAACATGTCGGCCGTGCTCTTCCGCGCGCAGGAGATCAGCCGGTATGTCGCCGATGACATCATCGACTGCGGGTTGACCGGGCACGATTGGATTGTCGAAAACGGAAATGAAAATGATGTGATCGAAGTCTGTGAGTTGACCTACTCGCGGGCTTCGAGCAATCCGATTCGCTGGGTACTGGCGGTGCCGGAGGAATCGGCGATCAAAACGCCGCAGGATTTGGAAGGGAAGATCGTGGCGACGGAATTGCTGAACACGACGCGCCGGTATTTCGCCGCCAAGGGCGTGAAGGTGACGGTGGAATTTTCCTGGGGCACAACGGAAATCAAGGCGCGGCTCTTGGATGGCATCGTCGAATGCACCGAGACCGGCTCCAGCCTGCGAGCCAACAATCTGCGTATCATCGACACGCTGCTGACCAGCACGACACGATTCATCGCCAACAAAAAAGCGTGGGAAAATCCGGCCAAACGAACCAAGATGGAAAACATTGCGATCCTTCTAAGGGGCGCGATCGAGGCCAAGGCGAAAGTCGGCCTGAAGATGAATGTGCCTAAGTCGGCGATTGAAGAAATCGTCCGCTATTTGCCGGCGGAAAAAAGCCCCACGATCAGCCCGCTGGCGGATGGGCAGTGGGTGGCGATGGAGGTCATTCTCGAAGAGCGGCTGGAGCGCGAATTGATTCCCAGACTCAAACGCGCCGGGGCAACGGGGATTATTACCTATCCACTGAACAAGGTGATTCCGTAGGATTCTTGTATGGCCGGTCACAGTCATTGGGCGAAGATCAAGCGAGCCAAAGGCGCCACCGACGCCAAGCGGGGAAAAATCTGGAGCAAGATCGCCCGCAAGATCATCATCGCCGCCCGCAACGGCGGCGATCCCAAGGATAATCTGTCGCTCCGCTACACCATCGAAGAAGCCAAAGCCGCCAACATGCACAAGGATACGATCGAAAAAGCGATCATGAAGGGCACGGGCGAACTCGGCGGGGAAAATTACGAAGCCGCCAGTTACGAAGGATACGCGCCCGGCGGCGTGGCGATCTTCATCGAAGCGCTGACCAACAACCGTGCCCGCACCGCTCCGGAAATGCGAATGATTTTCGAAAAACACGGCGGCAACTTCGCCGCCAGCGGGGCCGTGGCGTTTCAGTTTTCCAAGCAGGGGATCATCACGATTAAATCATCGGCCGTGGATGAAGACCGATTGCTGGAACTCGGCCTGGACGCCGGCGCGGAAGATGTGCGAAATGAAGGGGAGGTTTTTGAAGTCATCACGACGCCGATTGCGTTTTTGAAAGTGAAGGAAGCGATCGCCGCCGCCAACATTCCCATCGAGGCGGCGGAGATCACGCAGATTCCCACCAGCACGGTGCCGCTGGATGTGGAGAAAGCGCAGAAATTGCTCAAGCTGATCGATGCCCTGGAGGACAATGACGATGTCCAGAGCGTCAGCCACAATGCGGAGATTCCGGAAAACGTGGGGGTTTAAGAATAAAGGGGACACGACCCTTTATATAAAGGGTCGTGTCCCCTTTATTCCTAGTATTCGATGACCGAATGCACTGCCTGCGGCGCAACTTTGTCGCGCCCATTCAGTCCCTTCAATTCAATCAGCACCGCGATCCCCACCAGTTCGCCGCCGAGTTGCTTGACCAGATCGCAACACGCTCGCATCGTTCCGCCGGTCGCCAGCACATCGTCCACGATCAGCACCCGCTGCCCGCGCACGATGGCATCAGCGTGCATCTCCAGCGAATCCTTGCCGTATTCCAGATCGTATGACATGGCGATCCGTTTGTGCGGCAGCTTGCCGGGTTTTCGCACCAATCCGAACCCCGCCGACAGGCAACATGCCACGGCGGTGCCGAAAATAAATCCCCGGCTCTCGGCCCCGACTACGAGATCAACATTCTTTCCGCGGAATGGATTGGCCAGCAATTCAATCGACAACGCCAGCCCCGATGGACTCGCCAGGAGAGGCGTGATGTCGCGAAAAAGGATTCCCGGCTTGGGAAAATCCGGCACGTCCCGAATCAATTTCTTGAGGTCCTGAATCATGGGCGGGATTGTAACCGAACCCATCTTGGGAACGAAAAAATTAGCCACGGATTACACGGACGGCACGGATAAATGCGGAGAATTAGCCACCGATGGGGCACCGATGGGCAACGATAAAGACGGAAAAATCCGGATGCCAATCAATAAAATATCTCTTTTAATCGGTGCCCATCGGTGCCCCATCGGTGGCTAATTTTGCATTTCTCATCCGTGGCCATCCGGGGTCTATTTGCATACCCCACGCGACATGAATCCGCCGTCGACGACGATCGTGTGACCATTCGTGAAACTCGCGGATGGCGAAATCAGATAAATCGCTGCCCCGACGAGTTCCTCGGCATCGCCGAATCGTCCCGCTGGCGTGTGCTCGCGCATGAAATCGCCGCGGGGGGTGCCCATGATTAGCGGGCGATTCAAATCCGTCGGGAACAATCCGGGGGCGATGCCATTGACGCGAATTCCCAGGCTGCCCCATTCATTGGCCAGACCCCGAATCAGTCCCAGCACGCCGGATTTGCTCGCGGCATACGCCAGCACTTCGCTCAGCGAGATGTAGCTGTTGAGCGATGCGATGAAGACGATGCTGCCGCGCTGGCCGCGCGAATCGGGCGCCTGGTCCTTCATCGCCCGCCCAGCCTCGCGGCCGACAATGAACGATCCCGTCAGATTCGTCCGCACGATGCGGTCGAATTCCTCCACCGTCACGTTCAGCGACGGTTTTTTCATTATGACGCCGGCGGCGTTCACCACCGCATCAATCCGGCCATATTTTTTCACCGTATGATCCACAGCCGCCGCGACGCTTTTCTCATCCGCCACATCGATCCGCACCGCGTCGTGTTTGTCGCCCAATTCCTTTCGCGCCGCCTCGACCTTTTCCGGATTGGTCGATCCCGCGACAACAGTTGCCCCCGAAGCCGCGAAGCCCAGGGCGATGGCTTTGCCAAGCCCGCTGGTTCCTCCGGTGACGAGGCAGACTTTTTTGGAAATATCCAGGCCGCTGTAAGAAGCTGTGGTTGCCATGCGGATTTTCTACATCGGAATGGGGGAAAGTGCGAGGCGGAAGGTCTTCCCCCTCCTCCGGTACTCCGGGGGAGGGCAGGGGTGGGGGCCGAACGTCGAGCGGTGTGCAAAAAAAAGACCCCCACCCTATCCCTCCCCCGGAGTACCGGAGGAGGGAAAAAAATCGAATCAGTTCTTCGCCCCATCCGCCGGGACGGCCTGAACCGCATTGGGATCCATCGGGTTCCCCTGATCCCCGCCGGTGGATTGCGATGGGTCTTTCACTTCGGTTCCATCCGGCGTGCTTGGGCTGGCCAAATCATCTGATGGCCGCGTTGAACCCGAGGGATTCGCCACAACCCGACTGGTCATGCGGGCGCGCATCATCGCCGCAACCGTGCGACGCGCGATCAACTGATTCTCATCCGCCTGTACGTTGGCCAATCGCTGCTTTTCCTCATCGAGAGTATTCTGCAGCCGCTGAATGCGTAATTGCTCCTGCTGGATTTGCAGATCGACGATCTGTTTGACGATGTCGCGCACCTGCGGCCGCAACTCGTTGGCGGTCTCGGGCCTTTCGCCGGCATTGGGTGCGCTGGTCAATCCGTACAATTGGTCTTCCAACCGAAACTGCTTCAACCGTAATTCCGCAACCTCGGGCAGATTGTTCTTCATCAGTTGGTAGGCGCGATATTGCTGGATCATCATCTGCCGCAAATTCTGGCTGGCTGGATTGTCCATGACGTTGCGCAGAGCATGAGCGCGATTGGGGGAATTGTCATCCAGGAATTGCATCACCTCCGCCCATTCCTGGGGCGTAGCGACGAACGGCTGCTGCCGCGCCGCTTGCGGTTGGGTTGTTGGCGATTCCTGCGACCAGGCGCGCGGGGTTAAACCCAATGCAAAACCCACCGCGATCATTCCAATGAAGATTGAGAATCCTGATTTCATCGAATCACACCCCCATCATTGGTTATTCGTCGGATCATTAGTCGTATCCGTCAAAGCCGCCAATCGCTCGCCGGTGGATGCATCGCCAAAAGCCGAATCCGCGCCGAATGATTCGCTGAGCAACGCCACCTGATCGTTTTGCGACGCATCCGCAGGCGCGGTCGCATCGTCAGTATTGGTATTGTCGGCCATCGTAGAATCATCCGGCTGAGTGATCGAAAGCGGACGACTCGCCTCGGTCAAAGATCGTTCCCTCGGCCACAGGAAAAATCCAATGAGCAACATTGCCGCCACTGCGACGCCGTAGCGAATCCAATGCATTTGCCGGCGCGGCATGGGAATCGGCGCGGGGATTTCTGATCTGGCCTTGAGCCAATCCTTGATCAGCCGTCCGACGCGCCGATTCACCACTGAATCCGGAACTGGCGGGCGCGACTGGCGATCTAAATCGCCCAGGCCGGCCCAGATGGAAGCCTGCATCTGCCGCAACGCTTCCAGTTCGATCCTGACAGACGCATCCTCCGCGATGCGTCGGTCGACCTCCACCCGGTCCGCCTCCGGAAGCTCCTCTGCCAGATACATCAGCAGGATTGCCTGCCTGCTCTCGTAATCTTCCAGTCCCGGTTTCACCGCGTTCTCCCGAAAAACTCAAACATCTTTTGAATCATTTCATCCATCACGAATCATTCCATCAATTTCTTTAATCGCAACATCGCCTTATGCATTCGGCCCAGCGCCGTATTCAGCGGGCATCCCAACATTTCGGCGATCTCCACAAACTTCAAATTGCCGTAATACCGCATCAGCACGATCTCCCGCTGATTCTGCGGCAATTGTTCCACCGCGCGCCGCACCTTCTCATGCTGCTCCTGATTTTCCAATCGGTGTCCGGCATCATCGGCGAACTGCTCGGTGATCTGCCCGAGATTTTCCGTCGCGGTTTTTTCCCGGCCGCGCGACCGCCAATAATCGTTGGCCTTGTTGGTGGCGATCCGATACAGCCAGGCCTTGAATCCGCCGCCGCTGGAAGGATCAAACCGATCGAGATGCTCCAGGACGCTGATCCAAGTTTGCTGGTGCAATTCCTCGGCCCAGTGGTCGCTGCCCACCAGCCGCTGCAGGTATCGCAACAGCGGCGCGCCGTGCCGGACAACCAATTCGTCGCCGGCATGGGAATCACCCGCGATCAGCCTGCGAATCAGCAAGTCATCGCTGCCTCGCTCTGCCGTCGTCGCCTTCTGAGAAGACAGGTCTGTCTCCATCCAACACAACTCCGGCGTCTTTATAACGCCTTGCCCACCCTAATATTGCCGTTTTCCATTATTCCCAGAAGAGAATTAACCGCCAAGACGCCAAGAACGCCAAGTTAGGAAAACACGCCAAGGGAGCCTATTTTATCAGACTTTCACAATATGAATTGGGTTTCTTGGCGTATTTTCTGGCTTGGCGGCCTTGGCGTCTTGGCGGTCAACCCGCATTTCCTTTAAGATACCGCCCCGGATGGCCAGAAAGACGCAATCCCCGCCCAAATCCTTCGAGGATGCCCTTGCCGAGCTGTCGCAGATCCTCACCGAGATGGAAGATGGAGCCGTCGGCCTGGAGCAAAGCCTGGTGAAATACGAGCGGGGCACCTTTTTGATCCAACATTGCCGGGGGGTGCTGGAAAATGCGGAGAAGCAGATTGAGTTGCTTTCCAAGGCCGCCGATGGGGGAATTCAAGCCGAACCGCTGGAAGAACCGAACGTGTCTTAATCTCGGAGATTGGCTCGATGCCCGTAGACGTGTCGTTGGATGCTCCGCAAATTCTCACCCGCTGTGCCGCCAGCGTGGAAGAATATCTGCGTCGATTGCCTGAGCACTATCCCGCCGCCCCGTCCCGGTTGGTGGAATCTATCCAATACAGCCTGATGGCCGGCGGCAAACGGCTGCGTCCGGCCTTGGTTCTGGAATGTGCCAAAGCCTGTGCCGGCGGCAATCTTTCAGAATCCGCTGGAAAATCCGCCCTCGCCGCCGCCGCCGCCATGGAATTAATCCACACATTCAGCCTCGTCCATGATGACCTTCCGGCCATGGATGATGACGATCTCCGCCGCGGCCTGCCGACCAATCACAAGGTTTTCGGCGAAGCCATCGCAATCCTCGCCGGCGATGCGATGACCACGCTCGCATTTGAAATTCTCGCAGTTGACGCCACACCCGCCGTTGTCCCCGCCTTGGTGCGCGAGTTGGCTCACGCCTCCGGCCCCGAAGGGATGATCGGCGGACAGGTGATCGACATCGACAACCAACGCCGGCCGTCTAACATCAGCGAACTCCAACAATTGCATCGCATGAAGACCGGGGCACTTTTGACCGCATCCTGCCGAATGGGCGCTATCGCCGCCAGCGCGGGGGGGAGCACCCTAGCCAGCCTCGACGCCTACGGCCGCCATCTCGGTTTGGCGTTTCAGATCGTCGATGACATCCTGGACCAGACCGCCACCGCAGATCAGCTCGGTAAAGCCACCGGCAAGGACGCCGCCAAGGGCAAAATCACTTATCCCATGCTGATCGGCCTGGAAGCCAGCCAAAAAGAAGCCCGACACCAACTCGATTCCGCATTAACCGCCATCGCTCCGCTCGGAACCGCCGGAAATGGTTTGAAAACGCTGGCAAGATTCGTCGTCGAGCGCCAGCATTAATTCAATATTCAAAAAAAATGAACCAGCTAGAACATGTGACATTGCCCAATCGGGCTGCAGAGTATCGGCTACGGTTTCCGCGCCGACGAGCGTTCGTCAGCTCGAATATGGATGTGCGTTACCGCCCCGGATCCCGCTGGCTTGCCCGGCGACGGTCGAGCGGTCCTTCTCGGTGCGACGGAATGGAGTTTTCGCCTGCGGCGACTGATGCAGCGGAGTCTCGCGCTCAGGCGCGACCCTCAACCGTCCCTCACGCCCCAATGTCCGACCTCCACCGGAAGCGCGCGAGCAATGCCCTTTGGAAATCCCCCCGCCAGGAGGTCGGACGAGCGGGGCTGTATTGGACGGTTGAGGTCGAGCATGTGCTCGAAACTCTCCAGCATCGTGCCGCCGAAGGCGCGATACTCTCTCCCCATCGGCCCATCGAAAATGCCACCGCGAACATCGCCGGGCCAGCCAACGGGCCTCGCGGCGGCAGCCCACTCGCCCATTCGAGCCAGGGCACGTTCGCCGGCATGGGAACCGTAACCGATACAATTACTCTTCCTAATCTTCCATCACCGATTGACGGCCGCGACCGTGAAATGCTCGCAAAAAATTCTGGAAGTGAGGAAGAGCCCGCTTCGTGCCTTCGTGTCTTAGTGGTTCAATATTCTGGAATTAGAAGGCCTCTAATCGTTTCTGATATGGACGGCAGCCGATTTTGCCGGTAAAACGATTCGCGCTGGTAAGGAGTATCCGCAAATGCCCATTCTCGATTCTCTGAAGGTTCCCGCCGACATCCGTCGGTTTTCCATGGAGGAGTTGGGAACCCTGGCGGCCGAAATCCGCGACAAAATCGTCCAGTCGGTTTCCAAGAACGGCGGCCACTTGGCCAGCAATCTTGGCGTCACCGACCTCACCCTTGCTCTCCATTATGTTTATGACTTCGGCGCCCATCCTGCCGGCCCAGACTGGTTGCTCTGGGATGTGGGCCATCAGTGCTATCCCCACAAAATGCTCACCGGCCGGGCCCAGATGTTTCCCACGCTCCGAAAAAAGGGATCGGTGAGCGGATTCCCCAGCCCCGTCGAATCCAATTACGATCTCTTCGCCGTCGGCCACGCCGGCACCGCCATCAGCACCGCCGTCGGCATGGCGCGCGGCGAGCAAATCCAAAACAAACAAGGCAATGTCGTCGCCGTCGTCGGCGATGCTTCCATTGTCAACGGCCTCGCCTTCGAGGGCCTCAACAACGCCGGCACGCTCAAACGGCAACTGCTCATCATCCTCAACGACAACGGCATGAGCATTAGCCAGCCCCAAGGCGCGTTCAGCCAATATCTCGAGCGCATCCGCGTCAGCACGACTTACAGCGAAGCCAAAAAACTCGCCGAAAGATTCGTCGGCCGATTGCCCAGCAGCATGGGCCACACAGTCGAACAGGTCTGGCGGCACGTGACCGAAGGCGTCAAGAGCGCTCTGTGGCCCGGACAAATTTTCGAAACCATCGGCATCAAATACCTCGGCCCGTTCGACGGCCACGATCTCCCCGGCCTGATCAACATGCTGGGCGAAATCAAACACGTTCAGGAACCGATGCTGCTGCACGTGAAAACCGTGAAAGGCCAGGGCTACGAAATCGCCGCCAACGAGCCGACGCGCTTCCACAGCCCGGCATCATTTCAGGTCAACGGTTGCCGGGTGGAGATCAACAAAGGCCCGGGCAAATCGTGGACGACCGCGTTTGCCGATGCGATGATTTCGCTGGCAAAAAAAGACAAGCGCGTGGTCGCCCTGACCGCCGCCATGCCCGATGGCACGGGGCTGAGCAAATTTGAAAAAGAATTCCCCGACCGTTATTTCGACACCGGAATTTGCGAAGGGCATCTGTCCGCCATGGCCGCGGGAATGGCCAAGACCGGCCTGCGTCCCTTCGCCGCGATCTACTCGACGTTTACCCAGCGCGCCTTCGATCAGGTCTGGCAGGAGGTGGCACTGAATCATCTGCCCGTCTGTTTCTGCATGGACCGCGCTGGCTTTGTCGGGGATGACGGAGCCGTGCATCATGGATTCATGGATCAGGCATTCCTGCGGCCGCTGCCCGGCATTGTCCTCATGGCTCCCAGCGATGAATCCGAACTGAATCGCGCGGTGCGACTCGCACTTTCACTCGACACCCCTAGCGCTCTGCGATATCCGCGTGACAATGTGCCGGAGGAAAATTTCGACGCCATCATCGACCGCCCCCTGCGAAAAGCCGCCGCCGAGGAATGGACCGTCGGCCGCAGTCGAGTGCTGCGCGACGGTGAAGAGGCAACCGTGATCGTGTACGGCGCACTCGCCCAGGATGTCCTGCTCGCCGCGAGCGAATTGGCAAGCGATGGAATCCAAATCGAAGTCGTCGATGCGAGATTCTGCAAGCCGCTGGACGCCGAAATGCTTCAGCGCGTCCTCCGCCCCGGCCACGCGGTTCTGACGGTCGAAGACCACTCCCTGCAAAACGGCTTCGGCTCCGCCGTCATCGAGCACGCCGTCTCGCATCAACTCCCCACCGCCAATCTCGTGCGCCTGGGCATGCCCGACCGCCTGATCGCCCACGCCACCCGCAAAGAGCAACTCACCGAAGTCGGCCTGGATGCCGCCAGCATTGCCCGAAGCGTGCGGGATGCGATTCAATCTGCCGAAAAAGAACCGGCGATCTCGATGCCGGATGCGGTGTGAGTTCACTTAGGCCCTTCCCACGAGAAGGTGAAAGCCGATGTTCCTGACGAAGGATTTCGAGCGAACTTTGTTCAAATTGTGGCGACGAAGAATCGAAAACATCGAATCTCTGGTTAAATCTCGCAAAGGACGGCCTCTCTATTTCAGGAAATATGACAGGGACAGGGGGATAAAGCAGCTTGAAGAGCTTGCGAATCAGATTGTTACCAAACAGGGAGCCAAGAAAGAACTCAATTCAGTGACAGTTTATCGCAAAACCCGCCAAATTAGCGGAACAAGCTTTCGAAGACAGTCGCGGCTTATCCAATTGGCAAAGACACACCTGAAAGGGGCGATCATATATGCGTTCTGGAAAAACCGGCGCTGCATGTATGTAGGGAAAGGAAAATCATGGAAGCGATTGCTGGGCTACCAGAACAGCGTCTATCTGCACAATGCAACTCGTATCAGTGTGAGAGGCATCTCCGGCCCTAGTCAGCTTGGAAAAGCGGAATGTCTCTCTAAGCACCTTTTCAATCCTCAGTATAATAAAATTACCCCTGCTAAAACTAAGCACGGAAAACCATGCCCAGTGTGCAAAGCGAAGCGACAAATACGTCTTGAATTGAGATCGCTCTTTCGATTGAAATAAAACCTGCAACAGATGATGTCGTTTACTGAGCGAGGTCGAGGTTAGACGAGAGGGCTTGCGGATTACCGGCGTTGGGACGTCCGATGGGTCGAACTTGACTCCCCCAATGTAAGGCGATATCTTACCTATGATGAAAACGCGCATTTCCAGCAAGGGCCAGCTTGTTTTGCCAGCCGAATTGCGGGAAAAAGACGGTATTAAGCCGGGCCAGCAATTCGATGTCCAGCGGATCGATCGCGGCGAATATCGTCTGGTGAGGCAGGAATCGCCGGCCAGCGAAGGGCTGACGGATTGGCTGTTGGCTTGCCCGGCGAAGGGATATTTCGTGCCCATTCAATCTGAGTCAACCGACACGCTGTGACTTATCTTGTCGATGCCAATGTTCTGAGCGAAGCGACCAAGCCGCGACCGCTGGCGCGGGTCATCGAATGGCTTCGCGCCAATGAACCCGAGATCGTCTTGGACCCGATTATCCTGGGCGAAATCCGCTTTGGCATTTATCTGATGCCGGCCGGGGCGCGGCGGCGGCAACTGGATCGCTGGTTTGCACGGGGCATCGAGAAAATCCATTGTCTGCCCTGGCAAGCGGCGACCGGTTTGCGCTGGGCCAAACTCCTGGCCGAGCTGCGCTCCGCCGGGCATTCCATGCCGATCAAAGATAGTTTGATCGCCGCCACGGCCTTGGTGCATAATCTGACTGTCGTCACGCACAACCAGCGCGACTTCGTGTGGGCTGGTGTGAAGATTATCGATCCATTCGTCGATGCGTAGGCAATTGACGCCGCTCGGCTGCCCACTGAATTGGCCAGCCCGGTGGGGATTTCGGCCTTCGAATAAAAAACAGCGAGCCCCCTTTTCGAGGGCTCGCGGCGATCTCGATGCCGGATGCGGTGTGAATCACGGTGTGTTGAGTCGCCCGGTAATTTCGAATTCGCTCAGCCCTGCCACCGCGCCTGTGGGTACCGACGTGAAACTCACCCGCACAAATTGGCCGCGCGAGCCATCCGCGAGCCGAATCGTTCGTATCCGATCGGTGCTTGCGATTTGCGTTTGATCCGAAGCGGTACGCCAGGTCTGCCCGTCATCGGACACTTCAATTTTGAACCGATAATCGCCGGCGGTTGGAAACGTGAGCTGAACCGACGAGAGAATGCAGAGTCTCTCCAGATCGACTTGCCACCATGGCGAGGCATCGCCCGCCGTCGCCTGCCAGTTTGTGGTGGCATCGCCATCGTTGGCAAATTTCCCGCTGTGGCCCTCTGCCTCGCTGCTGGCGCTCGTCGGCTTGTCTCGGCCGAATTGCTCATCCTTCACAGCAATCGCCGCCGCGACGAAACGCACATACGGCCTCGGTTTCACCGCCGGCGTCTGCCCCGGAATATATTCCGGCGATCCCGTCGTCGTGATGGTAATCTCATCGCTCGCAAGGTCCGGCGAGGTCGCGCGGATCACGCTGGTCCCAGCAAAATACGAACGAAACTCAATCGCCGCCTGCCCATCGTGGATCGGAATATCCGTGCTCTGATCAAAATCAATCGTCGGCCCGGTCGGAAATTCCCCTGGTCCGGAAAAAACCTTGAATTCCACCGGCGGGGAATTGCTGATCGCCTTTCCCGCCGCATCCTCCACCGTCACAATCAGATGCACATCATCGATTGCATCGGTTCCGGCGATCGTGGTTTTGTCCGCCGACAACTTCAATTTCGCCGCCGTCCCCGGCTCTGGCCACGCCGGCGGCGGCACGCCGGCAAGGTCATTGCGATACCAATACCACGCGCGCTTGGGCAGCCGGAAATAATCGACAATTCCATTCTGCCCCTCCAGGCCCGCGATGCTGCCATGATCGAAGGCGCACCAAACCGCCTGCCCGCTGCGCCAGGGAAATTCCCACGGGTGCGGCTGGATCATATCGAGGTTCTGTCCCTTGATCAGATCACCCCAGCCCGGATCGTATTTTCCCGGACGAACGGATCGCACCGAGCCGTATTCGGTGATGACGCTGGGAATTCCCGGATCATGAAAAAGCCGCGCGCCATCGCCGTTGTATCCCGCGACATCCCCGATCTTGTCGATCCCCCCGCGCTGGCATCCGCCAATTCCCGCCGGGCGCGTGGGATCCAATTGATGCGACAGCGCCACCAAATCCGTCAGCAGCGAGCGCACCTTGGGCAAACTCGACTTGTCCGTGAAAAACGGCTCGTTGCACATGCTCCAGACGATCACCGAAGGGTGATTGCGAAAAATGCGAATCTCCTCGGTTAGTTGCCGCTTTACGCTCGCTTCAAATTCCGGCTGATCTGCCGGGTCCAGCGGATATGAACTGGCATTCCAAAAACTGTCCTGCTTGAATCCGCCGGTTCCCCAGAAGCAATTTTCGCTCCAGAAAAGAATCCCCAATTTGTCGCATGCATCGGCAAACACCGGATGGTGCGGATAATGCGACCCGCGGATGAAATCGAATCCGGCTTCCTTCACCATCCCCACATCCCGCCACACGCCCGCATCCGTCACCGCATCGCCCCAGCCGGCATGATCCTGATGCACATCCGCCCCGTGAAAGTAGTAATGCTCGCCGTTGAGGAAAAATCCTTGATCGGCCGTGAATTTGAACCAGCGGAATCCCAGCGGCGAATCGTATGAATCGACGGCGGTGTCGCCATCAAAAACGGTGGTATGAACCGAATAAAGATTCGGATGCGCCGGGCTCCAGAGCTTTGGATTGGCGATCGAATCGCTGGCTTGTTTGAACGTCACCGTGCTTCCCGCCGGAACACTTTGCGACGAGCGCATCGATGTAACGAGCTTCCCATCCGCATCCAGCACATCCGATTGCACGCTGCACTGTTTATCCGCCGCCGCGTCGTTGCGGATTTCCGTCTCCACGCTGACCGTCGCCGCATCTTTGGAAACCGTCGGCGTGGTCACAAACGTGCCGTACCATGCAACATGCAGCGGATGGGTCACCACCAGATAAACATCCCGGTAAATCCCGCCGGAAAAAACATGCTCCCCCGCGCGTGGCGCCAGCCGCGGATTCCAAAGATTATTCACCCGCACCGCAATCACGTTATCCCCCGGCTTCACCGCGTCGGTAATGTCGAACGAAAATCCCGTGTATCCACCCAGATGCTCCCCAACCGCTTTGCCGTTCACAAAAACCTGCGCATCCTGAAACGCCCCCTCAAATTCGATGGACACCCGCTTCCCCGCATCCGCCGCCGGCACGTCCAAATGTCGCCGATACCAGCCATATCCAACATAAAAATCCTTGGAGAGAAAATACGGAATGCTAAACGAATGCGGCGAACCCACCGAATCCCACGCAGCATCGTCGAAGTCCGGCATTTCCGCGCCGGTCTTGTCGCCGAGATAAAATTTCCAATCTCGATTCAGATTAATTTTTTGCCGCAACTCCGGACTTTGCGACACCGCCGCGCGCGCTAAGTCGCCCAATGCCGCCAGTAAAATCAGTGGAATTAAGAAGAAATAGCGACGGAGCAGATCGACGTCCTTCGCTTTCGCCATTGACACTACAGATACCACAAGGGAAATACGAATTCGAGATGAGGGGACCTCGATTTGCGGCCTCGTTCTCTGCTTTCGTATAAAATTCGGTGAACTTTTCTCGCCTTA
>Ga0302325_10008192_pt1 | contig 23026 bp, 20 predicted proteins | sample Palsa_T0_2_FD_201948 | JGI IMG/M metagenome (GOLD analysis project Ga0302325, IMG submission 201948) | Peat permafrost microbial communities from Stordalen Mire near Abisko, Sweden - Palsa_T0_2 | ecosystem: Environmental > Terrestrial > Soil > Palsa > Peat permafrost | place: Sweden: Abisko... | reverse complement strand
TTCAATAAGAATAAACTCTCTCGAAAGAAGATACCACATAAAGAGAGATTAATAAACCTCCACCCAGATAATTGCTTCTCCCGTCTTGAATTAGGTAACTCACCACACTTCCATTAGTTCAGGGATGTACTACAGGAACATACAGCACTGTGATGAAAAGTATGGCGGTTGGGAAAATTTCGAAGAACAAAGACATATCACTTTGCACAATCCAACCAACAAGAACAGTTACCGGAGTCACCATTAAGGCAATTTGTATCGTCGAGTCCATTGCCGTAGCGATGTTGTAATCCATCTTATCTTTCCTCGCGACCGCGATCGCCGTTAAGATCTTCAGTCAAACATTTTGCACTGAACACCACAATAAAGCAAGGACTATGCACGACCCCTGTGTTGTACCTGAGTTGTATTTCCGACAATGGGGAGCAGAACTAGACCCACAAATGTGGGAGAGAGGTTGCTTTCTTGAACGACACTTTCTAATAGGAATTGGGTACATAGGGAAAGCAGACCAATAGATAAAACGAGTCTGATGTGACTGTCAGCCCAAATCCCTAAAACGAGTGAATACACGCCAATTGCCCAAAACAGTGGCAGTGTTATCAAATCATAAAACGCAACTTCCTGTTCAGTTTCTTCGTCGAATATCTCATCGTATAAGTACGAATGCGTTCTGAGTTCGAAATAGAGATACCTATAATATTGAGACTAAGGAACGGACAGGTTGGGAGTACATTCCATATATCGCAAGTAAAACGAAAGATATTCCTCGACTGATTTGCAAAACCTCTACCGCAGAGACAGCAGTGGTCCCTACCGCGGTTTGGAAGGCAGCAGGGATTAGTAACGATGAGATTGCTAGCCCTAATAGCGATGAAGCCATTTGAGCAACCTTGGATCAGCTTTGCCTTCCAACGTTTTACTTTGATATTGAAAATTTGTTCTTTATGTTTGACTCCCCCGAAGAAAAAACTCATTCCTAGGAGCAGAAGTAAGGTCGATAACATGGAACCCAAAAGTTCGGCTTTCACAATCCTGATCTGCCCTTGTATCAAGGCGATAATAGCGACAATTAGTTCAACCGCATTGCCTTCCTTAGTCCGCGAAATCTCTGAGGCATGTACCAAATGTAGCGTTGAGGATCCCACTAGTTGTAACTTTTTTCCCCACCCGGATTACAACCTCATCTGCGCCTAAATTAAGAAGCTAGAACGACCAGTTAGCATGCAAGTACAACGCCGCAGATATCAGTTACCCCAGACAAAGGTACAATAACGAGAACATTGATGACAAAAACAATCTTGGGGGAAACATCCGCGAAATGCAATCCTATCCCAAGAGGCACGCAGATCAACAAGATGTTCGCCCAACTGGAAAAGATAATTTCCTTGAAGAGCTGAATCTGAGGTTTGCAGTGTGCCGAGGCTGTGTTTGGAGGTAATTGTCGTGGACCTCGTCTTCTGCGTAGGGACCACCAATGATGTGTCGTCATAGAGCGTTGCGAACCGTTTTCCAGGTCGAAGTTAGGGGATGATGGTCGATGCTCCACACCGGACGATGAGAGCTTCGAGGACTCTTCTGATGGTACCGGGACCCCGGTGGGTAAAGACTGGATTCTTCGAACAACCGCCGGGGTTGGTTGTATCACCCGAAGGGGCATTGTCTGAACCCTGTCCAAGGGAATGGAACCGGAGACAATTTGGTCTCGACCGCTAGTTGCGTATGTCGAGGGATGGCCGACTATGTGTTTGCCAATCCTTGAGCGATCTGAATTGTAGTCAGTTCAACGAGTCTCCGAGTATCTGTACGCATATTGCAAAGATTGTCTTAGGAATCAAGAGTCCGATCACGGTGACCGAACAATGACGAAAGGTAGTGGCTAGCTTTTGGAACGATTGAAACCAGTACGAGTTTGGTTGGAGACGGCTGTGGACGTATCCGTGCCGCGTGGCGTGCGGAAAAGGTGTCCCATGACCTAAACGCTATTGTTCCGCACATATGTAAGCGCGGACGTATGTACCGTGACACAGCCACCCCGACCGTTCGTACGCAAAAAGGCGCAATGCGGCACACGACAGCCTACTTATAAACCGTCACAGGCGGGATGTATTGCGATGGCCCACGAACTCCACGCCGTGATCGCGGAGGACCGTGCGCAATGGGGTGGGATTTTCAAACCTTCAACGGCCAACGTCCCATAAACTTTCAGGCAGTGTGTCGCTCGTTATCCCAACCGGCGCGTGCGTTTGTCATAGACGACTCGGTCACTCGTTCAGTGGACGATCCTTGTGTACGTAACGCAAAGGCACTGATTGCGGCCGACCTTTACTCGGAATGGTCTCTCAGCCTCCGACAACGGCCACGTCAGCATACCCTGGCTGGATCACAGGCGATATGCCAGGTATCAAACACGACGTGTACCTTGCGTCCGGCGCCCATGGACAGGTCCATAAAGTATTATCCCACACCAAAAGCTTGCTGATGTAGATGCTCGATGAGCGGAGCGGGCTGGTATGCCCTAAGTCGGATGTCAGCTGATGTCCAGGTGTTCGCCAGGAAAATCCTCCGAATATGGGGCGATTTAACAAGAGAGGACGTGGAGAACGAAGCTGCGGTTATTTCTCAAGTATGTCGCTCTGGACAGAGTAACACGGTCGTTGAGGTTTATGACAATGGTTGGCTTCCAGGGTTTGATCCTTCGTATTATTATGTCGACATGGAGTACTGTTCGCAGACACTCGAGGAATGGGTTCATGGGCCTTCAAGGTCCAATAACTCGGAAGGAGGAAGACTAACGACCGACGCCGTCGAGTCTTCGCTAACAACGGCTGGTCATGAAACTATCAGTGGATATGTCTCCGAAGAAGTTCTTGATATACTCCAGAATATCACATCTGGCCTAAAATACCTCCATCAAAACGGTGTTGTCCATCGCGACCTCAAACCCAGAAACAGTATCATTTCTCTTCAATTTTCAAAATCTAATATCTCTAGTACTCTTTTCTCTCCGAGACCAGCGCTGGAAATTAGCCGACTTCGGCACCGCCTCCCAAGCAACTTCGAAAAGATTCAACACAACCCGTTTTTCGCGCGGTACCTCCTCGTATCGCGCCCCTGAACTTCTCAATGACTCACAATACAATAATAAAGCCGATATGTTTGCCCTTGGCTGTATTGTCTATGAAGTTGTTACTCGCCGGAAATTGTTTGTGAGTGATATTGCCCTTTGGGTGTATTATTCTTCGAAGAATCCCTTGATTCTGAGTATATGGCCGGATTGTGTGGTTGGATCAACGTTTCATGGCTTGGGTAGAATGGCGCATGAGTTGGTGGAGATAGAGGTTTCCAAACGGCCAGGAGCTGCTGAAGTTGGAAGGAAACTGGAATTACTCAAGGGGTCAGCCAGAGGGAGGATTCTGTCTTTCAGCAAGCCAGAAGATCCTGGAAACAATGCACTAGAAAACGAAGATGAAGATGACACCTTGGCCATAGCTAATCGCCAAGCGAGACAACCCTTCGAAGCAGTATTCACTCCCCTCTACGCCAACAGTTCCGGTACAGGAATCGGGGGGTACGACCTGAGAGATCACAGGGACCGAGCCTTCGAATTCGACTATTCGCGCAGCGGGATCCCAGATCATATCGTGCTGTATCGCCCGGGGACAGGCATCCTTTGGATTCTCAAAAACGATAGTGGCAATTTTGAGCCAGTGTACAAAGGAGGTCATGGCAACGGCATCGGTGGATACGACTTGGCTTCGCCCAACGATCGTGTATTTACATTTGACTATGAGCATAGTGGGAAATTGGATTATCTGGTGTTCTATCGACCCGGGACAGGGATGATATGGATCTTACGGAATGAGGGGGGCAAGTTTGCTCCGGTGTACAAGGAGGGTTGTGGGATCGGCGGATACGATTTGAGCTCTTCTGAAGATCGTGCATTTGCATTCGATTTCGAGCATAATGGGCTTTTGGATCACCTGGTTTTGTATCGTCACGGTATTCATACTATGACGATTGTGAGCAATAACAATGGTATATTTACCGCGGAATATTCAGGCCCGTTACCGCAGCTATGCATAGACGACTCGGAGCTCAATACGCAGGTCGATTGGGATCGTGCTTTTGCTTTCGACTACCACCGATCAGGAAGACAAGACCATATCTTCCTTTATCAACGTGACCAGGGACGTGTCTGCATACTGCAGAATCAAGATGGAATATTCACCTCGGTTTACTTCAGAAAGGATTTTGACGGTGGCATATGTTTACATCCCTTCAGTTTTGGTCATATCTTCCCATACGATTACGAGGGAAGGGGGAAGGCCGACCATCTCGTATTCTATGGACCTGGTAGTGGGCATATTGAGATTATCCCAAATGATGGAAACGAATTTATAGAGTACCCTGTTTATGGCGGAGGGGAACCTTCAATTGGCAGGGGAATCGGCGGCTATGACCTTAACAATTCCAACGATAGGCTATTCCCTTTTGCGTATTTTCCGAACGGGAAGGCAAGTCAAATATGTCTTTATCGCCCTGGCCATGGAACGTTTTGGATTCTGCGGAGATTTTAAGGCAGACAGGAAGCATCATCCGGTAGCGGAAGCTTGTAGAGCCTACGGAGACATAGCATAGTCACTCGCATCTAATTATACATAAACTGAGTGACGAATGTTAGAACAGTTGCCCCGTCTTGCTTACTGTCTCCAATGAAATGGAGAAGGATTTACTGCTCACGGTACATCAAGCATCTCACCTATCGAGTGGAGGTCAAAGATTTTGAGTCACATTCAAGTCCAATATCCTGCAGTGCCACGTTTTGAGACGACGTTCTTGACAAGCAAGATCGACAGACGTATTGATAACGGTCGGATTGCCGCTTTATCCATCTCTCTAGTTCGATCATATCGAACCCATTTGGGTGAGAGATTAGTAGTGACGAGGACTGGTCCGAACTTCCGTCTCTTCGATAGGAGACCGTTTTTCTTCATTCCCTCATGCGGAGGTTTTCCATCTCATCTAAGTTGTGGTACTCCTTCAAACTGACATCTGTCCACAGGCTCAAAGATCACATCATTATTTCATCCATTTTCTGATATCAAATATTACATACTTTATCTAAATAGTATTCAAGACTTTGATGAATTTCCCCCTAATACCTCTCACTGGCGGTTCCTGTTCACCCAACGGCGGCGCCCTGTCTGCCAAATCGATATTGCGGTACTGAGGCAACGGAAACCCCCAGGTCCAGCGATTTCCAGGTCGAGTAAACGCAAGCACTTTTGCAACGTACAACAAAACGATAAAAAACAAGATACAAGCATATGGACCAATCGTAAACCCCCAGTCTGCACCCTCTTGGTTCCAAAGTGCGTTTCCACGCGTGAAGACTTTGTACCCTTCGAATAAGACTACTATCAGACCACATGTGCGGGGACCGACCTAGGAACGAACAGCAACATAACGCGTACATTGCCAAATACGGCTGACCTCTGGCTCGCGCTTCCTGAGGCCAGGCTGCAGAAAGGTGTTTGTCTTCAGCCACAAGGGGCCGCAGACGAAGATAAGTTGCACAAATAAAGGCCCAAGGAATCAGGGTTGCCACATTCGTCATTGTGGACAAAAAATTGAATATGTTGCTGGGTCCAACGGCTAGCGAAAGGAATGCCAAAGGGCCAGGGAGAGCAGCAACTAGTACTGCCCAGTATGGAACCCTCCAGGTCCCGCCGCCTCTGATCTGCAGAAATCCTGGACCGTGTCCCGAACGAGCCAATGCTTCCAGCGCCCGACTCTGATACTATTAGACGGCATAGAAATCAAACGTACGACGAAGAAAATCTCTCCATTTGCTACTCCAATCGAGGCGACTATCATCACAACGTTAACGATATGCGGGAGGCCATGCACATTGGCTCTCTTGAGCATAAGAATAAACCCTCCTTGATACGGTCGAGAAGGGTCAGTTGACAAAGTTGTGGAGAGTATTGGATCCAGAGATGACACATTCAGTGAAAGAGCGATTATCGCTCCAAGATAGTAGACAATGAGCCTACGCGATACGCGTCTTGCAGCCCTTGGCAATGTCTCCCTTTGTCGACTGCTTTCCGCGGCTACCATTCCTAGAATCTCGGATCCCGTGAACGAATACATTGCCCCACAGGTACACTCCCAAAACGCCCAGAGTCGACCTGTAGCCCCGTCTGCAAGAAACGATTTCCAAGGACTTTGACGCCAATCTATATCAGAAGGCTTTGAGTGGATGGTACAATTAAAGCCTGGCATAGGAAGGCAATCCCCTTTATTTGGATCATTCAACGCACAATCCACCGGACGAAAACTCGAATCCGTTCCCAACAAGTATGGACCCGGTGAAGCGCCCGTGGCCAAAAAAGCGCCGACAACCATGAGAATGACCAATAGAGTAATTTTCGTCATTGTCAACCCGAACTCGATGTCTCCGTTCTTGCGGACATTGAGCAGGTTGAACGCTACTGGGATTATGAGGGCGATGGTAATCCAAACTCCGGCAGGCACACTGTTGGTCCAAAAGGTCATGAAGTCGGCGATCCCCACAGCTTTGTTGGCGTAGTCGAACGCTCCTGCTAAGACAAACAGGTAACCCATGGCAAACCCCTGAACGTGAGCCTTGACTAGTACTGGAGCTTACAATCTCTGCACCCAAAACGCGATTGGCGCCAATAAAGGAAAACCCCGGGACCGGAAGAAAGGCGACACTCTCACCAAGGGTCCTCTGACTAGTTAGCTTCTTGGCCTCAATTTAGGTAGTACGGTGAAGCAATACTGGATCGAGCCGGCCCAGCAATAGGCGAGAATGAGGCAGACTGGGCCTCCGATCCAAAGGGGGTAACCGCTATCGAATAACACCCCAGTTCCGATCGAGAGACCTACTCCATTAGTCAGATCAAGGAGTGGATTGTCACCAAACATCATGGTCGCGATATGGCGCATCTTGAAGCGCGAATCCAGAGCCGGCTCGTCTTTTGCCACGGGGGGCTCCACTCCTTGGGCCGGCGGCGCTTGGTCGTGCAATTCTCTGTTCTCTGAATTGGTTCCATCGTTTTGCGGATGCTCCGGATACGGTGGCATGTTGATCATGTTCTCCGGGGCTCCAGTAGTGCTTCGCTGCCTCGATGTTGACTCCATCGACTTTGGAGGTCGAAAATGGGGGAGGGCGCGGACGATATAAATACGCTTTGACCGTCGCTTTGACCGTCGCATTTCCTGCAGTGCACGGCCCACGTTTTTCCTTTAAGCGCGGGATAAAAGAGGGCGTGGTTGCACATTCCTACCCTTAAATCGTGTCCATCGCTAATTTAGGACGCCTTTTTGAGGCGCAGCAATGCGGATACTGCCTCTTTTCTTCGCACAGCCTCGCTGCCATGTGTCATAGCCAACCTCATTAGGCTCTGCCCACGCCGCGTCATCTTGTGTTGATCGGACAATCAGACATACCGATGGCCGGGTACCTTTCAAAGGCAGCGACAGAGATCCTCAACGTCAACTTGAAGACCCTCAGCGACGACGCGTTATTCCAACTTTGGTCTCTTCTTATCGTTCACCGCTTCTACCTCAGCAGCAATACGACAAACTGTTTAAGACTGCAAGATCTTGGGAGGATAGTCGACCGTCTCCTTCACCAGGACCCGATCCTGTACTACGAACCAAAAGAGCTAATCCCTCTGGAGCGGCATGTGAGAGTGCTGGCGGAGGCGCTATTGTGTTTGTCAGAGGAGAGGTTCGCACTCGCACATACCCAAGCCGTGAGCTGGTCTAAGCTTATCGATACCCTCTTTGGACAATACCAGCGCCTCGCCCTCAAACCGGAAGGACTTGAAATCGAACGATGGAATGTCGCTTTCTACATTGCGCATTGTCAGAGCCTGTTTCTCAGAATCAAGAATTCCTATTCATCGCAATTCGGAGAGGAGACAGGGCAAGTGTTTGACGCCTCCTTGCGTGGCGGCCAGTCTATTAGCGGTAAGGAAACAGTATTCCGATTTCAGCGATCTCCGGCAAATTGGCATGAGCAACATCTATCGTTCGAGAGACGCAGCTTTTCTGTTGTGTTTTCCGCGCTAACGGAAGCAAAGGTCTGCGATTCAGAAACGTGTCTGATTATCTCCTTGAGAGACACCGTTGGAGAAGTTCTCGGCAAAGGAAAGAAATCTACATTGAGCAAGGCTATTTCGCGTGTCACGGGTGCGGGACCCTCTCAAGAGCCTGACGAGTACCTCACTCTTGGTCTTCTTGACATGATTTATCAACTATGTTTCTATGTGTCATCACGCGAAGAATGCTTTCGAGAAATAATAGGCACGGTACATACCGTCTTGGATCGTTCATCCTCGAAACCAGTGCGACGAGAAGCCATGGAAATATACTTCGCAGTTGCTCTCTTTTCGGACAGAGACCGCAAATGGTACGGAGATTCCAGCGAGCGATATGCAATAGACAACAAAGTTGGGACCTCTATTGTCTCCGCAACTCAGCAGAAACTCTCATCAGAGTACGTAACCGCGAGTTTAATGGTCTAATTTCGATAGGCGCTTTGAAAGAACGGAACTAGGGACTAAACAGCTATCTAAGAGTGTTAAGAGTCTACTTGAACGTATCTTGCTATCTTTAACATTCATTGATTTTAGATTTCGGAACGGAGGAAAGTAGACCTGATCCGCAACCCATCAGATCATCAAATGTGTTCGAGACTGAGAACCAGAACAACGATAGACAGGTACAAGGCTCTCCTACCCAACGACCTGGGTCTGTCATATCTTCGAACTTTAGACTGTCGATATTCGGAGGGAAACGCTCCAAAACAAACTCCGTTGCCACATCGTTTAATTCAGCTCGCCCCGGACCGAAACTTGACGGTACGTTGATCTTTCATAGGCTTTCTGACCTAGATTCCCCAAGAAAATGGTACTCAATGAAACTCAAATCTCTGACTGCATCATCTTCGACGGAAAGCAGGGGCTTGACAGGTTCCGATGCTAAAGTACTACCGGCTTACTGGAATCCTCGACCCAGCAAAGTTCAGAACTTGTTACACATCGAAGGGTCGAGGAGGAGGATACCATCTCGGCGCATTGAATTGGCAGTGACCGGAAGGAAGGCCGTCATCGTTGGGTTTCGCGGGTTCTGGGTGATTGATACGGCTACTCTCTCCGTTGTATGCGCAGGAAGGTTTCAGAACGATATGTATGAGATGTTGGTGGACACAGGCACAGCCTGGCAAAATCAAGTTCCGATACCTGACAGGATACCGGTTTCTAACTTTGAAGACGTTGCGCTTCATGACGACTTCCTTGCGATAGCCATGGGTCCCAGAATTGTCGTCTTCAGAATTGATTCCCAGGAAGAGCCGGGACGATGGGTGTGCACATGCGTTATCGAGTCTGCCTGGATCCAGAAGCTACAGTTCTCCAAGGACGGCACCCAACTTTTCGTCCTTGTCAGACGAAAGAAAGATGATGAATCTTGGGAACAAATCTTGGTTCTTTCCCGAAGAAACTTCGTCCCCTTAAATCTGTTCCGTGCCAAACCAGATCTTGTGCAACCTCTGCTGGTGGAGGAATGGGCTGCCGGCGATGAGGAGCATGTGAATTTTACAGTCTCGTCAAAGAAAGACTTGATTGCAGCATATACCTCGCCATCGGGCGAATTCTCTAGTGTGAAAATACTACGTCGGGACGAAGACGGCCTGTGGAACGACTTGGGGAGTCAGAAGATTCGGAAAAACACGCTCGAGGACTCTACTACCTGGGGTGCAAAAGTCCGGGATATTCGATTGTAATCACCTGCATGGAGGGTTAATAAAATAGTTTTCAAGAGGACACTCGCTTTGTTGTAGCAGTTGAATCACCATTTCTCGCAGCCAAGGATTGTTACTCGATCGAGCTCAGCAACCAAAGCGAGTTCTCTTTGGCGCGGCCAGAGCAACTGGTTCCGGGATGTAAGGTCGTACGGTTAGCCGTATCGCACCGCTCCGACGCGGTTGCCTTCATGAGCTCAGACGGTAGTGTTGTCCATCCATATTTTTGACCTTTAGGCCACGTCTGCATTAAATCGAAGGAGGCCCGGAGTCTTGTCCACATCCGTAAGAAAGGAAATAGAAGGTTGGACTTCGATAATGCTGCTCTTGCATTTTCGGCGGATGACGAGCGACTTTTTGTTGTAGTCGGGGTACAAGGCTCATCCATACCACGCTGACGGAAGGGTTTGCTCGAGATCTACGATCTAGCGGGGGACCGTAATAGCACAGTGACGACAACTGCCATCGAGGAAGAGCATGGCCTTCTCTCATCTAACCCTTTGTCAGATTGGATGCGTGGAATTCCGGGGCCCGTCTTGGTACCGCAGGACTTCTTATCTGCTCACTCCTTTTCTCAAACCGTTCACATAACACCTTCAATTGAAGTTGAAGTCACAATTCAGTATCCCGTGGCTAATCTCGGCCGGTACATTGACAACTTCCAGATGATAGCGGAGCTACTCCGGAAGCTTGGTCCCGAGGGAGGAGGCTTTCTATTCGGATACGACATTCTTCCCGAACCTTCGCGGTTGGATGACAGCAATTCTATTGAAATATTTACAGGTAATACATGTCTTACTGATCTGACGTCTAGGTCATCGTGAGATGCTGTGGATTGAGTACAACAGTTCCGAAATCACTAAAGAGGTCGTTAATCATGTCGTGACGGAGATTAGCAAGTTGACTTCATCAGTGCCGGTTGCGGCTGTGGACTGGAAGCCTGACGGTTTCGGAATTATCGCCAGTGACAGCCATTCTGATTCTTGGTCCTCCCACTCCGAGCCAGTCGGGGCTCCGGGTCAGTCTGATTCCCGCCAAGCACAACCCCGAGAGAACAAAGTGTATAGAAAACAGAACGGCAAGTCTGAAGAGTCGCGCGAAGAGGGATTCGAGAACTTGAGCGGCTCCGAATTCAGTGCTTGCCTGAAAGTCAAATCTCAACATTTCGTACAGTCTCTCGAAATCGCCTTCAAACCGACCCACCGTGTATCTGATCACCGCGAATCCTGTATTTCTTTGGATTCGGTTATAGTGGAGGCCTCTGCCCTAGACAAGATACAAGATCCATCGAAACGAGGGGCCCGAAGGCCAGTCCCCCCTCAGAGTCAACGACGTTTCATCACTGATCAGATCGCCATTAGCGTTGGGGCAGAAGGTGGCGATAATATCCGGATCCGGAACGCAACACCTCGCAAAAACGAATTTCATATCAACAGCCCGAACCCTGGAGACCCGGTAGAAGTGAAATATATTCCCCATAAAACCGGGCAAAGTGCGGCTCTCGACTTCGTGCCGAGATTTGAAGATTCAGTGCCGGGGGGAAACTGTTGGCGATACAAGACACTTCAAGGCGAAACGCACAACACATTCGAATGTTCGAGCGAATCGCCCCCCTTGCACAGCGCAGCCGTGCTCTATGACCGCGACTGTCTACCCCAACATACCTTTACGCAGGTGTCAACGGATTTCAGATTGTCAAAACCAACGTGTGCTTCGCTGTCTGAGACACTTCAAACGCCGAACATAAGACATATTTCGGTTGACATGAAGTTGAGAATCAAGAGGACGATGTTGGGCTCTAAGATCGAAGACTCTCCCTCTCCAAAGACAGCGGGCGAAAGAATTGTCGTCGACGTAGATTTTGAAAAGATAGTTGGATGTGGCATTCCACGGACCATCATTCATACACGGCAAGATCATGAGCACGAGTTTGTGGAATTGCAAGCTGCCATTCGAGGAAGTCAGGTTCGTTCGTGGTTGCAAAGGAGGAGGAATCGATTGAGACGGGCGGAAAGTAATATTGTTGCCTTGCAAAGTCTGGTTCGAGGACAGATGGTCAGAGCTTCTTTTGTGGATCATTTAAGAGATTATCGGACTACTGTTGATTGGACTCCGACGGTAATGGCCCTAATCCAACTCGGACGAGGCAGACTGATTGTAGATACAGGCTGAGCAGGAAATCCAGGCAAAGGCAAATGTCACGGTTAAAGATCCTTTTATACCCCGGGAAAGCAAAGCTGGAACTGGTACCTTGGAAGCACAAACTACAGATATATTTTCTATCCCTGAGATGGAAGGTGCTGTCGATTTCCAGATCATTTATCCGGAAGGCGTTATGGAAGCACTGGACGAACACGCAGAAGTGGTCTTAGAAGTCTTGAAGCGGTTTCCAGATATAAATTGTGTTTCAGGCTTTGATAAGCTATCCCCAGAATCGAGACTCCTTGATGAGGACGACAGGGACTTCTTCACTGGTGACATTCCCTGCAATATACCTAGTTTTAATTTGCGAAGGCACCCGAGAGATTGTATGGCTCGAGTCGGACCAAGTTGACGTCAACCAATTCACGCAAGTTGTGAACGAGATAGCAGAACTTGTGCGGCCATATCCGATTGCGGGGTTGAGGCCAAGGGATCAGACGATTATGGCGGTTAATGATGCCAATACGACGGACGCTCCACGTGGTCAGTGCTCGTATTTCTTCGATCTGATGTTAGATGATACAAGCTGGCCCGCCACCGGTGGAACTACTTCAGTGCGTGGCAGGAGAGGGCCTCCTACTGCACACGCGCCTTTGGTCATTCGAACAACAGAGACGCCTGGGAGGGCTCCTGTTGAGAATCTAGAAATGGAAGAGGTTCCCAAACATGGAATTATGAGCTTCCCTGAAGGCGGGACTTCAAATTCTGTGCAACTTGATCCTCCCCCTCCGTCAGCACCATCACTCTTAGAGACCACCTTTCCTTTTGTTGGCGTGTTAACCGTGGAAGATCCAAATGGTCTTCGGCAAAGCATCAAAATTATTTTCTCTCTCACAGTTATGTCACATGCCCACCAAAGTGCTGCAGTCACGCAAGTCATCGTGGACAATCTTAAAGTACAAATACCCTTACCTTCCAGACCGGCAGACGCGCCTTCCCTTTCTATACCCGACAAGCAACACTTCCGCTGCCTTGGCTTATTTTTATCGATTGGGCCCGAATTACCTGAGCCAAATCTCTGTCATTGCGAACCAATTTATCAGCATCCCGAGATGAATTGGTATGTGACCAAAATCGGTCATACAAAAGAAGTTAACATTGGCGTCACACCTACTTTTGCGGCGACTCCGTCACTCCAAATCCCGATGTCAATGAAATCTGCTACCAGTGTTGATTACATTGCTCTCTCGCAGTATATCGACTTCGGTAAAGCCTACAATAGCGAAGCAAGGGACAATCGACGACATATTTGGAACTATCCGATTTTCAAAACTCTACCAAACGGGGCCGATATTTCTCTGCCGTGCCACATTTCTCAAACAACGTATGCTACAACGGCCCCTCCATCGACCATTAGGACCTGTGCCGAAGCAACACTGGAGTTTAATCCCGGCTCGCGACCGAAGAACAAGTTAAAAAGAAGTCGTAAGTACAAACAATGTTTCAACTTAGGTGACGCGAAACATGTTGTCATGCTGTTCTCTGTAGTGGTGAAACGAACACCCGCCGACAGATTCCTCCAATTTATAGGCCCAGGCTCGACAACTGAACTAAATCACAAAATTGATTTGACAGACAACTGCACAGTAATACATAAAACCCAACCTGGGCGGTCCACCCCTTTAGAGCAGAGCATTGTCGAAATGCGACTTCGAGGTTCATTGATTGATGGTAGAAGCTAATCTGTAGCGTGAAGCAGGAATAATGAAGGCAGAATGATTGAACTCGCTTACAGTATTGGTATGGTGTGTGTAAGGCAATGATTAGCCGAGCAATGCATCTTCGTGGCTATTTTTCTTGAAATATGGAACTTAACCTGTCTACTATTATTTATCGTTGTAAACAATGGCGATTAGGGGGACCGCTAACTAACCCCTCATAAAACAACTTTTCATGCTGATTCTAATGAATTACTTTTCATTTACCCTCACCGAGATACTACTAGTATTGGTGGATTATGATCATATGATACACGAACCTCATCTCTGTAGAAATGTACGGTTTTTGAACTTCTTCAATTATCCTCTATCAACGCGCTAGCTGGTTCCTTTTATCTTTGCTCCCGCGCCAAGCTCGCTAAGCTCGTCAAGCGGGTCAAGTGGAAAGTTGTTTGGGAGAAGAAATACGCAACTCGAAGATCGATTGAGGAATGGTGTTATATTGGCTCGAAGAGTCTTTGCCCGGCCTTTGTATTTGGTTCCTAGGGTTTTTGACGCGGAAAAACTTCAATTTCGACATTCAGATAATATAAATTGCTTCTTTCGCTTCGTTGAACGATGTGGATTACCTGATGTACTATCCTTCCTCCCTCTACCTCCGCAATGCTGATTTTTAGCAATTTTGTTTCGAAATCACCGATCTGTATGGCAAGAAAACATCCCCAAAGTAATTTACTGCATTCACGCACTATCGTATCCTCCCCAGGGACGTCAATTATAATGGTAGATACATCCTCTCGTCGACAGGTCAAGCTTCGCCAATCAACGGCCCGAAGACGAACTCCTTAAGGCTCAGAAAAGTCTCGACGCAGCAGGAATAACACCCCCCAAATTTAAGAACGTTTCGCGAGAATTAGCCAACGAACCACCTCCCGAACCTGAAGAAACCAAAGAAAGAATAAGTCGGGAATTGCAAAGGAGATAATTTGTATAGAACGTATGTACAAATTTAGGGAGTTTCAAGAAGACGGGACGTGTACTATGGACATGAAGGTTACAATTTAGCTTGCAATACTACTCTCTAGTCAAAGACATCAATACTAGTGCTTTCGATTACAGGGGCAGCCTTTACCATCGAGCCTGGGGGTCCCTATCCCACCTTTCAGTTTGAGAGTTTCGACTTTCTACTCATCGGGACTCTCTTCAACAATTGTTGCCCCCTGTTCCTCCTGGACACAATACAGTATGCGCAACATTTGAAAGTAAGAAATATTCAATTAATAGAATGAGCGAGTCGGCTAACTGCAGTAGTTATATGATCGAAAACAAGCAAATAATACCCTCTGGTGAATAACTAGATACTTGTCGCCTTCAAACGTTCCTCGAGGTCTTTGAGCCCCCCACCCTGCCCGTGATACACCCCATAAACCACTTGCCTTTGCAGCAATTCCATGTCCACCTCCTCAGGTGGTCTCATCAACGGCTGTTTCCCATGATTACCAGCAAGTGCTTTCTCCAAGATGGCCTCCGCCTCGTCGGGCTTGTGTCCTTCCATCATCAAAATCTCCGCAACGGACCTATAGGCCGACGCAAGTGCTCCTGAAATCCAAGCATGATGAACACTTGTCGCTTCTCCAGCGAAATGGAAAAATCCTGCACCAGCAGGTCGGGTGATAGCCGTGAACATTTCGTAGAACTGGCCAGGATTGAATAACGCAAAGCAACCGCGGGTGTACGGACAGTTCTGCCAATTCCAGGCAAAATGGTCGACATACAAAAGTTTGAGCTCTTCGTACGTCTTGCCATGCATCTCGGCAATATCGGTGATGATTGTCTTGATGAGGCTCTTTTCCTCTTCCGAGGAGGGCCCTTTCATGAGAGCTCCAAAGCGCGATGCGTCCTGAGACCAGTTGTAAGAGGCGATCATGACGGCAGGCGCTCCGGAAACGTTGCAACCGTACGAAGGGAATACAACCGTGCGAGTGGGACGGTCAGTAAACGATTGACCTCCCTTGATATGAAGCTGGTCTTCCCACCGTCTCGACTTCCATTTGATGCCGACTTTCGCAGACTCGGAGTAGTGGGCGCAACGAATGGCAGTCTTCTGCTCGTAGGATAGCAAAGCACCGGTGAGATCTACCGTTTGGAGACATCCAAGTGACATGGTGGAGACGACGTGGTAATATGTAGAGACTTCACCATCGGCGGTTGTGACCATGACACCGGAGTTCGAGTCGGTGTCAACAGTGACGCTGGTGACTGTTTTGCCGAACTTTACGTTGCTCGGGCCGATCTTGTCATACATTGCGTAGGCAATGTCTTGCGTGCCGCCGAGGAGACAATACCAGCCATCCTTTTTGTAGCCTTCGCCTTTTTGGGGGCTTTTTGGTGGACTGGGCTTTGTTTGTTCGAGATTTGCGTGCGGATAGGGGACACCGAATTCGAGGTAGTCCATGAGGGCTTCGATGCAGGATGTGTCGTACATGTTGGTGCCGAATCCGTTTGTTTCCAGCCAAGTAACGGCAGCTTGGTTTCCCGGTTCCGGGAATGATTTGATGGGCTCCAGCGTCATGAGATAGTTGCGCGTCGAAAATTTGTCCAAGGGTTCGATGACCTTTTTGTACACTTCTTCGAATGTGCGACCGGGTTTTGAAACTTCATTGGCGAGTTTCCCAAAGATCTTGTCTAGGAAATCCGAGGCATCTTTGTTCGCGAGTTCCTGCGGGACCGTTCCTGCGTTGTCGACTCCAACTTTGAAAGTATCATCAAGAAATGGCGGGTCGCGTCCTCTGCGGTCGTTGAAGTAGTGAACCGTACCCTTACTTTTAAAGTAGTACTCTATCATGTGGTCCTTCAATTGAAGCCAGTCGATCAAATCGAACGTGGGATACATTCCAGGGATATATGGAAAGCGCATGGCACCAACGTCGAAGTAGTCGTATTGCTGCTTCTTGGATTTGTCGAAATAGTAGGTGAACCTTCGTCCGCCGACGGGCCCTGGGTCCTCGCCGAGAACTTTGGGACGCGCCTCGAGGATTTCAAACTCCCTGCCGAGTTGTTTGAGAATCATGGCGATGCAAAGGCCAGCCGCTCCGGTGCCGAGAATGCCGATCTTCAATTTCGGGTTGGACTTGATTTCTGACTGTTCGATGTGTTTTTTGAGGTCGTCTGGATCCGTGGGGATCTGCGGGGAGACGGGAACGCATCGTTGACGGCTTTGGTAGCGATGAGTGTGCGATATGACTTTGGTGGTTGGGCTTCAGCCATTGTGAGAGCCGAATTGGATGTAAGGCGCAATCGGAACGAGTGGGACATTCTCTGAAGGCTCGACCTCTTTATTTATGCATCTCAAGACCGGGTACTATGGGTCGCCAAATTGGTCCAGGCTCGATGCAGTAATGCTTCGGGGAGACCGTCCGGAATGAACCTAAAATAGTTGGCCGTAACAGGTGACCAAGTTGACACGCGTTGTTCCGGCCGCTCGGTCACCAACACGCTGCTTTCTGCATCAACACGCGGCGAGTCCAAAGGCTCTTCGGCGTTAATTACCCCGAAAAGGCCCGTGCCAACAATTAAGGTTCAGTTGGTTTCGACTATTACGTCGATCAGTTTCGGGCCGCAAAACAAAAGCAATAGACCCGTGACAGGCTTCACTGATTGATCGGCGGGATAACGTTGCATCCGCGAAATTCTTGATCGTCGAATTTTTCGGGGTTATTCTCGCCGTTATCACATCGCTTTCATCAGTGTTGCATCTTTTCGGACTGAATATTGAACTTGTGCGATTGCTATCAACACAGTTCAGCCCTTCGTTACAACCTCATTAGTTTCCCGATCAGGTGCCGGTTTATTCCTTTCGAGACGATCAAGCCCATCGCAAGGTGATAGAACAATTTTCTAGGCAGCCGGCTCTTAATATGCATACCCGTCGGGACAAATTTGCGCGTTTCAAATTTAACTTACGGATCGTCATTGAAGTAGCACAGAGACATGTACAGTATCCCTATGGCATTGATATACGGACCGGGGATCGCGATCCCACAGAATGCGCCGGCTACTCTGGAGTCTGGATATCAATGTTGACGAAATACGACAAGTCATTGCAGATGTACTGGAGTGAAAGAGGGTTGATTTTATGCATGGAGTTTGCTGGCAGGTATCCTAGGATGGAAGGATTTAATTTGATATCAATGTTGCTGGTATTTCGTTCAAAATGTAGTGGGGTTTCATTGTATGTTCATAAAAGTATTCTTTGATGTCAAATATAGCGATTTCTAGAGGCATGTATAAACTAGATAGAGGAGATTATTGTCTAAAGGGTTTAGAGTCGAAGTGGGCTAAGGGAAAAAGTGGGTTGCATTAGAGGTTATCTAGTTTAACATACTTAATCTTTCCAGCATTTCGCTTTCATATATCGATTTGGAAAATTAATATGCCTTCAGTTCCCGTACTCGTTAGTGTTTTTCGAGGTCTCGGCATTGATGCACTTGAATCTTAGCCATTGTTATTTATTCGATCGACTGACCTGAGATTTTCGGTGACTCCGGACACGCTGAACCAATCGCCGAGCATTCGTGAACTCAAAAAGTTGTGCGACATGGGCATTGATGGTGCGTCATCCCAATTGAGGACGGATCATGAAAAGTGAAGACTCGGTATCAAGAGGTTCAGCTAGATGCGCTATCTTCGTTTGTGTTACTCGTTAGTTCTTTTTAGTAATTAATACTAACCATCTATTCGGCTGTACTCGCGTTGACATTACTGCCATCCTCGCCCCATAACCTAGACGCCAGGAATCCACGAGCATTGCTACCAGACAGGAAACTTGTTGGTCACGAATTCATTTTTCAATCACGGCAAAACACGTCCATCCATGTATGTTAAGATTCTGTTGCATAAGAAAAGTAGTGCTAATTGCCACGCGTCCCGCGCACCTCGCGCAACCATGACAACTACAACGCGGAGATCACGACGAATCTCCGCTCAGGTACAGAGTTAGGTCAGTGCCTAGGAATTGGTATAATAGCAGTCCCATAGAAATGTATTCTTCAGTCCTGTTGACTCACGTCTTACGATAAAAAGTTCCGCAGCCTCAGCCAATCGGCCTTTTGTTCCTGATTTGTCACTGGAAACATATAATTAGACCAGACTTAATCGTTATCTTTGTTCCGCGGCGGCCGCACATTGGGTCGGCTAATTCTCCCTCGATTTGCCCACCCAATTTAACCGCTTCGCGGACTGCGCCTCGACAACGTGTCCTTCTCCTGCCTAGTCTCCCCGTCGACATTTTGCTCACGTCTTCTTCCGAGCCATGCAGTCGCCTGTCGCTGAGGCGTTCGATCGTTCTCAGACGGCCATTACCACGTCAAATCCCGAAGACTTCCCCATCGAGGAGTACTTCGTATGTCCTCCGAGTCCCTATCTATCAAGCTGATAAAGAAAGTCCGGTCCAATGGATCCGCTCACGTACTCGCCGTTCCCCTATTTCCTACGGGTCCGGGGCTCTGTTCTGCCGAAGATGATAATCCCGTTGTTTTTTGTGGCGGGATGGGCGACTATGATCACATGTATCTCGCGTTACGTTTGGTCCCTCGCGGTGAATTCGTATTACCCCTGACACGGGGACCGGTTTAATTTTGGAGGGTATTGATAATCGCGACCGGGTTTGTTGTCGCTTTGGCGCTGACCTTTCGATCTACAACAGCTTATGAGAGATACATCGATGGAATCAAGTATTCTTCTCCCTGAAAAGGAGTCTAATCGTAGGTATTGGCAGCAATTGCTTATGACCACGAGAATGTTCGTTAGAGTTGTTTGGGTGCATGTCAAAGAGCGGGACGGTGAGCTCGGCAAGGATGATCTGATTGCCAAACTGTTCCATTCTTTGAGGGAGGTATATTTATTTTTAGTACCGCTATCAATACATCTCTAGGCTTTGTGATTGCTACAAAGTATCGTCTTCGACGGCAATTGGGGTACGAGTATCCAGACCTCGTGCCATACATCCAACATCTTTCCACCTTCGCAAAGACAGCGTACCTTGCCGACGGGCCCTTAGAAGAAAAGCAATGGAGTCGTACCCGACGCGTGGCAGTTGATTTGGGTATCCCGGGGGCCCGTCAAGACCCCCATATCTGCGACCACCGAGGCCCCAAGTATCACGGGAATCTCCCCCTGGAGATATTAACCTATCTGAGTGCGTATGTGGATATTCAGGTCGCACAAGGAGCGCTTAGTTCGCCGGCCTATCAAATCACATTGATGAATGCGTTGGCGGCCTGGTTGGATTGTTTGACGGGGATGGAACGAGTGCTAGCGACTCCATTGCCGCTGGCGTATCGTATTGCAATCAGTCAGATTACCTGGATATATGTACTCACACTGCCATTCCAACTTGTCACTTATCTTGGATGGGTGACCATCCCTGCAACACTCGGTACAAATCCGTTTGATATGAGGCTAATGTAGGCGTTGCGTATATAGTTTTGGGACTAATGTTGATTGGTCGAGAACTGGAGAATCCTTTTGGGACAGATATCACGGATATCGACATGGACTTGTACATTCGACAACTGAAGGTGGAGGTCAACATCATCACCTCTAAACCAGCGCCGACGGAGGCGGACTTTGTCGCAATCGAAGATAACATGCCTTTGGGCCCGAAATCCAAGAAGTCCTATTCGTCAGTCAAAGCCATGACAACCGATGGTAAGACTGTCTACGCTCTATCTGATCTTTGTAGAAATACGTGCATATCTCAGGCAGAAGCCTACTATGGCAAGGGTTGACACAAGAGTCACAGGGGTTACAGGAGTTACTAAACGAGAAACTAATGACGTGTCGAGAATAGTATAAGTCCTATATAATTCGCTGGGCCCTTCCGGGCCGCATAATCAACTTTAATTTATATATATACTTCTCCGGGCTACCGCCAGCTCTTATAAGATAATTGAACCCCTAAAGAAGGATCTTCTATCTGACCTCTGTCTGCTCAGCTTCTGGGTTTGAACATGATATCTGCGTTCATATTAGGAAGAGTGCGAATTCCAACCTCCCGATTCTTCGGCCTCTTCCCACCCGGAACACACGCACGGCAAGGAATCTCCAGGGTCAACCTCAGCACTTAACGGGGTACCAAAACGGGAATGCGACCTCGCCCTCGATCGATTTTCTCTTCGATATGTCAAAGCCGGCGCAACCACCGCCACTATCCACATTTCTTAAAATCCAATCTTCTCGGTCCTCTGTCCCACTCCCTTCGTGGTACTAAGACCTCAAGAGATATGAGTACCCAACAGTACAGGACATATTCCTTGAACATAAGGTCCAAACCACGTTTTATTCAATCCATATGTTCAGCAAGAGATTCGATGGCCGGGATAAAAGTAAGGGAAGGGTACGCCTCTGGCGGGATAGATAGTGGCCTTGGATTCTTCATGGGTGCTGAAAATGCAATGTTTACGTACGGTGCAATCGACGCCGCCAATCACCTCCCAGAAGAACTCCTCTCTCCGAGCAAGAAAGTGAAGAATTATGGTGGCGCTGGCAGACAATGCAGTGGCGCTGCAGATTCATGAGGAACAATGTGATGAAAGGATCAAAGGATTTGGGCGCTTGTGGCTTGTGTAGCACAGATTGTGCAGTTCTTGAGATCTAGAATAAAGGGTAGGTTGGTAGCTCTGGTAGCTCGTCAATCGAATCGGTATTTCAACAGAAAGTCCCCAAAGCCATGATCCTGGCGGTCTTTCTTGGATTCCTCACTGCTTAATATACGGTCTCCCTCAATCGTGACACTGAGTAAAGGGAATTGCATACATGTACTCGATTGATGATGTTACTGCGGCGTTGTTCCCAGCTTCCACTGCTTTATTATCAAGCCACGGGCAACAAGGCTTCGTCGACAATTCTTTCCTTGTTCATCGTTATTACTCACCGGCACGATGTTGATCCGGGAGAATCGCATGGGCCTTTGCTCGCGATGAAAGTGCCCCGGTATTCACACTTTAAGTTCAAGGTTAATATAAGTTTTCCAAATGGCTCACTAGAATTAGCCCGTCAACGCAACGGGTTCAGTCTTCTGTTTCGGCATCCTCTTCGGTCTCCTATACCTAGCTTCGACCGCCGCCATTTTCAACATCATCTCCGTCGCAACCATATCCCTACATATCACTTATGCCTTCCCTCGAGCCCTTCTACTATGGCGAAGGCGCAAAGTTCTCCGACGAGACGGTTAAATTTAGGCCGCTTCGAATGGTTTGTAAATGTATTTAGTGTGCACGTGGTTTGGATCTCCTTCATTTATCTGGTGTTTTCCGACGTGCCGGTCGATAACATGAGTATCCCCCCCCCCGGGCCTGTGTTCTTTCGGTCCTGAGGACAGATTATATATGTCAGTTGTGACGACTGGGATATTATTGCTCGGACCATCAAGAGAAAGACGTTCACGGGACCATCCATCAATTTGCGGGAGATAATGCAGGGGTTATCGCTTGGAAGAGGGACATCGAGGTTGGAAGGGGACACGTGGTTTATGCCTGAAACTCCAGCTGAAAAAGTCATAGCTGTTAGTTTTCGAGGCGGTATTCGTATTCGAAGGGCTAGGTCAAATTTCAGCAAGTGGACTGCGCTTGTTTAATCTTATTGATCTAGTATATATGTATCGACTTTGCAGACTGAGCTCACATTTCAAGTAAATTGATAACTTCCTTTCCTTCTTCAACAGCAACTTTCGAGATCACTTCCTTAGCCTCCAGAGTCACCAACAACCTTTTCACGGAATTGTTTGAGCGCTCTCCAATGATAACCATCCCTCCGAGGCAAATAACCAGGAACCTGATGAATTCCATATCGGTACTCCCACTCAAAAGCTGGCCATGAGATCTCAAAGCTTGTACAATACCGACGACGAAACGAATCAAAGAATCTTCATCTAGAGCCACGGAATCTTTTAGTAACAATTGCGTCAAATTGAAAATCGCATATGTCGCCGCTTTAACGAGGGGGAGCTTGGGAGCCACCAGTCCCGACGTCAACGAATTGATTATCTCGTCCCAGAATGGTTGAAGGGTAGTATATTTCAAAATTTCGGCAGAAAATATATTTGCAATCTAATGTCAGTGTAGTAGCGGATCTTCATAGTACCAAGCGAATGGTGACCAAGTGCAATTGCCACATTCCATCTCCTCCGGAGATTGAAGCTCTCTTAATGATTCTCCCCAGGGACCCTCCCCCACGGGTAATGAACCAGTTGCTCACCCTTTTGTTCCCCAGTGCTGCACGAAGCAGATCGACCACAGTCCAGGTATTTTCAATGGAATAATCCATAAGC